>Ga0302314_10010918_pt1 | contig 15862 bp, 11 predicted proteins | sample III_Palsa_N2_3_FD_200533 | JGI IMG/M metagenome (GOLD analysis project Ga0302314, IMG submission 200533) | Peat permafrost microbial communities from Stordalen Mire near Abisko, Sweden - III_Palsa_N2_3 | ecosystem: Environmental > Terrestrial > Soil > Palsa > Peat permafrost | place: Sweden... | reverse complement strand
GACGTCGTACGCACCGACGGCGCTGAGCTGCACGCCGTAGGTGAAGTAGTCGCCGCGCTGATCCGCGCAGTGACGCAGAAGCCGGCGGCGGATGTCGGTGTCACTGCGGCCGACGTATGGGGCGCGGCCGGACACGCTGTAGATCACGTAGGTGCCGATGACCCGCGGTGGGATGAGCGCGCGCACGAGCCAGGGATGCAGCCGCAGTACTTGGGCGGTCATGCGGTCGCTTCCGCGTTCTGCCACAGCGCGCGGGCGTTTCGCCGGGCCCGGCTGATCCGCTCGCGCATCCGGGGCAGCGGCAGCCCGTGGCGGGCGGCCAACGACGCGGCATCACCGCCGCGGGCGAGAGCGACGAGCAGAGACCGCTCGTTCTTGGCGAGACCCGGCTCGTTGGACAGCCATGCCATGAGCTCCACGACCAGATAGCGGCCGTCGACGTGCCCGCAATAAGCACGGTCGATGTCCAGCGGCACGGGCGAGGCGATGGCCCGGCGCCGTTCCAGCGCCTCGTAGGCATGGCCCATGGCGGAGCGCACACGGAAACGGGTGGGCGTGACGGCATCGCTCGGATTGCGCAGGAGCTCATCGAGCGCGCGTTCGAGGCGGTCGAGCTCGTAGGTGCCCCGGCTGGCCAATGCCTGCTCCTGCAGCGCAATGACCGCCCCGGCGACGGGGTGGCTGATCAAGGTTCGCTCCGGTGTGTCTGGTGGTGGGCCCCATGCGGTGGCTCACATCCGAAAGGAGAAGCGTGAGATGAACTTGTTCCACAAGCCTACTGGACGAACCTGACAGGCAAGGGCGGTTGGCGAAACTGGCGGTGATCAAGGCCCTGTGGCCCCTCACTTGTATAGGTCGGGTGGGAGAGAGAGTTGTTGCGCGCGTCGCCAATATTTCCGGTAGGCCGATCGGCTGGGGCGGGGCAGGGCCAAGTCATCGAAACGCAGTTGCTGCGAGAGCCGGGAGGCGACAGCCGCCCCTCACCGAGCAATGATCGCAACGCTGCAACCGCCCTGCGCAACGCCGACAGGATCACGACGAGCGCCCGAGCACCCGCGTCGGTACTGGCATGCGCTGATTCGAGCTGGACGCTTTCGCTGACCTGGCCGTCCGCATAACGATGGTGAGGTCAACGAGGGCGTCCAACCACGGCCAGAGACGGGTAACCAGGCGAAGTGCGGCCGCAGCTGGGCGCTTCTTCCCCGACGAGGCGGCTGCGGAATGAACGGGCCGTGACAATGCCAGCAGGCGCCGACGGCGGTTGGCAGATGGGTGACTACGGGACTGGGTGGACGATGTCCGCGTACCTCAAGAGGACATGCGGATTGCGCCGAAGCCGTTGTTCGATTTCGGCCCTTCCCCACCAGCCGGTGAAGTAGTCGCCGCGGCGGGCGACTTCGTCCAGCAGGTCGATTGCGCCGGCCGCTGGCTGGCTGGAGGCGGCGAGGAAGTAGCCCTCCCCGTGGTACATGAACAGCGTGTCCAGGACACCGCCGCCCAAGTCGGAGCGGCCCACGCTGCGCTTGCGTGCCTTGCACTGGACGATCACGCGACGTTCCCTTGCCGGGGCACTGCCCTGGAGAAGGGCCTCGCCAGGTCCCGGCGGAGTGACCCAGGAGACCACGAGGTCGCGACCGCCGTCGCGTTCGCGGGAGGCGCCGACCGCGCGAACCTCGCGAACGCCGGGTTCGCACTCAAGAAGGTCATAGATCAGGCGCTCGAACCTGCCGCCATCGATCTCCTCCGCCCAGGCGAACTCGCTGGGCGGGAAAAGGCGTTCCTGCTCGGCACGGTTACGTTCCAGAACCAATGAGCGTTCACGGGCAAAGCCGGAGACACCGCTGTCGCAGCGGAGCATGACAACGCGGTAGTCCTTAGCGAGGACCACCGCGTTCTCCAGCGGGATGACTGTTGCTGCGGAGGCAGGGCTGCTGTGGCCGACGAGTGCCCCTTTCTGCCCGAAGAGGCGGTCAGCTAGCGCGAACGCGTCGCGGGGAACGAAGTGCTGGAACGTTTCTGATGTGTAGAGGAACCCATTGATGCCAGCGATCTCCTCAGCGGGGCTGGCACCCATCGGTTCCAGTGCGTCGACGAGGTCCTCGGACTCGGCCACTGCGACGGATCCGTCAGTGGTTCGGTAGTAGTACCAATCGGTGCTGCTGCGCTGGGTGTAGATGTCCTCTGACGACGATGCCGACCCCAATAGCCCTGCAATATCCCCGGCCCAGTCTTCGGCTGCCTCCGCCCCACGGTCGTAGGTGTGCTCGGCGAGCAGTTCGGGGTCGGGGTGCCAGAGCGTGGCCTGGCTATGCCAAAAATGTTCAAGCAAGGACAAATGACCGAGCATGTCATCGGCGGCCTTCAGGCCAGCTTCATCCTGCGAAAGCAGGTGGCCCTTTGCCTGCGCGGGGAGCAGGTGGCGGCCGTACAGCTCGGCGGGAATCCCAGAAGCGGGGTGCTCGATATCGATAAGGGCCGAGGAATAGCCTCCCAGCCCCCTCAGTGCCGCTGCGGCCAGCCACGAATGTACATCGTGAACGTCGGTGCGGTCGCCGTAGAAGATCGGCAGAGCCCTGCAGTGCAGGGCCATGAGCACGTCGCCGCCGGCTGTGCCCTCGAAGGTCAGCGACACGGAAGAGCAGGGCAGTGCTACACGCAGTCGCCTGTCCCGTTCGTCGACCTCGAAATGGCCGCCGTCACCCACAAGATCTTTTATCTTATCCAGCAATGCAGACGACCCCCTGAGTAGCACGCTGCTGCGGACACAGCCTACGGGGCGTGTGTGACAGGCTGCGGAGCCCGCTGCCGCTCAGCCCGGGCGAGCAATGATCGGAACCTGTGGATCGGCTCGGTGAGGGCGCACCCTCCCGAGTGATCGTTTTAGATGTCGGAAGTCGTGGTGAGCGAGGCATGGCCTACTTCGCCTGGGCCTGCCCCCGCGAGCACCCCGACCACCAAAAGCGACAGCACCCCCGGCAAGCTGCCCTGCCCCCGCAGGCGCGCGCTACACACCGAACACGAACACCACCTACCCAAGCACCTCCCCCTGTGAGCGGGCCGCCCCCGGGGGCGGCCCGCCACGGCCCTGCCGGGTGTGCGGGCTACCTGACCATGCCGGGCTCAGCCCGCTTGAGCTTGTCCAGCACCACCTGGATCTCCCTGACCTCGGACGTGCGGTCCTCGTCGAGCTCGTGGGAAGTGCATCGTACGGTTGCGGATCTTGCGGACCGCGTCCAGGCGGCTGGTCAGATCGCTCTGGGAGAACTGCCAGCCCGTGGCACCCCACACGTCCGCCCGCTCCAGCAGCCTGATGTAGTCGATGAAGTTGAGCCCGTCGCGGCCCGGCTTCGCGATCCTCGCCTCGTCCCCCGGCTGCCCGTACTCCCCGTTGTCTTCCTTGATCTTCCGAAGGGCCGTGGCAAGCGAGCGACGCAGCCGCAGCTCCACCTCCTCCAGCAACGCGAACGGCCGCAACTCGAACTCGAACCGGTGGGCGAGGTCGTGGCCGGTGACGATGCCGGACGCGTTCCGTCCAGGTTCAGCACGAAGACGTAGTCGTTGTCGGCGAAGGCACTCAGGCAGTCGACGAGGAGGTCGTTGGTTCGCACGGTACGCACGGTGGTTACGGCCGCGTCCTGGACCAGGGAGTTCGGGGAGCGGAGCTTGGCCCGATCTCCCGCCAGGCCACAGCACCGAACAGGCGGCCGTCGGCGTGGATGACGGCCAGTTGATCGTAGGAGTACTCGGTCATCAGGTCGACGGCCGCAGTCAGCGGGTCGGTCGGCAGGACCGACCTGGGAGACCGGCGCGCAGAAGGCAGCCGCCCCACCGTGATGCCCAACGGCATCACGACCTCGTTCTCACTGTCCTCGGCGACTTCGGACTCCACGTCCAACTCGATTCCTAGCGCTGGGGCTTCGAGTGCCTGGGGACCCGCCTCCTGCGGTTCCACGGCCTCCAACTCGGGCAGGGCGGTCTCCTGGCCCTTGGCATGGCGATCGGGTTCCGGGGCCTGCCCGACCGGAAGGATTCTGACCTCCGCCTCGACCGGGTTCTCAGTGAAGGGAGGGACGGTCGAGAGCCCGAAATCCGCCAGGTCACCAAGGATCTTGCGCACCGCCGAGCCCGACCGGCTGACAGCACCCCAGATATCCAGGAAAGCACGCACCGTCATGGCGACCGGCTTCTCCGCGGACGCGGCGGCCACCCGGTCCGCCAGGGCCTCGACCCCGTTGAGCAGACGCAGGTCCTGCGGGACTTCGGGGTTGCCCGGGTCGCTGCCGCCCCCGGCGACCTCGCCGAGCCGCTTGGCGGCCTCGAAGCGGCGCAGCTCGCTAATGGTCAGCAGCGAGCCGATGCTGGCGCGCAGATCACCCCGGAGAAGCTCATGGCGGTCCAGGCCCTGTCGCTTCCAGTCCACCTTGCGGGTATGGCGCAGGCCGGGCGCGGCGTCCGGGCGGTACTCGTAGGGGCCAGTCACATACCCCACCGCGAACCTCGCGTCCTTCTGCGGCAGGACGACGATGTCGCCGGCCTCGAAGACGCGCAGGAAGCACCACAGCTGGCCCTGTCAGTTGCTCAGGACACGCGGGTTCTCCTGGGGAAGGCCTTCTCCAACTCCCCGCGCAGATCCTCTCAGGTCCCGCAGTGCGACAGGTCCCCGAGTTCTGCCCACCCGGCGAAGCTGCACCCCTGCTCCAGGCTGGCGTCCTCACGTTCGCCGTCCGCACCCGCACCTACGACCCAGGCTCGCATCGTCCCCCCAGCAAGGTCACTCGATTGTCGGTATCGGGTGCCTATCATCCATGCTCGGTGCTCTGTACACCGAATACAGCGACCAGAAGGGCAGCCCGCCACCGGGTCAGGTCGCCAAAGGCCCCGAACAGGTCGCGCCCAGAGCCCACGAGCCACGACACCACCAGCGCGCCGAGCGCGATTGGCCCGGCTGCCGGACCAACAACGTCGGTACGAGGTCGGCTTCAGTCGAGCCGCATGGCTCCGTCGGGCAGCCAGCCCTCAAGGTACCCGGCAATGAAGGGGATGATCCCCTGGGGATTGACGCTCCGCCGATGCTCCGCAAGTTCGTTGACGCCCCACCAGACGTGCTGTCCCGGACCACGGACCTCCATCGGGTCGACCGTCGCGGAGAGATGAACGATGAGAGCAGTCGTCGCCGACCTGCGCTCACGCTGCCAGCCACCGGACGGCTTGGCCCAGACTGCCCCGCTCAAGGCAGCGACTCGGAAGCCGACGTCACCGGTGATCGACCGAACGAACCCCCCGACGATGGCCGACGGGTCCTCCTCGTCACCAACCGAGAGTTCGGGAGGCATCCATTCTCGACAGCATCCGCCACAAAGGAGCAGCCGCCTGTGAGGGTCGAGGATCAGAAGGAGAGCTCGACGCTCGAATCGGGGCTCAGGGATCAGCACAGAACCACTCTGCACCGCCTGCTATATTTATAGCAACCCGGGCTGCTCCGCTCGTTTGCCCCACCCCCCGCGCACCGCCTATGGCATAGGCGCCGGCCTGCAAGGATTCAGAAAACGTTCAGGGATTACGACATACACGTTCAACGCGCTCTTTGAGCCCGGCCGATGACCTGCACAAACAGGGTTTTTGACACATCCCACTGGGGCGGGGGCTTGGAAAAACTGTGGAGAAAACCCAGTTCTCAATCTCCCGCAGGATCATGCAAAAATCCTGGTCAGAGGCCGTGCGATCGATCGATCGATCCGGCTTCGGGTCGTGCTACTGAAACCGTCGATCAGCCCAAACGGCGACTGCCCGGGAACAGCCTAGCGGATCAGCCCCTGCCCAGTCGGCCCCACTCCGAACGTCCGCCAGGGAAGCCTCCTGACCTGCAGCTTTGCGGGAACATCACGCTTCATTGCGGCCTCCGCCGAGAGGCTGAGCGAGCGCGCCACTACCGATATGTCCGTTTCGGGACATAAGACACACGCATGGGTTCCATGAGCCCTACGCCCTTGCCTGGCAACGCTGCCCGCCCAAGAAGTGCCCATCCGCGCGGGCCGCACTAGATCCTCATGCAGAGCATCAGCACCGTCGTCGGAATGTCTGCAGCGGTCCCTGCGACTGGCACGCCCACGCCAGGCCTGCCTTGGCGCCATCCCTGGATCCTCTGACAAAGACTACGGGGGGGTCGGTGGTGCCGTCTGCGCCTGAGCGCCTCTCGCCGCTACGGTGGCGGTGGATCCTGTTGATCTCTCGGTGGGCGGAGGTGCGGTTCTTGTACCCAGACGTCGCCTCGTCCAAGGATGATGATCTCCAGATTGTTGGCCTTGGCCTGCTCGGTGGCGTAGTCCTTGCTGTCATCGGGGATCTCCGTGGGACTGGCCATGACGTAGACGTCGGCCTGGAGCCGCGTGGCGCTGTCGATGTCCTTGTCGATCTGCGTCGTTGTGAACTCGGCACGGCATGACGGGCGGGCCAGGCGCCGACCGCGTCGTCCGGGGGCGTCGCCGTCGATGCGGGCAAGCAGTCTGCCGAGTGTGGGGGCGCTGGGCGCGGCGCGGTTGAGGCCGAGTTCGGCGCGGACTTCCGGGTCCACGTCGGCGGCGTATCTGGTGATCTGCGCGAGGGAGCGGGCTCCGCCGGGCACCGCCGTCAGGCACAGGGCCAGCCGCGCGCCGATCTGACAGCGGCGCCCGCGCGCACGGCGGGGATCGGGCACGGCAGCCGGCACGTGAGACAGTGAGGCCAACTCGCGGGCTTCGACGGGTGGGCAGGGGGCGGCGGCGTCCCCGCAGGGGCGCGCGAGGACGGTGATCAGGGAGGATGGCACGCGGACGCGACCCCAGAACGATCTTCGGTCTCAGAAGCCTTGATCATCTGGCGTCACGTCTCCTGCTTCCAATCCGGCAAACGCCCATCAGACCCCAGAGCCGACGAACTGGCCCATACCGCCAGCCGAGAACGCATCAGCCCTGGTGTGCTCGGGCGTAGTCGACGCCGCCGCAAACCTCGTACTGCTGCTCGACCTGCCCGATCTCGTTGTTCCCGGGGTAGACCGTGCCGGGGCCGCCGATGTCTTCGACCGTAGGAGCGGCGGCGGCTTACTACCAGGGGGTGGGCTGTCCGAGCATGTCCGGTATCGTCTCGGGTACTGGTCCCTGATGAGGTGAGCGACGGCCGGCCCCGTGCATCGGGCTGGCCACCGCCGTGCGCGCAGTAGCTGGAGTCGACAACCGAGTCGGCCGGGATGCGCACTACTCAGGCTGAACTCGTGGGGGTGGGCCGTGCCATCAGTTCGGGTTCGATGATCAGTGCGGTTCCGGCGAGGCGCGGTTCCGGCGAGGCGCGGTTCCGGCGAGGCGCGGTTCCGGCGAGGCGCGGTTCCGGCGAGGCGCGGTTCCGGCGAGGCGCGGTTCCGGCGAGGCAGCCGTCGACGAGGTCCGGTCGGTATTGGATCTTCTTGAGTTTGCGATCCATGATGCGGACGAGGCCGGTGAGATCGGCGGTGACGAAGTTGACCATCGCGCGACGCTTCAGCGACCAGAGCCACTCCTGTGGGTTCAGGTCGGGTGCATAGCTGGGCAGTTGGAAGATCAGTAGCCAGTACTTGTTCTCCTCGGCGAAGTCATGGAGCTGCTGCATCAGGTGCACCGACAGGATGTCCCACACCCACACGACCGGCGTGCCCAGTTGCAGGTGTGTCATGACGATCAGGTCGCGGTAGTCCTGCCAGGTGAAGGTCTTCGTCTGGCCCCTTCGCCCGTGGTAGACGTGCAGTCGGTAGAAGAACCGGGAGCGGTGCCCGGAGCGGAAGCAAGACCACACCGGCCACGTTCGCGCGCCCGTTCCCCCGTTTCAGAATCCGCTTGTGGGCGCAAAGTTGCGCCGGGCAGGCGGCGTCGAAGACATCGGTCTTGCGGCCGGGCAAGATCTTGGCATCGCGGGCATTGACCATGATCACGTTCAAGTGAAGGGGTAGTCGGCAGGTGCGAAGTTACGCAGTCGGCTGCGTCGGCGGCTGAACGCACATGGAGGGCTGTCGGTAGGGAGCGTGGCCGGCGACAGGTTCGAGTCTGCCGCTGAGCTTCCAGACGACGGCGAGCGACAGCACGGCGGCGACGAGGAAGGCCGCGTCACCCTGTTCGGCGCTGGTCATCTGATCCATTGCCTGGGACACGTAAGTTGCGTGCGGCAGGTGACGGAACATCGTCCCGGAGCCGGGGAACGCTACTATGCACGAGAGCCACCAGGCGCGCAGCAGCACGGTCCCTCGCTGGTGTCGGGGGTCGGTCGCAGCCCATAGGTCGTTGACGATCATCTTCGGGATGAAGAGGTTGGCGACAGGAACCCACCAGCCGAGCAGGAGCCAGGCCCGGTGTCGGCGCTGGCCCTGAGGCCACACTGCTTGGGCCAGGTTGCGCATCCGGTACAGCCAGACGATTCCCCACACCGCCGCCGCGACCAACAAGGCGTTTCGCACGCCCATGGTGTTGTCGAACAGCATGTCCGCCGTCGCCAGCCTGCCGTTGTCGCCGGGCAGGTGGCCGTTTGGGAGCGCCCACAGAAGGTCGTTGCGGTACCAGGCAGCGGCCCAGGCCGCCATCGTCGCCATCGCGAACGCGACGAGCGTGCCGCAGGCAACCGCAGTCTGTCCGCTGCGAACCTTCAGCACCTTCAAGCCCCCCAACATGTACATAACCTGTGCGTTCGTGCGAGTGGTCATCTAAGCACACCGCCGACTCCTCGGCCACGAAACCGGAGCGCCGTGATCCGCTATGGTCGCAGGTGCAGTCTTGCGGCAGGCGCATCCGCGGGGCACCTCGGCTAGGTCGCGTCCGTGGAAGCTTGGCGCAACCTAGCCGCCGGCATCCGCCGCAACGCGCGCGACGCCTGTCGGCCCCTCGCACTCCTCGGTCTTACGTGATCGCAGAACGGCCGTCCATCGACTGTACCGAAGCTCTGGCCCGAGGGTGCCTGGCGACTGCCCGGGGCACTCCTGAGGACTGGATGCCCATGGGCCGTATCCGTACGAATCGAGCATTCGCGGCCGCCTCGGATGCGATTGCGATATTGCCGCGTCCGCCGCCAGGAGCCAAGCGCATCCGTCAATGTGACGACCGCACAGGTGCTTTGGCGCCGGACGGCCCCACGGTCGACGGAAGTCGACCCGGGAGGCGATTGTGGCCGAGTTGTGACCAGCAGCTATAAGCGGATTCATGCCAGTCTCATACGCGGAAAAATACCATCAAGGCGGACATCATTATTTGATCGCAGAATTGCAACGAGCCCAACTTGCCTTCCCTGTAGGCATATTGGAACATCTTGGAAGTCGCGCATACCTTGCTCCTCTTGTCCAGATCCTTAGAAGCTTCTGTGTAAATATGGCGTGCCGCTCCACTTGGGAGACGGTGATCCATCGCTGCTGGGCTCAGCAGCGGCCTTCAAGAGAGAGATACTCGGTGCATTCGCGTACGTTTGCCGGCGGGGCATTGTCCCGCCCTGTGCGGAGATGGGTGTCGACGGCAGTGACCGCCGGCCTGACCGCCTCCCTGCTGGGAGGGGCCGTCATAGGCACCCCCTCCCAAGCTCAAGCCCAAGCCACCCCGAATAAAAGTTCGTCCACGCCCTCAGCACCGGTGGCCAGTCGGCCCGACTCGGTGTCGGCGATGATGGCGGCGAAGAAGCAGGGTTCGAGGGTGGAGGTGCTGGATGACCGCACCGACGCCTCGCAGACCTTCGCGAACCCGGATGGAACGTTCTCCTACCAGGCCTACGCCGTCCCGCAGTGGACCGAGCAGAGCGGGTCGTGGAAGACCCTGGACCCGACGCTGACGACGACCGCGTCCGGGAGCGTCGTGCCGACGCTGTCGCAGTCGCCGCTGGTGCTGTCCAGTGGCGGCAGCGGGCCGCTGGCGACGATGACGGTCGACGGCAAGCAGTTCTCGGTCACCTGGCCGACCGCACTGCCCAAGCCCACCCTGTCCGGTGCGACGGCCACCTACGACAACGTCCTCCCATCGGGGGTGAACCTGCAGGTCACGGCGACTGCCGCGGGCGGGGTCGAAGAGACGCTGATCGTCGAGAACGCCACGGCGGCCGCTGACCCGGCGCTGGCCTCGCTGGTGCAGGCCACCAGTGGCAGCACCGGCACCACGGTCTCCGCGGACGCCGGCGGCAACCTCACCGTCACCGACGCGAGCGGCAACGCCCTGGTGACCTCACCGGCACCGGTCATGTGGGACTCCTCCACCAGCGCCACCGCCACCGGCACCACACCGGACAGCCCGAGCCCGGCCGCGTCCCCGTCGGCTTCGGCGATGACCGGCGGCGCGAACGCGGCCGGTGCGGACAAGGTCAAGGTCGCCTCCCTGGACGAGACCCCGGCCACCCGCTCCGGAGTCAGCGGACCGGGGTCGCGGGCCCACCAGGGCCGGGTCAAGGTCACCTACAGCAAGCACAAGCTGGACCTGGCCCCGGACCACGGTCTGCTGACGGCCAAGAGCACCACGTTCCCGGTGTACATCGACCCGGCGTACGTCCCGCACCCGGCCACGGGGACGACCTTGGACTGGGACGAGGTCCAGTCGGCCTACCCGACCACCTCCGAGTACAACGCCGCCCCAGGCAGCGGGCTCGGCGTCGGCTATCAGGGCTTCTCCTCGCCGACCGGGATCGAGCGCTCGTACTACGCGTTGAGCATCCCCTCGGCGATCTACGGGGCCACGATCCTGTCGGCGTCGCTGAACACCACGGTGACCTACGCGGCCGCCTCCGGTTCCAACTCGGACACCGTCGACGCGTACTCCACCTCCGCGATCTCCTCGACGACAACCTGGAACACGCAGCCCGGGCACGAGTCCGGTGCCAACGCGAACTACCCCAACCCGGACGCCACCGCGACGTTCACCACCACCAGCCAGAGCCCGAACAAGGCCGTCGCGTTCAACCTGCTCAGCAGCATGCAACTGATCGCCACCGCCCACAATTACAAGACCTGGGACTTCGAGCTGGCCAACTCCACCGAGACCAACGACGTGGACCTGGTGCGCTTCGCGGACAACCCCACCTTCTCGATCACCTACAACACCCCTCCGGCCACCCCGGCGAGCCTGTCGATGACGCCGTCCAGCACGGTCGGCTCCACCGCCTACAGCTCCACCGGAACCCCGGTCCTGTCCTCCTCGGCGACCGACGCCGACGGTGACACCGTCCAGTTGGACTACCAGATCCTGTCCGGCACCACCGTCAAGGCCTCCGGGACCAGCAGCGGGTTCGTCAACTCCGGCACCCCCGCCACGTGGAAGCCCACCACCGCGCTTGCCAACGGCGCCTACACCTGGCAGGTCCGCGCCTACGACGGCAACGCGTACTCCGCCTGGACCACCGCCCAGGCCTTCACCGTCGACACCACTACCCCGCCGGCGCCCACCATCACCTGCACTGGTTACCCGGTCGGTGTGTGGACGGCCGCGATCAGCGGCGGCACCACCTGCACCCTGTCCGACACCTCCGCTGATGTCTCGAGCTTTACCTGGGGCCTCGACTCGGGGGCCGGCACATGGATCTCGGGCAGCGGCACCAAGAGCATCACGATCAACCCGGCCCCCGGCTACCACTCCATATACGCCTCCGTGGCCAGCGACGCCAACACCGGCAGCGCCGACTCCTACTACGTCTTCGGCGTCGGCAGCGCAGGCATCACCAGCCCCGCCGACCAGTCCACCACCTCCACCACCCTGCCGCTGTCGGCCACCGCACCCTCGGGCGCTACCACGGTCACCTTCAAGTACCGCGTGGGCACCACCGGCTCCTTCACCAGCATCCCCACAGCCGACGTCACCAACAACGGCGCCGCACTGACCTGGCCGCTGGCCACCACCGCCGGAACCGGCGTGGTCACCACCCCCACCCTGACCTGGAACCTGGCCCAGACCGTCTCCGACGACGGCCTGCTCCAGGTCGAGGCCGAGTTCTCGGCCGCCAACGGCAACGTCGTCGACTCCCCGCCGGTCAGCGTCACCCTGGACCGCCTGGGCACCGGCGTGGACTTCGGCACCACCCAGACCGGACCGGTTACCGTCGGCCTGCAGTCCGGCAACGCCTCGGTCACCGCCGACGACGTCAACATCTCCAGCTTCGGCAGCGAGTTGGGCGTCCTGCGCACCTTCAACTCGCTGAGCCCGAAGGGCAGCGGCATCTTCGGCCCGGGCTGGGCTGCCACCCTGCCGGTGTCGGGTGCGGGGGACTCCTGGTCCTCGGTGACCGACGAGGGCAGTTACGCGCAGCTCACAGGTGAGGACGGCTCGGTGCTGACCTTCGCCACCGGTGCCACCACCAGCGGCGTGACCTCCTACACCGCGCAGGGGCCGGCCGCCACCAGCGGCCTGACCCTGGTGAAGAACTCGACCGGATTCCTGCTCACCGACGGCAGCAGCAACCAGATCTCCTTCACCCTACCTGCGGGCGGTACGGCCGGGGTGTACCTACCGACCACCGTCACCCAGCCCAGCTCCGCCAGCTCCACCGGCTTCGTCTTCGACGGCAAGAGCGGTGACACCACGTACGGACAGGTGATGCTGGCGGTCGCGCCGGATGCGGCGTCCTCGCAGCCCAGCACCACCGCCTGTCCCTACCCGGCGTCGGCCTCCACCTGGGGTGCGGGCTGCCGCGGGCTGGAGTTCACGTACGACTCCACCGGCAAGCTGCTGACCGAGGTCGACTTCGTCACCTCCGACGGCACCACGCTGACCAAGACCGCGGTGGCCCAGTACAGCTACGACTCAACCGGCCGTCTCGCGGCGGCGTGGGACCCGCGGATCAGCCCCGCGCTGAAGACCACCTACACCTACGACGAGACCAGCACCGACCCGGACTTCGGACGCCTGACCCAGATCAGCCCCGCCCAGCAGTCCGGCAGCAACGCACTCGCCCCCTGGAACCTCTCCTACAACGACACCGCCAACAGTGCCGACTTCGGCAAGCTCGTCGCGGTCTCGCGCAGCCACAACGCGGCCAACGGCGGCGGCACCGCCGTCAACCAGGTCATCTACAGCGTCCCGCTGACCACCGCCGCAGGCGGCCCGACCAACATGGACCCCGCCACCGTCGCCACCTGGGGCCAGACCGATGAGCCGGTATCCGCGGTTGCGGTCTTCCCCGCCAACCACGCCCCGGGCAGCGGCACCATCACCGACTGGACCTACGCCCAGATCGACTACTACGACGCCCAGGGCCGCGAGGTCAACACCGCCAGCTACAACAACGGCTGGAACGTCGCCACCACCGAGTACGACCAGTACGGCAACGACGTCCGCGAGCTCACCGCCGACAACCGCGCCACCGCGCTCGCCGCAGGCGCCACCTCGGCCACCGTCGCCGCCCAACTCGACACCAGGAACATCTACTCCACCGACGGCACCGAACTGCTCGACACCTACGGCCCCGCCCACCAGGCCACAGCAGCAGGCACCCTGCAGACCATCCGCACCCACACCCACAACGTCTACGACCAGGGCGCGCCCAACAACGACGTCGACGCCGACGGCGCCCCCTACGGGTTGGTGACCAGCGCCACCATCTCCGCCAGCCTTGGCAGCGATGCACCCGGCAACACTGACGTGGACGGCCGCACCACCCAGTACGTCTACAACAACGGCAGCGACAACGAGGGCTGGACCCTCGGCACCCCGCTGCAGACCATCACCGACCCCGGCACCGGCCACCTCAACATCACCAGCACCGTCGCGTACAACGAGAACTCCTCGCTCTACGGCGGCGACGCGCTGCAGATCTCCAGCAGCCAGCCCAGCGACACCACGGGAACCGGCGCCGGGACCACGCGCACGATCTACTACACGGCCGGCGCCAACAGCGCCGACTCCTCCTGTGGGAACCAGCCGGTCTGGGCCGACCTGGTCTGCAAGACCGAACCCGCAGCCCAACCCGGCACAACCGGCCTCGCCGGTCTGCCAGTGACCCAGTACACCTACAACGTCTATCTGGACCCGCTGACCGTCACCCAGACGTACACCGCCGCCGACGGCACCACCTCCACCGGGACCACGACCACCAGCTACGACAACGCCGAGCGTCCGACGAACTCGACGGTCACCACCACCGGCACCGGTATGGGGACGGCGGTACCACCCACAGCATCGGTGTACTCCCCCGTCACCGGCTTCCAGACCGACACCGAGACCCTCAGCCCGACCGGCACAGAGACAGCGGATCTCTACAGCACCTACGACGACTGGGGCCAGCCCAGCAGCTACACCGACGCATCGGGGAGCGTCACCTACTTCACCTACGACCTCGCGGGTGATCTCATCAGCCGCAGCGACAGCGGCGACACCAGCACCCTGACCTACAACAGCGACACCGACCACAGCGGCGACATGACGTCCATGGCGGACAAGTCGGCCGGTACCTTTGGAGCCACCTACGACGCGGACGGCAATCTGACCAGCGAGTCCTACCCCGGTAGCACGACAGGAACGTACACCTACGACGCGACCGGCACCGCCACCAACCTGGTCTACAAGAACAGCAGTTGGGTCGGCACCCTGACCGACTCCATCAGCACCAATGCCTACGGTGACTGGACCAACCGCACTGTCCTGGATGATCAGCAGAATTACACCTACGACAACGACGACCGACTCACCAACGTTGCTGACACCCAGAACGGGCAGTGCACCACCCGGTCCTACGGTTTCGACGCCGACTCGAACCGGACTGCCGCTACCACGGCGTCCCCCGCAGCAGACGGCTCCTGCCAGACCGCTGACTCGACAACGGCAACCTCGACGTACGACGCTGCAGACCGGCTGACGAACCCGGGCTACACCTACGACACCCAGGGGAACACCACCACGACCCCGTCAGTCGACGCAGAAGGCAACGGCGACCTCACTGCGACCTACTTCGTCGATGACATGGTCGCCAGTCAGTCCCAGGGGTCGGCCACGATGACCTTCCAGTACGATCCGACGGGCGACCGGGTTTCCAACTACACGGACGAGTCCGGGACCACGTACACCGATCACTATGCCGACAACTCCGACGACCCGGTTTGGGTCACCGGCTCCGACGGCAGTTCGTCCCGCGATGTCCAGGGTCCGACCGGGCTCGTCGCCGAGATAGACAGCAACGGCAACACCACACTGCAGTTGGTCAACCTCCACGGCGACATCATGGCGTCGGTCGACCCGGTCGCCGACAACGTCACGGCAACCTCCTCCTACACCGAGTTCGGGGAGGCCGAAACCGGCACCAGCAGCACCTACGGCTGGCTGGGAAGCAGCCAGCGGTCCCACGCTGTCGCGGGCCAGATACTCATGGGCGACCGGGTCTACAACCCGCAGACGGGTCGTTTCAGCCAGACCGACCCGCTTTCCGGAGGCTCGGCCAACGCCTACGACTACGGCAACCAGAACCCCGTCACGCAGTTCGACCCCACGGGAGACAGCGCGGAGGGCTTCACCGGATTCGAATGCGTGGGGGTCAAGGAAGTCTTTGGAATCCCGCTGCGGGAATGCAATTGCGCTTTCGAGCACGAGGTCACCGGCAGCGGCCGGCACATCAGCCACGAAAATGCCGACGTGGTCTGCGCACTCCCTCACGAGTCAATCTGTGACTACCGGATCGACTTCTACTACACACACACCACCAGCCATGGAACCTCGGGTGCCCCTACCTACAGGACGACATACGGTGCAACCCATTATGCCTGCTTCTACGGCAACTGGAGCGGGCGCTATGCGCCCGGAAACCTCACGTTGCCTTACTACGGCCAGGCATGCGCGAGGCTTGTATCGAATGACAAGGTGCTAGCGACGCAGTGCATCAACATCGAATAGATTGAGCGCGCCGCGCCCGGTGGCCCCCC
>Ga0302314_10010917_pt1 | contig 15863 bp, 12 predicted proteins | sample III_Palsa_N2_3_FD_200533 | JGI IMG/M metagenome (GOLD analysis project Ga0302314, IMG submission 200533) | Peat permafrost microbial communities from Stordalen Mire near Abisko, Sweden - III_Palsa_N2_3 | ecosystem: Environmental > Terrestrial > Soil > Palsa > Peat permafrost | place: Sweden... | reverse complement strand
TTGAAGAAGAACCGCCACGAACTGTGGGCTGAGGCTGGGGCCGCCTTCGAGGCTGCGGGCGAGGGTGCGCCCAGCTACGAGACCCGGCAGGCTGGCCATGGCCGCATCGAACTGCGGCGGGCCAACGTGCTGAGCGCCAAGCATATGAAGCGCACCTTCGACTTCCCTGACCTGGTCGCGGTCGGCCGTATCGAGGCGGAGCGATCCGCCGGTGATCGCACCATGCGCTCGGTCCGCTACGTGCTGCTCTCCAAGTCGCTGAGCCCGCAGAAGGTTCTGGAAGTCGTCCGCGAACACTGGGCCATCGAAAACCAGCTACACTGGCCCCTAGACGTCGTCTTCGACGAAGACGACGCCCGCTCGCGAAAAGATCATGCACCGGAAAACCTAGCTGTCATCCGGCGCATCGCACTAAACCTGCTCAACCACCACCCAGCCCAAGGAACAGTCGGGCGTAAGATGCGAAGAGCATCTTGGGACATCACCTTCTTCTTCGAGCTCTTCGCCCAAATGCGATAGCCCTGCTCCTCCTACGGAGGAGAATCAAAACACCTCCGACGTGATCGTCCCGTCCGGGCTCAGCGCGGCGCGCTTCATGCCCTGGCTGCGGAATGGCATGGCGATCTCGCCTGTGGCGCTGAGGGCGATCAGGCCGCCCCAGCCGCCGAGCTGCACCACATCGTCCAGCGCAGCTTCGGCAGCGTCGGCCAAGCCCTGGCCGGCGAACTGGAGCCGGTGGGCGATCTGCACGGCCGTCGCGGTGCGCAGGAAGTACTCGCCGACGCCGGTGCAGGAGACGGCGACGCGGTCGTCGGCCCACACGCCGGCGCCGACGATCGGGCTGTCGCCGACGCGGCCGTAGAGCTTGCCGTTGGTGCCGCCGGTGGAGGTGCCGGCGGCGAGCGCGCCGGCCTCGTCGAGCGCGAGGCAACCGACCGTGCCGGTGGAGGGGCTAAGTGTCTCGCTGGTTCGCGCGGCAGTGAACCATTCAGGGCCGATCTGCTCCAGACCTTGCGCCGCCGCGAACGCCGCCGCCCCATCGCCGGCCAGCATGACGTGCGGCGTGGTGTCCATGACCGCCCGCGCCACCTGGATCGGCGAGGCGAAACCCTGCAGGGCGGCCACCGCGCCGGCTACCCGCGTGGGACCGTGCATCAGGCTGGCGTCGAGTTCGTACTTGCCGGCGCTGTTAGGGGCCGCGCCGCGCCCGGCGACGTAAAGCCCGGACGCTTCCAGCGCGGTAATCGTCTCCACCACCACGTCCATCGCCGCCGCGCCGGCGCGCAAGCGATCGCGCCCCGCCTCGATCAAACCGCGCATGTGGGCGATCTCGGCGTCGTAGTCATGGCCGGCCATCGCGCCGGCGCCGCCGTGGATCACGAGACTCAAACATTTGTTCGTCACGGGCGGCTCCTCGGCCTTCCTTGCGCTGGTCCCTTCCGATAGCGTCGCGCGCCTGAAAGAAAAGCCGGCCTTAACGAAAAACGGGAGACGACGAATGAAGGCGCTGCTCAGCAAGGTCGTCGGCGGACCAGAGACCCTGGTGCTCGAGGACATGCCCAGCCCCAAGGCCCGGCCCGGTTTCGCCGTGGTCTCGGTGAAGGCGGTCGGGGTCAACTATCCCGACGTGCTGATCATCGAGGACAAGTACCAGTTCAAGCCCGCGCGGCCATTCGCGCCGGGCAGCGAGGTCAGCGGCGTGGTCAAGGAAGTCGGCGAAGGCGTGCTGCACCTGAAGCCGGGCGACCGGGTGCTGGGCAACACCGGCTGGGGCGGCATGGCCGAGGAGCTGGCGCTGGAAGCCGCGCGGCTGATCAAGATCCCCGACGCCATGCCCTTCGACGAAGCCGCCGCCTTCATCATGACCTACGGCACCTCGTATTACGCGCTGAAGGACCGCGGCCACATGAAGCCGGGCGAGAGCCTGCTGGTGCTGGGCGCGGCCGGCGGCGTCGGCCTGGCGGCGGTCGAGCTCGGCAAGGCGATGGGCGCGCGGGTGATCGCGGCGGCGTCGTCGCAAGCGAAGGTGGACCTGGCCATCGCCCACGGCGCCGAGTCCGGCGTGGTTTACCCGATGGGTCCGTTCGACCGCGACGGGCAGAAGGCGCTGGCCAACCAGTTCAAAGAGGCGGTCGGGCCGAACGGCGTCGATCTAGTCTACGACGGCGTCGGCGGCGACTACGCCGAGGCGGCGGTGCGCTCGATGGCATGGGAGGGCCGCTTCCTGGTGGTCGGCTTCCCGGCCGGAATTCCACGCGTGCCGTTCAACCTCGCCCTGCTGAAGAGCTGCGACATCGTCGGCATTTTCTGGGGCGCGGCGGTGACGCGCGACCCGGCCGCGCACCAGCAGAACGTCAAGGAGCTGCTGGAGCTCTACGCCGCCGGCAAGATCAAGCCGCACGTCTCCGAGCACTACCCGCTCGCCCGCGCCGCCGAAGCCATCAGCCACCTCGCCAGCCGCAAGGCCATGGGCAAGGTGGTGGTGATGGTCGACTGAGCATGGCCGGCAAACTCGAAGGCAAGGTCGCGCTGATCACCGGCGGCGCGTCGGGGATCGGGCTGGGGACGGTGGAGCTGTTCCTGGCCGAGGGCGCCAAGGTCGTTTGCGCCGACCTGCAGGACGAGAAGGGCAAGGTGCTGGAGCAGCGCTTCCCGGATCGCCTGGTCTATGTGCGCTGCGACGTGACCCAGGAGGCCGACATCGCGGCGGCCTGCGCGGCGGCGAAGTCGTCGTTCGGCGGGCTGGACGTGCTGTTCAACAACGCCGGCGCGCCGGGTCAACTCGGCGGCGTCGCCGAGCTGACCGCCGAGGGCTGGGACAAGTGCTTCGCCTTGCTCGTGCGCGGTCCAGCGCTCGGCATGCACCACGCCCTGCCGCTGATGCTGGAGCGCGGCGGCGGCTCGATCATCAACACCGCCTCGATCGCCGGATTGCAGGCCGGCTGGGGGCCGCTGGCCTATTCCACCGCCAAGTGCGCGGTGATCCACATGAGCCGCTGCGCCGCCGCCGAGCTGTCGCCAAAGGGCATCCGCGTCAACGCGATCTGCCCCGGCCTGATCGCCACCTCGATCTTCGGCGCGGCGCTGGGCCTTCCGGTCGACGCCGCCGACCAGATGGCCGCCCGCGTCGCCGACAATGCGTCGGTCGCCCAGCCGGTGAAGAAGCCGGGGATGCCGGAAGATATCGCGCGCGCCGCGCTGTACCTCGCCAGCGACGACTCGGCCTTCGTCACCGGAACTCACATCGTCGTCGACGGCGGCATCACCATCGGCAGCCGCCACGCCTGGGACCCAACCGCTGGGTCACCGTTCGCGCAGATATTCGGGGGATAAAATCCTCCTCAATCCTCCTCAATCCTCCTACGTAGGAGGAGGGGGACCACGAAGTGGTGGAGGAGGTACGCGGCCGTGCTCGGTCGTGGCGTGTTCGCTCAAGCTCGTCTTGAAACTTTGGCGCGCTGCAACCTACCCCATCCACCCCTTCGGGGTCCCCTTCCCCTACGGGGAAGGATTACATGGTGCGAGCTTTGTGAGACAATCGCGCCATGGCCGTCGCCGCGCGCGTTGATCCGAAGAGCTATTTCACCCCCGAGGAGTGGGCGCCGTTGGCGCGGCGGTCGTCGTGGGTCGGGCCGGCGTTGGTGCTGCACTGCTGGGCGGTGATCGCGCTGTGCTGGGCGGGCGTAATCGTCGCTTCGCACTATCTGGGCTGGTTCTGGCCGCTGACGCTGCTGATCACCACCCCGATCATCGGCAGTCGCCAGCTCGGCCTCGGCATCTTGCAGCACGACGCGGCGCACGGCGCCTTGCATCCCGATCCGAAGGTCGGCGACTGGCTCTCCAACGTGTTCTGCGTCAGCGGCGTTGAACGCTATCGGAAGTACCATTTGCAGCACCACAAGTTCGCCCAGCAGGCCGAAGACCCCGATCTGGGCCTGTCCGCGCCGTTCCCGATCACGCCGACGTCGCTGCGCCGCAAGGTGGTGCGCGATCTGACCGGCCAGACCTGGTTCAAGCAGCGCTTCGGCGACTTCGGCAAGAAGCTGAAGGCGCGCAAGGCCGGCGAGGCGGTGCTGCCGCTGATCGGCGCCGAGATCGTCAAGCAGCGGCGCTGGCTGGTGGTGAACGCCGCGGTGATCCTGGCGACCAGCCTCGCCGGCTACTGGTGGGCCTGGTTGGCGCTCTGGCTGCTGCCGCGCGCGACCTGGCAGATGATGATCACCCGCTTCCGCAACATCGCCGAGCACGCGCTGGTGGCCAAGAACGAGCCGGACCCGCTGCGCCACGCCCGCTCGACCCGCGCCAACCTGGTCGAGCGCGTCCTGATCGCGCCCTACTGGGTCAACTATCACTGCGAGCACCATATGTTCATGCACGTGCCCTGCTGGCGGCTGCCGCGCGTGCAGCGGCTGCTAAGCGAGAAGGGCGTGCTGGACGGCATGCTGACCGCGCCGGGGTATTGGACGGTGCTGAAGGCGGCGGCTTCAAAGCCGGAGCCGGCGTCCTCGACCCACGCGGCGCCGGCCGGAGTGTGATCGAAAGCAGCCTCGCGGGCCGCCGCGCCTTCATCCTCGCCAACACCCGCCTGCAGGCGCCCCCTCATACGCCGGAGCTCCGGCTGCACCTTGCCGACGAGGTGACGCCGATCTGGCGGATGACCGAGGAGGAGTTGGGCGAGATCGGCCTGCCGCCGCCGTTCTGGGCGTTTGCCTGGGCCGGCGGGCAGGCGCTGGGGCGATATCTGCTCGACCATCCGGACGAGGTTGCCGGCCAGCGCGTGATCGACTTCGCCACCGGGTCCGGCCTCGTCGCCATCGCGGCCATGAAGGCCGGCGCGGCGAGCGTGCTCGCGGCCGACATCGACCCGTTCTGCGCCGCGGCGGTGTCGCTGAACGCCGAGGCCAACGGCGTTACGGTCGGCTTCACCGACGCCAACCTGCTGGACGCCGCGCCGCCAGCCGCGGATCTGATCCTCGCGGCCGACATCTGCTACGAGAAGCCGATGGCGGAGGCGGTGATGGACTGGCTGGGCGTGGCGCGGGCGGCGGGGGCGCGGGTGCTGATCGGCGATCCGGGCCGCGCTTATTTCCCTAAGTCCGGGCTGGTGCGGCTGGCTGAGTATCGCGTGCCGACCAGCCGCGAGCTGGAAGATTCCGAGATCAAGCGCACCGCGGTCTGGACCATGACGTCGTGATCGATACCGATCTACCTTTCCGCCGCGAGTTCGTACTCGCCAACACGCGCGTGGCGCGGCCGGCGATCGTGCCGGAGCTGGCGCTCTGCCTGGCCAATCCGGCGACGCCGATCTGGGCGCTGTCGGAGGAAGACCTCAAGTCGCTGGGACTTCCCCCGCCGTACTGGAGCTACGCCTGGGCCGGCGGGCAGGCGCTGGCGCGCTATGTGCTCGACCATCCACAGGAGGTGGCCGGCCGGCAGGTGATCGATTTCGCCACCGGCTCGGGCGTGGTCGCTATTGCGGCAGTAAAGGCAGGCGCCGCCGACGTGCTGGCGGCGGACATCGATCCGTTCTGCGAGGCGGCGGTGGGGCTGAACGCCGAGGTCAACGCGGTCTCGTTCGGTTTCACCAGCGCCAACCTGCTCGCCGGCCCGCCGCCGGCCGCCGATCTGATCCTCGCCGGCGACGTCTGGTACCGGGACGGGTTGGCGGAAGACGTGATGGCCTGGCTGAAGACGGCGCGGAAGGCCGGCGCGCGGGTGCTGCTCGGTGATCCGGGGCGCGTTCACTTCCCGAAAGAAGGCGTGACCAAGCTCGCGGCGTACGCGGTTCCGACCATCGGCGCGCTGGAAGGCGCCGATGTTATGGCCGCGGTGGTCTGGGAGCTGGAATAGCCGCCCTGCCCGCTTCCACCGCCGGCGCGGCGGTGTAGGTATAGCGCCATGGTCGATTTCGCAGACTCCCCCATCCGCAGCGGCGACCGTGTCGCCGGCGCGCCGTTCGCCACCCGCTCGGCGGTGTGGGGCACACACGGGGCGGCGGCGACCGCCCATCCGCTCGCCAGCCTGATCGCCATCGACATCCTGCGCGCGGGCGGCTCGGCGGTCGACGCGGCGATCGCGGCCAACATCGCGCTGGGGTTCCTGGAGCCGATCGCGTGCGGGGTCGGCGGCGACGCCTTCGCCCTCTTGTGGGACCCGAACGCGAAGGCGGTGGTGGGCCTGAACGGCTCCGGCCGCTCGCCGGCGTCGCTGAGCCTGGAGACGCAGCGGGCGCGGGCGAAGAACGGCCTGATCGCCACCCACGGCGCGATCTCGGTCTCGACGCCGGGCGCGGTCGATGGCTGGTGGATGCTGCATCAGCGCTACGGCAAGCTGAAGTGGGCCGACCTGTTCGCCCCGACTATCGCCCTGGCCGAAGCCGGAACGCCGATCGCCCAGACCGTCGCCTACTACGTAGGCGTCTCGCACCGCAGCTTCACCCACCCCAAGCTGGCGGTGGAGGAGACCGAAAACTTCCTCAAGGTCTGGACCAAGGACGGCAAGACGCCGGCGGAGGGCGAAATCTTCGCCAATCCCGGCCTCGCGCGGACCTACCGGCTGATCGCCGAGGGCGGGCGCGACGGCTTCTACGAGGGCGAGGTGGCCGAGACCATCGAGCGCTACTTCGCCCGCATCGGCGGCTGGCTCTCCAAGGCCGATCTTGCGGCCCATCACAGCGAATGGGTGAAGCCGGCCAGCATCAATTATCGCGGCGTCGACGTCTGGGGCCTGCCGCCGAACGGCCAGGGGCTCTCGACGCTGCAGATGCTGAACATGCTGGAGCATTTCGACCTCGCCGGCATGGGCTTCCTGTCGGCCGCCAGCCTGCACCACCAGATCGAGGCCAAGCGGCTCGCGTTCGAAGATCGCGCCCGCTATTTCGCCGACCCGGCGTTCAGCGACATCCCGCTTGAGTGGCTGATCTCGAAGGAGTACGCCGCCGAGCGCGCCAAGCTGATCCGGCCGGACAGCATTCTGACGCCGATGACCCACGGCCAGGCGCCCGGCCACGGCGACACCACCTACCTCTGCGCCGCCGACGCCGACGGCATGATGGTCTCGCTGATCCAGTCCAACTTCCGCGGCATGGGCTCGGGACTGATGGCCGATGGGCTGGGCTTCATGTTCCAGAACCGCGGCGAGCTGTTCAGCCTGCAGGACGGCCACCCCAACCTCTATGCGCCGGGCAAGCGGCCGTTCCACACCATCATCCCCGGCTTCGCCACCAAGGGCGGCGAGCCGTGGCTGGCGTTCGGGGTGATGGGCGGCAACATGCAGCCGCAGGGCCAGACCCAGATCATCACCGATCTGGTCGACTTTGGTCTCGGCCTGCAGGAAGCTGGCGATGCGCCGCGCTGGCTGCACGAGGGCTCGCCAGAGCCGACCGGCGAGGCGGGCAGCGGCTCAGGCGTGCTGGCGCTGGAGACGGCGATGCCGCGCGAGACGGTGGCGGGGCTGGCGTCGCTGGGTTGGAACCTGTCGCGCGCGCCCGGCGGCTTCGGCGGCTACCAGGCGATCGAGCGGCTGCCGGGGCGCTATGCGGCGGCCAGCGAAATGCGCAAGGATGGCGCGGCGCTGGCTTACTGAGGCAAAGAACGATGACCCTGGACGAGATGCGCGAGATCGCGCTCAGCTTTCCCGGCTGCACCGAGGGCGTGTCGTACGGCAAGCCGGCGTTCCTGGTGAACAAGAAGTTCTTCACCCGCCTGCGCCGCGACGACGCCAGCCTGGTGCTGCTCGACATCTCGTTCGACGAGCGCGAGATGCTGATCGAGGCCGAGCCGAAAACCTTCCACGTCACCGCCCATTACAAGGACTATCCGGCGGTGCTGGCGCGGATGGCCAGCCTGCACCCCGGCTCGTTCCGCAACTTCCTCGACCGCCGCTGGCGCAAGATCGCGCCGAAGAAGGCGGTGAAGGACCGGGACGCGGGCGCCGCGCTTGAACCGGCGGCGCCCGGTGAAACTGGCGGACGCCGCGCTTCCAACGGCTCGCGGAAGCGGAGCGCGGTTTCTGGCTAAGAGCGTTGAGCGGCCTGTCCCGCAAGCTGCCGTTGGGAATGACCGCGTTAGGGGCAGGCTGCGTAAAAACGCCGACCGCCAGATTTTCCGCGCACGAACTGACCATCTGACAGCGAATTCCTGCCGCGTTGAGCGCGCTGCGTTCACTCAACCCACCTGGCTCAGGATAATATTGCGCGAGATTTTGGTCCGTCGGCCTTTTTACACTGCCTCGGTCGAAACTCATCGGTCACATCGCGTTCGCAAGCGGTCGTTGGCGGGCGCAGAGGCATGGCGGCCTCTTCGCTTGCTCCGACCAATCAGTCAGCCACGCCGGCGATCCTGACCTTGCGAAACCCCATCGACGCCCACGTCGTCAGCAGCTTGAGCATGAACGTCGCCGGCCGGCTGCGGAAGCGCGGCACCCCATCGTCGGGGAGCGTCACGTCGTTCGGCGCGTCGCTGGTCATGACGCGCATGGAGGGCGATGGCGCGGCCTCGATCCGGCCCTGATAGATCGAAACCCAAAAGCCCTTGGTGAAATCGCCGAACATCGGCGTCCCGCAGCACGACGCCACCATCCGGCGGGACGGCGCGTCCGCCGCAAGGCGATGGGCCTCCAGCCGCTCGCACCCCCGGACGCATTTGAGCTGATCTTTTCGCCACAACACTACGGGCGTCCCGCCGCCGGCATCGACGATCGGCGCGACGGGTGATCGGGCGTCGAATGCGCGCCCGGCAGTGCGGCAGCTCGTGCAATGACAGATCACGCTCATCATCGGCGCGCCGACGGCTTCCAGACTTACCGCGCCACAGGCGCACGTGATCGTAGCCACCGCCTTGCCCCCTCGCGCCTATCTGCCCGACCTGACGGCAGCCAGCAGCAGCGGGTGTGACGGCGCGGTTTCGGCGGCGCCGATCCAGTCACTCCCGCCGGAATCGAAGCTGGCCATGGCCGCGATGAACGGCAGGACGGTCGACGTGGGCCGGGGTGTCACGGTGGAGGCGGGATTGGTCGGATCGACGATGGTTGTCCCGCCGTGACCATCGCCGCTGAGGGTCCAGATCGAGGACTTGTAGTCGCCGACGAGGTGGATCTTGGCGACCTCGGCGCCGCTGGTCACCGTGAGCACGCCCGAAGTCTTGGAGCCGCTGTAGGCAGCCTTGGTCACGCCGCTGGTGAAGCCGATATCCGCCAGGTCGAGCGAGGTCCCGCCCGTGAGCGAAAACCCAGTGATCTTCCCGGCATAACTCTGGGAGCGCGCCAGCTCCAGGGTTCCGGTGGTCCCGCTGAACGTGACGTTCTCGTTGAAGGTCCCCGCGAAATCGGCCGTGCCGCCGTTGATCGCGACGACGCCGTTTTCGCTCAACGCTCCGGCGACCGTGAGCTTTCCGCCAGCGACGACCAGCCTGCCGGCGTTCATGACCGAGCCGGTGATCGTTAACCCGGCGCTTCCCGTGGCCTCGATAACGCCAGCGTTGGCGATCGCGCCCTTGATCGCGCCGAAGCCCTCAATCACGCCTTGGCTGGTGATGCCGGTTGAGCTGAAAGATCCGCCCGCCATGAACAGACTGCTGCCCACGCCCACGAACGCGTCGTCGGCGTCCGTGAGCACGCCGCCGGCGCCTAGGGTCAGCGTCCCGACGCCGTTCTCGCCGATCCAGACGCCGCTTCCTCCAGGGCCGGCTTGTCCTACGGTGACCGTCGCGCCAGTGATGCCGCCGTAGCCGTGGGAGCCGGTCGCGAAGCCGAACACCAGGTACTCGGTCGCCGTCGCCGTCGCGCCAGCGGTTATGCTCATCGAGCCCACGCCACTGGCGCCAACGCGGATGCCCGTGGCGCTGACGAGCTTCGAGCCGGCGCCCGAGACGGACACCGAGCCGGTGGAGCCGGCCAAACTGCCGATTTCGAATGCTTCGACGCCGCTCCCGTTCTCGTCCACCGAAGCGCCGTTCGTGACCGAGAGGCTCCCTTTCCCGCCATAGCCGATCCCGAAAGTGGAGTCGGCGGTGAGGGTCGAACCGGCCCCATCGACGGTGATGGCCCCTGAGCCGCCCGCGACGCCTCCGGCTAGAACAGTCGCCGTGGAATTGCCTTGCGGGCCGTCTATCGCAACAGCGCCGCCGGCGGCGATCGACAAGGCGCCGGTCCCGGCGTAGCCGATCTCCACGTACGAGGCGACCGCAAGCTTCGATCCCCCGCCGGTAACCAGAATTTTCCCAACCCCGCCGGCCTGCGCCCCGGCGCTGATGCCGAGGGAGAGATTCGCGTCGGTCACCTTGCCGCCCGCGGCGATCGTCAGCGATCCTTTGCCAGGCCCGCCGATACCCAGATAGCCATCGCTGTAGATCAAGGAGCCGGCGCCCGTAACGGTCGCCGAGCCAGTTGCGCCAGCCGAATTGCCGACCGTGACTCCACTGGTCGTGTACACAGCGCCGCCGCCCGAGACGCTCAGGCTTCCGCTCGCGCCAGTCCGCCCGGCCACCACGATACCGCTTTGATTGCTTACCGTGACGGCGCCGCCAGTGTTTACGGCGAGCGATCCGGTTCCGGCGTCGCCGACCACAAGGAAGCCCACGTCGGTGAGCGCCGAGCCGGCGCCCACGACCGTGACAGCACCGTTCGCGCCGGCCACAGCGCCAAGAATTAACCCTTGCTGGACGTTGGTCCCGTGCGCGGCGGTGATCGACACCCAGCCGTCGTTGGCGATGGAAAGCGCGCCTGTTCCGGCATAGCCGACCGTAAGGTAGCCAGCGTCGATCAGCGCCGAGCCTTTGCCGCTGACGCTTGCCGCACCCGCGACGCCCGCCGTGTTGGCGATCGAGACGCCGTCCCCCGGGTCGATATCGGAGAAGACGCCGCCGAGAGCGATCGAAAGATTCCCCTTACCGGCCCCGCCGATGCCGACGAAGCCATCGGCGGTCAACGCCGAACCGGCGCCGCTGATACCGATCGAACCGGGCGAACCGGTCTGGCCGCCGATGAAGATCGTCGTCGCCGTCAGCGTTCCGGCTGAGTAGATCGATACGGCGCCGGTCGAGGTCTTATCCGTCCCGAGCTCCAGATCGGTAGCGATAGCGACGCGGGCGCTGTTGGACACCGCGAGTGCGCCGGCGCCGTTGCTGCCGATCGACAAGTCGCCAACGGTCAATTTTGTCGCCGTTCCAGAGGCGGTGAGGGTCCCGGAGGAAATCCCCGCCCCGCCGGAGGCGGTCATCTGCCCCGCGAGCGTCAGATTGCCGGAGATGGTTTCCGACTCTACGTCGAGCGAGCCAGTCAAAGTCCCGGTCGCGACGATGAGCACCCCATCACTGGCGCCGGGCACCACGGGGTCGGTCGGGTGGTCCTCGTTGATCCAGTTCGCGGCCAACGCAAGATTGCCCGAACCGCCTTTCCATTCGAAAAGCGCCATGCGTCAATCCTCCTGAAGGCAAACGCGAGCAAGTCCGACCATCGGAACTTAAGCCTGCTGTTGTCGCCTGACCTTCGTGTAGCCCCTGGTTGTTGCAGACGCATCCCGTGGCCGCAAATGACGCCGGTCCATCGGCGGGTCCCGGTTCTCGCCCCGTCGCCTTCACAGGCCGTTCCGCCAGGGCTACGTTCCCGGAAAGTCCGCTCCCACGCCGGCCTGGCGCGAGAAAGCCGGACGCCCGCCGGGAGGCGACGAACATGATCCGACGCGGCCGCGCCTATCTGGAAGCACGCACCGAACCGGCCAGCGCCGAGACCGCTCAGCTTGAGCGCGACGGCTATGCGATCGTCCGTGGGCTGTTGAGCCCGGACGAAGTGGCCGAACTCGCCGTCGAAATTTCCGCCGTCTACGACCGAGATCCGCCCGACGAGCGCGGCCAAGCGGAGAACCGGCCGATGTTCCGATACGCAATGCTGAACCGCAGCCCCGCGGCGCAGAAGGCGGTATCCAACCCGCGGCTGCTGGCGGTGATCGAGCCGCTGCTGGGCGAGGACTGCCACGTGATCGCCAACACCGCCTGGCGCAATCCGGCCGGCCATCCCGGCTCGCACGGCGGCCAGAACTGGCACATCGACGCCGGCCCGCACGTGCCGCTGCCGCGCGGCGTGCGCTGGCCGAAAAGGATCCCGCATCCGGTGTTCGCGATCGGGGTGCACCTCTACCTACAGGACTGCGCGATTGAGGACGGGCCGACCGGCGTCATCCCCGGCAGCCACCTCTCGGGACAGCATCCGCCCGGCGCGCGCAGTATGGACGAGGACCTCGACTACAACGGCCAGAAGGTGGTCCCGCTGCTCACCCGGGCCGGCGACGCCGGGCTGTTCGTCTCCGATGTCTGGCACCGGCGCATGCCGACGCGCGACGGCGAACACGGCCGGTTCTTTCTGCAGGTGCACTACGGCCGGCGTGACATCGCCCAACGTCTGCTGCCCACAACCGAGGTCAATCACCTGTCCCCCGAGGCCATCGCCCGCGCCCAGACCGACCGTGAGCGCCGAGTGATCGGCCTGCACCCAATGTTCTTCTACGACGGGTAATAGGCGTCCGTCGCGCGGAGGCGGCTCTAACGGTCGCTCTGTCCCGCCATCGGCCCGGAGGCGCGGGTCATCAGGCTGGTCAGGGCCACCTGTCCGTTCGCGCCGGTCTTTTCGAAGATGTGGGCCAGGTGCGAGCGCACGGTCGGCAGGGCGATGCCGAGGTGTTTGGCGACCGTCGCCGGGTCCAGCCCTTCCGAGAGCGCCAGCGCGACCCGCCCCTCGGCCGGCGTCAGGCCGAACAGGTCGCGCAGCTGGCGCTCAGGCAGGGTGACAGTCGCGTCGAGGTCGGTCACGCAGACGACGACGGAAGGTCCCGACGGGAACAGCGCGGCGCGCTCGCCGCGGATCGGGGCGATCATCAGCGACAGCGGGCGCAGGCGCGTCCGCGTCGCCAGCGCCATCGTACCGCCCGTGCGTTGCTGGCTGTCCGTCGACGCCGCCTGGGCGATCAGGTGCTGCAGGCGGCGCGCATCTTCCGGTCGACGCGCGGCAAGCTGTCCGGCGATGACGGTCAGGCCGTCATCCTCCTTGAGCAGCGCCTGCCCCGCCGGGTTGATGTGCCCGACCCGGCCGCGTCCGTTCAACAGGAATAGACCGTAGGGCGCGAGATCGAGGAACTCGGTCAGGCTCTGACCGACTTGCTGACCGGCGGCGATGCGGCGACCCAGTTTGTACGAGCGGATCAGATGGGGATGGATGGCGGCCGCGTGCGCCATGTTGTCATCGGTCCAATGGTCCATGCGCTTGTGGCGGAAGACATTAATGCCGGCGCCCTCGAATACGCCGTCGCCCATGTCCTCGACCATCACGCCCAGCCCGACGTCGGAGTGGAAGCCGAACGACTGGAAGAAGTCGTTGTAATAGGCCGTCCGCAGGAACTGCTCTTTCGGCAGCCAGTCGACGTCGCGCCGGATCTTCGGCACGAAGTTGCGCAGGCGCTCGACCTTCGACTTTGGATCCTGGTCGGTCAGCGGATTGCAGTGGGCGAACTCGGCGAACGCGCGGTCGAGCGCGACCTGATCCACGCGCACGCCGACGCCGTAGCTGACGTTACTGAACAGGTCGTACCAATGCAGGGTCGCGGCCTCGCCGTCGATCAGATCGACGAGGCGCTCAAGCACGACGGGCCACAGGTCAGGGTCGATCGCGGCCTGGTAAATCAGGTCCACGAAATCCTCGTGGCCTGAAGGGTTCGTCATCGTCGGCCCCCGCCCGTGCAAGCCCTTGCGCAGGTTAGGGCTTTTGGCGGTGGCGCACAAACGTTCGGCGTGATCGGACACCCCTTTCGGACCGAAAAAACCGCCGGATATCATTCAAGTGAATGAGAACGCCGCCGAACGTTCCTGGCATCCCTCGCACCTCATGACTTGGGGCGCGGTGCTTGTGTCGCCGCAGCGAGAGGGAAACGTCGATGGATGTCACCAAGATTGGCGCGCAAGGCGGCGCGGGCGTGGGCGGCAAGGTAGTCGGGCAATCCGGCGGCGGCGGCGGCGCCGGCCAGAGCGTGTCGGCGCTCGCGAACGGCCCAGGCGATCCCGCCAACCAGGCGACCGGCGAAGGCGGCGGCGGGGGCGACGGCGGCAACGGCGGCGGCGGGGCGGGCAACGGAGGGGCGGGCGGCGCGGGCGGTTCCGGGACGGCGACGGCCAAGACGACCTTCAACTCGGTGAACGGAACCAACGCGAATGCGCTTGGCTCCGGCGGCCAGGGTGGAAGCTCCGGCTCGCCGATTGGGGCTGGGACAGGCGTCGGATCCAACGGCGGCGCGGGCGGCGCCGGCCATGCCTCGGCCAGCGACACCAACGCGACGGGGGCGAGCACGGCGTTCGCTCAGGCCAATGGCGGTAGCGGCGGCGAAGCTCTGAGCCCTGGCCACACGGGGGGCGCGGCCGGCGCTATCGGCGCCAACGCCAGCGCCGTCAGCACGGCCGCCGGCGCGTCAGCCACGGCGGGCATAACGGATGTTGGCGGCTCCGGCGGCTTCGGCGCGGGAGGCGCGAACGGCGGGGCAGGCACGTCGATCGTCGCGGACAACCGCGTCAGCGGCTCGACCAACGGCGGCGCGCTGTCGCTTACCCAGCAAGTCACAGCCGGCGCGGGCGGAGACAGCGACGGCGGCGCGGCGGGGGCCGCGGGCGACGCGGCATCCGGCCTGACGCTGAAAGACTCGACCAGCGCCTCGATCACGACCAACGTTGCGGTCGGTGGCGGCGCAGGTGGTCTCGGAGAACACGGGACCGTTGGCAGCGCCGGCGGCGCGGCCAGCGCCAATTCGTTCGTGACCGGCGCCAACAGCGTTTCGGTGACGGTCGCCGCGACCGGCGGCGGAGGCGGATCTTCCTTGACCGGAGCGAACGGGAACACGGGCGGCGCCGCGACGACGGTCGCCTCGGCCACCGGGAAGACCATTGACGCGACCGCCGACGCCACGGGCGGCAACGGCGGGTCGGGCGAGGGCGTGGGTCACGCCGGCGGCGCGGGCGGAACGGCGACATCGAGGGCGACGACTATCGCCAGCGGCGTGCAGGCTCACGCCACGGTCTCCCAGACCGGCGGTTCGGGTGGAACCGGGGTAGACGGCGCCGCCGGCGGCGCCGCGGCGGCGAGCACCCTGACCAACGCCGCTAAGGGCTCCACCAACGGCGGCGATCTCTATCTGATCCAGACCGCCACCGGCGGCGATGGCGGCGGTACGGACACCGGGGTCGGCGCCGTAGGCGCGGCGGGGACGTCGCGCTTGACCTTGAACGACGCCAACAGCGCCACACAAAGCAGCTACATTCAGGCCGACAGCACCGCGCGAGGCGGCGATGGCGGCGGCGGCGGCGCGGGGACCAGTGGGTCCATCGCCACTGGCGCGGCCGGCGGCCAGGCGACCGCCTCGATCTCGCTCACTGCCGCGGCGATCCTGTCGGGCGCCGCCTCGGCGGTTGGTGGCAGCGGCGGCGGCTCAAGCGTCTTCAGCAGCCATTTCAACGGCGGCGCGGGCGGCGCGGCGACGGTGACGGGAACGGTCAGAAGCAGCGCCGGCCTGGCGCAGCTGACGATCGGCGCCGGCGGCGGCAACGGGGGGAGCAGTCAGGTCGGCTCCGGCGGCGCGGGCGCCAAGGCTACGGCCAGCGCCACCAGCAAGGGCGACGGCGCCACCGCGTCGGCCAACGCCTCGGGCGGCGCCGGCGGCGGCGCCAGCGGCGCGGGCCACGTCGGCGGCGCGGGTTCCGTTGCTTCGGCGACCGCGAAGGCGACCAGCACCACCTTCACCGAGGCCGATGCGTCGGTGAATCAGGCCGGCGGCGCCGGCGGCGCGGGGTCGGGCGGCGCCAATGGCGGCGTCGGCGCCGCCAGCAGCCTCAGCA
>Ga0302314_10010916_pt1 | contig 15864 bp, 11 predicted proteins | sample III_Palsa_N2_3_FD_200533 | JGI IMG/M metagenome (GOLD analysis project Ga0302314, IMG submission 200533) | Peat permafrost microbial communities from Stordalen Mire near Abisko, Sweden - III_Palsa_N2_3 | ecosystem: Environmental > Terrestrial > Soil > Palsa > Peat permafrost | place: Sweden... | reverse complement strand
AGTCGTAGGGCCGCAGATCGATTACTTGAATCGCACCGGATGGTCTGTTGAGCGGGAGCGTGCCACCGCGAATCTTGCTAGTGCTGGCCTTCCTTCTGCGGAGTCCGACGTTGGCCAGAACAGGCGGCAGGGCGCACCACGTCCTAACGCTGAGGTCGTCGTCGGCCTGAAGAAGTGGGAGGGACGTATAGTTGAAATTTCAGATGGGCTGTTGACCGTAGAGTTGGTGCCATCTGATCATGACGGCCCTGAGCTGGTCGCGGATTTTGATCAGGACCTGCTCGGTCCTGATTCGAGTTCCGCGGGACTCGGCGATATCCTCTACCTCACCACTCGGACGGTTCGCGATGCGCGAGGCTACCCGCACCAGACGAGCTACTTGAAGCTACGTCGCCCTGGTCCGTGGGGCGAGGACGAGCTACGCGAGATACGAGACATCGCCAAGAGGCAAGCGGAGTTCTTTAAGGGGACATAGTGGTCGACGCTCCTGCTCAGGACGTAATCGAGGTTTCAATCTTCGGTCCTGGCAAGGGAGAGTCCATTCTGGTCCATCTTGGGCGAAATGAGTGGGTAATCGTCGATTCGTGCATCAGCCCGCGAACGCGCAAGATCGCGGCCTTGGAGTATCTGGACCAGATCGGTGTCGATGCGAGTACCCAGGTCCGACTAGTCGTCGCCACCCACGCTCACGATGATCATTTCGCCGGCATATCGCGAGTCTTGGAGCGTTGCGAAGCGGCGGACTTCGTCTGTCAGAGTGCCCTGGTGAAGGAACAGTTCCTGGCGCTCGTGGAGATGGACAAGAGGCTACATCCGGAAGTGCGGAAAAGAGCCTTCGCTGAGTACAGCAGGGTTTTCGAGATAGTTCGGGAGCGGGCTACCGCGCGTGGCGGGATGCTGCCGTTGAAATTTGCGTCGCAGGAGCGAATTCTGCTGGACGGCAACGGCGTCAGGATCTTGGCGCTTTCGCCATCTGATCAGGCCTACGCGCAGTCGATGCAAGTGCTCGCGGATGCATTCGCCGCCGCGCAATCTTCTCGCAAAGGTGCCAACATTGACCCGAACGAACTGGCGATCGCCCTGTGGATCGAGGCTGGCGACAAGACCGTTCTGCTGGGCGCGGACCTTCTTAGGGGACCTGCTGGGTGCGGTTGGGGTGCCGTCTTGAGCTTCTTCCGCCCCGCGACGAAGGCGACCGTGTACAAGGTCGCCCATCACGGCTCCGTGAATGCGCATCACGATGGCATCTGGGAAGAGTTGCTAGCGGCGGATCCCGTCGCACTGCTTGCTCCCTACCGGCCAGGCAAACCAGTGCCCGGGCTGGATGATCGCAAGCGGATATGCGGTCTTACAAGCAAGGCATACATCACGGCGAAGCCAGATCTTCCGCTGCCATCCAAAGAGGTACGCAGGGAGATCGCCGACCTCGGCCCACTCGCGCGCAATGCGCGTGAACCATGGGGCGAGCCAGGCCAAGTACGCGCCAGGTGTGGGCCCGACCATACCGACTGGGACATTCACCTAGTGCATCCGGCCCGGGCGCTTGCGTCGGCATGAGCTAATGAGCGCATGTATCTGCTCACCGATGAGCAAGCCGCCGACTGATCGCAGCGCCCGGGCCCCACTACAGCCCAAACGCGGTCGCCGGGCGTGGGCCCGCAACCCCCGCAGCACAACAACGAGCGAGATGGTATGACAGCCATGAACCACAGTGACGCCGAGTCGTCGCTTGAGTCCCTGATCGAGCGCAGCGCGGAGCTGAAGCGTGCCCTGGTCGATTTCGCGGGCAGCCCGCGATTCGAACGGCACCTCATGCCATTCATGCTGGAGGCGGCGGGTCCCGAGGGGGAGTTGGACGACAGCGAGGCGGTCGGGATCGTCGACCGGTTCGCGCTCCAGTACCGGCTGCCGAACGGGAAGACCGTCCTGGATCAGTTCCTGGCCAGCAGGCCGGACCTGAGTGCGGCCGACCGTGATATGCTGCGCGGCTGGCATGATCCGGTCGAGGGGTTTTTCGAGATCCGCGGCAAGGACCGGGCCTCGATCGTCCTGCTGAACCTGCTTGATGACCTGGAGTACCGCACGTACTCCAACATGGGCCCGGCTATCTTCCGCCGGCTGCCCAGGGGCGGGTTCCTCTATGGGCGCCTGGTGCCTGTCAGCCCGGTGCCTGGCGCCTGGCTGGTCTCGGGATACATGTCGACTTTCCCCAAGTCTGGCGCGGCGCAGATCGCGCAGGTCGCGCTGCGGCTTGCGACGACCCAGCCCGAACTGGTCTTCCGTAACCCGGAGAAGGTCGAGCAGGGGCTGGAAGCAGATGCGGGCGGACAGGGCCGCGTTCATCGAGTTCTTCGGCGGCGACGAATTGGTCCTGCCACCGGCCGAAGCGGAGGCACGGCTCGACGCCTACCAACGGCACCGTCAGCAAGCCGCGCTATCCGCGCTATCCGCGCTGCCCAAGCGCCAGAAGCCGCGAAATGTCCCCGACGCAGACCTGCCCGCCTTCGAGTTTCCCGCCGACCTTGCCGACGCCGACACCATCGGTGTCATCTATGACGAGATCGACGGCCTTAACTTCTATAACGACTACGGCATGCTCCGCGAGCTGTTCGCCGACCCGGCTCTGGCGGCGGACAAGCGGTACTCGGACGTGCTGCGCGGGTACCTCGGATCAGATTCCATCGGCCCGCTGCCGCTCCGCCGCCTGGCCGTCGCCTACCCAGAGACGGTCGACGCCGTGTTCCGCAAGGTATTGCGCAAGCCCAGCTTCACCTGGGCCGAGCACGGTGAGGCACTGCTGCGCCGCCGGAAGCCCTGGTACTACCAGCACGAGCCGCGTCCCGGCGTCTCGGTGATCGGCGCCCGCCTCGCCGAGCTCGCCGCCCGCGTAACCACGCCACGATTGTCCAATACGCGGCTTACGTTACTTTTCTGGCTATTTATTCGAACATTAAATTGTTGAGAGATGAGATTGAGGCTCGATATCAACGAACAAATGTGCTAATATCAAAGATGGGTAGAAGAGCCCTCTCCCGAGGGATGGCGGTGTCTCGTGTCTCAGTCTTCGAACGGCGGTCCTGGCCAGGCGCCGTCGTGGGATGAGTTCTCCCAGGGCGGCGCGGCGGACGGGCTGCGGCCTGGTCCGTGGCTGGCCGCGCTGGCGGGTGAGGCTGTCGCGAACGTGGACCGTCTTGATGAGGGCCAGCTGCTGGGGGTTGGGTCGGCGGCGCGGCGGCTGGCTGCGCATGCGGAGTACCTGGAGCTGATGGCGGTGGCGGAGTTCGCCCGCCGTCGGGATGCCCAGCTGGAGGCGTCGAAGGCACGCGGTGACCGGGTGCGGTCGCGGGACGGTGAGTACGCGGCCGAGGAGCTGGGTTTCGAGATGAACGCGACCGCCTACAGCGCCGCGATCCTGATCGACATGGCGCGGAACATCGTCGACCGGCTGCCGGGTACCCGCGCGGGGATGGCGGCCGGTCTGATCGACCGCGACCGGGCCCGGGTGATCAGCAACGCCACCCTCCACCTGCCCGACGAGAAGGCCGCTCTCGCCGATCAGGTTCTGGCCGAGGCCGCGGCGGAGATGCGGCTCGCGGACCTGCAGCAGAAGGCCGCCCGGCTCGAAGCCCGCCTGGATCCCGAAGGCGTACAAGCGCGCAAGGAAGATCGCAAGCGGGACCGGCGGGTCGAGTTGCGCCGTGAGGATTCCGGTGCGGCGTCGCTGGCCGGCCGGGAGCTCGACCCCGCCGAGGCACTGACGGGCAAGGCGTCGATCGACGCGGAAGCGCTGCGGCTCCAGAAAGCGGGCCTGCCCGGCACCCTGGGCCAGATCCGGGCGATGATCTTGATGGACCGCATCAACCAGCGCAGCTCCTGGGACCGCCTCGCCCCCCAGCCAGAACCGGAACCGGACGAGGACCGGGACCCAGTCCCGAGCCCGGACACCGGTCACCCCGCCGACGGCGAGACAGAATCCGACCACCCCGCCGAGCCGCCCCGCGACGACCCTCACCACGATCCGTATCGGGACGGGCCGTCCCCGGACGACGCCGATGAAGACGACGCTAACGTCATCGACGAAGACGAAGACGAGGGCCGTCCCGGAGGCAGGTCGCCGACCGGGTCGCAGCCTGGCCGGCCCGACGGCACGACCCCGATGCCGGCCCTGATCAACATAACTATCCCGGCCGGGACGCTCCTTGGCTGGTCGCAGACGCCCGCCGACGTCGGGGCCTGGGGCCTGATGGACGCCGACACGGTCCGCGACCTCATCAAGGCAGCCTCCCGCCATCCCCGCACCCGCTGGTGCTACACGGTCACCGGCGAAAACGGAGAGGCCATCGCGCATGCCTGCGCCCGCGGCTCCCACCCCTGGCCCCCGCCCGGCCGTAACGGCCCAGCCTCTACTGGGCTGGCCCGGCTCGCCGCCCTGCTGGCCGAGCTGAACGCCACCCCCGAGCCGATCGCCCGGGGAACCTGCGATCACGCCCACCGCGAGGACCGCTACACCCCCAGCAGGAAGCTGAAACACCTCATCCGCGCCCGCACGGCCCGCTGCTGCGCACCCGGCTGCGGCGCCCAGGCGATCACCGGCGAGATCGACCACACCGTGCCCTACCCCGCCGGGGCAACGTGCGAAGGTAACCTCAGCCCGCCCTGTGGCCGGCACCACCACGCCAAGCATGCGCCAGGGTGGAAGCTTGAGCAGACCGAGCCCGGTGTCATGCGCTGGACCACGCCCTCGGGCCGGACGTACACCACCCTCCCTACCCGATACGAAGAATGACGGGGAATCGAGTGGATCTCGATCTGGCGCTTTGCCTCGTCGATGCGGTAGATGATCCGGTAGGTCCCGCTCACTGCGGGCCAAGGTGTCGGCGCTGCTTCAGTTCACCGCGTACCTGCGCGGCAGTGTAGGTGTCACCGGCGGCGAAGTCCGCCCCCCGGCCGCCACGTCGGCCGGGGGCTGCGTCTATCCAAGGGCAGGAGCGTTTTATCCAATTGGGTAAATTGGTCACGATCCCGGCCACCAGCATCCAAGCGCTGGGCGCGGAAGTCGCCCCATGCGTCCCGCTCGCGAAGAAGCACTCTTGTCGCAGCAACTCCATCACCTTGCCCGGAAAGCCGACGGATGGCCGACGGACGCACTCCCGATCCCGGACCGGTCGAACTGGCGCTAGGCGGTAGGGTGCTGGCGTCAGCGCCCCAGCAGTCGAGCGGGGCGCTTTCAGGTCGGTTGTCCGGTCACGGAGCGTCGGATGCGCTCGACGATCCGGTCCGCTTCTCCCGAGCTGATCTTGTAGAGCTGGTTGTCCCCGTTTCCGCGCTCGTATGAATACAGCACCCAGCTTCGGGTCCAGGCGAGATCGCGGCCGAACTCCTCGTCGTACTCGCCATTGTCGTCTTCAACGCGCCGCAGCACGCCACCGGGCTCTTCACGGCTGGTGTGGCTGTCGACGATCGCGTAGTAGGTGGTCGTTGCTGGCATGACGTCCTCCTAGATGATCACGATGTCCGGTGCTCCCGGAGGAACGGGAATCTTGGCGTTCACGTCCCGCTGGTAGGCCCGCAGTTCCCGTACCTCTCCGCTATCATCCGGCAGCTTACGCAGCCGTTCGTACGCTCCGTGGGTTTCCTGCTTGGCGTCGAAGCTGGCCTGAGTATGGAATTGAACTTCGAACAACTGGCCGCTGTCGCCATCCCGCCACCAGCTGTTGATTCCCTTGTACTGCTCACTCGTCCACGTATTGCGGGAATCGGCGTATTCTGCGCCTTCGTTCTTCAGCCGTTGAACATCGGCGTGAACGCCTGCCGTGTACTTATCCTGTGGATACTGGAACGTGTAGCGGATCGCGTCCTTCATGTCGGCGAACACCTGTCCCGCCGAGAGGCCTTTCTTCTGCTCGTCGTGCGTGACCTTCTGTTCGATCCGTTCTCGCCCCTTGAGACGGTTCTCTAGGCCGACGAGAACGCGATCGGGGTCTTCGGCTTCAATACGGCGCATGGCCGGGGTGACGGTCTTCTCCTCGATCTCCCGCACCCGCGCGCAGCCCTTGTCGATGGCGTAGGCGCGGCCGACGGCCTCCACGGTGGCCCGGTACTCCAGGGCGCGGGCCACCCGGACCGCGGTCTCCGTTTCCGATCCGGCGACGGCGTCATTGTCCGCGACGTCCCGGCCCGGCTTAGCGTCCCCGGCTGCGTCGGCCCCGTGCACCCGGGGCGCGTCAGTGGTGTCGGGGCGATCGTCGCCGCCGTCCGGCCGATCGATCCGCACCCGTCACCACCCAATGTCGGCAGCCAATGTCGATCCTTCCCATTCAGCCCAACGGATCGCCGCCGCATCCGGTTCAAATGGGCCATTCGGGTGCGCGGACCCGCGCATGCACGCCCGATAACGGTCTGCGGCCCTAAGATGGCCATTTGAAACTGGTAAAGCCGGAGCGGACGCAGAGACAAGAACACAGGCGTGGAGGACAGCGTGAGCGACCAGGTGCTGCTGCGGGACCTCGTCGCGATCCCGGACACGGTGCACGACGGCGACTTCGTCCTCACCCTCTCCAAGGGCGTCAAAGACAAGTCCACGATTACCGACTACGTCGTCACCGAACCCCTCGCCGCTAACTTCGACAAGGCGCTCGACCTCATCAAGTCCGCCCTGGAGACCGGCGCGTCCCGCGCCGCCTACCTCAACGGCTCGTTCGGTTCCGGTAAGTCGCACTTCATGGCGGTGCTGCACGCCGTGCTCAGGGGAGACCCCGACGCCCGCGGCAAAAAAGGTCTCGCCGACATCGTCGCCAAGCACGACAAGTGGCTCAGCGGCCGCAAATTCCTGCTCGTGCCCTATCACCTGCCCGGCGCGCAGTCGCTCGACGCGGCCATCCTCGGCGGCTACGTCGCCCACGTCACCGAGCAGCACCCGGGAACCACGCTCCCCGCTGTCTACCTGGACGACAGCCTGATCGCGGACGCCGTCCAGCTCCGGACTCAGGTAGGTGACGAGAAGTTCATCGGGCTTCTCCCCGCCACAAGTGAGGAAGCGCGGGAGTGGAGCGCCGATGCCGCCGCCTGGGACACGCGCAGGCTCGACCAGGCCTTCGCCGAACCCAAGGCAGGCAAGGAGCGCCGGAGGCTGGTCGGGGACCTCCTGGTCGGCCCGTTCCATCGCTATGCGGGCACCGTCCGGGCCGACCAGGCCTCCTACATCGACTTCGACGAGGGCCTGTCGGTCATCAGCCAGCACGCCAGGGACGTGCTCGGCTACGACGCCATCGTCTTGCTCCTCGACGAGCTTGTCCTGTGGCTGGCGGGCCAGATCGCCGACCCGAAGAAGATCCACGAGCAGGTCCAGAAGGTCTCCAAGCTCACCGAGTCCGCCGCCGGACCCCGGCCGGCCCCGATCATCAGCTTCGTCCCCCGCCAGCGCGACCTCCGCGACCTCGTCAGCAAGGCGGCCGTCGGCAACGAGGTCACCAGCCTGTTCGACATGCTCAAGTACTGGGACGGCCGCTTCGAGCAGATCAATCTCGATGACAGCAACCTCCCCGCGATCGTCCACGAACGCCTGCTCAAGCCCAAGGACCAGGCCGCGAGGACCCAGCTCGACGCCGCGTTCGACGCCGCCTCGCGCATGCCGCAGCAGGCCTGGGAGGTCCTGCTCGACACGCACGGCGAGCGCGGGACTAGGGAGGCGTTCCGCCTCACCTATCCCTTCAGCCCCGCCTTCACCCACGCGATGGTCGACATCTCGGGCGCGCTGCAGCGCGAGCGCACCGCGCTCAAGCTCATGCAGCAGCTCCTCGTCAACTACCGCGACACGCTCCCGGTCGGCCAGCTCATGCCGCTCGGCGCGATCTTCGACGTCCTCGCGGCCGGCGCCGACCGCCCGTTCACCGACAAGCTCAAGGCCGAGTTCGAGACGGCCAAGAAGTTCTACGGCGTCCGCGTCCGCCCGGCCCTGCTCCAGCGCAACAGCCTGACCGAGGAGCAGGCCAGGGCGCTCGGGCCCAAGCACCCGTTCCGCGCCGACGACCTCGTCGTCAAGACGCTGCTGCTCGCCGCCCTCGTGCCGAACGTCCCCGCGCTGAACGGTCTCACCGCCACCCGCCTGGCCGCGCTCAACCACGGATCGATCGCGACGATGGTCCGCAACCAGGAACGCGCCCAGGTCGCCAGGACCCTCAAGTTCCTTTCCACCCAGTTCGGAGAGGTCCGGCTGTCCGGCAGCGAGGACGACCCCCGGGTGGACCTGGCGCTCATCGGCGTCGACACCGAGGGGATCATCCGCGACAGCCGGCATGCCGACGATGACTCGGCTCGCCGCCGGATCGTCAGGGAGCTGGTCTGGGCCGAACTGAGCCTCAAGGACGAGGGCGCCTTCGAGACCCGCACGTCCGTGACCTGGCGTGGCACCGGTCGCGTGGTCGAGGTGCTGATGGACAACGTCAGTGACGCGGACCGGATGCCGACCAGGCGATTCCAGGCGGACCCGGGCACGATCCGGATGATCATCGACTACCCGTTCGACGAGGCCGATCGCTTCCCCGCGGACGACGTGCGCCGGGTCCACGAGCTCAGCGGGCAGCTCGACGAAGAGGACACCATCGTCTGGCTGCCGCACTTCCTCTCCGATGACCGCAAGACGGACCTGTCGACCCTCATCGTCATTAACTACCTGCTCGAACGCGACCGGCTCGGCGAGGTCACCCCCAACCTGACGACGGACGACAGGCACCACGCCAAGACGCAGCTGGAGAGCCGCCGCAGCGCGCTGACCGCCACGCTGCGCGAGGCGCTGCGCCGCGCCTACGGCGTGATCAGCGCCACCGACGATGACCTCGGCCCGCGCGCCGCCGAGCAGGTGCTGACCCTGGCTCGCGACCTGGCGCTCCGCATCCAGGGCGGGCAAGGCATGCGAACGGCGTTCAATGGTTACTGTAGTCAGCTGCTCGCCCATCGCTTCCCCTCGCATCCAGACTTTGATCCGAACGGTCGCGGGGTGGCTCTCAAGCCCAGCGAACTGGATCTCGTCCTCGGGGTGGTCGAGCAGGCGGCCCAGGACAAGGTCGGCCGTTACGAAGTGCCGCGCCACGACATCACGACGGTCAAGAAGATCGCCAACCCGCTCAAGATCGGAATCATGCACGAGTCTGCGTTCGTGCTGAGCAGGGAGTGGTCCGACCTGCTGACCAGGAAGGCGGGCCCCGCGTCGGAAGTTACCGCCGCCAAGCTGCGCGGCTGGATCGGCGAGCAGCAGCCAGGACTGCCCGAGCAGGTGCAGAACCTGCTCATCGCCTGCTATGCGGTCCAGTCGGACAAGGCGTGGCTGCGGGCCGGGCGTCCCGTCGAGCCGCCCAAGATCGATAAATTCCCCGACGACCTGATGCTCCGCAGCCAAGAGCTGCCGACACAGGAAGAATTCGACACCGCGTCCACCCGGGCCGTCGGCATCTTCCGCGCCACGCGTCAGCCGGTCCGCACCGCCCGGTCGGTGCACGCGCTCGCGGAAACGATCCGCCGCAACGCCAAGGAGCGCGCGGGCGCGGCCAAGGACCTGGCCGCGGAACTCGACCGGCACGCGGCGACGCTTGGCCTGACCGATGACGCCGACCGGCAGGCAACCTCGCGCGCGCTGACCGCGCTGCTCGGTCGCCTCGCCGCGACCACCGACGACACGCAGACGGTCCGCGTGCTCGCCGCCGCCGACCTGGCGAAGGACAACGCCTTCTACTACGCGCACCTGGACCGGGCGGAACAGCTGACCACCGCGCTGCGCCAGGTGAACTGGCAGGTGCTCGACGACTTTGCCGCCGCAGGCGATGACGTCGACCAGGACCTCATCATCTCGGCCCTCCGCCAGGCCGCCCGCCGCGACGAGCACGAGATGGCCCTCGCCGCACCGCTGCGCAAGGCCGGCGACGAAGCGATCGCCTTGCTCAGGCAGCGGGCGAGGAAACCGGTTCCGGTCGCGGTCTCCACGATCGACGTTTCCCTGGTAGATGCGTCGGACGACTCAGAAGGCATCGTTGATAAGGGCCAGGCCCGATCTCGCCGCCGCCACCGGGTGAGCGGGTCCAGGCCAGGGATGTGCCGGCGCTCGTCAACAGGATCTGCGAGGCGGCGGACGAGCACCCGGACGCGGAGTTCGAGATTACCTGGCGGATCGTGGAGTCCTGATGGAGCTCGTCGCCAACCGATCGGTTGTCGAGCATGAGCTGCGCCGCGCCCTGGCCAGCCGCCGTGCCAATCAGAAGAACTCGGTGCTCCTGCTGCGCGCCGCGCCCGAGTGGCGCGGCGAGCTCGAGTTCAGCTTCGAGGACAAGGACAGGGACAGGCAGATCGCGGTCACGGTGGCCCCGTGCGCGACCGTGCTCGCCGTGCTGAGCGCGCTCGCGGACCGGCGAGACGGCCGGTACCTGGTCGTCCTTACACCCTGCGACACTCGCGAGGTCGGGGACTCTGTCCTCGCCCTTGCGCTGTATCCGGAGATCAAGCCGGTTGACCGCTGGGATCTGGTGAAGGACGCGTTCGGCGCGGTCAGCCTCGATCAGGTGCTCACGAAGAAGGACAACCGCTGGGTGGCCGAGGCGCTGCTCGACGCGCAGCCCGCGGGCGGCTGGCGACGGCTCTCCGGTACGGTCCTCAGCCGGGCCGGCGCGCTGAACCGGCTGACCGCCACCCGTCTGGGGATCGAAGACGCCGACGACTCCCCGGTCGACGCCGCCGCCCTGCTCCAGTGGACGGGGGACCGCGCGGCCATCGAGACCTTCGGCCGGCTCCGCGAGGAAGAGCGCACCGGGCTTATCGCCTGGCTGGCGGAGACGACCGGCGGCGTCGCGGACGTGGTGTTCGCGATGGACAAGACCGGCAAGATCTTCGACGCCGTCCCCTTCGGCCTGGCGGCCGCCGCGCTGTACGGGCCGCCGGCCCATGCACAGGCCGCGGCGCCTGAACCTGCGAGCGGATCGGACGAGGTGTTCGTTGCCCGCGTCCGCGCGGAAGAGCGCTACCTCGGCCGCACGTCCCCCGACATCGTCGCGCTGCAAACGTTCGGCCAGGCATCCGAGTCCCTGGTCACCCGCTGGGCCGACAACGGCCACGCCGCCCAGGCGGCCGCGCTGTGCGAGCGGGCCGAGGCGATCCTCGCCGAGCTCGCCGGCACCGAGGACGGCAGGCAGGTACTGGCCAGCCGCTCCCGCGTCCTCGAGGCCGGCCTCGACGCCAGGTTCACCGCCCTGGCCGACGCGCTCGCCGCCGTGCTTGCCGCCCTCGACGGGCGCACGCCGGCCCAGGTGGCGCTCGCCGCGGCGGAGGAGGCGGTTGCCGCGGTCCGCGAGCACGGCCGCAAGCGAGATCGCGACACCGAGATCCGCGCCGCCGCCGACGCCGTGCGGCTGGCGCGCTGGCTCACGGCACCAGAGGAACCACCAGCGACACTGGCCGAGAGCTCGACCCGGATGCTCCGCTCCTGGGCCTGGGCCGACCGCGCCCTCGCCTCAATCGCCCGGGCGAACACGGGCCGGGTGCCGGCGCTGGCCCAGATCTACGCGGCACTATGGGAGCGGGCCAGGGACCGCCGCGCCCGGCTCGACGCCGAGTTCGCCGGCAGGTACGCCGCCTGGACCCAGAACTCCTCCGAGTCCGACGACCTGCTGCTGGTGGAGAACCTGCTCGACCGCATCGCGCGACCGGTCGCCGAACAGCGGCCACCGGTCATCGTCGTGCTCGACGGCATGACCGCGGCGGCCGGAATCGAGCTCGCCGGTGAGCTCACCGGCCGTGGCGGCTGGCTAGAGTGCGGCCGCAAGGAAGACGGCCGCGAACCCGTGCTCGCCACGGTCCCGTCGATCACCGCGATCTCCCGCACCAGCCTGCTGACCGGCGCGCTCACGTCCGGAGACCAGGGGCAGGAGAAGCCGGGCTTCGCCGCCTTCTGGGGCAGGCGCAAGTCCGCGCTCTTCCACAAGGCCAGCCTCGCTCCCGATCCCGGCCAGTCCCTGGCCGGGCCGGTCCGGTCCGCCATCGCCAGCGCCGACACCGTGGTCGCGGTCGTGCTCAACGCGATCGATGACGCCCTGGACAAGGGGAAGCAAGGACCGGCCCACTGGACCCCGGATCAGGTCGCGTACCTGCGCCCCGTCCTGGACGAGGCGCGCCGGGCCGGCCGCCCGGTCATCCTCACCGCCGACCACGGTCATGTGCTCGACAGGGGAGAGAGCGCATCCACCGCGGCCTCGGAATCCGCCCGCTATCGCACGGGCACCCCGGGCCCGGGCGAGATCACCGTGCGCGGCCCGCGCGTCGTGGCCGGGGAAGAAGTCGTCGCCGCAGTCGACGAGAAAATCCACTACACCCCCAGGCGGGCCGGCTACCACGGCGGCGCATCCCTGGCCGAAGTCGTCATACCGGCCATCACCCTGCTGCTGTCCGACAGCCTGCTTCCACCCGGCTGGTATGCCTACGATGCCGCCGGGCACGCCCCCGCCTGGTGGGACGCCCTAGCGTCCCGGGCCACCCCGCCTTCGGCCCCTGACCAGGCCGCAGACCCGGTCAAGGCGGCCCCGCCGCGCCGCAGGCGCCCGGCCGTCGTCGCGCCGGACGGGGACGCGCTCTTCGACGTCACGGAAGCGGTACCCGCGCAACGGCAACCGGCGCGGCCTCCGGTCACCCTCGGCGGCCAGGTTGTCGCCTCGCCCCGGATGGCAAGCCAGCGGCAGGGGATCCCCCGGGCCCCCGCCGAGGCCGATGTCGCCGCGCTGATCGACGCCCTCGACCGGGCCGGCGGGCGGCTGGCGATAGCCGAGGTGGCCGCCGTCACGGGGCAGCCGGCGGTCCGCATGTCTCGTTACCTCGCGCAGGTCGCCCGTCTTCTCAACGTGGACAGCTACGCTGTGCTGAACCACTCGGAGGCAGAGCGGCTCGTAGAGCTGAAGGTCCAGCTGCTCCGCCAGCAGTTCCTTGGAGAGTAGAGGGCCATGCCGGAGGCGATCAGCCCGGCGCGCCGGGCGGAGGTCATCGACGCGCTGCGTCGCGGCACCGTGCCGAGCGCGGGCCTTGACCTATTCGCGGTCGGCATGGAGCGGTTCGAGCGCGCCATCGATGAAGAGCTAGACGGCGTCACCACTGGCCGGGCCACCTTCAAGGCGGTGCGCGGCGAGTACGGCGCGGGCAAGACGTTCTTCGCCCGCTGGCTCACCGGCTTCGACCTGCCCAAGCTGACCCGCCTTGGCGGCTCGATCCGCGACGTCTACGCCACCGGCCTGGGCAAGGCCGCGGCCGCCCGGATTGAGACTCTGGTCGATGACGCCTACATCGCCGACCTCGCCGCCGCGGTCGCCGGGGAACTGGGCGGCCAGATCGGCGTCGCGCCCCGGGTGTTCCTGCGCAAGCTGGTCGCCGACGTCCTGGACCGGGTGGCCGAGTTCGACGACTTCGACCCGCGCCTGCACTACAAGCTCACCCTCTCATCCAGCGAGCTGACCGCGACCGAGCGCAACGCGGCCGCCTTCCGCCCCGCCACCGCCGACGACGTGGACCTCGACCTGTGACCGATGTGTCTCGGGAGCCCGCGTCGCCGCGGGAGGCCGAGCCGCTCGGCGGCCTGCACCCGACGCTGGCATACCACGTGGTGAACACGCTCGGCTGGACCACGCTCCGCCCGCTGCAGCGCGACGCGCTCGGACCGGTGCTGCGCGGTGACGACGCGCTGCTGCTCGCGCCCACCGCGGGCGGCAAGACCGAGGCGGCCGCCTTCCCGGTGCTGACCCGGATGGCCGCCGAGGGCTGGACCGGCCTGTCGGTGATCTACCTGTGCCCGCTGAAGGCACTGCTCAACAACCTGCTGCCGCGCCTTGAGGTCTACGGCACCTGGGCCGGCCGCCGGGTCGCCCTCTGGCATGGTGACACCCCGGCCTCCCGCCGCAAGTCCATGCTGGTCGACCCGCCCGACCTGCTGCTCACGACGCCGGAGTCGCTCGAGTCCATGCTCGTCAGCACCGGAGTGGACCACAAGCGGCTGTTCGCTGACCTGCGGGCCGTGATCGTGGACGAGGTGCACGCCTTCGGCGCGGGGACCGTGGCTGGCACCTGATCGCCGTGCTTGAACGGCTCTCGCGCGTCGCGGGCCGCCCGCTGCAGCGGATCGGGCTGTCGGCGACGGTCGGCAACCCGGCCGAGCTGCTGGCCTGGCTCCAGGGATCGGCCGCCGGGCAGCGTGCCGGGGTCGTTGTCGCACCTGTGGCAGCAGTGGAGGGATTGGCAGTCGGCCGGGACCGTTCGGGCGAATCCAGGGCAGTTACCTCCGCTGTGCCCGCAGCGGACGCGGACATCCAGCTTGACTACGTGGGGGGCGTGTCCAACGCCGCCAAGGTCATCGCCGCGCTGTACCGGGGCGACAAGCGCCTCGTCTTCTGCGACTCCAAGCGGCTCGTGGAGGAGCTCGGCGCGCGTCTTCGCGAGCTCGGCGTCACCACGTACCTGATCCACGCGTCGCTGTCGCTTGACGAGCGGCGCCGGTCGGAGCTGGCGTTCGCCGAGGGGCGGGACTGCGTGATCGTGTCCACGTCCGCGCTTGAGCTCGGGCTCGACGTCGGCGACCTGGACCGGGTCATCCAGGTCAACGCGCCGCTCACGGTCGCCGCGTTCCTGCAGCGGCTCGGGCGCAGCGGACGGCGGGCGGGAACGCGGCGCAACTGCCTGTTCCTCGCGCTGCGCGAGGATGACCTGCTGCTCGCGGCCGGGCTGCTGCTCGCCTGGTCGCGCGGGTTTGTCGAGCCGGTCACCGCGCCGCCTTCGCCCCGGCACATCACCGCGCAGCAGCTCCTCGCGCTCTGCCTGCAGGAGGGGCAGGTGGGGGAGCGGACCTGGCAGGAATGGCTGCCGCTGCCCGCGCTTACGGCCGACGCGCCGCAGATCGCCGCCTACCTGGTGGAGCAGGACTACCTGGATTCCGATGGCGGGATGCTGTTCATCGGGCCGGAGGCCGAGCGGCGGTTCGGCCACCGGCACTTCATGAGCCTGATGGCGGTGTTCACCGCGCCGCCGGAGTTCACCGTGCTGCACGGCAGGGATGAGATCGGGCGGGTAGCCCCCTCGCTGCTCGCCGACCAGGTGGAGGGCCCGCGGCTGCTGCTGCTCGGCGGGCGGTCCTGGCGGGTGAGCTGGACGGACTGGAAGCGGCGGCGCTGCTTCGTCGAGCCGGCCGAGGGCGGCGGACGGGCCCGGTGGCTGTCGGCCGGGGTCGGCGGGGTGTCGTTCGAGATCGCCCGGTCGATGCGTGACGTGCTGCTCGGCGCGGAGGCGCCCGTGTCGCTGACGCAGCGGGCCTCGGGGGTGCTGGCCGGGCTGCGCAGCGATGGCATCGGGCGCGTGCGTGACGGCGGGCTCGTGATCAGCCGCGGCGATGATGACCTGCGCTGGTGGACGTGGGCGGGATACCGGGTGAACGCCACGCTGAAGGCGACGCTGGGCAACGTCGCCGACGAAGCACAGCGGGTTGACGACCTGAGCATCCGGCTGCGGGCCGACCTGAGGCCGACGAGCTGGCGTGGCGTGGTCGATGCGTCCGTAGCGGCATTTCGGTATCCTGACGATAATTCTAGAGGGGGATGGCAAAGGCATGTTGCGTGGAAGCTATTCGAAGGTGCTCGGAGTTGTTGGGGTCGGGGCCGCAATTCGAATGTATCGCTGAACGGACCGAGGTGAGCGGCGTTTTTCCCCGTCTAACCAAAATCACCGGCGTTCAGTTCTACAACTGCGAGGGCTATACCAGTAGGATTGCTGACACTCACCTAACGATCGGGGTCGTGTCCGTGTCGACGCTGGGCGCCTGGGCTAGTTGCTCGGTAAGGCACTGGGTTTCGGTGCGCG
>Ga0302314_10010915_pt1 | contig 15866 bp, 14 predicted proteins | sample III_Palsa_N2_3_FD_200533 | JGI IMG/M metagenome (GOLD analysis project Ga0302314, IMG submission 200533) | Peat permafrost microbial communities from Stordalen Mire near Abisko, Sweden - III_Palsa_N2_3 | ecosystem: Environmental > Terrestrial > Soil > Palsa > Peat permafrost | place: Sweden... | reverse complement strand
CCGTTGGCGGCGGCGAGCTCGGCGAGCGAGACCTGCGGCCGGGGGCCATAGTGGGAGATGACTTCGGCGGCGGCGAGGCCGCCCAGGCGGCCGCAGACGTCGAGCGGCTTGCCGCGGGCGAGGCCGAGCATGAAGCCGGCGGCGTACTGGTCGCCGGCGCCGGTGGTGTCGACCAGCTGGGCGACCGGATAGGCTTCGACCGTGTGGCGGATGGTGGGCGTGATCACGACCGAGCCCTTCTCCCCGCGGGTGACGGCGGCGATCTTGGTCAGGCTCTGCACGGCGCGCGCGGCCTGCTCGAAGTCGCTGGTCTCGAACAGCGAGGTGATTTCGGCCTCGTTGGCGAATAGCAGGTCGACCTCGGCCTCGATGAAGGCGAGCAAGCCGGCGCGGTGGCGCTCGACCACGAACGAGTCCGACAGGCTGAGCGCGATGGTGCGGCCAGAGGCGCGAGCGAGGCCGGCGGCCTTGGCGAACGCCTTGCGCGCCTCGGGCGGGTCGAACAGATAGCCTTCCAGGTAGACGATCTCGGCGCCCAGGATGGTGTCCGCATCGACGTCGGCGGCGGTCAGCTCGACCGAGGCGCCGAGGAAGGTGCACATGGTGCGCTCGCCGTCGGGCGTGACGTTGATCAGGCAGCGCCCGGTGGCCGGACCGCCGGTGAGCCGGCCAGTCTCGAAGTGGACGCCGATCTGGCGGGTGTCGTGGGCGAAGACGTCGCCCAGCGCGTCGGCGGCGACCTTGCCGACGTAGGCCGCGCGACCGCCGAGGCTGGCGAGGCCGGCCACGGTGTTGCCAGCCGAACCGCCCGAGGTTTCGATCGCGGCGGCCATGTGGCCGTAGAGCTCGTGCGCCCTCGCCTCGTCGATCAGCATCATGGCGCCCTTGGTCAGGACGTTGTCGACGAGGAAGGCCTCGTCGGCCGGCGCGATCACGTCGACGATGGCATTGCCGATGGCGGCGACCTCGTAAGAAGCTGACATGCGTTTTCCGTTATATGATTTTGAGGGGGGTCGTCCAGCGCGTCGAACGCCGCATCGAGAAGGCAAGATCGCGGCGCGCGGCCGCCTGCACGCATTTTTGCACTTGGCTTGAGTGCGTTTGGCTCGCTATGAGGCGGGCGAACATGAAACCACCGAAGTTAGGCAGCTTCGCCGAGCGCCAGGCGCACTCCGCGGAAGCCAAAAAGGCCCTTGTGGCCAAATTCAAGCCGAAGCCGACCATCGTCGATCCGGAATTCGAGGAACGCCGCCTCGCCCGCCAGATCGAGGTGGAGGAGCTGCGCGCCCAGCGCGCCATCGAGCGCGACGCCAAGCGCGAGGAATCGGCCAAGCGGGTCGCCGAACGCCAGGCGCTCGAGGCCGAGATCGCCGAGGCGATGGAGCTCGAACTGCGCGCCAAGCAGAAAGCGTCCCGCGACGCACGCTACGCCGCGCGCAAGCAGCGCCGGAAATAGCGAACCGCGGGGCCATGAACGGCAACCTCTATGCCCGCCTCGCCGCGCGCTTTCCGGAAGACCGGACGCGGCCCTTCATCGAGACGCTGGGCGGTACGCGGGTCAGCTATGGCGACATGGAAGTCGGCGCCGGGCGGCTGGCGGCGCTGCTGAAGGCCAAGGGAATCGCGCCGGGCGAACGGATCGCGGTGCAGGCGCCGAAGAGCCCCGAGGCGGTGATGCTGTATCTGGCCGCGCTCAAGGTGGGCGCGGTGTTTCTGCCGCTCAACACCGCCTACACCAAGGCCGAGATCGACTATTTCGTCGCCGACGCCGAGCCGGCGCTGTTCGTCACCGACGCCGTGGCGCTGGCGGCCGAGGCGGCGGCTCTGGCGCCGCTGGAATCGGTCCACCAGGCGGCCGACTCCGATCTGGCGGCGATCCTCTACACCAGCGGCACCACCGGCCGCTCCAAGGGAGCGATGCTGAGCCACGGCGCGCTCTACGCCAACGGCCAGGCGCTGACCGACGCCTGGGGCTTCACCGGCGACGACGTGCTGCTGCACGCCCTGCCGATCTATCACGTGCATGGCCTCTTCATCGCCCTGCACTGCGTGTTCCTGGCTGGGGCGCGGCTGCTCTGGCTGGCGAAGTTCGACGAGGCGGAGATGCTGGCCGCCCTGCCCCGCGCGACGGTGATGATGGGCGTGCCGACGTTCTACACGCGGCTGCTGGCCAACCCGGCGTTCGACGCGGAGGCCGCCTCGGCGATCCGGCTGTTCATCTGCGGCTCGGCGCCGCTGCTGCCCTCCACCTTCGCTGAGTTCGAGGACCGGATCGGCCAGCCGATCCTGGAGCGCTACGGCATGAGCGAGGCGGCGATCATCACCACCAATCCGCTGCACGGCGATCGCCTCGCCGGCAGTGTCGGCTACCCGCTGCCGGGCGTGGCGCTGCGGGTCGCCGACGACGGCATCGTGCAGATCAAGGGCCCCAGCTGCACCAGCGGCTATTGGCGCAAGCCGGAGAAGACCGCCGAGGCGTTCACCGCCGACGGCTATTTCATCACCGGCGACATCGGACGGCTGGACGACGACGGCCGGCTATGGCTGTCGGGTCGCTCCAGCGACATGATCATCTCCGGTGGGCTCAACGTGTACCCCAAGGAGATCGAGTTGGTGCTCGACGAGATGGCCGGCGTGGTCGAGAGCGCGGTGATCGGTTGCCCGCACCCGGACTTCGGCGAGGCGGTGGTGGCGGTGGTCGCCGGCGAGGGTGACGAGGCGGCGATGATCGCTGAGATTCGCATCCAGCTGGCGGCGTTCAAATGCCCGAAGCGGGTGTTCTTCGTTGAGGATCTGCCGCGCAACACCATGGGCAAGGTGCTGAAAGCCGAACTGCGGCGGCGGTACGCGGACGTTTTCACGGCGCCGTAGCCCAGCCTAACTGGCTCGCTGACGCGCAGCCGATGGGTTTGAAGAATTGGACACGAAGGACACGAAGGAAGAGAAGGCGCGCTTCGCGCGCTGGAAGATCATCGAGACTCGTGGGAATTGGCTGGGCGCGAAGCGCCCCTTCGTGTCCTTCCCTTCCTTCGTGAGCTTCGTGTTTGCCTTATGTGCGCCAGCCGTTCGCGCAAACCGGCGCGAGCAAGTGACGTGGCGGCACTTTTGCGGTGCAATACGCCGCGCCCGCATACCGGCGCCATCTGAAATCTCTTTGCAGAGCAGCGATTCTGCTCAGTTTTCATGCCGCCCCTGAACGGTGCACGGGCACCGAGATGGTGCGTCGCAATATTTTGTTGCCGCGATGCGGAATCAGATTGCGGCGGTTAGGTGATCGGCGATAACTGAGTCCAACGATCGGTTCAAAAGCATCCTTGGAAGCGTTCGGGCGACGGGTTTTCGACAAACCTCAAGTCTGGAAAATCACTCATGTTTCGCACTCTCGCCCTCGCCGCCGCGCTCGGCGCGCTCGCCCTTCCCGCCTTCGCCAGCACCGCCGTCACCGTCAATGTCGTCGGACTGGACAGCAAGGCCGCCCACACCGTGATCTATCACGCCGCCCAGCAGGCCTGCCGCGTCGAGCTCGCGGACGAAAGCCAACAGGTTCAGTTCTACAATCGCCCGGCTTGCATCAGCAGCGCGATCGCCACCGCCGAAGCCAAGCTCGCGTCGCTGCGCGGGCTCGCCAGCCGCTAGGCCAAGCACAAAACCCCGGCGCGGCTGTCACGGCCCTCGTGGCGTGACAGCCGCGTCCGTGGGGATGCGGCGCGGGCCCTGAGCGCCCATATCGGCGCCATGGTCCCACTTTCCGTACTCGATCTCTCGCCCGTCATCGAAGGCGGCGACGTCCGTCAGGCGCTCGACAACAGCCTGGATTTGGCGCGCAACGCCGAGCGGCTGGGCTATCGCCGGTTCTGGCTGGCCGAGCACCACAACATGCCCGGCGTCGCCAGCGCCGCGACCTCGCTGGTGATCGGCCACGTCGCGGCGGGCACGCGCAGCATTCGCGTCGGCGCGGGCGGGATCATGTTGCCCAATCACGCGCCGCTGGTGATCGCCGAGCAGTTCGGCACACTGGAGGCGCTGTTTCCCGGCCGGATCGACCTCGGGCTTGGCCGCGCGCCCGGCTCGGACCAGCTGACCGCGCGGGCGCTGCGGCGGACGCTGGTCGGCGATGTCGACCGCTTCCCGCAGGATGTGGTCGAGCTGATGAACTACTTCCAGCCGGCGCGGCCCGGCCAACCGCTACAGGCGGTGCCTGGCGCGGGGCTGGCGGTGCCTGTGTGGATTCTCGGTTCGAGCCTCTTCGGCGCCCAGCTCGCCGCGGCGCTGGGGCTGCCGTTCGCCTTCGCCTCGCACTTCGCGCCGGGGCAGATGGAAGAGGCGTGCGCGATCTACCGCGCCCGGTTCGAACCTTCGGCGCAGCTCGACAAGCCGCACGTGATGCTCGGCTTGAACGTCGTCGGCGCGGAGACGGAAGCCGAGGCCCGGCGCCTGTTCACCTCGCTGCAGCAGGCGTTTCTCAACCTCAGGACCGGCCGGCCGGGGCGGCTACCGCCGCCAGTGGACGACATCGAGGCCCGGTTCGCCGCGTCGGGACTTTCGCCGGACATGCAGGGCGCGCTGGCCACCGCGGTGGTCGGCGATCGGCGGCAGGTGCGCGCGGGGCTGGAAGCGTTCGTCGCCAGGGCCAAGCCCGACGAGATCATGGTCACCGCTCAGATCTACGACCACGCCGCGCGGGTGCGCTCGTTCGAAATCGCCGCCGCCGCGCGGGACGAGCTGGCGAAGGCGGCCTAGCCGCCGGCTCGGGGCGTTGCCCTCGCCGGGCGAGGGGCTACAAGGCGGGATGCTCGATCGGTTCGACCCTCGGCTGGACGGCGCGTTCGATCCGCTCGACCGCGAGCGGCTGATCGGCCGCTTAAGTCAGCTGCTGCCGCCCGACCGGCTGATCGTCTCCACCGAATCAATGCGGCCCTACGAGAGCGATGGCCTGGCCGCCTATCGCAGCCTGCCGGTCGCGGTCGCGCTGCCGGTCGACGCGGACGAGGCGGCGGTGGTGCTGAAGGTCTGCCGCGAGCTGAACGTGCCGGTGGTGGCCCGCGGCGCCGGCACCGGTCTCTCCGGCGGGGCCCTGCCCTTTCCGGGCAGCGTGCTGCTGGCGCTGGGCAAGCTGAACAAGATTCTCGCCATCGACCCGGTCGCCCGCACCGCACGGGTGCAGCCCGGTGTGCGCAACCTGGCGATCTCGGAGGCGGTGAAGCCCTATGGCCTGTTCTATGCGCCGGACCCCTCCTCGCAGCTGGCCTGCTCGATCGGCGGCAACGTCGCCGAGAACGCCGGCGGGGTGCACTGCCTGAAGTATGGACTGACCGTACACAACATCCTGAAGCTCGAGGCGCTGACGATCGAGGGCGAGCGGCTGACCATTGGCTCCGACGCGCTGGATACGCCCGGCTTCGACCTGATGGCGTTGCTGACCGGCTCGGAGGGCCTGCTCGCGGTGGTGACCGAGATCACCGTGCGCCTACTGCCGCTGCCGGCCGACGTTCAGGCGCTGCTGGTCGCGTTTCCCGACGCCGGCTGCGCGGCGCAAGCGGTGGCCGACATCATCGCCGCCGGCATCACGCCGGGCGGCTTGGAGATGATGGACGAGCTGGCGCTGACCGCAGCCGAGAAGTTCGCCCATGCCGGCTACCCGCTGGACGCGGCGGCGATTCTGATCTGCGAGTGCGACGGAGCGGCGAGCGACGCCAAGGCGGAGCTGGCGCATGTCGCGGAAATCTGCCGCGCCGCAGGGGCCAGCGAAGTCCGGCACGCCAAGGACGAGGTCGAGCGCCTACTGCTCTGGGCCGGGCGCAAGGGCGCCTTTCCGGCGATGGGGCGGATCGCGCCGGACTACTACTGTATCGACGGCACTATCCCCCGCCGCCGGCTGCCGGAGGTGCTGGCCCGGATCGGCGAGCTGTCGCGCGAGTACGGCCTGGCGGTGGCCAATGTGTTCCACGCCGGCGACGGCAATCTGCATCCGCTGATCCTGTACGACGCCTCGGCCGACGGGGAGTTGGACCGGGCCGAGGGTCTCGGCGGCGCGATCCTGGAACTGTGCGTCGCGGTGGGGGGCACCATCACCGGCGAGCACGGGGTGGGCCGCGAGAAGATCAACCAGATGTGCGTGCAATTCTCTACCGCCGAACTGGAAGCGTTCGCGGCGATCAAGGCCGCGTTCGACCCGGCGGGCTTGCTCAATCCGGGCAAGGCGGTGCCGACGCTGGCGCGGTGCGCCGAGTTCGGGGCGATGCATGTGCACGGGGGTGCGGTGGCGCATCCCGAGCTGCCGAGGTTTTGAGGATGGCAGGCACAGCATCCCCGCCCCCCCGAGGGGCGGGGGCAGGGGATGGGGGGCTCGCAGACCGAGACGCGGAGCTTGCCGGCTCGCAAGGCGCCCGTGGCAGGCAGCCCCCCACCCCCGACCCCTCCCCTCGAAGGGGAGGGGAGGAAGTCGCCGACCGAATCCGCGAAGCCGCGGCCGCCAAGACACCGCTCCGCATCGTCGGCGGGAACACCAAGGCGTTCTATGGGCGCCAAACTGCGGGCGAGCCCCTGAGCCTCGCCGGCCATCGCGGCATCATCGACTACGACCCCAGCGAATTGGTGGTGGTGGCGCGCGCCGGGACGCCGCTGGCGGAGATCGAGGCGCGGCTGGCCGAATGCGGACAGCGGCTGGCGTTTGAGCCGCCGCGGCTTGGACCGGGGAGCACCATTGGCGGGGTGGTTGCGGCGGGGCTGTCGGGACCGCGGCGGCCGTTCGCCGGCGCGGTGCGGGACTGCGTGCTGGGCGCGACCATCCTCGATGGCCGAGGCCAGGTGCTGCGGTTCGGCGGGCAGGTGTTCAAGAACGTCGCCGGCTTCGACGCCTTTCGGCTGCAAGCCGGCGCCTTGGGCTGCCTGGGCGTGATCTTGGAGGTGTCGATCCGGGTGACGCCGAACCCGCGGCGCGAGATAGCTTTAGCGTTCGAGATCGAGTCCGAGGCGGCGCGACTGCGAGTGTGCAAGCTGATGGGGCGCCCGACGCCAATCAGTGGCGCCTTCCACGACGGCGTCCGTCTGCACCTGCGGCTGGCGGGCGGCGAAGCGGGCGTCGAGGCGCTGGGGGCTGAACTCGGCGGCGAGGCTGAACCGCTCGGCTTCTGGGATCAGGTGCGCGACCTCACCCACCCTGCCCTGATGAGCGGACCGCTCTGGCGGCTTTCGCTGCCGCAGACCGCGCCGATCCCGGTGCTCGGCGATGTGCTCGCCTGGGATTGGGCCGGATCGCAGGTCTGGCTGCGCTCGGACCGGCCCGCGGCGGAGATCTGGCAAGGCGCCGCCACGGCCGGCGGCCACGCGACGTTGTTCCGGGGTGCGGCGCCCGGCGCGGAGGTGTTCCAGCCGCTCGCCGCTGCCCTGCTCGCGCTGCACCAGCGGCTGAAGGCGGCGTTCGATCCGGCCGGGGTGCTGAACCCGGGTCGCATGTATGAGGCGCTTTAGATGCGAGCGAGCGTCAGCGGGCCGCTGGCCGACACGGTCGCCGGCGCCAGGGCCGAGGCGGTGCTGAAGGCCTGCGTGCACTGCGGCATGTGCAACGCGGTCTGCCCCACCTTCCAGCTGACCGGCGACGAACTGGATGGACCGCGAGGCCGTATCTACCTGATGAAAGGCGCGCTGGAGGGCGAGCCGGTCGGGCGGGAGACCCTGCTTCACCTGGACCGGTGCCTGGAATGCCGGGCTTGCGAGAGCGCCTGCCCGTCGGGGGTCGAATATCACCGGCTGCTGGATGTCGGGCGGCCGTTTGTGGAGGCGAAGGTCGGGCGGCCGTGGGGGCAGCGCGTACTCCGCGAGCTGATCCGGTGGGTGACGATTTCGCCAGCGTTGTTTCGCGTGGCGGTGGCGGTGGGGCGGGTGTTTGCACCGATCCTGCCTCAAAACCTCCGGCGCAAGATTGGCGTGCTCAATCCCCGCCCCCTTGCGGGGCGGGGGCAGGGGGTGGGGGTGCGAGCGCCGGTCCGTCCGCTTAATCCCAAGACCGCCTCACTGGCCGAAGCACAGGCGATACCCCCACCCCCGACCCCTCCCCGCAAGGGGGAGGGGAGGATGACTTTGCTTGCGGGGTGCGTGCAGTCCGCCGCAGCGCCGCACTTCAATGCCGCCGCTCAGCGCGTCTTCGCCAAGATCGGCATCGACTTGCGTGAAAACCCCGCCGCCGGGTGTTGTGGCGCGGTGAGTTTTCACCTCGATGCGCCGCACGAGGCCAAGGCGCAGGCGCGGCGCAATATCGACGTTTGGCTGGCGGAGATCGACGCCGGCGCGGCGGCGGTGGTGGTCACGGCCAGCGGGTGCGCCGCCTTCATCAAGGACTATCCGGACCTGCTGGCCGACGATCCAGCGTATGTAGACAAGGCGCGGCGGATCGCCAATCTGATCCGCGAGCCAGTCGAAGTGCTGGACGGCGCAGCCCTCGCTCCGGTGCGCGCGCCAGCCGAGCCGAAGATCGCGGTTCACGACCCTTGCACCTTGCGCCACGGACTCAAACTCGGCGGCCGGGTCGAGGCGCTGCTGCGCTCGCTCGGCTATGAACCGCAGCCGGTGCGCGACGCACATCTGTGCTGCGGTTCGGCCGGTCCGTATTCGCTGCTGCAGCCGACCTTCGCCGACGCGTTAAGGGCCACTAAGCTCGCCGCCCTCACCGAGCACGATCCGGCGGCGATTTGCACCGCCAACATCGGCTGCTGGATGCACCTTGCCGAGACCTCGCCAACGCCGGTTCGCCATTGGATTGAGGCGGTGGACGATGTTACCTGAGCGGGATCGGGGGCTGAGAGGATGACCATGCGACCGATCGGACTTGCCGCCCTCGCCCTTTGCCTGATCACTGTGCCAGCCATCGCCGCGCCCGCGCCACCGGCGCCAATCGTGTTCTTCGACATCGCCGGGCCGGACCTCACCAGCCAGTCGGACTTCTACAAGGCGGTGTTCAACTGGCGGATCGGGCCAAGCGGCTCGTTCTCGGCGCCGACGACCAATCCCCTCCCCGGCAATCTGCGGGTCGAGAAGCCGACCCAGGGGCCGCTCAGCGAGCGGGTGTTGTACGTCGGCGTGCCGGATATCAACGCCACTCTGGCCAAGATTACCGCCCTGGGCGGCTCGGTGGTATTTCCGCGCACCGAAGTGCCGGGCGTGGTGGTGCTGTCGCTGTTCAAGGACCCGGCCGGCAACCGCATGGGCCTGGTCGAGATGGACGGTGACGCGCCGAAGGTTCCGAAGGGGCGGTGATTCCCCCGCCCCCCGACTCCCCCTCGCCGTCATAGCCGGGCGTTAGTCCCGGCTACCCAGGAACACCGGCTGCCGGGCAGAGGTCGCGCGACCGGGCGCCGTCATAACCGCCTGGCTCCGGCCTCACGGCCTGCGCCCCCTGCGCCTGCGTTCCTGGGTCACCGGGACTGACGCCCGGTGATGACGGAGGTTTGGGATTTTACAGCCCCAGCGCGTTCGCCACCGCTGGGTACATGACCTTGCCGGCCATTACGTTCAGCCCCTCGCCCAGCCCCGGGTCGTCGGCCAGGGCGCGGTCCACCCCTCGCGCCGCGAGGGCCGAGACGTAGGGCGTGGTGGCGGCCGCCAGGGCGTAGGTCGAGGTCAGCGGGGCGGCGCCCGGCATGTTGGCGACGCAGTAGTGGACCACGCCTTCGACCGTGAAGGTGGGCTCGGCGTGAGTGGTGGGGTGGCTGGTCTCGAAGCAGCCGCCCTGGTCGATCGCGACGTCGACCAGCACCGCGCCCTCGCGCATCCGGCCGAGGTCGGCCTTTGTCACCAGCTTCGGCGCCGCGGCGCCGGGGATCAGCACGCAGCCGATCACCAGGTCGGCGGTCGGCAGAAGTTCGGCGACCGCGTCGTGCGTGGAGAAGGCGGTTTTCAGGCGGCCGTCGAACTGGTCGTCGAGCTGCTCGAGCCGGGTGGCGGAGATGTCGAACAGGGTCACGTCGGCGCGGTGGCCGATGGCGATCTCGGCCGCGTGCTTGCCCGCCACGCCGCCGCCCAGGATGATCACCCGCGCCGCCGGCACGCCGGGCGCGCCGCCGAGCAGCACGCCGCGGCCGCCGTGCGGCTTGAGCAGGTGATAGGCGCCCGCGTCGACCGCCATCCGGCCCGCGACCTGGCTCATCGGCGCCAGCAGCGGGAGCCGGCCCCAGCGGTCGGTGACCGTTTCGTAGGCGATCGCCGTGCAACCGGAGGCCATCAGCCCCTCGGCCTGCGCCTTGTCGGCCGCGAGGTGGAGGTAGGTGAACAAGATATGGTGCGGCTTCAGCCGGGCGATCTCGACCGCCTGCGGCTCCTTCACCTTCACGATCATCTCGGCGGCGTCGAACACCGCGTCGGCGTCGGGGAGGATCTTGGCGCCCAGCGCGGCGTAGGCGTCGTCGGATATGCCGATGCCGGCCGCGGCGCCCTGCTCGACGAACACCTCGTGTCCCTCGTGCACCAGTCGCTGCACCAGCCCCGGCGTCGCCCCGACGCGGAACTCCAGGGTCTTGATCTCTTTGGGAACGCCGATGCGCATTCTAGCCCCCTTGACGCACGATGAGTTCAAGCCGAACCCCGCTGACGTCGAAATCGTGCGCTCGACGCCGCTCCGGGACGCATTCCAACCACGAAGGCGCTCGCCTTCGTCGCGACGCGCTCTAGCAGGCGCCGCCCTCAGCGGATAGAGCGCTGCGACGCATCCTTCCGCCTCTCAGCCAGGTTGCCCTAAGCATGATCCGAAAGCGCCGAACGCGCATTGTCGCTACGCTCGGCCCCGCCAGCCGGTCGCCGCAAATGGTGCTGGCGCTGGCGCACGCCGGCGTCGACGTATTCCGGCTGAATTTCAGCCACGGGACCCATGACGACCACGCCGCCGCAATCAAGGCGGTGCGGGCGGCGGAAGCGGATCTCGGCCGGCCGCTGGCGGCGCTGGGCGATCTGCAGGGGCCGAAGTTCCGGCTGGGCGACTTCGCCGCCGGCCGCATCGACGTGGCGCCCGGCCAGATGCTCCGGCTCGACCTCAATCCCGAGCCGGGCGACCGCCGCCGGGTCGGCATGCCCCACCCCGAGGTGTTTAGGGTGCTGCGGCCGGGCATGATTCTATTGGTCGACGACGGCAAGGTGCGGCTGAAGGTGCAGCGGGCGGACGCCACGTCGGCGGACGTGGAGGTGATCGCCGGCGAGGCGCTCTCGAACCATAAGGGTCTTTCGGTCCCCGGCGTCACCATCCCGGTGCCCGCCCTGACCTCGAAGGACCAGGCCGACGCCGAGTTCGCGCTTCGGATCGGGGTCGACTGGCTGGCGCTGTCGTTCGTGCAGCACGCCGCTGACGTGGCGTCCCTGCGCAAGATCGTCGGGACCCGGGCGGCGATCCTGGCCAAGATCGAGAAGCCGGCGGCGGTGAACGAACTGGAGGCGATCCTCGACGTCAGCGACGGTCTGATGGTCGCGCGCGGCGATCTCGGCGTCGAACTGGCGCCGGAAGAGGTGCCGGTGGTGCAAAAGCAGATCGTGCGCGCCGCGCGCCGCCGCGGCACGCCGGTGATCGTCGCCACTCAGATGCTGGAATCGATGATCTCAAATCCCGCCCCGACCCGCGCCGAGGCCTCGGACGTCGCCGGCGGGGTCTACGAAGGCGCCGACGCGCTGATGTTGTCGGCGGAATCGGCGGCCGGCGCCTATCCGCTCGAGGCGGTGACGATGATGGACGCCATCATCCGCCGGGTCGAAGCCGATCCGAGCTGGCCCAGCCTGATGCGGGCCGAGCACGGCGAGGACGCCGACGAGGATGTGGACGCCCTGATCGCCGCGGCCAGCCGGGCGGCCGAAGCCAGGTCCACCGCCTGCATCGTCGCCTATACGACCACAGGCGGCACAGCCAAGCGCATCGCCCGCGAGCGACCGCTGCATCCGGTGCTGGCGATCTGCCCGGACGAGACGGTGGCGCGGCGGCTGGGCCTGGTCTGGGGCGTGGAACCCCGCGTCGCCGCCCAGTCGCGCAACATCGATTCCATGACCGACGACGCCGCCCAGCTCGCCGCCGAGCTGGGCCTGGCTGGCGCCGGCGAGCGCGTGCTGATCGTCGCCGGTCCGCCGCTCGGCTCGCCGGGCGCGGCCAATCTGCTGCGGATCACTCACGCGCCAAGGACGAAAGGCTGAATCTCGCTTCGCCGGTCACAGCCGGGCGTAGCCTAAGCACGCGGAACGAGCCGCGGCCGTGCTCAGCACGGCCACCCGCCGGCCAGTGCGCATGGGTCGCCGGGACTTACGCCCGGCGATGACCAATCTTTGGGGAACTGATCGGGAGATCCCGACACGGGGTATGCGACGAAACTAAGCCCGCATCCGCTCCGCCTGAGCGCGGAAAATGACCAGTTCGACGAAGCGCCAGAGGTCGGAGATTTCCTGCGCGGCGGGGCCGCCTTGGGCGGTTTCCTCCGCAGAGCGGCCGCTTTCCAGCGCCTGCTGGTAAGCCATGCGCGAGCGTACGACGATCGGGGCCAGCGGCAGCCGCATCAGGCGGACGGCCTCCTGCGCCTTGCGGACCAGCGGCGGCTCGACGCCAGCTCTGGCGACCGGCGCCTGGTTCAGCACGATCACGCCCAGCTTCTGCATCCGCCGCAGCACCGCCGCGGTTTCGACGGCGGCGGCGAAGTCGAGAAAGGTCGGGCGGATGACAAGGATGGTCAGGTCGGCGAGGACGATCGCGTGCGACAGGTCTTCCTCAGCCCCGGCGGCGGTGTCGATCACCATTACGTCGGTCTTGCGTTGCACGGCCACGCGTTGAAGGCGCGCAAGTTCGCCGCCGGAACTCTGGGCGAAGTTCGGACCGTCGCCGGCGCGTCCGCGCAGCACGGCGCTGGAGGATCGCTGCAGATCGGCGTCCGCCAGCAGCGTTTGCCGCCCCCGCAGGTGCGCGGCGATGGCCAGGTGAACGGCCACCGTCGTCTTCCCCGATCCACCCTTGCGGGCGATGACGGCGATCGTCCTCATGCCCCTTAACCCTGCCGTCCGAGGGTTAATGAAGTCAACTTGAGGCGAAAAGCGTACTCCTAGGCCCGCAACCGTTCCGCCTGCTGGGCGGCGGTGGTCCCAAAGGTCAGCCGCTCGACGAACGCCCAGAGTTCGGCGACTTCCTGGGCGGCGGGACTGGGGCCGAGTTCTTCGGCGGAACAGCCGTTCTCCATCGCCTGCTGGTAGGCGGTGCGGGAGCGCAGGATGGTGGGAGCGACGGTGAGGCGCATCAGCCGCAGCGCCTCGTGCGCCTTCTTCACCAGCGGCGGCTCGGCGCCGTTGCGGGACGCCGGGGCCTGGTTGAGCACGATCACGCCCGGCTTCTTCAGCCGGCGCAGCACGTCGGCGGTGCGGATGGCGGCGGCGAAGTCGAGGAAGGTGGGGCGGATCACCAGCAAGCAGACGTCGGCGAGCACGATGGCGTGGGCCAGTTCGTCCTCGGCCCCGGCGGCGGTGTCGATCACCATCGCGTCGAAGTCGCGGCGCACCGCCGCCAGCTGCAGCGCCGGCAGCTGGACGCCGCAGGTTTCGGCATAGTCGGGGCCGGCGACGCGGCGACCGCGCAGCACGGTGCTTGACGAGCCCTGCGGATCGGAATCGGCCAGCAGCACCCGCCTGCCCCGCAGGTGCGCGGCGATGGCCACGTGCACGGCCACCGTGGTCTTCCCCGATCCGCCCTTGCGGGCGATGACGGCGATCGTCCTCATGCGTCTCTCCCGACGCCGGTCGTAGACGAGGTCGGCTTGAGTCGCGACTGACCCGCGGCGCGCAAAGGCCAAGTTTTTGGCGCCAGGGACGCTGAAAGGCGGAACCCCGTTCTCTTGCCAGGGATTCGTCTGCTAGGGTTGGGCGTCGTGGGGAGTTCCGAAGACAGATGGCGTCGCCGGCTGACTTCAATTTGAGCCAGGGTGAGGGCGGTCGCACCGCGCTCATCACGGGCGATTGGACCGCGGTCCTGATGGGCGAGGCGAACGAGCGCCTCGAGTCGGCGATCGGCGGCGCATCCGATGTCACTATCGATCTGAGCCAGGTCGGGCGCTGCGACACCGCCGGCGCCTATGGCCTGCTGAAGGCCGCCAGCCTCGCCAAGTCGCCGCCGAAGTTCGTCGCGCGGCCCGAGCTGACGCGCCTGCTGGAGCTGGTCGACCGTGCGGTGAAGACCGAGCCGACGCGGATCGTTGAGCGGCCCGCGCTCTATCAGCTGTTCGACCGCATCGGCCGCGGGGTGATCCACCTCGGCTACGAAGCCTTCGACACCATGGTGTTCTTCGGCCACCTGCTGGTGGCCACCGGCCGGGCGATCGCCAATCCGCGCCGGGTGCGCTGGGCGGCCTGCTTCGCCCTGGCCGAGCGCGCCGGGCTCGACGCGATCCCGATCGTGATGCTGACCACCTTCTTCATCGGCGCCGTGGTGGGGCTGCTGGGCGCCAACCTGCTCACCACCTTCGGGGCCCAGGTGTTTGTGGTCGAACTGATCGGCGTGGCGGTGCTGCGCGAGTTCAACGTGTTGATCACCGCCCTGCTGCTGGCCGGCCGCTCGGCCTCGTCGTTCGCCGCCGAGATCGGTTCGATGAAGATGAACCAAGAGATCGACGCCATGCAGGTGTTGGGCATCGACGCCTTCGACGCCCTGGTGTTCCCGCGTTTCTTCGCGCTGCTGATGACCATTCCACTGCTGGTGTTCGCCGCGACCCTCGCGGGGCTGGCCGGCGGCCTGGTGGTGGCCTGGAGCCAGCTGGGCCTGGGGCCGGTGTTCTTCTTCCAGCAACTGGTCGACAACGTCGGTCCGAAGCAGTTCTGGGTCGGGATGTCGAAGGCGCCGGTGCTGGCGGTGATCATCGCCGGCATCGGCTGCCGCCAGGGGATGGAAGTCGGCGGCGACGTCGAGAGCCTGGGCCGGCGCGTCACCTCGGCGGTGGTGCACGCGATCTTCGCCACCATCCTGATCGATGCCGTGTTCGCGGTCATCTACATGAAGCTCAACATATGAGCACCACAGACGCCGACGGGCTCGACGAGGACGGGCCGCCGATCGAGGTCAAGGACCTGACCTCGGCCTACGGCGACCACGTGATCCATGAGCACCTGAATCTTACCGTCCGGCGCGGCGACGTGCTGGGCGTCGTCGGCGGCTCCGGCGCCGGCAAGTCGGTGCTGCTCAACACCATCATCGGGCTGAAGCGTCCCGAGGGCGGCTCGGTGCGCATCTTCGGGACCGATATCCAGCACGCCAGGCGCCGGCAATGGACCGCGATCGAGCGCCGCTGGGGCGTCTTGTTCCAGCAGGGGGCGCTGTGGTCGAACCTGACCGTCCGCGACAACGTCGCCGCCCCGCTGTTCGAGCACACCGAGATGAAAACCAAGGAAATCCACGAGTTGGCCGACCTCAAGATCGCGCTGGCAGGCTTGCCGGTCAACGCCGGCGCGCTGAAGCCATCGGAGCTTTCCGGCGGCATGATCAAGCGCGCCAGCCTGGCCAGGGCGCTCGCGCTTGATCCGGAGCTGCTGTTCCTCGACGAGCCAACCTCCGGGCTCGACCCGATCAGCGCCGCGGCGTTCGACGAACTGATCCGCGATCTGGCCGACAGCCTGGACCTCACGGTGTTCATGATCACCCACGACCTCGACAGCCTCTACGCCATCACCGACCAGGTCGCCGTGCTGGCCGACAAGCACGTGGTGGCCCAGGCCCCGGTGCGGGAGCTGGAACACTTCGACCACCCCTGGATCCGCGAATACTTCCTGGGTCCGCGCGGCCGCGCCACGGCTGAATCCCGCGCTGCCGCCGCGCCGCAAGGAGCTCACTGATGGAGCGCAACGCCAACTACGCCCTGGTGGGCCTGATCTCGACG
>Ga0302314_10010914_pt1 | contig 15869 bp, 15 predicted proteins | sample III_Palsa_N2_3_FD_200533 | JGI IMG/M metagenome (GOLD analysis project Ga0302314, IMG submission 200533) | Peat permafrost microbial communities from Stordalen Mire near Abisko, Sweden - III_Palsa_N2_3 | ecosystem: Environmental > Terrestrial > Soil > Palsa > Peat permafrost | place: Sweden... | reverse complement strand
GCACGGGCTTTGCCTCCCAGCAAGAGGTCGAGCGCGTGGGCGAGCAGCGTCTTCCCCGCACCGGTTTCACCGGTGAGAACGTTCAGCCCCGGAGCCAGCCGCAGCTCGGCCCGCTCCATCAGCAAGAGGTTCTCGACGCGAAGCTCGTACAGCATGGATTCAGTTCTACGCCCACCCTCGGACGGAACGATACGAACAGGCGTTCGCAGCCTCAGCGCAGCGTCGCGAGACGCCCGAACTTCTCGTGCAGCCGCCCGTAGAAGCTGACTCCGGCGAGCTGGGCCAGCGAGCCCTGCTCGCCCACGAAGCGCGCCTCGAGCCGATCGCCGGCGCCCAACGTGGCAACCGGCCGCCCGTCGACGACCACGTCAACGGGTTCATCCTCCGAGCTGTTCTCGATCGCCAGGACATCGCCGGGTGCCACGACCAACGCCCGCGCCGTCAGCGAATGCGGCGCGATGAACGAGACGACCATGCCCTCCACGCCCCAGGCCATCACCGGCCCGCCGTTGGCGAGGTTGTAGCCGGTCGAGCCGGCCGGGGTCGCCACCACGAGCCCGTCGCAGCGGACGCTGCCGATCTCGTCCTCGCCGACCGAGTACGCGAGCGTGGCCACGCGCTGACCATGCTGGCGCTCGACCGAAACGTCGTTGATCGCTATCCATTCGCCGTCGCCCACGCTCACGGCGATGCCGGGCAGCGCCAGCACGTCGAAATCGCGCGCAAATGCGCGTTCGAAGGCGACGTGCGATTCCTCGCGCTCGACCGTGGCCAGGAATCCCACCTCGCCGAAATTGACCCCGAACACGGGCACGCCGGTGCCGGCGTAGCGCCTCAAGCCCCGCAGGATCGTGCCGTCACCGCCGAGCGCGAAGCAGAGGTCGACCTTATACGGCGGATCCTCGGCGAGATCGACGCAATCAGAGGCCTCCAAGCCGTGCTTCTGGGCCTCGCGCGGGTCGAACACGAGCCGCGCCCCAGCCTTACGCGCGACCTCGATCAACTCCTGAACCGCGGGGCCCGTCTCCTCGGGACGACGGTGAGTCACCACGGTCGCCACGAGACCGGCCGCGCTCAAGACTCCACCGCCACCGGCTCCACCGTCGATGCCGCCGCGTCCAGATCCTCCACAGCGCCGGGGCGCGAAGACTCCGCCAACCACAGGAATGTCTCGCGGTTCCCCTTCGGGCCCGGCAGCCCGGAACTCGCATAGCCCATCACAGCAGCTCCAAGCTTGACCGCGCTTCGGCCAACTGACACCAGCGCGTCGCGGCGCACACTCGCGTCGCGCACGACACCGCCCTTGCCGACGCGCTCGCGCCCAACCTCGAACTGCGGCTTGACCATCGCCAGGCAGTCATAGCGCAAAGCAGCGCAACCGAGCACCGCCGGAAGCACCTTCGTCAGCGAGATGAACGAGAGATCCATGACGATCAACCCGGGAGCGTACGGGAGCTCGGCTGGCTGCAGGGCGCGTGCATTGTGCCTTTCAATGACGGTCACCCGTTCGTCCTCGCGCAGCTTCCAGCTGAGCTCGCCGTAGGCAACGTCGACAGCGACCACGTGCGCGGCCCCGCGCTGCAGCAGGCAGTCGGTGAATCCGCCCGTCGACGCGCCCACATCGAGCGCCGAGGCACCGTCGACCGAAAGCCCGAATTCGTCGAGCGCGTTGGCCAGCTTCACCCCCCCGCGCGACACGAACTCCGGCCGCGTAGCGACCTCCAACTCCACTTCGGAGAGGACCATCTGGCCCGGCTTGTCCAGCCGCCGCCGCTCCGGCAAGCGCAGCACATCCCCGGCCAGCACCGCCGCCGCGGCTCGCGCCCGCGTCTCGAACAGGCCTCGCTCGACCAGTAGAACGTCCAGCCGCGAGCGAGAGTTAGGCAACCTGGTGGCGCTCGCCCACCGCGGTCAACACGCGCTCGGCGATCCGCTCGGGCGTGAACTCAACCTCGGCGTGCAGCAGCTTGGGCGCACCGTGCGTGACGAACTTGTCGGGCAGGCCGACGCGCAGGATGCGCGCGGTGATGCCGGCGTCCGAAAGCGTCTCCCACACGGCCGACCCGAAGCCGCCGCTCAGAACGCCCTCCTCGACCGTCACAAGCAGTTCGTGCTCGGCGGCCAGCTGCGCGACCAGCCCGGCGTCGATCGGCTTGGCAAAGCGCGCGTCCGCGACCGTCACAGCGACACCGTGCTCGGCGAGCAGATCGGCCGCCGCAAGCGCCTTGCCGACACCGCTTCCATAGCCGAGCAGCGCCACCTGCGGACCGCCGGAGCCAGCGGCCTCACGCAGGATCTCGCCGGTCCCGACCGGGATCACCGAGGGCTCAGCCGGCAGCGGGACGCCCATCGCCTCACCGCGCGGGTAGCGCAACGCAACGGGGCCATCCTCGTAGGTCAAAGCGGTGCGCAGCATGTGCACGAGCATCGCCTCGTCACGCGGCGCCATCAGCACGATGTTGGGCAGGCAACGCAGATAGGCGATGTCAAAGACGCCGTGGTGGGTCGGACCATCGTCGCCGACGAGGCCGGCGCGGTCCATCGCGAAGGTCACATTGAGCTTCTGCAGGCAGACGTCATGGACGATCTGGTCATAGGCGCGCTGCAGGAACGTCGAATAGATCGCCACGACCGGCCGGCAGCCCTGCAGGGCGAGCCCGGAGGCCAGCAGCACGGCCTGCTGCTCGGCGATGCCAACGTCGAAGTAGCGGTCGGGAAGCTCACGCTGCAGCAGATTGAGCCCGGTACCGGAGTTCATCGCGGCGGTGATGCCGAGCACGCGGTCGTCGCGTTGGGCCTCACGCACGAGCGCTTCGCCGAAGACCTGCGTGTATTGGGGCGGAGGAGCCACCGCTCCAGCGGGAGCGGCGGCGGCAGGAGCAGGAGCACCATTGGCGATTGACTTCGGCTTGGCGGCATGCCACTTCTCCATGCCCTCGAGCCCGCCATCCTCAGCGGGCGAGAAGCCCTTGCCCTTGACCGTTGCGCAGTGCACGACCACCGGCCGCTGCGCGGACAGCGCCTCGCGCACGGCGCGGCGGACCGCGCGCACATCGTGGCCGTCGACGACACCGACGTAGGCCCAGTCGAGCTCCTCCCACCAGAGGCCAGGAGACCAGAACGCCTTCAGCGACTCCTTCACGTGCGGCCCAAAGCGCTCGAACGTGTGGCCGAGCGCAGGAAGCTTGGTGAGGCCGCTCTCGACGTCCTCGCGGGCGTGCCAGAGCTTCGGGTTCAGCCGTACTCGGTTGAAGTAGCGCGAGAGCGCGCCGACGTTGGGTGCGATCGACATCCCGTTGTCGTTGAGCACAACCACGATCGGCGTGCCCAGCCCGCCGGCCTGCGTGACCGCCTCGAAGGCGACGCCTCCGGTCATCGCGCCATCACCGATTACGGCGACGACGTTGCCGTCCTCCCCGTGCCCGCGGCGCATCGCCTCCTTGAGACCGACCGCGTAGCCGATCGCGGTCGAGGCGTGGCCCGCGCCCATGATGTCGTGCTCGGACTCGAAGATCGAGCAGAACGGCGCCAGCCCCTCGTACTTGCGGATCGTCGGCAGCTGGTCCCGCCGGCCGGTGAGGATCTTGTGCGGGTAGGCCTGGTGCCCGACGTCCCAGAGGATCTTGTCGCGCGGCGAGTCGAGCAGCGAATGCAGGGCGACAGCGATCTCGACCGAGCCGAGGTTGGCGCCGAAGTGGCCGCCGATCTCCCCGACCGTGTCGATGATGTAGCTGCGGACCTCTTCCGCGACCTCGACCAGCTGATCCTCCGTGAGACCGTGGAGGTCCTGGGGCTTATCGATCTTCTTGAGCAATTCGGACATAAACGGTGGAGCCAGGTTAGAAGCTGCGGCGCGCGATGAAGTCGGTTATCTGCTGCAGTTGGGCCGGATCGCGGGTTGCGGCGCTGGCGAGTGCCGAGCTGGCCTTGCGGTGCGCGTCCTGGGCGAGGCCCCTGGCGCCGTCGAGCCCGAACTCGGTGACGTAGGTGCGCTTACCCAGGCGTTCATCGCTGCCACTTGGCTTGCCCAGCGCCTCGTCCGATCCGGTGACGTCGAGGATGTCATCGACTATCTGAAACAGCACGCCAAGCTCGCCTGCAAAGTTTTCGAAGTGGTCGATTGTCGCAGGTCCCTGCCTACCCTCGATCAGCAGCACGCATTCGACGCTGGCACGGATCAGGCGCCCGGTCTTGAGCTCGTGCACGTGGCGGAGGCCCTCGGCGCCAGCGGGCGCCGAGGCGGCTACATCCAGGTACTGGCCGCCGACCATGCCGTTGACGCCGGTGGCGGCGGCAAGCTCGGCGGCAGCGCGCATGATGTTGGCGGACTCGCCCGGCTGCTGAGTGAGCAGGTGCAGGAAGGCCTCGGCATAGAGGCCATCGCCGGCGAGGATCGCGGTGTCCTCCCCGTAGGCGACATGGCAGGTCGGACGCCCGCGGCGCAGCTCGTCGTCGTCCATCGCCGGCAGGTCGTCATGGATCAGCGAGTACGTGTGGATCAGCTCGAGCGCTGCAGCCAGCGGCAGCACCTCATCGTGCGTCATACCGATCGCCGACGCGGTGGCGAGCGCGAGCACCGGTCGGATGCGCTTGCCGCCCGCGAGCAGCGAGTAGCGCATCGCCTCCTCGAGTCCGGCGATACCGGGATCGGTCGAAAAGCGCAGCCGCTCCAGATAGGCATCAACGCGCACGCGCAGGTGGTCAGGGAACGCGGGCGCGGGTTCGGGCATCGGTTCGCTCATCTGGTCTGCTCGATCCGCAGCGCTGTCCGCCGCCTGGGGCGTCACGCCTGAGTCGCGGCCAGCGGCAGCTGTCCCGGCAAATCTGGCAGTGGCTCGAGGGCCGCGCGCACACGGCCGTCCACCTGTGAGGCCGCGTCGCTGGCGAGACGCGCGCATTCCTCGATCAGCGCGAGCGTCTCACTCGGCTCGAGACTTCCCGCGCGAAGCTCGGAGGCCGCGTCGTGCAGGCGCAGACTGAGCTCTTCAAGCACATCGGTCACGATCAGCAGCCTACCGATCCAGCGCCTGATTGACGAGCGAGTCAGCCTCAGCGTTCTGCGCACGCGGTACCGACTCGATGCTCCAGCTGTCAAAACCCTGCAGCAGAGCCACTGCTTGGCGATGCAATTCCTGCATCGCCGCGTGCTTGACCTTGTAGACGCCGGTCAGTTGACGGGCGACGAGCTCCGAGTCGTTGATCACCTGGACCTCGGCGGCGCCGTGCGCGGCGGCGAGCTCGAGACCGCGCAGCAGCGCCCGGTACTCGGCGACGTTGTTGGTCGTCTCGCCGATCGTGTCGCTGAAGGTCGTCACGACCTCTCCGGTGGGGTCCGAGACGACGATGCCGATCGCGGCCGGACCCGGATTTCCTCGTGCACCACCGTCAACGTGCACTACCAGCTTGTTGTGGGCGTGCGTCATCTCGTCATCCACATCCGCTGCGCCCGCCAGATCGAGCGTCAGAGCAGGATCAGCGCGCCGCTATCGTCGGAGCTCGCGTTGCCGATCAGTTCGTGCTCGGCAAGCTCGGAGAGCTCATAGCCCTGACCGTCGAGCCGCGCGTGCCCCTGCGGGTCCGAGAGGTCGACCTCGTAGCGGTACCAGCAGAGCTCCCAGGAAACCACGATCCAGACAATGCTCGGGTGCGTCTGGTCGGGGGTGATATTCACCGCAGGTGCGCCGAGCGAGCGGGCGACGCCGGCGACCGTGCGGCGGTGCGTGCTGGCGTTGAAGACATCGACCGCGACCGCGATCTTGTGATCGCCGCTGGTCGGGATCGCGTGCACGTGCCGCGGCTCACGGATACGCGAACCGCGTCCCTGGCTAGCCGCGGGCGCGGCGGGGACGGGCTCAGGCGCCGCGACATGCGCCGCCATCCCCCAGCCGCCACCGAACGAGAGCTCGTCATCGAGCGTCCGTGGTTCAGCCGGGTCCTGCAGCTCGATCTCGCGCTCGCTGCGACGCTTGCGCCCGAACAGCGAGCGGCGACGCTGCGCGCGATCGCCTCCGCCCTGGAAGTCCGGAATCGCGCCCTCGCGCATCCAGCCCTCGTTCAGGGCGTGGGGCTTGCACAGCTCGCAGACGTTGTGACGGCGGCCACCGTTGACGAAGACCTCGATGTTCTCGCCACGCAGCAGCGTGCGTGTGCACACATCGCAGACGTCGTGGTCGTGGCTGGTCCTGATGCTCAGCGGCTGGCTCATACGGAGACTGTCCTACGTCGGACGGGCCGCGTCCCAAGCGGCGCTCACCGAGCGTAGCGGACGGACGCGGCCATGTTGCAGAGTTGTGACCAGAGCAGGGCTTTTACCGAGCCCCGAGCATCGGTCCGGATTTGTGTCGTGTACCGAATTTCCGCCTCACGATACTCACACCCTGAGCGCCTCCCGACCCGCCTGGGCGACGACCTTGCCCGCGAGGTGCGCCGGCACCTCGTCGTAGCGCAGGAATTCCATCGTGAATTCGCCCTGACCACCGGTGATCGCACGCAGATCCGGTGCGTAGGCGAGCATCTCGGCCATCGGCACCTCGGCCTTGACGTCGGTCATTCCGGCGCCGGCCGGCTCCATCCCGTGCGGATGCCCGCGCCGCGAGTTGAGGTCGCCGATCACGTCGCCGACGGAGTCCTCGGGCACGCTGACCGTGACCATCATGATCGGCTCGAGCAGCACCGCGTTGGCCTGCTCCATGGCCTCGCGCATGGCGTGGCCGGCGGCCAGCTTGAAGGCCATCTCGGAGGAGTCAACCGCGTGATATGAGCCGTCGAACAGCCTCACCCTCACGTCCTTGACCGGGAAGCCCGCGACGATGCCCGCCTGCATCGCCTCGAGTACGCCCTTCTCCACGGCCGGGATGAATCCGTTGGGGATCACACCGCCCTTGATCGCGTCGACGAACTCGAAGCCGCCTCCGGCAGGCAGCGGTTCGATCTCGATGTGGCAATCGCCGAACTGACCGCGGCCGCCCGTCTGCTTCTTGTGTCGCCCGTGCGCCTTGGCGCTGCCGCGAATCGTCTCCTGGTAGGGCACCCGCGGCGGATGCAGGTTGACCTCTACCCCGAAGCGGTCGCGCAGGCGGTCGACGATCACCTCGACGTGCATCTGCGAGAGTCCGGCCACGATCTGCTCGCCCGTCTGGGCGTCACGATGTAGATCGATCGTAGTGTCCTCCTCCTGCAGGCGCCGCAGCGCGGAGAACATCTTGTCCTCGTCGCCCTTGGCGCGCGGCTCGACGGCAAACGCCATCACCGCCGCCGGCAGCTTGATCGTCGGCAGCCGGATCGGCTCGTCGCGGGCGGCCAGCCAGTCACCGGCACGGGTCTCCTTGAGCTTCGCGACTGCGCCGATATCGCCGGGCCCGAACTCCTCCACGTGCGCGTGCGCGCCGTCAAAACTGAGCAGCTGTCCGATCCGCTCCTTGCAGTGCGCGCGGGTATTTAGCAGTTGCGAGTCGTGCTTGATCACGCCCTGGTAGACGCGGAACAGGTTGATGCGGCCGGCGAACGGATCGGCGCGCGTCTTGAACACGTAGGCGAACAGCTCCTTGGTCTCGTCGGGCTCGAGCAGGTGACCGTCGGCATCGACGGCGCCGTGCTTGACCGGCGAGGGCAGGTCCTCGACGATCGCGTCGAGCAGGCGATTGGTCGCCAGGTTCGCGGTCGCGATGCCGCAGGTCACCGGAAACAGTGAGCCATGGTTGGTGCCGTCCTTGAGCGCAGTGACGATCTCCTCATGCGAGATCTCCTCGCCCTCGAGGTAGCGCTCCATTAGCGCGTCGGAGTTCTCCGCCACCTCGTCCATGAGCTTCTCGCGAAATCCTTTAGCCTGCGCGAGCTGCTCCTCGGGGATCGGGATCTCGGTGCAGTTGTCGCGACTGTTCCCGACGTATTGATACGCGCGCATATCGATCAGGTCGATCACGCCCGAGACCTCGTGCTCGGAGCCGATCGGGATCTCGGTCGCGACCACGTGCGGCCCGAAGGCACTCTTGAGACCGTCGAGCGTGCGGAAGAAGTCGGCGCGCTCGCGGTCCAGCATGTTGACGAAGACGAGGCGAGCGAGATCCAGCTCGGCCGCGCGCCTCCACAACCTCGTCGTCTGCACCTCGACGCCCATCACGGCGTTGACGACGAAGATCGCCGACTCGCAGACGCGCAAGGCGGAGAGTGCATCCGCGACGAAACTCGGATCACCCGGGGTGTCGAGCAGGTTCACCCTGCGCTCCTGCCACTCGAACGAATTGAGCGCGGCCTGCAGGGACATCTGGCGCGCCTTCTCGTCCGTCTCGGAGTCAGAGGTGGTGGTGCCGTCGGCGACTGAGCCGAGGCGCTTGACGGCGCCTGCCTGAAAAAGCAGGGCCTCATGCAGCGAGGTCTTACCGCTTCCGCGGTGGCCTACCAGCGCCACGTTGCGAATGCGGTCCGCGGCCTTGTGCATGCTGCCTCCCTTCGGTTGTGTCAGATGACACTAACCCGGGTCGGCCTGGGGTTCAAGCCGCTTGCGCAGATGGGTCCGGCCGCTCGCTTCGCTTAGCGGCGGCCGGGTTGGGCGGCCTACTGCCGCCCTTTACTCGAGCTCGCCGCCGAGCTTCGAGCGCAGCCGCAGAACCGCCTTGGTGTGCAGCTGCGAGACACGCGACTCGGTCACGCCGAGAACCTCGCCGACCTCACGGAGGGTCAGGTTCTCGTAGTAGTAGAGGGCGATCACGAGCTTCTCGCGCTCGGGGAGCGCGGCGATCGCGTCGGCGATGCGGTCGCGCAGCTCGCCCTGGTCGACCAGCTGCTGGGGGTCGGGTGCGCCACGGTCGGGGATCGTGTCCAGCAGCGACACCTGATCACCGCTCGAGTCGCTGGTGTTCCAGAGCTCGTCGAGCGCCACCAGAGTCGAAGTCGAGATCTGCACGAGCGACTCGTTGAACTCGGCGACGGTGATGCCGAGCTCAGTGGCCATCTCCTCATCGCTGGGAGCGCGCTGCAACTTGGCTTCAAGCCGCTGGTTGGCGCGCTCAATCTCCCGTGCGCGCGCACGGACCGAGCGCGGCACCCAGTCGAGCGTGCGCAGCTCATCGATGATCGCGCCGCGGATGCGGGTGATCGCGTAGGTCTCGAACTTGATCTCGCGCGACAGGTCGAAGCGCTCAATCGCAGAGATCAGGCCGGTCAGTCCGTACGAGATCAGGTCGGCCTCGTCAACGTGACCCGGAAGGTTCGTGCCCATCCGCCCGGCCACGTATTTGACCAGCGGCGAATAGGCGACGACCAGCCGCTCACGCGCACGCTCGTCACCTGAGGTCTTGTACTTCTTCCACAGGTCCTTCAGCTCGATCGCTTTTACGTTTGTATCCATTCAAACCTACTGGGCATCTGTCACGCCCGGGGATGCGCGCGTGCATAGGCGGCTCTGAGGCGCACGGACTCTACCCGAGTGTAAACCTGCGTTGTTGAGATAGTGGCATGCCCGAGTAGCTCCTGAATAGAGCGGAGATCAGCACCGCCCTCGAGCAAATGTGTTGCGAACGAGTGCCGAAGCGTGTGTGGATGGGCCTGAGCGAGCGCCGGAGCACGTGCTTGGGTGCTCCGTGTCCATGTCCGAAGCCGCCGGCGCACATCGGAGGTGCTGAGCCGCCGGCCGGTCTTCGAGAGGAACATCGGCTCCTGCTGAGCAGCCGCGCCGTCGCCACGTTCGGTGCGCAGAGCAGGTCGTGAGCGCTCCAGATACCGTGCGATCGCGGCCAGCGCATGCTCGCCGACGGGCACCAGGCGGGTCTTGCCGCCCTTGCCCTCCACGCGCACGGTCTCGGCGTCGAAGTCGACTCCACCGACCTCGAGACTGACGAGCTCCTCGGCTCGCAGGCCGGAGGAGTACGCGAGCTCCAAAAGCGCTCGATCACGTTGTTCCAAAGGGGTCATCGCGGGGATCCGGTCGAGCAGCAGCTCGACCTCCTCGCGCTTTAGCACCCGCGGAAGCGTCTTCGGGCGCTTCGGCGCGGCCACCAGATCGGCCGGGTTCTGATCCAGGTGACCGAGCTGCATCTGGACACGAAACAGGGCCCTCACGGCGGCCAGTTTGCGGGCGACCGTGCTCGGCGCCTGTCCGCGCGCCGACAACGCGGCGATGTAGCGCCGCAGCGTCTTGAGGTCCACAGCCCTTGGCTCGACGCGACTCGCGCTCGCCCAGTCGGCGAGCTGGCGCGAATCGTTCATGTAGGCCGCAACCGTGTTGCCTGACACGGCGCGGCGCCGGAGATCGGCCGCGAGCTCGTCAAGTGCCTGCGCCCATGCGCGCGAGCAGTCGTCTCTTGAGCTTGACGTGGGCACGGCAGATAAGTTCGCCACCGCCGCCGTGTGCCCTTCTGCCGGTCGCTCCCAGGGCGCTCGAAGCTGGTGGGCCTTCCGCTAGGCAACAAGATTTACGATCGTGCCGATCGGTGTGTACGGGTACACCGCTGCGGCCTCTGAAAACGGCATCTCGACGCAGCCGAGACTCTGCGGGAAGCCGTACGAGGCGCGGATGAAGCCGTGCAGCGCATCACCGCCGTTGAAGTAGCTGATGTCCGGGATCCCGGGATCGTGATAGGTGGAGCCATCCGGGTTCTTGCCGCTCATCGTGCCCACCACCTCGCGCTCGTAGACGGCGTAGGTGCCCAGGGCGGTCGGCGCCGCGGGGATGCCGGTGTTGACGAGCCCGTGCACGACGATCTTGCCGTTGTGCCAGACCTGGACGTTCTCCGGCGTGGTCTCGCTGACCATCACGAACGTGTAGCCGAACGTCGAGTCCTGACTCTTGACGGCGGCGTTGATCAGCGCCTTCCAGACATCGACGCCGGGGATACCGTCGGTCGGAAGCCCCTGGGAGTTCTCAAAGGCCATCACGGCGCCCTTGGTGAGCTCTGTGTAGCTGGTCGGCGACCACAGACCCTTCAACTGCGCGGGCGTGTCGGGGTAGCGCCAGCTGAACGTGCCCTTCGGCGGATCGACGATCGCTGTCTCCTCGGCGGCCGCCGTCGGCGCGATGTCGCTGGAGCCACCGCCGCTCGCGGGCGTGAAGGTGAGCGGCAGGTATCCGAGCTGAGCGAGCAACTGCTGCAGCGCGAGCGTCGATCCGTCGGGGACCGTCCACTGTCCGATTGGATCCGTGCCACGGGCCTGGCCACCCTGGAGGTCGACGCTCTCCGGCAGCGACACGCGCACGTTCGCGCCGAGCCCGTAGCCGTAGCCCTCGGGCACGAACTGGATCGTGTGCGAGTTGAGGGTGTGCCAGGTGCCGGCCGTGCGCGGCGAGACCGGCGGAAGGTCCTTGCCGAGCACCTTGCGCACTGACTTGGAGAAGGTGAGCGTGATCTTCGTGTCCGGGGTGATCCTGGTGCCCGGTGACGGTGTGGCCACAGCCGTGGCCTTCGTGCCCGCGGGGAACCAGGTGATCGCCGTCCTGGTCGGGATCTCCCAGCTGCGCGCCGCGACCGCCACATCGGCCGTGCCGGCGCTCGAGCCCTCGCTCAGGTCATAGTCGCTGGCCGGCGCGGCGAGCGCCTTGGTGGCGATCCTGCTGCCGAGGCGAGCCGAGCCGAACTCGGCGATCGGCGCGCTGAAGTCGAGCCGTACAGGCTGTCCGGCCTTGTGGGTCACGAACGCCGACGCGAGCTTCGCGACCGGCGTCGTCTCGCTGACCTGGACCTGCTCATCCTTGCCGGTCAACCAGGAGACCCAGCCTGGACGCTTGATCGTCACCTGGATCGTGAGGTGCTCCCCTGCGGGTAGGCGAACGGCGGGCACGACCTGACGGCCGTCGAGCTTGACCGGGACAACCTTCTGCTCCCGCCCCCCGATCGCGATCACGCGCACGACGTGGCCGCCCCCGGTCGGAAGCTTGATCACGGCCAGCGTGTTCTTGCCCACGCGAATGCTCGAGTGCGACGAGGCAACGATCACCAGTCCCGCGGCGATCGCCATAAACGGCAGCAGGACTAGAACTGGCACGATGTAGCGCAGCCGGATGCGGCGCGTTTTTCCCTGGCTTGTCGGAAGCTCCTGCAGCAATCCCGAACCGCTCCGTTCTTGGGATCTCGCCTCGCCGGTCGCGAGGGTAGTTGCAAAAACTAAGGGTATCGCCGGCGGGAGGCGCTTACGCAATCCTTCACTCAACCCCTACCTGCCCGCACGCCTCACGTCTCCGCAACGCGAAGGGCCAGAGCCGGCGGCTGGTGCCGGCTCTGGCCCTGAGAGTCGCTCTCAGCGGCGAGACGTACCCGCTAGTTCTTGCTGGCCTTCTTGGCGATGGGCAGCTTGATGTTCTTGGTGATCACGGTCGCGCCGGCCGGAGTGATCTCCTCGTCGCCGGTGCCGATCGCCTGCGGGGTGAAGGACACCTGCAGCTTGACTGCAAGGCTCTTACCCTTGCCCGCGGCCACCAGCTTCTTGCCGGCTGCCTTCAGCTTGATCGTGACGCTCTTGGTGGCGCGAGAGGTGGCCGAGACTGTCGTGGTCCCGATCACCTTCTTCCCGTCGATGATTTCGGCGGCGATCTTGCCGGCCGGGACGAGGGTCTTGAACGAGACGTTGTCCGTCGCCTTGGCTTCCTTGACCGCCGTGAGCTTGTACGACCCGACCGTGTAGTTCACGGTCTGAGTCACGTCGCCGCCGCCGGCAGCGCTGTAGCAGTCGACCTCGAGCGTGTGTGCGCCGGGATCGACTGTGTCGATCGGCGCGCCGGTCTGGATCTGGTTGCCCTCATCGTCGGTCCCAAAGAAGCTGTCGATCGAATCCTTCGGGTCGGTCGCGGCGCAGGCGAAGCTGGCTTCGCTGATCTGCCCGAGGCTGAAGGTCTGACCGCTGGTGGGAGCGGTGAACGTGAGGCTCGGATTCGACAGCACGATCAGCGAGCCGACCGTGGTCACCGGCGTCACGCTTGAAGCCGTGGAAACGCCGCTGTAGCTGTCGGAGATCGCGGCGTCGTTGGTCGGGCTGGCGGCGACGACGCTGAACGAGACAGTGCAGACGGTGCCAGTGGCGACCGGAACAGTCACGGTCAGTGCGACCGACGAGGCCCCGGGTGCGGCGTTCGAAGAAACCAGTGTGCAGGAGCCCGTCCCGTTGGTGACGGTCGTGCCCACCGGGCTGTCCAGCGTTACGCCGCTCGGCAGATTGTCGGTGAAGGTGACCGTCTGGGCCGCCGTTGTGGTGTTGGTGAACGCATAGCCGACAGCATCTGAGGTGTTCAGGCTGATCGGGCTGTTCTCGAAGCTGGTCTTGATCGTCACCGAGCTCGCGGCCAGAGCCGAAGGCGCCAGGGCCGCGACTGTCGCGATCGTTGCGAGCGCTGTCAGCGCCATACCTGTGATTCGGCGCCCCGCGGCGACCCTACGCACGTCTCTCAAAACAGATTCCCCTTATTCATAACGTTAGCCACGCTCGAAATACCAGTAGTTCAACTAATTCTACAATCTTCACTCAGTTTATGGGGTTATATCCCAAGGTGAGGTCGTGACCGCCCACTGATCCGCTGCTCGAGCCCGATAACACAAGGCGCGAGCAAACGACTCGGGCTAAACCCGGGCGAACCGCTCGGGCTGCTCAGCTGTCGGCGCCGAGCCGATGGTCGAGGCGCTGGAGCTCAGCCTCGACCTTCTGCATCGCCGCGGCCCGCTCGACCAGCAGGTCAAGCTGCAGGTGATCACGGATCGCCATCTCGTAGAACAGGCCGCCGAGCTCGGACTGCATCAGCACAAAACGCTCGGTCAGGCGCTCGCGCTCGGCGACCAGCTCATGGCTCTCTGTGTGCTCGGTCGTCATGGCGTCACCGAGTTGGGCAGGCTGTTCTCCTGCTGGAGATAGCTCGAGCCGGTCGTATTCTTGACCGGCGACTTCTTCGCGGTCGTTGTCGACTTCGCCGTCGTTGTCGAGTTCGCCCTACCGGTGGTGGTGCTCGTCTTCGGTGTGACCGTTCCCCCGCCCGTGGCGTTGCCGATGAGGATGCCGAGTAGCAGTGCCACAGCCACCAGCGTCGCGGTGATCTTCGGCCCGAATCTCAGGCTGCGCCGGCGTTGGGCGGCGAGCGCCGTGGCCGCGGCGACGCGGGACAGCGCGACGCTCGCGTCGCTCAGGTAGCGCGCAACGGGGTCGGGCGCGTTGCGGCGATGGAAGCCACAGTTCAGGCAGTAGCGCTGCTCACGAGCGGCGGGGGCGCCGCACTGCCCGCACCGTTCAACCGTCGTCTCAGCTGTTGATGTGGGGTCGCCTGTCGCTTGCGTGCTCATGCTCTCAATGCTCATTGCAGGATCGTCGGAATCGCTTGCACATGCAGCTGGCTACCGGACTCGCCCACCAACCCGAGACGAACGCTCCGCTCGGAGCCGGCGCCGAGGTTCATGATCGTCGTGTTGGCGGCGCCCACATATTGTGACCCGCGCTTGGCATACGCGTACAGCTGCAATTGATATTGGGGGACGCTCGTCGGGTTGTCCAGATGCACGGTCAGCGATCTGGTACTTGCCGTGTAGCGGTAGCTGACCTTGATGTTGACGGTCTCAGTCAGCAGTGCCGGCGCAGCGGGCTTCAGCCCGACGCGCGCGAACGGACGCACAGCGGGCGGGAGCTTGCGAGCCGTGGTGTCGACCCAGGTGAGCTCGCCACCCGCCCTGATCGCCGGCAGGTGGGCTTGGAAGTAGTTCAAGGTCGCCGCGGAGTTCAAATACACGCTCTTCCCGGCTGCGGTGGTGTAGCCGATCGAGATCGGCAGATCGGTGACCGCCTTGTGGCCGCGGTTGCGGACGGTCACCACAAATGCCGTCCTGCCCGCGGCGCGGACCTCCGAGATCGACGTTGGCGTCACGACGGTGTTCGCAACGGTGACGCGGGTCGACTCGAGTGCGGCGCGCTGACGCGCTGAATCGAGTCGCTCGCGCTGAGCCTCGTGCTGTGTCGTCGTGCACCCCGCCAGAGCCATTGCACCAACCAACGCCACGGCCAGTCCTCTAGCCGAACGCGCCACTGACGTACTCCTGCGTGCGGGCCTTCGCGGGCCGCTCGAAGAGCGCCTTAGTGGGCGCGTACTCGACCAGCTCGCCGAGGTACATGAAGCCGACATGGTCGGCGATACGGTGTGCCTGCTGGAGGTTGTGCGTCACGATCACGACCGCAACCTCCTCACGCAGCTTCACGATCAGGTCCTCGATCACCTTGGTCGACTGTGGATCCAGCGCCGAGCAGGGTTCGTCGAGCAGCAGCACCTCGGGGTTGGCGGCCAGCGCTCGCGCGATGCAGAGCCGCTGCTGCTGCCCACCTGAGAGCCGCAGTGCAGGATGGGTGAGGTTGTCCTTGACCTCCTCAAGCAGCCCCGCGCGTGAGAGCGCCTCCTCGACCAGCGGCGCGAGCGTCTGCTTGCGCGGCTTGCGCCGCGCCTGCTCGCGCAGGACATAGGCGACGTTGTCAAAGATGCTCATCGGGAACGGATTGGGCTGCTGGAAGACCATCGTCACACGACGCCGGAGCGTCGTCGGCTCGAGTTCGGTGATGTCGACGCCGTCGAGCGTGATCAGACCAGTCAGGCTCGCGCTCTTGGTGAGCTCGGTCAACCGGTTGAGCGACCGCAGCAGCGTGGTCTTGCCGCACCCGGAGGGCCCGATCAGGGCAAGCACCTCGCCCTGGCGGACCGGCAGTGACACCGACTTCACCGCCGGCTTCTCGCCGTAGCTGATCGAGAGCTGCTCGATTCGCATCCGCTCGAGCGTTGGCACGACGGCGTGTTGTGCCGGGTGCTTGAGCGGGATCTCCCTCGCAAGATCCTCGAGCCCGTGGGTGTGGGCGTCGCCGCGCCCGGCTCTGACGGTCAGTTTCGAGCCGGCCTCGAGCTGGCGGACGGGCGGCGGCTGCAG
>Ga0302314_10010913_pt1 | contig 15869 bp, 11 predicted proteins | sample III_Palsa_N2_3_FD_200533 | JGI IMG/M metagenome (GOLD analysis project Ga0302314, IMG submission 200533) | Peat permafrost microbial communities from Stordalen Mire near Abisko, Sweden - III_Palsa_N2_3 | ecosystem: Environmental > Terrestrial > Soil > Palsa > Peat permafrost | place: Sweden... | reverse complement strand
CCTCGGCGGCCCGGGCCCGCCCGCCCCGCGCGTGCCGCCGCGGTCGCCCGACCGGCGGTTCGCGCCGTTCAGGTGCTGACGATCAGCCAGGTGGCGACGGCGGTCACCAGCGGCGAGCGGTTCGCGATCAGGTGCGGGCGCGAACAGGGATAGGTGATGGAGTCCCCGGCTCCGAGCGTGACCACGTCGGTATCGAAGTCGACGGTCAGCTCGCCCGCGGTGACCGTGCCCACCTCGTAGCCCTCGTGGCGGAGCAGTTCGCCGTGCGCGTTGGACATGGAGTTCGGCGGATAGGTGGACTCGAAGAACTCGACGCCCGGAGTGGGGACGGGGGACAGGCGGCGGAACGTGACGCCGCCGCCGAGCCGGATCGGGGCGACCTCCCAGGAGCGGCGGATCGCGAACTGATACTGGCCGGTGCCGGGCGAACCCGCGGCCGGCGACGGCCCGGCCCCGCCGGGCCCGGCCCCGTCCGGCGCGGTCTCCGGCGGCGCCGCGCTGTAGTCCGCGGCCCGGGCGCCGGCCGAACCCTCCGGCGCCTTCTCGATCCCGGTCTCGAACACCGCCGACAGAGGCACGCCGATCGCGCCGACGTAGGCGATCAGCCGGCTGACCGACGGGCGCATCACCCCCCGCTCGATCTGGGAGACGGCGCTCGGGGAGATACCAAGCCGCCCGGCCAGGGCGCGCAGCGAGACCCCGGAGCTGGTGCGCAGCTCGCGCAGCCGCGCGCCGAGCGACTCCGGCGTCAGCGCGTCAAGATCAAGTTCGGAAGCCACCACTTCACTTTGCCACAACTTCGCAGCGCGCCGTACGGCCGACCGCAGAGCTGACCGGCCGCCCGCCAGGCCCGCTCGCGCCGAAACAAGGGATTTACCGGGCCGTCACGTGTTAAGTCATCAATTAACGCTCACTGTTAAGTAGCCCTGTACGGGACCTGCCTACCCCCGCAGCGAGGAATCGGATGACCCAGACGGTACAGACCGTAGCGGACGAGGCGCCGGGAGCGCCCGTCATCAAAGCAGGCTATGACCCAGCCCTCACCAACGTCGACCTGGCGCCGCTGTCCAAGCAGTCCTGGTCCTCCTACAACATCTTCGCGTTCTGGATGTCGGACGTGCACAGCGTCGGCGGGTACGTGACCGCCGGGTCGCTGTTCGCCCTCGGCATCGAATCGTGGCAGGTGCTGATCGCGCTGATCGCCGGGATCGTCATCGTCCAGTTCTTCGCCAACCTGGTCGCCAAGCCGTCGCAGGTGGCGGGCGTGCCCTTCCCGGTGATCAACCGGCACATCTTCGGCGTCACCGGCGCGAACGTGCCCGCGATCATCCGCGGACTGATCGCCATCGCCTGGTACGGCGTGCAGACCTACCTGGCGGCCACGGCCCTGGACATCGTGTTCCTCAAGTTCTGGCCCTCGATGGCCTCGCTGGAGACGCACAAGTTCGCCGGCCTGTCCGAGCTCGGGTACCTCAGCTACGCGATCCTCTGGGTGGTCCAGGGCGCGGTCTTCTGGCGCGGCATGGGCGCGATCCGCAAGTTCATCGACTGGGCCGGACCCGCGGTCTACGTGGTGATGATCGTGCTGTGCGTCTACCTCGTGACCAAGGCGGGCTGGAGCCACCTGTCGCTCAACCTGTCCTCCGGGCCGACGCTCGACCCGCTGCACACCTTCTACGTGACGCTCAACTCGACCGCACTGGTGGTCGCCTACTTCGCCGGGCCGATGCTGAACTTCGGCGACTTCGCCCGGTACGGCAAGTCGTTCAAGGCGGTCAAGCGGGGCAACCTGTTCGGCCTGCCGGTCAACTACCTGTTCTTCTCCATCCTGACCGTGCTGACCGCGTCGGCCACGATTCCCGTTTACCACAAGCTGATCACCGACCCGATCCAGACCGTGCAGCAGATCGGCACCCCCTTCGCGATCGTGCTCGGCGGGCTGACGTTCGTCATCGCCACCGTCGGCATCAACATCGTGGCCAACTTCATCTCGCCCGCCTTCGACTTCTCCAACGTCAAACCGCAGAAGATCTCCTGGCGGATGGGCGGCATGATCGCCGCTGTCGGCTCGGTGCTGCTGACCCCGTGGAACTGGTACGACAACGCGCACGCCATCGACTACACGCTGGGCCTGCTCGGGGCGCTGATCGGACCGCTGTTCGGCGTGCTGATCGTCGGCTACTACGTCATCTCCAAGCAGCGCGTCTGGGTCGACGACCTCTATACCAAGTCGCCCGCTGGGCGGTACTGGTTCCGGAACGGCTGGAACCCCAACGCGGTCTGGGCGGTGATCATCGGCGGCGTGCCCGCGGTGCTCGCGGTCCTGATCCCGACCGCCTGGTCCTCGCTCGGCATCGGCTGGATCTCCGACTACTCCTGGTTCATCGGCTGCGGGCTCGGCTTCGCGTCCTTCTGGTACCTGGAGCGGATCCGGCCGATGATCACCGACCTGGACCGGGACCTCGACACCTGCCGGGACGGCACGTCGCAGGCCGTGATGAGCGGCGCGGAGAGCGGGGTCACGGCCGACGAGCCGACGCCAGAGCCGGCATGACCCTCATTCAGGTGATCAACCCCAACACCTCCCGGGCGATGACGGACGGCATCGCCCGCACCGCCCGGGAGGCGGCGGGGCCCGGATCCACCGTGCTCGCGGTGACCTCGGCGATGGGGCCGGCGTCGATCGAGTCGCACTACGACGAGGCCCTGGCCGTGCCCGGGGTGCTCGCGGCCGTGCGCGACGGCGAGCGCGCCGGAGCGGACGCGCACGTGATCGCGTGCTTCGGCGACCCCGGGCTGGCCGCCGCGCGGGAGGCCGCCGCCGGGCCGGTGGTCGGCATCGCCGAGGCGGCCGCGCACCTGGCGACGTTCCTCGGCCGTTCGTTCAGCGTGGTGACCACGCTGTCCCGGACGACCGGGCACACCCGGGACCTGATGCGCGGCTACGGGTTCGGCGCCGCCTGCGCGGGCGTGCACGCGTGCGACATCGCAGTCCTCGACCTGGATTCTCCCTCGGCCTGGGCGTCGGTCGGCAAGGCCTGCGTGTCCGCGCGGGACGCCGACGGCTGCGACGTGATCGTGCTCGGCTGCGCCGGTATGACCGGCCTGGCCGCGACGCTCAGCGCCGAGCTCGGCCTTCCGGTCGTGGACGGCGTCGCGGCCGCGGTCAAGCTGGCGGAGTCACTCGTCGCGCTCGGCCTGCGGACCTCCAAGCGCGACGAGTACGCCGCTCCCCCGGCCAAGCCGGTCCTCGGCCCGCTGTCCGGACTCGCCGTGGACAAAGACTGACCTAGCCGACGGTCGTGCTACCCGGGCCCGCCACGTGACCCGGGCTGTCCGCCTGGCCGGGGACGCGGACGGCGAGCATGAGCCGCAGCGCTACGTGGATTCCCACCAGCATGAGGACGGTCAGCAGCACGCCCTCGTATTCGAGAATGGGCGCGGGGGTCATCGCTAGCGCGGCTATCGCGAGGTAAAGGGCGACGGTTCCCCAGTAGACGACATGATCACTGATATCGAGGGGGTCGTGCGGGTGCCCGTGGTGCACGCGGCCGAACAGCGCGACGCAGCCCACTCCGAGGAGTGATATCAGGGAGAAAACCACCCGCCAGACAATGCTGCTGTCCGGATTGATCAGGGCCAGCAGGCTCATGGTGCCGGGCGCGGCGAAGAACTGCGCCACCGCGTACACCTGCTTCTCCCGGATCGGGCCCGAGTCGAGCCAGGTACCGGCGTTGAAGCCGATGATCACCAGCCACAGGCCGAGCAGCGCAAAACAGCTCGGCGAAAACGCGGTGTAGAAGGTTGTCAGCACCACCGGCATTAGATTCCCCCTCCGTCGGGCGCCCGGCGACGGTCATCACCTGGACGGGCTCCAGCACGCGCAGGTAAGCGATATCCCCTCGGTTATGCTCACCCGCTCATCGTGTCACGCATAACGCTCAATTGCCTTCTACCAGTAAAATGTTGGTAATCGTGCGCGACAGTATCGGAGGGCACGGTAAAAACGCCAACTTCATGCTGGAAAAATTGGCAGCTGCGCCCCTGGACGACACAAATCGCCAGCCCCGCGCATATCCCTACGATTCGGCCGTGCGGCTAAGTCAGGGAAAGAGCCGATAGCTACTAGCGGCCCGGGACCCGGATGATGATCTCGCCGTGCGGATGAGCGAAGAAGGCGTCGGGGCTTTCCGCCCACCCGCGCAGGTCCAAGGCGGCGCGTTCCAAGGTGGCCTGGTCGCCGACGCCGGCCGCCTCGGCCAGCTGGACGAAGCGGGGCGCGGTCAGTCGCTCGGCCCAGCTGCCGGCCACTTCCGCGGCCGGCTCGAAGCCCGGATAGGTCCAGACGGTGGCGGACACCGTGACGTCAGTCAGGCCGGCCTCGCGGGCCACCCGCATCAGCTGCCGGCCGATCGTCAGGTCATCCCCCTGCGCGCGCCCCACGCCGATGAAGGCCCGCTGCCAAATCTCCCAGCCGGGGCTGGCCGGGTACCACCACGCCGCCCCGTAGTCGCCTTCACGGTCCGAGATCAGCCCGCCGGGCCGGGTCACCCGGGCCAGCGACCGCAGCGCTCCGACCGGGTCGGACAGGTGGTGCAGCACCTGGTGGAGGTGGACGACATCGAACGAGCCGCCGGCATAGCCGAGGTTGTACAGGTCGGCCGCCGCGAAACTCAGGTTGCCCGGGATGTCTCCCCCGGCTCGGGCTCGCTCGATCACCTCCGCGGAGGCGTCTATGCCGATCACCCGGCCCGGGGCGACCAGGCGAGCCAGGTCCCGGGTGATCCAGCCCTCGCCGCAGCCGACGTCCAGTAGCGACAGGCCCGGCTTGAGCTGGGGCAGCAGGTGCCCGGCCGAGTTGGCCGCCGTCCTGCTGCGATGAGCCCGCAGGACCACGTCCGAATGACCGTGGATATAGACGCCCATTCCAGAAGCCTAGCCGCGGGCCGGTTTTACAGCCAGGGGGGCAGGGCCGGGGCGGTCTTCAGCTCGGGGGCCGGGCGGCCGGTCAGGTAGGCCGCCAGGTCGGCCAGCGGCGCGCTGACCGGGACCGGGGCGCCGTCGCCGGCCACCTCCCAGGTGTGCCCGGTGTCGGCCGACACGGCGAGGGCCGGGCCGCCGCCCTTGGACGAACGGCGGGCGGTGACGTCGTCGAGCAGCGCGGCCAGGAACCCGGCCGGCAGGTCCGTCCACCGGGTGCCCGCGTCCAGGTCGATCGCGTGGATGTAGACCTCGCGGTCGCGCATCCACGGGATCTCGCTCGCGGGCCGGGTCAGGCCCTGCGCGGTGATGATCTTCGCGTCCCAGGCGGCGTCGGGCAGCGCGTCGAAGTCGGCCGCCAGGGCCTGCGCCGACGACTCCAGCCAGGCCCGCAGCTCGGCGGCCGGGAGGCGCGAGCCCGCGACGATGTCGGCCTCGCGCTGCTCGGCCGAGGCGTACATCCGGCGTTCCTCGCCGGTGCGCGCCCAGTAGACGAGGTTGCGCAGTGCGTCCGCGTTGGCGGCGACATGCGAGACCAGGTAGCGGCGGGTCCAGCCGGGCAGCAGCGTCGGCGCGGTCAGCGCCTCGTCGGACAGGCTGGCCACGCTGGCGAGCACGCGGCTGGTGCCGTCCCTCATCCAGGCCAGCCTCTGGTCCGGCTTCATGGCCGTGCCACCTTCCCTTCGGGTCTTTCGCTCAGGCGATGATAGGCGACCGGCCGCGACCCGGTCCGGGCCGGGTGCGGCAGCGGTGGCCGCGGACCGCGGACGCCCGCTGACCGTCGCGGCGGCTAGAACTCGGCCGCCAGCTGCGTGGCCACCGACGGCAGGATCGTGCCGGTGACCTCGCCGAATCCGATGCGGGCGCCGGATGCGCCCGGGGCCGTGGCGGTGATCGTGACGGTGTCACCGTCGCGCAGGAAGGTGCGGGGCTCGCCGTTGACCGTCACCGGCTCCGCGCCGCCCCAGGTCAGCTCGATGAACGCGCCCCGCTGGTCCTTGCCTGGTCCGGAGATCGTGCCGGAGGCGAACAGGTCGCCGGTGCGGGTGGACGCCCCGTTCACGGTCAGGTGCGCGAGCATCTGGGCCGGCGACCAGTACATGGCCGCGTAGGGCGGCCGGGAGACGACCGCGCCGTTCCACTCGACGGCCAGGTCGATGTCGAGGCCCCAGTTCTCGGTTTCCCGCAGGTACGGCAGCGGCTCCGGATCCTGGCCCGGCAACGGGACGCGGGCCGCCTGCAGGGCCGCGAGCGGCACCACCCAGGGCGACACCGAGGTGGCGAACGACTTGCCGAGGTGCGGGCCGAGCGGCACGTACTCCCAGGCCTGCAGGTCGCGGGCGGACCAGTCGTTGACCAGGACGGCACCGAACACGTGCCGGGCGAACGCGCCCGCCGGCACCGGGGTGCCGAGGGGCGAGCCGACGCCGATCACGAAGCCGAGTTCTGCCTCGATGTCCAGCCGGGCCGACGGGCCGAACACCGGGACCGGGTCGGCGGGACCCTTGCGCTGGCCGGCCGGGCGGATGATGCCGGTGCCGGAGACGACGACCGTGCCCGCCCGGCCGTGGTAGCCGACCGGCAGGTGCTTCCAGTTCGGCATCAGCGGCGCGGCGTCCGGCCGGAACAGCCGGCCGAGGTTGGACGCGTGATGCTCGGAGGCGTAGAAGTCGACGTAGTCGGCGACCTCGAACGGCAGCCGCAGCTGCACGTCCCGCACCGGGTGCACCGCCGCGGCCGGCACGTCCCCGGCCGTGATCAGCTCGGTGATCCGCGCCCGGGCCGCCGCCCAGCGGGCCGGCCCCTCGGCCAGGAACGGGTTAAGCGACGGCGCGTCGAACACCGCGTCGCGCAGCGCCGCCGCGAGGTCGATGACGCTGTCTCCCGCCCGCACCCCGGCCCGCGGCGCCGCGCCCCGGGCCGAGAACACGCCGTAGGGCAGGTTGTCCAGCCCGAACAGCGACCCGTCAGGAATCTCGACCGCGCTCATCCGCCGCCCCTCTCATCGCCCGCCACGATACCGACGCCCGGGTAGGGGCAGATGAGGGGGATGGGACGCCAGCGGCGGGGGGCAGCGGACGGCCCGTCGTGCCGCAGTCACGGGCGGCGGGCCGCAGCCTCCGGCGGAAGCGCGTCCGGCACCTTCTCGTACTCGTCGGTGCCCACGAGCGTGATCTGCGCTGCGCTGGCCGCGTCGAGCAGCCAGCGGACGTCGGGATCGTCGCCGGCCGCACTGCCCTCGCAGTCCTCGAAGTACTCGCGGAGGAACGCGGCGACTTGCGCCCCGGGCGCCGTTTGCGGCGGCGTGCCCCCGTCCGGCGGGATGACGCCGAGGATCATGTGGTAGCCGCGGGCCAGATCCGCGCGCAGTCGCGGCTGGAAGTAGGGGATCGTTAGCAGCCTGATCCCGAACCGGCCGTAGAAGCGCAGCCTGGCCGCGGGGTCGCCGAAATTATCGTCTGTCGTATGGTGCCGCGGGTCGTCGAGCTCGAGGAACGCCAGCGGGTGGGGGCCAAGCCAGCGCTCCTTGAGCGCGCCCATCAGCGCACCGCCGACCCCCGATCCACGCAGCCCGGGCCGGACCGCCAGGTAGCTGAGCAGCAGGGACCGGGAAACCGGGAAGAGGTCGCCGATGGCGCCGCCGACCACCTGCCCGGCCGAGCACGCGATGAGGGCCGTTTCGCCCTTCGGGTCGATCGTGGCCGGCGGGACGTACTCCGCGGCCGGGAACGACGGGGCCAGGATCTCCTCGTGCAACGCACGGAGCAGCTTCGCCGCCTGGGGTGAATCCTGGTCGAAGATCTCGATGTCCTGGTGGCTCCGCGGCTCGCTCATACTCGTCACGCCCCCTCCCCCGCGCCATCGCGGGGCTCACCGATCAGGCCCTGGGAACCCGGCAAGCCGGGTTCTGCTCCGGCATTATCGCATTCAGCGAGCCGGGTCCGCCGTCCACCCAGGGCGTGTGGTCCCCCTTCGTAGGCACGATGACCCGCAGCGGTCCCGCCGTCTCCTCCGGTCGCTCGGCATCGGAGACGCCCTTGTCACGCTTTCGCAGCCGCTCGATTAGATCGGCGGTGCCTCCGGTGCCGCGCGAACCCTCCTCGTCCCAGAGGGCGATAAGCACGTCGCAGTTCCGTACTACGGCCAGGCCGGCCCAGAGGTACCCCGCTTCGCGCGCCTTTTTCGAGGTACCTGGCGGCAGCGCCCCCTGAGGCGGGGAAATACGGCGCCAGGCGCGGCGGTAGTAGCAGTCGAACTCTGCCCGCGACTGGTCGTCCGCGAAGTCGCCGCGATAGACGTCGACGTCCTTCTCGTAGACCGGGAGCACACAGAGCAGCGTGCTGCCCGGGCGGCTGAGCACTTCCTTGGTCACGATCCGGTCGGCCCCCTCGGCGAGGGCAGAGACCACCGTCAGCGTGATGCCCGTGTCCGGCCGTTCGGCGGCGCGATGCCCGCTCGCTTCGATGGCGAGCTCGATTGCCTGCCTGACCCCTTGGCGAAGCTCTTCACTGTCCGTCAGCTTGATATGCCCGATGACGCCAATCCTGAGCCGGGACGGGATGCGGCCGGGCTGTCTACCCTCGTCGGCCGGCACCGCCCCCACGGGCTGGTCCGTCATTCCGCTACCCCTGTCAGGTTGATTCCGCTGCGCCTGTCGCGTTCGCCTCCAAAGGTAGACGGCGCTGCCCCGGCCCGTCGCCAAGCGTCCACTTGCTGCTGACCCAGATGTCGGTGAGCCTGGCCATCAGGTCCGACGCGGCTGACCGCTGATTCTCGACGCGTTCCGGATCGACCCGGCCGTCGGCGTCGGCGAGCCGTTCCCAGGGGATCAGCGGCAGGGCGAGCCCGGCCAGCCCGGTGTCCTGCCAGGCCACATCGCGGACCTCGGCCCAGCTTGCCTCCGGACGCAGCGCGGCCACTTCGTCGAAGCGGCCCTTGCCATCTGAGTCAGTGTGCGGCCGGTCCGGGCCGCCCGCCAGCGTCTCGCGGATGATGCGGACGCCTGCGCAGGCCTCGGCCCGCTGTCCCTCCGTCCACAGTTCCCCCAGGCGGTCCAGCATCTCCGCCAGGTGCTGCTTGTAGTTCACCACCGTGTAGTCGTCGACGCAGAACTCTCTCACCCGCTCCGGCATCGTGCCCGGCCGCCCGTACAGTACGACGCGCTCCGGCCAGAGCTCGAAGGCGCAGGCGTGGTAGCAGGCCCAGGCATACGAGCGCCAGGCCGCGGGCAGCCGGCCCGCCTGCCAGTGGGCGTCCCCCGCCGCCAGCCAGAGCGAGCCGAGCACCTCGTGGTCGGCGTCTTCGTTGTCGAGGTCCTGGAGTACCTCGCCGTCGCCGACCGCAGCCTTTGTCCCCTGGTCGCATGCGTCCAGGGCCTGCGCCGGGTCGCCCGCCCCCACGTGCAGGTGCGCTATCAAGCAGTGGACCCACGGAATGATCCAGTCGTCGCTGTCGTCCCTCTTCTCGGCGGCGCTGTCCTCTTCGGCACTGTCGTCGCTATCCTGGTCGCCGGCGTGCTGTTCGGCGCCGTCGTGTTGGCCTAGTGCGAGCTTTTCCAGCAGATCGAGGGCCTCCTGGTAGTCGGCGGCCGCCTGCTCGGACTCGCCGGTGGCACCGTGCGCGTCGCCGAGGTAGATGGCGGTCAGCATGCGGAGCCGCTCCCGGTCCCGCTCGGCCGCGGCGTCATCGACCGTCCCTTCGAGTACGAGGGCCCGGACGCTCTCGACCGCGTCCCGGACCGCTTGGAAACGAGCGGCCTGCGTGTCGTCCTGGTCATCACCGGGCAGGGACTTCGGGTCATCCGGCTTCACGCGCTCGAGATCGACCACCGGGTAGTTGTCATAGAACTTGCGCAGCTGTTTGAGGCAGTTCGTAGCCCGGGGACCGAGATAGGCCAGTTGCCACATCCGGAGCAGCTCGTCGCACGGTGCGTAGGGGACGAGTGCCCCCCACCACCAGAAGGCGTCGAAGAAGAGCGTCGCCAGCAGCACCATGGCCTCGTCTTCGCTGACTTCCCGGCCGTCTTCGCGCAGGTGGTAGCAGAGGTCAAGCATGGCGCCCAGCCACTGCCGGTTCTCGAGCCGGTAGGCGGCCGTGTAGGGGGACGCGAGGGCGTGGTCCTCTTGGTAGCCCGCCAGCCAGCCGCGGTAGTAGCGGGCGGCCAGACCGTGCACCCGCTCCTGTTCGTTCGCCTCGAAGCCGGGGATGGTCCGCAGGAACGCCGCGATGAGGGAGTGCAGGGCGAACAACGGATCGCCGAGGACCGGCTGCTCGATGAGCCCGGTCTCCAGCAGGGCTTCCCGTAGCGGCTCCAGCCTTTCGCAGGCCTGGAACACCAGCTGCAGGTCTTCGTCGTCTTCGGCGTCGAGCGAGAAGACGTCGACTGGTTCCCCGGGCTCACTCTCGAGTGCGGCCCTGTTCTCGGCCGTGGCCAGGCTGGCCCCCAGCCGCTGGACGAGTTCCTCCGGATCTTCCTGCTCCGCCGCCGAAGCCCGCCGCGCCTCCAGGATGCAAGCCCAGGCCGCTTCTCCGAACACGTGCGGCTTCTCCCGGAAAACAGCAGCGGTCTGCAGCGCTTCCTTATTGTCGGGAGACAGGTCGTCCCAGCGGGCCGTCAAGATCGTGTAGATAGAGTCGCGCCCGGGGTGCGCCCGGAGCTTCGCGCCGAACTCGTCCTGGCGCACCAGCACCTCGGCGGCGTCCAGCTTCCCCAGCAGGCTTTGCAGCTTGCTGCCCCGGATCAGGCCCTGGCCGAGGAAGCGGCCGAGCACCATCAGGCCCAGCGGCAGACCGTCGCCGAGCCGGAGCAGGCGCTCGCGATCAGCCCCGCGGAGCGCGGCCAGGGAGAGCCTGCGCCCGGCGTAGCTCTCCAGTACCTTCGTGGCCTCGGGCTCGCGCAGCTGATCGACGTGATGGCTCTGGAAATTACCTTCAAATTCCAAACGGAGCGCGGTCTGAGCGCTGATCGTGGTCACCAGGTAGCGGCAGTTACTGTCGTCGATCAGGCACGCGCTCGCGGCCTCGATGTCGCGTTCGGAGGAGCCGACGTCGTCCAGCACGAACAGCACGGACTGGCCGGAGACCGCCTCCCGGAGCTGGCCCCGCAGGGAGGCGAGATCGTCCTTGGGCGTGCCGGTTACCGCCGTGCCCTCGGGCTGCAGATCCTGGCACCAGCCGCGCAGCACGTCCACCGGGTCGGCTGCCTGCCCGAGATCCGCCCAGAGCACCCTGGACAGCACCAGACCCGCCTGAACACTTTGCGCGAGGCTGGCGGCCAGGGCCGTCTTGCCCATCCCGGGCAGCCCGTAGATCGCCACCCGGGCCCCCTGGTCGTTCAGCAGGTGCTCGATAGTCCGGCGGTCCGCGGCGCGGTCCACGTACTGGGCGGGCAGTGCCGGTATCTGCGTTATCTCGCTCACGCGGTATCCCCCGCATTCTCGCCCGGACTGCGGTCGGCCCTGTCATCGGGCCATTCGTACTGGCGGTCTATGTCGGCGATGGTGATGTCGTAGGATGCGAAAAATTCCCGGCGGGCTCGCTCCTGCGCCGCAAGATGCTCGGGTTGCCGTTTCCATTCGGCAATAGATTCGTCGGAATCGAACCAGGCCACGGCCAGCTCGCTGCCGTCCTCGCCGGTAAAGCCGTCGATTCCGCGGAACCCGGGAACTGCCTGCACTAGCTCGAACATCTGCTCGAAGGTGCGCTGGTAGGCGGCTGCGTCGATGTCATCGCGCAGCCGGATGCGGAAGAGCACTACTTTCACGTCCATCCTTCCCAGGCGGGACGCCGCAACCTTTTGATAATGTTCAATGCCGCACACATAAGCAAGAAAGCGCGGCCCGCCGCTCGCCTGCGCGCAGGGCGCCCTTAAACATTATGGTGACCCGGCGAGCGCCAAATGGACCTGTTATCGTAAATTTACCCGTGTCCTCCCGCGGAGTTCGCCCGCCCGCGTGAGATGAACACCCCTGCGCCGGGGAAGGTGGACGCTGGCCATGGAGCGATTGGTATTCAGGCTGTTCGTCAGCTCGACCTTTGCCGACTTCGAGGCCGAGCGGGGCATTCTGCAGCGTGACGTTTTCCCCCGCCTGCGCAAGCAGGCGATAGCGGGCGGCGCGCGCTTCGTCCCCATCGACCTGCGCTGGGGGATCAGCCGCGAGGCCGCCGACCAGCAGGAAACGATGGAGATCTGCTTCAAGGAGATCGAACGCTGCCACGCGGAAGGACAGCCGCCGCGGCTGCTGGCCCTGCTCGGGCACCGGCGGGGATGGCTGCCGCTGCCGCCGTCAATCCCCGACGACGTATGGCAGAACGGCGCACCGGCGCTCGCCCCGCCCGATCTCGCCCGGCTGAACCAGTCCTACCGGCGCGACGACAACGCCAGCCCTCGATCGTGGATGCTTCAGCCTGGCGCCGACGAGAAGTCACTGAGCGACGGCGTCAAGGCGCTCGTTCGTGCGGGGTGCGCCGACGAGCAGGCGAGACGGCGGCTCCTTGGCCCGGCGACGGAGCAGGAGCTGCTGCGGGCATTCTCAGGCGGCCGGCAGCAGCGGCGGGAGGGAGTCGACGCACTGATCCTGGTCCGCGAGTTGGACCGGCTGCCCGCGGTCGTCAACGCGACCGAGGAACCGAGCGCGAAGAATTTCCTTGAGCTGCGCAAGACGGACGACGGATGGGCACCCGACGAAGACGGCTACCGGGCGCTGGCCGCACTGGCCAAGGAGCTCGCGGGCCAGGACAGGTCCGCCTGGGCCTGGCGGAAAAGCTACCAGGGGCGATGGGACGACGCGCGGGCGATGATCGCGCTGAGCGAGCGGCAGCAGCGAGCCTTCGCCGACTTGGCCTTCGACCAGCTCAGCCGCATGATGGCGGCGAGCCTCGAGCTGGAGCGCCCAAGCCGGGCGCTGCCCCGGGAGGAGCGTTCCCACGCCGCGGTCCGCACTCGGCTGCTGACCTCCTTCGCGGGCCGGGAACGCGAGCTTGACCAGTTCCGCCCGCTGATCCCGCACACCGTGCCGAACGTGCCGGGTCCGCCGCGCCCCGTGGTGATCGTCTCGGGCCCGGCCGGCTCGGGCAAGTCGGCGCTGATGGCCAAGGCCGCCGAGCAGGCGGAGCGGGACTGCACGGTCATCGCGCGATTCGCCGGAGCCACCCCGGCGTCGGCGTCCGCGGCCGGGCTGTGCCGGTCGGTCAACCTCGAACTCGCCCGGCTCCTCGGGATCCCCGAGCAGCCCGCGCGCCCGGGCGACCTGTTCGCCGTGGCCGACCTGCTCGCCGGGGACCGCACGTTCCACGACCGCCGCATGCTCGTGCTGTTCATCGACGGGGTCGACCTGATCGCCGGACAGGGGCAGCCAGGCGACCAGGCGCCGGCCGAGTTCCGCTGGCTGCCGCCGGCCATGCCGCCTCAGGTGACGCTGGTGCTCTCGGCGGACGAGGACACCGCGTCGGCCCTGGCCGACTGGGTTCTCGCGCACGAGCTGATCCGGCTCGGCCCGATGAGCGCCGCCGGTGCGTCGGAGATGCTCAGCCAGATCCTCGGCCAGGCCGGCCGCGGTCTCGCTCCGGGCCAGCCCGAGGCACTCCTTGAGCGCCAGCGCGACGGGTGGCTTCCGCTTCCGCTGCGGGTGGCCGCGCAGGATGCGATGCGGTGGCCCAGCTGGGCCAAGGACCCGCACTTGCCGGCCGCCACGACCTTCTACGAAGTGCTCGGCCAGCGCCTGGCGGATGCGCGCTCGCACGGGGAGGTCCTGGTGGCCAGCGCCCTGGGGTACCTGCTGGCCGCCCGGGACGGTCTGTCCGAGGCCGAGCTGCGCGAACTGCTGGCGCACGACGAGCGGGTGATCGGCGACCTCGCCGAGCGGTTCCCGTACTACCCGCTCCCGGTGGCTGCGGGGAGGGACCGCGCCGTGCCCGATGCGGTGCTGTCGCGCCTGCTCCTGGACCTGAGTCCGTACCTGGCGGAGCACGCCGCCGAGGACGAGGGCCAGCCGCTGCTGCGCCTGGCCCACGAGGCGTTCCGCGAGTCCGCGTCCCGCTACGTGACCAGCACGGACGGACGGCCTGCGGCCGATTGGCACAGCAGGGTCGCCGGTTACTTCCACGAGCAGTGGCCGCCGCCGCGGGCCGCTGCGACCCCGGACGCCCGGGCGGTGGCGGAACTGCCCTATCAGTTCGCCCGGGCGGGGCAGTGGGACGAGCTGACCGCCGTCGTCACCGACTTCGGCTACCTGGAGGCGCTGGTCACCGGCGGCGCTCCGGCCGGCCCGCAGCGGGCCGAGGGCACGGCGGAGGCGGTCTGGTCCGCCGCCCCGGCGCTGGCGGAGCTGCTCGCGCTGGCGCGGCAGGCGGCCGACCGGGCGCCAGCCGCTGGTGCGGCCGCCCAGACGCTGCAGGCGGTCCTGGATGCGGTCGTCCGCGAACGGCGGAACCTCACCCGGTGGCCGCAGTCTTGCTGGCAGCAGCTCGCGAACCGGCTGCTCGCCAACCCGGGCGCGCCGGCCGGGCTCACCGCCGAGCTGCGGCGGCAGAGCGCTCAGTGGTCCCGGGCGTGGCTGGAGATCACCTCGCCCCACGCATCGCCCGCCCTCGCCGCCGGCGGACCTGACCTACCGGGCGCGGTCACGGACCTGGTCGGCGCGGACCCGGCCGGCGCGCTCACCGTCATGGACAACGCCGGTACCCTGGCGTCGTGGAACCCGGCCGGATATGAGTCGCCGAAGGTCTTCCGCCGCCCGGGAGGGCCCGCGCTGGCCGCACTGGCCCCGCTCGGCGACGGCCGCGTGCTCGCCTGCGACCAGCAGGGCGCCCTGGAACTCTGGGATCTCCCGCGGTACCGCAGGCAGCCCGGACACGTGGGCTCGCTGGTGCCCGGCGTCACGGCCATGGCCTACCTTCCCGGGGAACGCCTCCTGGTCGCCGCCACCGAGGAACTGACGTACTGCTGGGACTTCGACGGCTCCGCGGCCGAGGGCCGGCTCGGCGGCGAGCCGCGCTGGCTCAGCAGGCCGGGCGCGCGCTGGCTCTGGGGTCTGCCCGGCGGCCGCGTTCTCGCCATCGGCATGCGGCCGTCACCGGAGCGCGGCGCCCCGGCCTGGGAGGTCGCCTGCCTGCACGCGGCGGACCAGGCCGGCCTCTGGCGGGAAACCCTGCCGGATAAGCCGCTGGCGGCCGCCGTCGACCAGGCCCGCCGCCTGGTAGCGCTGGGCGACTCCGCGGGCCGGGTGACCCTGCGCCGCCTGGAGACCGGCGCGCTCGAAGGCGCCGACTGGGACGTGGGCGACGTCCCGACGGCGCTCGCGTTCGCGCCGCCCCGCCCCGGCGGCGACGTGACGCTGCTGGTCGGCCGGAGGGACGGCTGGCTGACCCGGCATGCGCCGGGCGGCGGCCAGCTCGGCCTGCTGCCCGCCCACAGCGGCCCGGTACGCGCGGTCGCCGTCCACCCGCAGTCGGACCGGGTCGTCACCGGCGATGCGGACGGCTGGGTCAGGTCATGGGATCTCGGCGCCGGCGAATGGCACGAGTTCACCGCGGCGCGGCAGGTACGGGCCGCCGCCTTCGACACGACCGGCCGGTGGGCCCTAGCCTGCTGCGGCAGCGCGGGCAGCTACCGGATAGCCGCCGACGGGCAGTGGACGCCACTGGCCGAACTGGACGTTCCACTGGACCCCGTGCTCGCCGCGCTTCCCGGAGGGCGGGGCGTCGTGATGTCACTGCGCGACGGCCTGCTCGGCTGGCTGCCGTCCGAGCAGGCGACGCCGCGCACGATACCGCTGCCGCCCGGGGTGAAGACGGTAACGGCGCTCGCCGGGACCGCGGACGGCTCCGGCGTCTTCGCCGCGGACTCCCGCGGCGGGCTGAGCCTGGTACCGCTGGGGGACGCCGGCCCG
>Ga0302314_10010912_pt1 | contig 15872 bp, 14 predicted proteins | sample III_Palsa_N2_3_FD_200533 | JGI IMG/M metagenome (GOLD analysis project Ga0302314, IMG submission 200533) | Peat permafrost microbial communities from Stordalen Mire near Abisko, Sweden - III_Palsa_N2_3 | ecosystem: Environmental > Terrestrial > Soil > Palsa > Peat permafrost | place: Sweden... | reverse complement strand
CATGACGGCCTCGTTTTAGTGACGGGGGGTCTGGGGGGGGCGGCTCGCCCCACCCAGCCTTTCCTACCGTTGCATCTGCATCACCTGATCCATCGGTATCATGTTGTGATTCATCTCGGCCATGATCCACAACGAGCCCGCCATCACCAAAAACACAATCAAAATACCAAAAGCCAGCGCCATCACGTTGTTAACGTTGTCGGGTCCTGTCGTGATGTGCAGGAAGAAAACCAGATGCACCCCCATTTGGGCGATCGCCAGCACCACCAGCGCCACCGGTATGCTGGGGGTCCACACCCAGGTTGTGCGCGCAATGAAGAACGATACGCCGGTCAGCAGGATCGCCAGGCCCAGCCCCACCAGATAGGTGCGGACACTTTGTATATGCCCGGCCTCATCGGGCCGGTCATCGCCGGGTGCGAGGTCGGACGGGTGGCGCTGCGCGGTTTCCTCGGCGTGGCTCATCGTGAGATTCCCATCAGATACACCACCGTGAATAATCCCACCCAGATGATGTCCAGTGCGTGCCAGAACAGGCTGAAGCACAGGATGCGGCGCTGGATGTCCGCCCGGTATCCCTTGGCCACCACCTGCGCCATCATGGTCAGCAGCCACAGCAAGCCGACAGTCACATGCAAGCCGTGGCAGCCTACCAGCGAGAAGAACGCCGACAGGAACGCGCTGCGCGTGGGCCCGGCACCCTGCGCCACCAGCCCGGCGAATTCATGTATTTCCAACCCCAGGAATACAACGCCAAGCACGAAGGTGGCGGCCATGGCGCCATGGAACCACAGATTACTGTGCATTTGCGCGCCGATGCTGCCCAGCCCGCAGGTGAAGCTGGACAGCAGCAACGCCGCGGTTTCAACGGCGACGTTGCGGGCATCGAACAATTGCGCCCCGGTGGGCCCGCCCGCGGTGCTGTCCACCAGCACCGCGTAGGTGGCGAAGAACGCCGAGAACATGATGATGTCGCTGAGCAGGAAAATCCAGAAGCCGTAGCCGACGATGATCCGTTTCGATGCCGGCGCCCGGTCGCCGTGTTCGGCGGTGTACTGATGCGTCGGCGCGCCCGGCACGTGGCCCAGATGATAGGGATCGCGGCCGCCGGCCGTGGCTTCGGCGCCGCTCATCGTGCCGGTTCCAAGCGGGCGGCCGCCAGGCGGGCAATGGCGGCACTGCGCGCACTGCGATTGGCACGGTCGATGCGCGCCACCGTTTCAGCCGGAATGACATACTCCGTCCGGTCGCGCCAGGCGAACGCCACGAAGGTGGCGAACGCGCCAAGCGCCGACACCGCCACCATCCACCAGATATGCCAGATCAAGGCGAAGCCCATGAACGTGGCGAAAAACGCGCATATAAACCCGGTGGGGCTGTTGCGCGGCATTTCGATTTCCGTATAGGCGGGCTCATCGCCGAGCCGGGCATTTTCAATGGCGCGCTGCTTCATGCCCCAATACGGCTCCTCGCCTTCCACGCTGGGCAGCACGGCGAAGTTGAAGGCCGGGGGCGGCGAGGGGGTGGCCCATTCCAGCGACCGCCCATTCCACGGATCGCCGGTTTCATCACGCAACGCCTCCCGGTCGCGAATGCTCACCGCCAGCTGCACCACCTGTAGGATAATGCCCACCAGGATCACGGCCGCACCCAGGCCGGCGATCAGCAGCCACGGCCGCCATTCCGGCACGTCGTAGTGCTGCATGCGCCGCGTCATGCCCATCAGCCCCACGACGTAAAGCGGCATGAATGCTAGATAAAAACCCACCAGCCAGCACCAGAACGCGGCCTTGCCCAGCCCTTCATGCAGCTTAAAACCAAACGCCTTCGGAAACCAGAAACTGTAGCCGGCAAAAGCGCCGAACACCACGCCGCCGATGATCACGTTATGAAAATGCGCCACCAGGAACAGGCTGTTATGCAGCACGAAATCCGCCGGCGGCACCGCCAGCAGCACGCCCGTCACGCCGCCGATCGCGAACGTCACCATAAACCCGAGCGACCACAGCATAGGCGTGGCATAGACGATGCGGCCGCCATACATAGTAAACAGCCAGTTGAATATCTTCACGCCGGTGGGTACCGCGATGATCATCGAGGCGATGCCGAATATCGCATTCACGTCGGCACCGGCACCCATCGTGAAGAAATGGTGAAGCCACACCATGAAGGACAGCACGCAAATCGCCATGGTGGCCATCACCATGGACCGGTAGCCGAACAGCGGCTTGCCCGAAAAGGTGGATATCACCTCCGAAAACACACCGAACGCCGGCAGGATCAGAATATAAACCTCCGGATGGCCCCAGGCCCATATCAGGTTCATGAACATCATGACGTTCCCGCCGGCTTCGTTGCTGAAAAAATGGAAACCCAGATAGCGGTCCAGCAACAGCATGGCCAAGGTGGCGGTCAGGATCGGGAAGGCGGCCACGATTAACAAATTGCTGGCCAGCGCCGTCCAGCAAAATATCGGCATGCGCATATACGTCATGCCCGGCGCGTGCACCTTCAACAAGGTGGTAACGAAATTCACGCCCGTCAGCAGTGTGCCCACGCCCGAAATCTGCAGAGACCACAAATAATAATCCACGCCAACACCCGGCGAGTAGGTGTATTCCGACAGCGGCGGATAGGGCAGCCAGCCGGTGCGCGCGAACTCGCCCACCACAAGCGAAACATTCACCAGCAGCGCACCGGTTGAGGTCAGCCAGAAACTCACGGAATTCAGCGTCGGAAACGCTACGTCGCGCACGCCAAGCTGCAGCGGCACGACGAAATTCATCAGCCCGATCACGAACGGCATGGCCACGAAAAATATCATCAGCGTGCCATGCGCGGAAAATATCTGGTCGTAATGGTCCGGCGGCAAATAGCCCTGGCTATGAAACGCGAACGCCTGCTGCGACCGCATCATGATCGCATCCGTGAACCCGCGCAGCAGCATCACCATGGCCAGCACCACATACATGATGCCGATGTGCTTATGGTCCACGCTGGTGATCCACTCTTCCCACAAATAGGGCAGGTGGCCTTTAATCACTACCCAGACGAGCACCGCCAGGATCGCCACGCCCACCATGGCGGCGGCAATCAGGGGGATCGGCTGGTCGAACGGAATGGCCGCCCAGGTGAGCTTGCCGAACATGCTATTTCTCCGCTCGCTTGGAGGGTGCCATATCCGGCGGGCCGCTATCCGGGCCCGGTGCGGGCGCCAATTTCTGCGTCACGATTTGCAGATACAGTGCCGGATCCGCCGCGCGGAACGTGTACGGCGCCACGTGCAGGCTCTGCTTGGATAATTGCCCATAGCTGGCGGCATCCAGCGCCGGACCGTTCGCCTGCGTCGTCTTCACCCAATCAGCGAACTGATCGGGCGGCACCGCCCGCACATCGAAATACATGTCGGAAAATCCGTCGCCGCTATAATGGCTGGACTGGCCATGGAAAGTGCCAGGCGTATCGGCTCGCAAATTAAGCTGCGTGGACATGCCGTTCATTGTGTAAATCATGCTGCCCAACTGCGGAATGAAGAACACGTTCATCACGCTGCCCGATGTCAGCGAGAAATGCACAGGCACACCGGCCGGTATTACCAGCTGGTTCACCGCGGCAATGTGCTGGTCCGGGTAAATGAACAGCCATTTCCAATCCAGCGACACCACCTGCACGTTCAGCGCCGGCTGCTTGGAGTCCAGCGCCTTATACGGATCCAACTCATGCGCGCCGATCCATGCCACGCCGCCCAGCAGTATGATCACCATCAGCGGGATCGACCACACGATCATTTCAACCCGCCCGGAATAGACGAACTCCGGCTGATAGCGCGCCCGCGTATTGGAAGCGCGGAACCACCATGCGAAGGCGAAAATCGCCGCGATGGTTGGCACCACGATCGCCAGCATGATCGCCAGCGAGTCGATCAGGATCGTTTTGTCGGCAACCCCTACGCTACCTCGGGGATCCAGCACGGCCGGCTCACACGCGGCCAGGCTCACTGTGGCCAGCACGATACCGCACCGCGCCACCGCCCGAAATGCCTTGCCTCGCAAGTTCATCACGACACCCCGCCGCACTCGCTGGATACGCAACGCATTAGGCCCATAAGCCCGTGCGTACTCGATCAACTATTCGTTACGTCGCGCGCAAAAAATTAGTTTGGGACGGCGGCTTATTGGTCTCTAGAAAGAAAGCGCTTCTTTTTGAAGAAAGAAGCAAAAACTTTGCCATGCTGGGTAGGGACGCAGAAAGGCCAGGGCTCTGCCCCCGGACCCCGCTGGAGGCAGGGCCTCCAGACCTCAATTTATGAACTAATCCAAATGATTGAGATATAAAACCTAACAATGGAGGTCTGGAGGCCCTGCCTCCAGCGGGGTCCAGGGGCAGAGCCCCTGGCCTTTTCCAAAGCTTTTTGCGTCCCATCTGACTGGCGACAAAACTTTTGGTTGTTAAGACGCTGTGGCCCAGGGCGCACCGCGGAAGCAACGGCTGAGATACTCTATCAACACGGTTACCCGCGCCGGGCGTAGCACGCTGGGCGGGGTCACCAAATGCAGCGCCACCTCCCGCTGGTCCCATCCGGGCAGCGCTATTTCAAGCGCCCCGCCGCGCAGTTCTTGCCACACCAGGAATTCAGGCTGTAGCGCCAGCCCGGCCCCCGCCAGCAGCAGCGGCATGAGCACATCCGCGTTGTTGGTCTTCACTGGGCAGGGCACCGCCACGCTCACTTCGCCATGCGCGGCATGCGTGAAACGCCAGTTCTCGCGCGGGCCGCCATGCGTATAGCCAAGCCCCACATGCCCCGTCAGATCACGCGGGTGCACCGGCCGCCCATGCCGCGCGAAATACGCCGGCGCCCCCACCAGCAAAATGCGAACCCCGCAAAGCCTTCGCGACCGCAATGTAGAATCATCCAGCGCGGCAATCCGCAACGCCAGGTCGAACCCGCCGGTCACCAAATCCACATGCTGGTCACTCAAACTCAACTCCAGCGAAACCTCGGGATAGGCCGCCGTAAACGCCGGCAGCGCCGGCCCCAGATGCTGAATCCCGAAGGACATCGGCGCCGCCATCCGCACCAGCCCCCGCGGCGTGGCCGATTGCGCCGCCGCTTCGGCCTCCACCGCCTCGCCCTCGGCCAGGATCGCGCTCGCCCGCTGCAGCGAGGCCTGCCCGGTCTGCGTCAACGACAGGCGCCGCGACGTCCGATGGAACAACGCCGCCCCCAGCCGCGCCTCCAGCCTGGTCAGCGCCTTGGAAACCGTGGGCGGGGCCAGCCCCAACGCCTCCGCCGCACCGGCATAGGAACCGGTTTCCGCCACTTTCGCGAATACCGCCCACGCCTCCAGGTCCGGCAGCTTGCTCATGTCATTTTCGGCATCGGTCCGTTTCCATCATTTCTATTTTATCGCCACGCAACTGTCACCACCTTGCGCTTCGAACAGGGCCCGGCCCACCGGAGCCCGCACAGGAGTATCGGCCATGATCGAACGCAGACCCTTCGAAAAACTCGGCGGCGCCAACCACGGCTGGCTCAACGCCAAGCACCACTTCTCCTTCGCCAGCTACTACGATCCCAAAAACATGGGCTGGGGCCCCATCCGCGTCTGGAACGACGACACCATCGCCCCCAATAGCGGCTTCCCCCCACACCCCCACGCCGACATGGAAATCATCACCTATGTTCGCGAGGGTGCCATCACGCACGAAGACAGCATGGGCAACAAAGGCCGTACCGAGGCCGGTGACGTGCAGGTCATGAGCGCTGGCTCCGGCGTGCGCCATTCCGAGTACAACCTGGAAAACGAAACCACCCGCATCTTCCAGATCTGGATCGAGCCGAGCGGCCGCGGCGCACCGCCGTCCTGGGGCGCCAAACCGTTCCCGAAAGCGGAACGCACCGCCGGCTTCGTGCCGCTCGCCAGCGGTTTCGCCGGTGATGCCGGCGCCCTGCCGATCCGCACGGATGCACGCGTGCTCGGCGCCACGCTGAAAGCCGGCGAAACCGCCGATTACAACCTGGGCGACACCCGCCTGGGCTACCTGGTTCCCGCGCGCGGTTCGATAGAAATCAACGGCGTAAAACTAAACGCCCGTGACGGCGCCGCGATCGCCAAAGAAGCCGTTTTACACGTAGTAGCCCTGGAAGACGCCGAGATCGTATTGGTAGACTCCGCCGCGTAGAAACACCTCCAACAGTCAAAAGTTTTTTGTTTCTTTTTTTCAAAAAAGAAAGCGCTTCTTTTTGGAAAAAGAAGCAAAAACTTTTGACTGTTGGGATCTACTTTAATTTACCGAAGGTGATGGGCGTCATCAGGCGCGGCGGCGTAGCCTCGCGCCTGCAAATGCGATGGAGCCGGCCAGCAATAGCAGCGTGGATGGTTCGGGAACCGGCGCTGCCTGGATGTCGGTCACGCCACCGGAAATGCCAGTGCCGAACTGGTTGCCGCCTGGCCCATTATAGGTGCCGATAAAGGCTAGGGGAATCGTGTCGCTGCCGAATGCACCTCCCCAGCTTATATCCATCAGGTAACCCGTGCTCGCCGATTGGGCGCCGGTCGAGCCGCCTTCGCCGGACCCGCCAGTACTATCCCACGCCGAGAAATCCTCATCATATGTGCCGGAGTAGGGCGAGGTGCCGGACAGAATGATGTTATCGTTCGAGAACACTCCCGTAACCGTATTGAAGTTGAATGAGCCGGTGATGGTTTCGGCGGCACCGCCCAGCGACATGGTGCTGTTTGCTTCGAACGTGTAGGTCAGTTCGCCAGCCGCGGCGGTATGGGCGGCGAGGCCCGCGATCAGCAACGCGGCCAATGGCGCACACAGGGCGAAACCAAGCTTCAATTTTAGACGCACCTGCGTTCTCCCAAGGAAGGCGCCATTGTTACGCCTCAGCCTCTGTGCGCCTCCATAGGTGCGGGAGTCTACACAAAAAGTGGTACAGGCCTCCCGTTCCTAGCGTCCAACGCGATATATTCGTTTTTGGGTGTACCGCTGGTTGTAGGAATACATCAGTGCCCCGCGAGCGCAATGGAAGCGGCGAGCAGCGGAATGGCCGGCACCGACTGCATAGGCGTGCACGGCCAAGTATGGCCGTAGCCCACCGCCGGGTAGAACCGGAGCCCAAACAGTCAAAAGGTTTTGTTAATTTTGGGAAAAAGTAAGACCGTTTGACTGTTGGGACCTACTTTAATTCACCCAGGGTGGTGGGTATCAGTTCGGAGACGGTGGGATGGATGTGCACCGTGTGTCGTAATGATGTCGCCGTGGCGCCGGCGGCCATGGTGTCTAGGATGCCGTGAATGGCTTCGTCGCCGCCTACGCCCAGGATGGCCGCACCCAGGATTTTATCCGTATTGCCGTCTACAATAATCTTGATAAAACCTTGCGTCTCGCCTTTTTCCACGGCGCGGCCCACACGCGTCATCGGCCGTTTTCCCACGAGCACCTTGCCGTGCGCCGCACGCGCCTGCGCCTCGGTCAGCCCGGCCCGGCCCAGCGGCGGATCGATAAACAGACCGTACGTCACAATCCGGTCGCTGACGCGCCGGCTCGCGCCATCAAGCAAATTATCCGCCACGATCTCGAAATCATTATAAGAAGTGTGCGTAAAAGCGCCGCGCCCGTTACAATCGCCCATTGCCCAGATCCCCGGCACATTGGTGCGCAACTCGTCATCCACCGTGATGTAGCCATGCTCATTCACCGCCACCCCGGCGCGATCCAAACCTAGATCACCGGTATTCGGCTGCCGTCCCACGGCCAGCAGCACGTGGGAACCGATCACTTCCGGCGCGCCATCCGTGCAATCCACATGCGCGCCGATGTCGTCCCCGCGCCGCGCGAAGCCAATGCAGCAGGCATCTAGCCGCACCGCGATCCCTTCGGCCTCCAGAATGGACTTGATCTCCGCGGACACGTCCTCGTCCTCGTGCTGTATCAGCCGCGGCCCTTTTTCTACTACGGTCACCTCGCTGCCGAAACGGCGATATATCTGGGCAAATTCCAGCCCGATATAGCTGCCGCCAATCACCACCAAATGCCGGGGCAGGGTGTCCAGGTCCATGATGGTTGTGTTGGTCAGGCAGGCCACCTCGTTCAGCCCCGGCATGGCAGGGATCACGGCCCGGCCGCCAACGTTGATGAAAATGCGGTCCGACGTCAGGGTTTCGTTGCCGACCCGAATGCTGCGCGGAGATTCGAACTGCGCCTGTCCTTGCAGCACGGTGCACCCGGGCATGCCGCGTAGCCATTTTTCCACACCGCTGCGCGAATTCATCACCACGCGATCCTTGCGTGCCTTCACTGCCACCATGTCCACGCCAACAGGGCCGCCCAGCACCACGCCGAAATCCGCGGCGCGCCGGGCCAGATGCGCCGCGTAGGCACTGGCCACCAATGTTTTGGTCGGCATGCATCCGGTGTTGACGCAGGTGCCGCCGAATAGCTTGCGTTCCACCAGCGCCACTTTCATGCCCGCCGCCGTCAGCCGTCCGGCCAGGGATGGCCCGGCCTGGCCGGCACCGATGACGATCGCGTCATAGGCCGTGCTCATGCTACGCACACCGCCAGCACCGCACAGCCCACGGCGACAACATCTTCAACCAGCGCCGCCGGCACGGCGCCGATATCCGTGATTAACCGTGTGCGCGCCGTGGCGCCACCCAGCGTGCCGGCCACGGCGCCCACCACGCCGGCGATCAATCCCAGCACCCACACCCCGCCCGTCGCGCCGATCGCGGCGCCACAAAGCGCGCCGGAAATCAGCCGCGCACCAAACTGCACCGGCACCTTGCGGCTTGCCGTCGAAGGCAGCTTATCAGTCACCAACTCCACCACCGCCAGCACGGTGAACACGTAGGGTGTGTAAAGGGCGCCCAGGAACGCCAGCCAGGTGCCATTCAAATGCAGGCAGCCGAGGCGGGCGCCCCAGCTGACAATGGCCGGCGTCACCATCGCGCGCAGGCCCGCCGCCACGCCCACCAGGAATGCCAGCAAAAGGATGGTGATCATGGGCCTCTCCAATTCGTGATGCGCTGCATCATCCGGTTCCTGGGCAATTGATACCAATTGGCGTTGAATTTTACTCATGTAAAGTGAAGGCAAGCAGTTCTTTTTTGAAAAAAAGAACCAAAAAACTTTTGATCCTTGGGGCGCGCGTTGAATTCAGCGCGCGCCCCAATTAGCAAAAGTTTTTGCTTCTTTTTTCAAAAAGAAGCGCTTTCTTACTTCCTGTCGCCCACGTCACGGCGCCGGCGTTGTCCCATACCATCTGTCGCGTGTCGCGCGATAATGCGCCAGCGGATCATACAGCTTCACGTCCAGCCCCAGCTTCGCGGCACTCAGTTGGCCGGTAGCTGCCTGCAACTGCAAGCTCGACACATAATTGTCCCGCACCGCCGTAACAAGATTTACCTCGGCCCCCAGCTGTTCATTCTGTGCGTTCAGAACTTCCAGCAAGGTTCGCGCGCCCACCGATTGCTGCCGCGCCACACCGCGTGCCGCCACCGTGTTGGCCTGTAACGATGTGCGGTATTGCGTCACACGACTGCGTGCACCGTCCAGCCGCGCCCACGCCGACTGCACCTGTGCGCGCGCCTGCCGCACCACCACATCCACCTGCAGCAGGCTGCGCCCGGCCGCCTCCTTGGCTTGGCGAATTTCCGCCGCTTGCTCCCCGCCCTGGTACAGCGGGACGGTCAACATCACCGTCGCCTCGGCCAGGTCATCACGCTGATGCGGAAACTGCAAGTCGGTTTCCTTGACGCGGCCGCCATAAATCTCAGCCGTCAACCGCGGCCGCAACCCGGCGCGTGCGATGTCGATGCCCTGCCGCGAGGCTTCCTGCGCGGCACGGGACTGCAGCACATCGAAATTGGAAGGCACCATCGCCAACGCTTCATCCAGTCCCGGCGGCACCACCAGCGGGCGCGTCGGCAACGGGGTGAAGCCGGGCGGCTGCCCCACAAACTGCTCATATTCCGCCCGCGACGCGCCCAATTCCGCCACCGCCCGCGCCGTGCTGGCGCGCTGATCCGCCAGGCGGGCGCGCGCCTGCGCCACATCTGTTTCGGTAACGGCGCCGGCCGCCAATTCCTGTTCGCTGGCGCGCAATGTGTGTTCCAGTACGGTTTCCTGGTTACGGTTTAAATCCACAATCCGCTCGTCGCGCGCCACATCCAGATAGGCGGTAGCCGCCTCTAGCAGCACGGCCGCCTCGGTTGCCTGCAACCCGGCCCGCTCGGCGGCCACCAATGCCTCCGCCTGATCCACCTGCGCCCGCACTCGCCCGCCGGTGTACAGCGGCTGTGTCAACGACAGGATCGTATCCTGCGGCACCCGGCGCTCAGGCATATGCGTGGGGTCCATGCTGTCCCAAAATGCGGAGGCGCCTATACTGCCATCGAAATTTACATGCGGTCGCCAGCCGGAAAGTGCCTTGGGTACATCTTCATCCGTTTCGCGCAACTTCTTGCGCGCCACTTCCAGCTCCGGATTATAAAGATAAGCCTGCACCAAAGCCGCCCCGAACGGCGGATCCACCGCCTGCCCCCGCGCGCCGGGCGCCAAAAGGCAAGCCACCACCCAAACAGACAAAAGTTTTTTGTTTCTTTTTTTCAAAAAAGAAAGCGCTTCTTTTTGGAAAAAGAAGCAAAAGCTTTTGACTGTTGCGTTGGGGCGATGTCTCATTTCGCCACCGCCGGCGCACGGAACAGTTTGGTTTCGTTCAGCATCATCGCCAGCACCATCGCCGCCAGCAATACCACGCCGATCCAGCCATAAGCATCGGCCACCGCCATGGTGGTCGCCTGGCGCCGCACCGCCGCGGCCAGACCGCCCAGCGATTGGGCATGCACGGTGTTTTGCGCGCCCACGGTCAGATGATCCACAATCGTATTGGAATGCACACGCTCCCGCACTGTCAGGATGCCGCCCACGATGGCGCCGGCGACACTGCCCGCCAGGGTGCGCACCACATTGAACAAGGTGGCGCCGGCAATCGCGTCCGTTATCTGCAGTGTGGACGAGGAGATCACCACCAGTGGCAAGATGATCAGTGGCTGCCCGCAGGCCTGTAGAATACCCGAGGGCAGCAGGTTCACTTGCACCCAGTCGCTGTCGATATAGGTGCCGAGACAGGCGCCCAGCGCTACCGCCAGCAATCCCATAGCAAGCACAAGGCGTGCTTCCAGTACGCGTAGTAGAAAAGGTGCCGCGACACCCACCACCAGTTGCGCCATCGCTGCCCAGATCAGGATGTTGCCAACCTGCAACTCGCGAAACCCGCGCACCAGCATGCCGAATTGCGGCAGCACCTGGCTGGTGGTCACGGTGGCGAACGCGAAGGCGAAAATGGCGGTCAGACCGCCGGCGAAATTGCGCCGTTCCAGCAGGCGCAGATTGATCAGTGGCGCCTTCTGGTAAAGTTCCACGGCAATAAAAAGCACCAGCACCACGGCGGCCGCGACAAACAGCCAAACGATAAAGCTGGAGGAAAACCAGTCCAGCCGCTGCCCTTCGTCCAGCGCAACCGTCAGCAATGATGCCCACAGCGCCATCAGAAATATGCCGGCATAATCCGCGCCACGGAACGCTTCGGGCCGCACCGGGTCCGCCGGCAATCCGAACAGCACCAGCCCCAACACGATGGGCCCGATCACACCGCCCACGTAGAAGATCGCCTGCCAGTGCACGATGTCGGTAATGACCCCGGCTAGCGATTCCGAAATGAGCGGCGTGCTTGCCGTTACCATCCCATAAAGCGTCAAGCCGTAAATCCTCTGGTGCAGCGGCATATGGCGCAACAGAATGCCCAGCAGCAGCGGGATCAGCGCGCCGCCGCCCAACCCTTGCAGAAAGCGCATCGCCACCAGCAATACATAGTCCTGGTGCGCGGCCCAGGGCACCAGCGCCCCTGCGACCGTCAGCAATGTCACAAACCCCGCCACCGCCAGCCGTTGTGAAACGATGGCGGCCAGCCAAGGCGTAATCGGCACCACGGCGATTTCGCCGATGTTGTAGGCCGCCGAAACCCAAGCCGCCTCGTCCACGCCATAGCCTATCCCGCCACGCAAATCGGCCAGCGAAAAATTGGTCAGTCTGGTATCGAGATTGGAGACGAAACTGCCCAGCACGGCGCCCAGCAGCCCCAGCGCCAACCGCCATGTCACCGGCGGCGGCCCTTGCGGGCGGCCATCCGGGCCGCGCGGCGGATCGATATGCAAGGGGGCCAGCCAGGTCATCGGCCCACCTTAGCTGTATCGATCTTAGCGGTATCGATCCGCACTTCCACGGAAAGGCCGGGCCGCAGCCGCGCGTCGAAATCCGGCCGCGGATCCAGTACCACCTTTACCGGCACACGCTGTTCGATCTTCGTGAAGCTGCCGGTGGCACGATCCGGCGGCAGTATGGCGTTCGCCGCCTCGGTGCCGGGCTCCAGGCTATTCACATGCCCAGTGAACACCACGTCTGGAATGGCATCGACGTACACCCGCGCCGGTTGACCTGGCCGCATGTTGGTCACTTGCACTTCGCGGTAATTGGCCACCACCCACGCGCCTCGCAGCGGTAACACGGTAATCAGCGCTGTGCCTGGCGCCACGTAGTCACCGAGGCGCACCAGCCGCGCGGTTGTTACGCCGTCGAATGGTGCCGTGATGCGCGTATATCCCAGCTCCACCTCGGAACGGGCCAGCGCCGCCCGCGCCGCGTCCAACGATGCACGCTGGCCCGCCAGCTCGGCCTGCAGCACCTGAACGCGCGCCCGCTCGGCCGCCAAGGCGCGGCGCGCACCAAGTGCCGCCGCTTGCTGCTGGCGGTAGGCGGCAACCGCGTCTTCCCAGTCCCGCGCCAGATAGGATTCAGTGTGCAGCAACGCCGCCTGGCGCACCTGTTCCAGCCGCGCCCGCTCGCTTTCGGCATCCGCGCTGGCAACGTTGGCCTCGGCCACGCCAATCTGCGCCAATTGCTGCGCCAATTCTGCCTCGGTCTCCACCACGGCCGCCTGGCCTTGCGCCACATCCGCCTGCGCGCGCGCCGTGCGGGCGCGGTAATCCCGGTCATCGATGGCGTAGAGCAGCGCGCCGCGCCGAACCACGCGGTAATCCTGCGCCGGCACCTCTGCCAGGTAGCCATTCACGTGCGCCTTCAATTGCGTGGGGTCGCCCATCAGCCGCGCATCATTGGTTTGCCGCACGCTGCCGAACAGCACCAGGGCGTTCCACTCGACAGCAAACGCCACCACCCCCAGCAGCAGCAGGCTGGCGATCACAGCGCGGATCGCAGCATTTCGTATCATTGCGCATCCCCCGGTGCATCCCCTGATGCATCCTGCGCCGTGCGCTCGTGTGTGGCCTCTGGGCTCGCCCTGGTCAGCACCGTCGCCACTGCCGACATGCCCGGCCGTATCAGCCCGCGCAGCCGCGCCGCATTGCCGCTCTGCTCCCAAACAATGGTAATGCGCACCGGCACGCGCGCCGGCACCTTGGTAAAATTGCCCGTGGTATTATCAGGCGGAATGGCGCCAAGCGCGCCGCCGGTTACCGGTGACATCCCGGTCACCCGCCCGGCCAGCACCGCACCGGGAAACGTATCGAAACGCAATTTCGCCGGCTGGCCCACGCGAATGCCGGCGATCTGCCGTTCGGTGAAATTGGCGTCCACCCACACCGTATCCAGCGGCGTCAGGCTCACCACGATGGTTCCGGCGGCCAGCAAATCGCCCACCCGCACGCGGCGCGCACTCAGCGTGCCGGAAATCGGCGCCACGATGCGTGTCCATCCCAGGTTCAGCTCGGCCAGATCAAGGTCGGCCTGCCGCGCCACCACCGCCGCCGCGGCCCCCTGCCGTTGCGCGTCCAGGGTCGCCACCTGCAGCTGCCGCACCTGCAACTGGGCGTGTGCCGCGGCCACCGAGGCCTCGATGCGCTTCTGTTCGGCCACCGCCACGTCCAGTGCACGGCCCACGCCGGCATCGGTGTGCACCAGGATCCGCTGCCGCGCGAGTTCCGGCGCCGTGCGCCCCGTGGCGGCAATCGAGCCTACTTCGCTGCTGCGGGTCTGCCCGATTTGCGCCACCAACTCGGCCTGTTGCGCATCGATTGCAGCCAGCCGCGCGCGGGCCCCCAGCAAGGCGGCCTGTGCGCGGTCGCGATCCGCCCGGTAATCATCATCCTCGATCTGCGCGATCACATCGCCGGCGCGCACCAGCTGATTATCGGCAATCGGCAACTTCGTCAGATAGCCCGGTACGCGGGCACTCACCTGCGTGGTGTCACCCCCGGCATAGGCATTATCCGTCACCGGATTTGTCCGCCGCGTAAGCCCCTTATCCAGCGACAGCACGAACACCGAGACTATCACGACCGCCACCAGGCCCAGGGCGAACAGCAGGGCAGGGCGCCAACGTCTGGGTTGCCGCGTTGTTACCGGTGCCGGTGCCGGCGGCGGCGGTGGCGGATCGGACAAGGAATTCTTACTCCCCTGTAACTCCGCTCATATCAGCCTTACGAAGCCCCCCCCGGTCAAGCATGCTGCGCCATGCCCCCGGGGCGCTCAGGACGTCGGCGAAGGCGGCGACACCGAGTCCGCCGGCAGCGGAATAAACTCCCGGTTGTCGAGATCCGGCAGCTTCATGCGGCCGGCTTTCCAATCTGCCTTCGCCTGCGCAATACGTTCTTTTGATGAGGAAACGAAATTCCATTCCAGAAAGCGCTCCCCCAAGGGTTCGCCACCCAGCAACATCACCAGAGATTGGTCCGTCGCGCTCAAAACAGCATCGGAGCCCGGCGCGAACACGATCATCTGACCCGGCCCATAAAGCCGCCCCTCCACCTCAATTTCGCCCCGGGCGACATAAGCCGCGCGTTCCGTGTAATTGCCCGGCAACTGGGAACGGGCCCCCGGCCGCAATTCCTGGTGCACGTAGAACAGCGGGGACATCGTGGCCACGCCGGCTTTCCTGCCAAACGCCTCACCTGCGATAACGCGCGACACGGCGCCATTTTCGGTAGTGGTTTCAAACTGGTCGCCCGCATAATGATGGAAGGACGGGTCGATTTCCTCGCTTCCGTCGGGCAACGCGATCCAGGCCTGTATCCCGTCCGTGCGGCCGCCATGAAGCCGCGCCGCCTCGAAGCGCTCCGAATGGGTAATCCCCCGCCCCGCGGTCATCCAGTTCACCTCGCCCGGGCGGATGGCCTGCTCTGACCCCACGCTATCGCGGTGCATGATCTCACCGTCGAACAGGTAGGTCAGCGTGGACAGGCCGATATGCGGATGCGGGCGAACATCGACGCTCAGCGGTAACCCCGCCGCGAAATCGACTGGGCCCATGTGGTCGAAAAAAATAAACGGACCCACCATCCGGCGTTTTGCGTAAGGCAGCAGCCGACCGACATCAAAACCGCCCAGATTGCGGCGCCTCTGGTCGATAACAAGGTCGATCATGCATGCCTCCCGGTTCGTGGCAGGCCGTATTATGTGTGACTCACGAAAGGTGAAGGCAAGCAGTTCTTTTTTGAAAAAAAGAACCAAAAAACTTTTGTCCATTGGGGTACGCGTTGAACCCAACGCGTACCCCAATGGACAAAAGTTTTTGCTTCTTTTTCCAAAAAGAAGCGCTTCCTTGCTTCTTACCGCAAGTGCTGGCGGAAGAACGCCGACGTACGGCCATTCGCCAGTGCCGCGGCCGCCGCGTCATAATGTTCCCCCTTATGCCGGGCGAAGGCGTGGCTGCATCCCGGATAACTGTAGATCGTCACATGCGGGTTGTTCGCCAGCGCCTGCTTGATCTCGGCCTGGGCCTCCTTGGAGATGTATTCATCTTCCTCACCCAAATGCATGATCATCGGCGTTTTGATCGCGCCGGC
>Ga0302314_10010908_pt1 | contig 15873 bp, 12 predicted proteins | sample III_Palsa_N2_3_FD_200533 | JGI IMG/M metagenome (GOLD analysis project Ga0302314, IMG submission 200533) | Peat permafrost microbial communities from Stordalen Mire near Abisko, Sweden - III_Palsa_N2_3 | ecosystem: Environmental > Terrestrial > Soil > Palsa > Peat permafrost | place: Sweden... | reverse complement strand
CGACCGGGACAGCCATCGCGCGAACCGGTACGCAGCGTCCAGATGGGGCAATACCAGCACCTCGAAGCGCTGGCGCCTGTCATCCATGGAGCGGACCATACACGATGTTCACGGCGCAATAATACCGACGATTCAGTCACCGGTGTGCTGCCAGAACCATTCCTGCTCGCGCCGCCTCTTGTCCGACTCCACGGCCGGCCGCCGGATCAGGAACAGGCCGTTTTCCGTGAGCAGGAAGGTGGTGCCGGTGCCGGCGTTGGTCACTTGCTCGCGGACCTGCTTCACGCCCTGAACGGCGTTGAGCTTCGGAGTCCTCTCCTTCTGCAAGTCCAATACGGCGTCTTCCTGGCCTTGCCGGTAGCGGATGAGTTCTCCCTGTTCTCCGAGCGGAGAAACAAAGTCAAACGGTCCAGCAGCGTCGAGCTGCACGGAGCCCTCGGCTTTGACATGCAGCGGATCAGTGACATCAAAGGCCGCCAGCCTGCTACCTCGTTCCTGTTCGATGTAGAGCAAGGTTCTGCCATCCGATGTTGGGTGCAGCAGCATCGCATCGCCGCCTTGGCGTGCCAATTCAGGAAGATCCGTCGGCGGCACGACAACCAGCTGATTGGACGGGGTAGCTTGAACGGCCGTCGCCGCCATGAGCGCGCTGGCAATGATCGTCAGTGCGGTTCGCTTCATCGGGATATCTCCTTGCAGGGGTTGATTGGTTCTGTCCAAACAAGACTCCTGCAAGCGGATTTTTATTCCCGAAATCAGAACTTGAGCATCTTCACGTAGCGTACATGAGGCAACGCACGCAGGCTGTGCTGAACGGCTTCCGGCACGAGCTGATCGACGCCGACGATGGCAATCGCGTCATGCTCGGCGGCCTGGCGGCCGAGGTGGAATGTCGCGATATTGATGTTTGCCTCGCCCAGCAAGGTGCCCAGGGCGCCAATGAATCCGGGCTTGTCCAGATTGTTGATGAGCAGCATCACCGGATGGAAATCCGCTTCCAAAGGCATGCCTTTGACCTCGACGATCTTCGCGGTTCCGGCGTTGACCACGCCGGCGAGGGTGCGCCATCGGCCGCCGGTCAGCACCTTGATGCGGATCAAAGATCCATAGATCGGCGAGGTTTCGCGCCGGGACTCGGTCAATGAGGTGCCCCTGTGCTTCAGCACGGCGGGCGCGGATACCATGTTCACGTCCGGCATGAGCGGCCGCAGCAGCGCAGCCAGGGCAACCGCGCTCAGCGGCCGTGTGTTGAGTTGCGCGACCTCGCCCTCGTACTCGATCTCCACCGCCTCCAGGCCGTCGTCGGCAATCTGGCCCGCAAAGGCACCGAGCTTGTCGATGAGGTCGATGAATGGCCTGAGGCGCGAGGCTTCTTCGGCGCTGATCGAGGGCATGTTGAGTGCGTTGGTGACGGCGCCGGTCAGCAGGTAATCCGATATTTGCTCGGCCACCTGCAAGGCGACATTTTCCTGCGCCTCGTTGGTGCTTGCGCCGAGATGCGGGGTCGCGACAAAATTTGCCGCGCCGAACAGGACGCTGTCCCTGGCCGGCTCGGTCGTGAACACGTCGAAGCCGGCGGCGGCGACATGCCCGCTGTCGAGCCCCGCGCGCAGGGCCGCCTCATCGACCAGACCGCCGCGCGCCGCATTCACGATGATGACGCCTTTCTTGGTCTTGGCGAGCGCGTCCGCCGACAGGATGTTCCTGGTCTTATCGGTCACCGGTGTGTGCAGCGAAATCAGATCCGCGCGCGCCAGCAGATCGTCGAGCTCGGCCTTTTCCACTCCGAGCTTGATCGCGCGCTCCGGCGAGAGAAACGGATCGTAGGCGATCACTTTCATTTTGAGCGCCAAGGCCCTTTCGGCAACCAGCGTGCCGATATTGCCGCAGCCGATCAGCCCGAGGGTCTTGGCATAGAGCTCGATGCCCATGAAGCGGTTCTTTTCCCATTTGCCCGCCTGGGTGGAGAGGTCCGCGGCCGCAATCTGGCGGGCCGCCGCGAACATCAGGGCGATCGCATGTTCGGCGGTGGTGATCGAATTGCCGAAGGGAGTGTTCATCACCACGATACCGCGAGCGGTGGCCGCCGGGATGTCGATGTTGTCGACACCGATGCCGGCTCGGCCAATCACCTTGAGCCGCGTTGCAGCGGCAATCACGTCCTTGTCCGCCTTGGTCGCGGAACGTACCGCCAGGCCGTCGTAGTCGCCGATGATGCGCAGCAGATCGGCTTTTTTCAGGCCGACGCGCACATCGACCTCGACTCCGCGGCTGCGAAAGATCTCGAGAGCTCGCGGGCTCAATTCATCGGCTATGAGTACTTTAGCCACGACAGCTCGCAAATGCCCAATCGAGCCAGGGCGTCAGGGCCTGCAAATCGCTTTGCTCGATGGTGGCGCCGCACCAGATGCGCAAACCGGGAGGCGCGGATCGATAGGATGCGGCATCCAGCGCCACCCCCTCCTGTTCAAGGATGGCGGCCAGATCCTTGGCACTTACCCGTTCGTCGACCACCTTGAGGCAGACGCTGGTGTTGCTGCGAATCGCCGCATTGGCTACCAGGAAATCCACCCATGGGGTGCGGGCCACCCACTCGGTGAGGACCTGAGCATTGGCGTTCGCGCGTGCCTGCAGCGCCGCAAGGCCGCCGATGGATTCCGCCCATTTCAGGGCGTCGATGTAGTCTTCAGTGGCCAGCAGGGACGGCGTATTGATGGTGGCGCCCTCGAACAACTCCTGGTCGAGCTTGCCTTTCTTGGTCATGCGGAAGATCTTCGGCAGCGGCCAGGGGGGCGTGTAGCTTTCCAAGCGCGCGATCGCGCGCGGCGACAGGATCAACATGCCGTGCGCGCCCTCACCGCCCAGCACTTTCTGCCAGGAGAAGGTGACGACGTCGCACTTCGACCACTCGATGGGCTGGGCAAAGGCGCCGCTGGTCGCATCGTTGAAGGTGATGCCCTGGCGATCGGCTGCAATCCAGTCGAAGTCGGGAATCTTCGCACCCGAGGTGGTGCCGTTTTGGGTGAAGACTATGTCCGCCGTTGCGCGCGCCAGAGACAGATCCGGCAGCACGCCGTAGGGCCGGCCGAGATGAATACGGCAATCGCTTACTTTAAGCTGGTCGACCGCGTCGGTCACCCATTCCTCGCCGAAGCTTTCCCAGGCGAATACATCGACGGCGCGTGGACCCAGCAATGACCACATCGCCATTTCCACCGCGCCGGTGTCGGACGCCGGCACGATGGCGATCCTGAATTCGGCGGGAACCCCGAGAATCGCCCGCGTGCGATCGATCGCCTCTTTGAGCTTGGCTTTCCCGGGTTTGGAGCGATGGGAGCGGCCGAGCAACGCGCCTTGCAGCGCTTGCAGGGTCCACCCCGGACGTTTCTTGGTCGGTCCCGATGAAAATCGGGCATCAGCCGGACGAATACCCGGCGGCGGTATGCATGTCATCAAGTTCTCCCATCCTTACAGATGGGCGTCCGCCGTTGGGAGCGGATGGCCCGCTGCGAATCATAGAGATTCTCGCGCGGCTGTCAATCACGGATAAGATGCAACCATGACGCAGTCGGCGGAATTGCAAGCGGCGTTGGACGCGGCCGGCGAAGCCGCCGCCATCGCGCGCGCGCTGTACCAGCGAAATATCCAGGTGCGCCTCAAGGCGGACAAGTCGCCGGTTACCGAGGCCGACATTCGCTGCGAGACGGCGATCCGCGCGCTACTCGAGGCGCGCTTTCCGGACTATGGATTCTTCGGCGAGGAAACGGCGGCGCGCGGCATGGATGCCGAAAATTTGTGGCTGGTCGATCCCATCGACGGCACCAAGGCATTCGTGCGCGAGTACCCGATGTTCTCCACGCAGATCGCGCTCATGCGGCGCGGCGAAATCATGCTGGGGGTTTCCAGCGCCCCGGTGTACGGCGAAGTGGCTTTCGCAGAGAGAGGACGCGGTGCATATCTCAACGGCCAAGCGCTGGCGGTCAGTCAGATCGCAGAGTTGGAATCGGCGGCGCTATCGACGGGCAATCTGAAAAGCCTGGCCGGCGGCGCGCAGTGGGGCCGCTATGGGCAGCTGGTGGCGCGCGTCAACCGCATCCGCGGCTACGGCGATTTCCTGCACTATCACCTGTTGGCTTCAGGCAAAATCGACGCAGTGATTGAGACCGACGTAAACATCTTGGATATCGCCGCTTGCGTGGCCATCGTGTCGGAGGCGGGCGGATGCTTTACGGACCTTGGCGGAGCGCCGATCACACTCCAGTCGACTTCGGTGCTGGCGACCAATGGCCGCCTGCACGACGCAGTGCTGGCGGCGTTGGCGTAGCTCGATGTCTTGGAAACACCTCCGAATCTCGCGGTTTGGGGGCCCGGAAGTTCTGGAGATGGCCGAGGAACCGGCGATCCCCGATCCAGGCCCCGGGGAGGTTCGCATCCGGGTGCTCGCCGCCGGCACGGGTTTTACGGACACGATGATTCGCCGCGGCCGCTATCCGGATTTCAAGGGACCGCTGCCGTTCACTCCTGGCTATGACCTCGTTGGCATCGTGGAACAGTGTGGTCCCGGCGTAGCTGGATCGCTCGAGGGCCAGACGGTCGCTGATCTGTGTATGGTCGGCGGCTATGCCCAGTATGCGATCCGCCCGGCGCGCTTCCTCGTGCCGATCCCGGATGGCATCGATCCCGCCGAAGCGGTGTGCGTTCCCCTGGCCTATCTCACGGCGTACCAGATGCTTACTCGTTATCGCAACCTGTCGCGCGGCGCCACGGTGCTTGTGATCGGCGCATCGGGCACGGTCGGCACGGCGCTGCTCGAGCTGGCGCGCCATCTTGGCCTGAAGGCGATCGGCACGTGTTCCTCCAAGAACACTCCGGTAGTCGAGCGCTTCGGAGCTGCGGCAATCGACTATCACGCAGGTGATTTTGTCGCCGCCGTGCGCCGACTGACCGCGGACCGGCCGGGCGGTGCCGGCGTTGATATGGTCTTCGACGCGATTGGCGGCGCGCACTTTGGCCGGTCGTTCGCATGCCTGTCGCCCGGAGGACTGCTGGTGGGCTACGGGTCGCAAACCATGGCTGTCGGCGGCGAAGGCCTGCTCGCCGCAGGCCTTGGATTGCTGCGTCTCAAGCTGTGGAGCGCATTTAGCTTTCTTCTCGGCAGCCGCAGCAGCGTCTTCTACAGCATCACGGACCGCAGATCGAAGCACCCCGACGAATTCAAGGCCGACATGGCAGCGCTGTTTGCGCTCTTGCGGGAAGGTGCTCTTCATCCGATGGTGGTTGAGCGGCTGCCGCTCGCTTCTGCGAGCGCGGTTCATGCCCGAATCGACAGCGGCGGCCTTGGCGGCAAAATTGTGCTGCTGCCGTGGGCTGGGCCACAATAGAGCATGACCGCACCCTCCAAAGGACTAGGTCGGGGACTGCAGTCGCTGTTGGGCGCGGATCCCACGGTATCCTTGAGCCGCGGCGGCGGCACGCTGCCGATCTCGCTCATGCAAGCGGGCGCATTTCAACCGCGCAGAGAGATCCATCAGGAGCCGCTCGAGGAACTGGCGGCATCCATCAAAGCCAACGGCGTGATTGAACCGATCATTGTCCGTCCGCTGCCGGCGGGAACCGCCGGTGACGCCCGATATGAAATTGTCGCCGGAGAGCGGCGCTGGCGGGCCGCGAAGCTTGCGGGCCTCGCCGATATACCGACCATCGTTCGTCAGGTTTCAGACAAAGAAGCCGTCGCGCTGGCCCTGATCGAGAACATCCAACGCGAGGACCTGACTGCGGCGGAGGAGGCCAGAGCGCTCAAGCGCTTGATCGATGAGTTCTCGCTGACGCACATTCAGGTGGCTGAATTGGTCGGCAGGTCGCGCGCGGCGGTGTCAAATCTCATTCGCCTGCTGGACTTGCCGGAGCCCGTGGTCGGGCTGATTGATTCCAAGGCACTGGGGATGGGGCACGCGCGCGCCCTGTTGGGACTCGAAGGCGATGGTGAGCGGGAGCGGCTGGCGCGGCTCGTGGCGGAGCGTGGATTGTCGGTGCGGGAGACGGAAACTCTGGTACGAAAATCCTCGGAAGCGAAGCAAGGGGAAGGCGCACACAGGCCGGAATTGCCGGTGATCAGCGAGATCTTGAAGACCAAGAGCGTGCACGTGCAGCTTCATCAGAAGGCGAGCGGCGCGGCGCGAATCGTGGTTGATGTTGCGGATGAGACGAGCCGAGATGTGGTGCTGGCGGCGCTGAAACAAGCGGCGGATTAAGTTAAAGACCCAGCATTGCCCCCATCGCCCCGCCGGCGGCGGTGCTAGCATGATTACGCCGCGATAAGTAACAACAGGGGGATGATCTGAATGCGTCTAGCACTTGCCATTGGGGCCGCATCACTGTGTTCGATTGCCAGCGCGGCGCGCGCCGCTCCGGAACATACCGTTTATGCGTTTACCGACGCCAATGATGGCGGCTTTCCACAGGGCGGCGTCATCGCCGATGCGGCGCACAACTTCTACGGTACTACGACCAGCGGCGGCCTGGATCACAATGGCGTCGTGTATGAGCTGTCACCGCCCGCCGCGGGTCAAACCGCTTGGACACAGACCACGCTGTACGCGTTTACCGGCAAGAGAGACGGCGGCAACCCGCAGGCGGGATTATTTTTAGGGCCAGACGGCGTGCTCTACGGCACCACATATGCCGGCGGCGCCGATGGTCAAGGCGTGGTGTTCAAGCTCACGCCTCCCAAATCGGGTGAGACTGCCTGGACCGAAACGGTTCTGTGGACCTTTACCGGAGGCGATGACGGCAGTGAGCCGTCGGGATCGCTGATCATGGACACCGCGGGTAATGTGTACGGCACCACGACCGGTGGCGGGACTGGAGTCGTGGGCACGGTATTCAAACTGTCGCCACCGGCGCGCGGCACGCTGCGCTGGACCGAAACCGTGCTTTATAATTTCACCGGCAACAATGATGGCGGCGAGCCTTTTGGCAATGTCCTGCTGGGCCATGACGGCAATCTCTATGGCACATCGGCTGGCTATGGCGAATTCAGTTACGGCACGCTGTATCGCCTGATCGCACCGGCGAGTGGCAGCGGCACGTGGACTTTTTCCTTACTCCACGCTTTCGCGGGCGGCAATGACGGAGAAGTGCCGCGTGACGGGTTGATTCAGGCGGCCAACGGCACGCTGTACGGGACCACTGCGGGATTCGATACCAGCTACGGGAACGTTTATGAACTGAATCCCGACGGCAGCGACTACCAGGTCATCTACACGGTTCCGGCGGGCTCCCAAGGATTTACCGGCAATGGCCCTTGGCAGACGGTTGCCTTGGACAGCAACGGCACGCTTTACGGCACCACACTGGCCGACGGCGTCAGCGCCTCCGGCGAGGTGTTCAAGCTGACACCGCCTGCGGCCGGCGAGACCGCATGGACCTTCAAGTTGCTGCATGCCTTTGCGCAGAATGCCAACGGGGAGTACCCCTATAGCAAGGTGCTCATCGAGTCGACCTTCATATACGGCACTACGTATGGCGTCGGCGGCGAGAGCGGCTTTTATCCGGGCACGGTCTGGAGCATCGTGAAGTAACCAAGCGCTGCGGACTCAGTGCTTGGTATCGGCGCTGGCCTCTGGGCCCAACAGATAGGCATCGAGAACCTTTTCCGCGATAGGGGCCGCTGTCGCACCGCCAAAGCCGCCATTCTCCACCAGGACGGCTATCGCTATCTTCGGGTCGTCTGCGGGCGCAAAGGCGATGAACCACGCGTGATCACGCTTTCTTTCGTCGGTTATTTTCGCGCGAGTATTCTCGGTCTGTTTTATCGTAAATACCTGGGCGGTCCCGGTCTTGCCGGCTAACTTGTAGCGAATCGGCTTTATAAGAAAGGGATACGCAGTACCGCCTGGCGAGACGGCTCCCACCATGCCGTCGTAAACGACATCCCATTGCTCCGGCGTCCCAATATCGATGGGACTCATCATCTGGGGACTTCGTCGCACGATGGTATCCGAGCCCGGCGAGCGCATCGCCGATACCAAGCGGGGCGTGGCAACCACCTTCCCTCTCTCGCCAAGTTCGGCGGCAATATGCGCCTGCTGCAGCGGCGTCACCGTTATGGGTCCCTGTCCAATCCCCATACTGATCGTCTCGCCTGGAAACCACACTTGATCGGCCGTGCGCTTGAATATGTGCCGTTTCCATTCGGGCGATCCGTAAAGACCCGGCTTCTCACCGGGGATATCGATGCCGGTCAGCACCCCATAACCAAAGGCCTTCATAAACTCGTCCATCCGATCGATGCCCAGGTGTTGGGCGACTTTATAGAAATAGACGTCGCAGGATTGAGCGATCGCCTGCCGCATGTTCAAGAATCCATGCTTCTTGTCGTCGCGATACTTGTTGCTGTTGCCTGGCAGGATGAAATATCCCGGGCAAAATTCCTCCTGAAGGGGAGTTATGACGTTGTACTTCTGGGCAGCTAGCGCTTCGAGCGGCTTTACCGTAGACCCAGGTGGGTACGCTCCGCGCAACGCACGATTCAACAGCGGAATGTCGATGTCGCTTGCCAATGCCCCATACTCGGCAACCGTAAGGCCGCGCACGAAACCGTTCGGGTCGAATCCCGGCGTGCTGGCCAGCACTATGACGTCCCCAGTCTTCGGGTCGAGGGCCACTACGGACGCTCGCTTACCCTTCAGCGCTTCTTCGGCGACGCGCTGTACACGAATGTCCATGCCAAGCACTAGGTCGACTCCGGCGACAGGCGACCGAGTGTTCAAGTGTGGAGCGTAATCCCCTACGCGATCGACCGGTCTGCCGGCCGCATTCACCAAGATTTCCTTGAACCCAGGTTTGCCATGGAGTTCCTTCTCGTAGGCGCCCTCGACACCGAGTTTGCCGATGAGACTGCTGCCCGCATATTCACTGCTGTCGATCTTCTTGAGGTCCTCCTCGTTGATCGCGCTCACGTAGCCGATGGCATGGGAGGCAATTTCATTAAACGGATAATGACGGGTCAGCCGCGGCTGGATATCAACGCCGGTGAACTGAAACCGATGCACTGCGAAGCGCGCCATTTCCTCCTCGTTGAGCTGCAACTTCACGGGGACGCTCTCGTACACCTTGTGCGAAAGGACGGTGCGGCGCAAAGGACCAACCTCTTCGGCGCGAAGCACGCCGATCGAGACCAACTGCCCTAGCGTTGAATCCAGCGCCTTTGCGTCGCCCACCTGCTCGCGCACCAGCTCGAGGTTGAAGGCCGGCTGATTGTCGGCGAGAACCACCCCATTCCGGTCGAGAATCAAGCCCCGGCTCGGAGGAATTGGCTCGTTTCGAATGCGATTACCTTGCGACAGCGTCGAGTAGTACTCGTATCTGAGCACCTGCAGGTAAAACAGCCGGCCCGCGACGGTCAACAGCAAGGCTGCGGCGATGATGCCCGCGATAATACTGCGCAGCCAGAATATGCGATTCTCGGCAAAGTAATTCTTGATCCGTGATTGGCGGTTTCCGATCATGGCGGCTAGTCCGCCTCCCAATCGAAGCGCCACACGGCAATCAGCACGAATAGCACCGACCATCCCAGCATCACGGCGGCGGGGGCGAGCGCGGCCTCGAACGGCTGGCCGCGCCAGGTCATGGCATCGAAGCCATCGACCGCCCAGCGCGTGGGCACCCACAGGCTGAGCCGCTGCAGCCAGCCCGGAAAAATAAATGCCGGCACCCAGGCGCCGCCGAGCATGACCAGAATCAAAGCCGAGAACATGGACAGTCCGCGGGTCGCGCCGACCGAGCGGCCGAGGCCCGCAATCATAAGCCCGGTGCTGGCCGCCAGCACGACGAAGGCCACCGACACGGCGAAGAAGCCTGGGACACTGCCGGCGATGCGCACCTTGAACAGCGCTATGGCCGCGAGATACACCGCGGCCAGGATCAGCAGGGCGATGATGGTAGTGCCGGCCACGCGGCTGCCGAGCAGCACGCCGCGCGACAGCGGCGCGGTGCAGAGCCGGCGCCAGACCCCTTGTTGGCGCATCAGCAGCAGCGCCACCCCGGCATCGATTCCCATGAACAGGATGAATTGCACGCTCATCCCGGCGAACGAGTGGGCGTAGGAGTTGTACTGCGGGCCGGAGCTGACCGCCACATTGGCGATTGTCATGGGCAGCACCATGCCTGCGCCGCCCGATGACTGGCCCGCCGCCGCCGGGCCCCGTGCCTGGTAGCGCCGCACGGCCTCGAGCAGAGAAGTCAGATCCTCGCGCCTGTCGCTCGACAGTTCGGAATTATTCCGAACCCGGGCGAGCGACTCGTCGACGATTTCGGTGCTGCCATTTGCGGAAAACAGCGCCTGGGTCACGCGCTGCATGACGTATTGAGTGATCAGGCCCTCGATGATGGGGCGCACGAACGATTGCGACGGATCGTAGAGCAATTGAATCGCAGGCTTGTCTGAACGGCCGAACAGCGCGCGTGTCGCCGCGTCGCCGAAACCGCGCGGCAGGATGATCGCCGCGCGCAGCTTGCCCGAACGCACGCGCTCGCGCGCCTGCGCTTCGGGCAGCGGGCTCGCGGCGAGCGATGCATCCGCCGACAGGTCGGCGACGATCGACTTCGACAGGGCGCTGCCGTCTTGGTCATCGATCCCAACGGGTAACTGCCGGACGGTTTCATCGCTTCCGCCGAACAGAAATCCGAAAAAGGCAGCAATGACGATCGGTGTGATGACATTCACCATCAGCGCGCGGCGGTCGCGCAGGAATATTGCAAGATCCTTGCGCACCAGTGCCCGGAATGCGATCAGTGCGTTGCTCATGAGTCGCGCAGCGAGCGCCCCGTCAGGGTGAGAAACACGTCCTCGAGATTGGCGCGCCGGCTGGTGAGTGCCCGGCAGCGGAAGCCGCGCGCCGCAAGGCACTCGAGCACCCGCGGCGCGGCAAGACTCAAGTCGGCGGCCACCACGCTGAGACGTGTTCCGGCAAGCGTTGCCTGGGTGATGCCCGGCAACGCCTCGAGTTGCTCGAGCGCCGCCCGGTCGATGCCTATATCGTATTCCAGGGTCAGCACGTTGGCGGCCGGCACGCTCGCCAGAAGATTTGCGAGGCTATCGTCCGCCAGCACGCGACCCTGATCTATCACCACGACGCGATCGCACAGGCGCTCCACTTCTTCCATGTAGTGAGTTGTGTAGACCAGAGTGTGCCCGGCGTCCGCGAGCCGCTCGATGGTTTCGAATATCGCATTGCGGCTTTGCGGATCGACTCCCACCGTGGGTTCGTCGAGCAACAGGATTTGCGGCTCATGCAGCAGTGAGCAGGCGATGTTCAGCCGCCGCCGCATCCCGCCGCTGAACTCCTTGGGCAGGTCGCCGGCGCGATCGCTAAGGCTGGTGAGCTCGAGCACGGCGCCGATCCGCGCAGCCAGCGTGCGTCCCGCAAGACCGTACAGCGCGCCGAATACTTCCAGGTTGGTCCGCGCCGGCAACTCCTCGAACAGTGCGATCTCCTGCGGCACCAAGCCGAGACGACGCTTGGTCGGATCGGCGCCGGTGCCGAGCGGTACGCCGTCGACGAGCACCGTGCCTCGGTCCGGCCGCAGCAGCCCCGCCAGCATGTTGATGGTGGTCGATTTACCGGCGCCGTTCGGGCCGAGCAGGCCGAGCACGGCACCGGGCTTCGCGGATAGGGATACTCCCGCCACCGCGGTGGTCGCGCCGAAGCGCTTTTCGAGGTTGTCGGCGACGAGACTCACCACGCCGATCATACAGGATGAGTAATAATAGGCAGATGATGGATCCATCTGAAATGCCGCTCGAGGCCTGCGACGTGGCGGTGATCGGCGGCGGACCGGCGGGCAGCACCGCCGCGGCACTGTTGGCGCGGCGCGGCTACAAAGTCATCGCTCTGGAGAAAGAGCATCACCCGCGCTTTCACATCGGTGAGTCGTTGCTGCCCATGAATCTTCCGCTGTTCGAACGGCTGGGCGTTCTGGACAAGGTGCATGCGCTCGGTGTGTTCAAGCCGGGCGCGGATTTCGAGGCGGACAACGAGAGCGGCTACAACACCTTCGCGTTTTGCCGCGCCATCGGCCGCAGTCCCCCACATGCCTACCAGGTGTGGCGGCAGGATTTCGATCAGATGCTGTACGCGCACGCGCGCGACTGCGGCGCCGATGCGCGCGAGGGCCATGAGGTCACCAAGGCGGAACAGCGCGCTGCGCGCGAAACGCGCCTCGAGGTGCGCACCGATGAGGGCCGCGAATACGCCATTCAGGCGCGTTACGTGATCGATGCCAGCGGCCGTGACGCCTTTCTGTCGGCAAAGAAGCGGCTGCGGCGCAAGAACGATAAGCACCAGAGCGCCGCCATCTTCGGGCACTACCGGGGAGCGGCGCGCAGGCCGGGCCCGGACGAGGGCAACATCAGCATCTACCGCTTCGAGCACGGCTGGATGTGGATGATTCCGCTGCGCGACGGGGTCATGAGCGTCGGCGCGGTATGCCGTCCGGATTACCTCAAGCAGCGCAAAGGACGCACGGTGGAATTCCTGACCGACACGCTGCGGCTGAATCCGGCGCTCTGGCGGCGGCTGGAGCATGCCGAGCTGATCGGCAACGAAGTGCGAGTCACCGGCAACTACTCGTACGACTCGACCCAGATGGGCGGGCCGGGCTGGGTGTTGGTCGGCGATGCCTTCGCGTTTCTCGACCCGGTGTTCTCGTCCGGCGTATATCTGGCGATGACCGGCGCGGAGCAGGCGGCAGCAGTGGTCGATGCGGCTTTGCGCGAGCCCGCGACGGAAATGCTGCGATTGCGCAAGCTCGAAAAGCGCCAGCGAGCGGGCATGCGGCGATTTTCTTTCTTCATCTACCGCTTCAACGGTCCGGTGATGCGCCAGATGTTCCGGCAACCGCGCAATACCTGGCAGCTGGAACAGGGCGTGATTTCGATGCTCGCCGGCGATCTATTCGACACACCCAAGGTGCTCTGGCGCTTGCGGCTGTTCCAGCTTGTATATGGACTCTGCGGCTTGCGCGACTTCCGCCATTGGCGCGCCGAGCACAAGTACCGCCTGCAGCAGGCGCGCTCGGAGTTCACCGGCGGCAACACGCCGCTGGACAAGGCGTAGGCCACTTCAAGCCTGTTTCAATCGCCCGCGCCGAAAATCGGAGATGATCTCGCGCGCCGCATTGTGGCCAGGGGCGCCGGTAACGCCGCCGCCCGGATGCGTTCCCGAGCCGCACATGTACAGGCCTTTCAGCGGACCGCGATAATCGCCGTGTCCGAGCATTGGGCGCGCGGAAAATAATTGATCCAGGCTCAAGGCGCCGTGAAAAATGTCGCCGCCGATCAGGCCGAAGGTGCGTTCCAGGTCCAGCGGGCTCATGATCTGCCGGCCGAGGACCGAGGCTTTGAAGTTCGGTGCGTGGCTGTTGACCAGATCGATCATGACGTCCGCCACCTGCTCCCGATGATCGTCCCAGGAAGCGCCATTGGGCAGCACCGGCGCGACGTGCTGGCAGAACAGGCTGGCCACATGCTGTCCCGCGGGCGCGAGACTGTCGTCGAGCGTCGAGGGGATCAGCATCTCCACGATGGGCCGCTTCGACCAGCCGCCGGCCTTGGCATCGAGATAGGCCTGTTCCATATAGCCTAAGCTCGGCGCCATGATGATGCCGGAGGCATGATGCTCCGCGAAGGCGCGGCCCGGCAGGGCTTTGAAGTCGGGCAACTCCGACAAGGCGACGTTCATGCGAAAGGTGCCGGATCCGCAGCGCCAGTGGCTGATGCGTTCGCGGAAATCCTGATCGAGCGCGGCGGGATCGATTAATTTTCCGTACAGCAGCTTCGGGTTCAGATTCGACACGACGCTGCGCGCGCGGATCGCCTCGCCCGCGTCGGTGACGACGCCGACGGCGCGACCGGCTTCGACGATGACCTCGCGCACCGAGCTCGACACGCGGATGTCCACGCCGCGTTCTGTTGCCGCCTTGGCCATCGCCTGGGTGATCGCGCCCATGCCGCCGATGGCGTGTCCCCAGGCGCCCTTCTTGCCGTTCACCTGGCCGAACACATGATGCAGCAGCACATAGGCCGATCCGGCCGCGTAGGGACTCGCGTAATTGCCGACGATCCCATCGAAGCCATAGGCGGCCTTGATGGGCGCGCTTTCGAACCACGTGTCCAGATAGTCGCCCGCGGATTTCACGAACAGGTCCAATAATTCGCGGCGCATCGGCAGAGTGAGCTTGGTGAGCCGGTTGCCGAGGCGGGCGCTGCGCAGCAGCTGCGGCATCGCCTCAAGCCAGCTTCCCGCCGTGACATTGGGAGGCGTTTCCAGCACCAGGTCGCGCAGCACATCGGCGATGGTGTCGAGCCTTGCGCCGTAGGCCTCGAGGCGCTCGGCATCGCGCACCGAGTACTTGGCCACCTCCTGTCGCGTCTTGCCGGCGCCGATCTTCAAGTACTCGGTGTCGTTGAGGGGAAGAAAATTTGCCAGCGGGCGCTCGACCACGCGCAACCCATGGCGCGGCAGATCCAGATCGCGAATGACCTTGGGGTTGAGCAGCGAAACCGTGTATGCGGCGACCGAATTGCGGAATCCCGGGTGAAATTCCTCAGTAACGGCCGCACCACCCACCACGGAACGGCGCTCCAGCACCGTGACCTTGAGGCCGGCAGCCGCCAGATAGGCGGCGCACACCAGCCCGTTGTGACCGCCGCCGACGATCACCACATCGCGCTGCGCCGAATCAGCCACGCTGCTTCCTGAGCTCGCCGCGCGCATGCCAGCCTGCGGGCGGGGCGCGGTCGAGCCGGCTTTCGGGAATGAGCTCACGCATGCGCGCGGCGAAACTGCGCAGCGACACCTCGTTGCGGCCCAAGGGGCCGGGACTGAAGCTGCGCGAGGCCATTCCCGCCTGCACGCGCTCGATCAGCGATTTGTCCTCCACGCTCACGCGCCGGTTGATGCGCCAGTTCAGGTAGCGTGCCGCGCGCATCTCACGCGATGCATCCGGATGGCCGTAGGCGATCTCGCGGATCAGCGTCTCGGTGGGCGAGACCGGAATCATCTGCATGAAATCGATCTGGTCCGGGTAGATGTCGAAGGCCACATTGGGCCAGAGCTTGAAGTACACCCACAAGCGCTGACGCTCATCGGGCAGAAATTCCGCGCGCGGCAGCAGCGATTGGTACAGCCGCTCCGATAACTGCGCCGACGGTACATCGCGCAGACAACCCCACATCTTGTCCACCCAGGTCTGGGCGGCGATGCCGTAGCTTTGGCCGAACAGGCGCGTCAGGCCGGGATGGGCCACGGTGATATGCATGCCGTCGGAATAATTGTCGGTGACGTTCTTCCAGTTCACGCGGCGGATGCGGTGCGTCACGCGGCCGAGCGGCTTGAGCTCCTCCAGGCGATAGGAGGCCAGTTCGCTCTCGTAGGGCGCCAGCATCTCCGCGACGCTGGGCAGACCGGGCTTCAAGCGCGCGAAAATAAAGCCCTTGTAGATTTCGGTTTCCACGCGCTTGAGTGGGTAGCGGTCGAGGGAGAAATCCTCGAACTCCTTGCGGTGCGGCACGGCGGCGAGGGATCCATCCAGGCCGTAGGTCCAGGCGTGGTAGGGGCACACGATGCGGCCCGCGCAGCGGCCGGCGTCGCCGTCGAGAATGCGCGCCGCGCGATGCCGGCATACATTGAAAAAGACCCGCACCGCGCCGTCCTGGCCACGCACCGCGACCAAGGGTTCTCCCAGGAAATCCAGCGTCTGGTAGTCGCCGGCATTGGGTATGTCGTTGAGGTGGCAAACGATCTGCCAGGAGCTGAGGAACACATGTTCCTTCTCGGCCTGCAGGAAATCGGGATCGCTATAGATCCAGCC
>Ga0302314_10010907_pt1 | contig 15874 bp, 13 predicted proteins | sample III_Palsa_N2_3_FD_200533 | JGI IMG/M metagenome (GOLD analysis project Ga0302314, IMG submission 200533) | Peat permafrost microbial communities from Stordalen Mire near Abisko, Sweden - III_Palsa_N2_3 | ecosystem: Environmental > Terrestrial > Soil > Palsa > Peat permafrost | place: Sweden... | reverse complement strand
GACGCCTCCGGCGGCGGCCCCGGCCAGCGGCAGGGCGCCGGCCCGGGCCGTGCGCGGCAGCGGCGCGGGCGGGCCCGGCGGCCCCGGCGTCGCCGGGTCGGTCCGGTGGTCGCGGGTGTGCGGGGCAGGCGACAGCGGCATGGGGCGCTCCGAGGAACGGGCCCGCCGGGCGTGTGAACGGGCCCGTTGGGCGTACGGATCAGCCGGGCGACGGGAAGGAGTCGACGGCGCGCAGGATGTCGTCGCGCGAGACGTCGCGGTGGGTGACCATGCGGACGCCGCTCTCCGTGGGCAGGGTGAGCACGCCGTGCCCGGCGAGCAGCGCGACGGTGTCCGCCGGGTCGTCGACCGGCACCACCACGATGTTGGTCTGCGGCGGGTCGGTCTTCCAGCCGCGCTCGGCCAGGCCGGACGCCAGCAGCCGGGCGTGCTCGTGGTCCTCGGCGAGCCGGTCCACCCGGTCCAGGGCCACCAGGCCCGCGGCCGCCAGCACCCCGCCCTGCCGGACGCCGCCGCCGAGCATCTTGCGGACCCGGCGGGCCCGGTGGACGAACCCGGCGCCGCCCGCGAGCACCGAGCCCACCGGCGCGCCCAGCCCCTTGCTCAGGCAGACCTGGACGCTGTCGGCGCCGTGGGCCAGATCGGTCGGCGGCACGCCCAGGGCGACCGCCGCGTGCCACAGCCGGGCGCCGTCGAGGTGCACCAGCAGTCCGGCGTCGTGGGCGGTCTCGACCAGTCGGCGGTGCCGGGCCGGCGTGGTGACCGTGCCGCCCGCCGCGCTGTGCGTGTTCTCCAGGCACAGCAGCCGGTCCCGCAGCGCGAAGTAGGGTCCGCCACCGGCGACCGCCCGGGCGACCTCGGACGGGTTCGGCGCGCCGGCGCCGGCCGGGCACGGCAGCACCCGGGGCATGCCCCCGGCCAGCCACGCGGCCGTGCCGACCTCCAGGTCGAGGATGTGCGCCCGGTCGGTGACCAGGAAGCGGTCGCCGCGTTCGAGGTGCACGCACAGGGCGATCAGGTTGCCCATGGTTCCGCTGGGCACCCACAGGGCGTCCGCGGTGCCCAGGGCCTCGGCGACCCGCGCCTCCAGCGCGCGCATGGTGGGGTCGCCGTCGAGGACGTCGTCGCCGACCTCGGCGCGGGCCATGGCCGCGCGCATCCGGGCGTCGGGCCGGGTGACGGTGTCGGACCGCAGGTCGACCGGCGGTCCGGTCGGGGGCGCTGTCATGGCTGCCTCCTCATGGGTGTCTCCTCATGGCTGCCTCCTCGGGCGGCCGGCGCCGGTCACGCGCGCCGGGCGATGCGGTAGCGGGTCATCAGCAGGGCCGCCAGCACGCTGAATCCGGCGCCGAGGTACATCGCCGTGGCCGGGCCCGACGCGTCCACGGACCACCCGCCGACCAGCGCGCCCAGGGCGATGGAGACGTTGAAGGCGCAGATGTACAGCGAGGTGGCGGCCTCGGGGGCCTGCGGGGCGCTGGCGAACACCAGCGTCTGCAGGCAGACCGGCAGCGCCGTGTACGCGATGCCCCAGACCAGGAGCAGGATGATGGTGCCGGGGTGCCACCGCCCGTTGGCCACCAGCAGCACGAGCGCGGTGGCGAGCAGCAGGATGCAGCTGAGCGTGGTGGCGCGCAGCGCCCGCCCGGCGATCGCGGCGCCGGCGAAGTTGCCGACGATCCCGGCCACGCCGTAGAGCAGCAGCAGCGCGCTGACCCAGTGCGCGGGGATGCCCGCGTTCTGTTCCAGGAACGGCGCGACATAGGTGTAGGCGGCGAAGTGGCCGATCACCATGGCCGCGGTGACCAGGGTGGCGATCCGCAGGTTGCCGTCCCGCAGCAGCCGGGGCAGGTCGGCCAGGCGCACCGCGACGCGGGGGGCGAGCGGCGGCAGGAAGGCGGCCACCGCGCCGAGGATCAGCAGGCCGATCCCGGAGATCGCCCAGAACGCGATCCGCCAGTTGGACTGGCCGATGAAGGTGCCGAAGGGCACCCCCACCACGGACGCGATGGAGATGCCGCTGAAGACGACCGCCGTCGCCCGGACGGCCTGCTCCTTCGGCACCAGGCGGATGGCGATGCTGGCGGCGATCGACCACATCACGCCGTGGGCGAAGCCGGTCAGCAGCCGCGAGAGCATCAGCACCGCGAACGAGGACGACAGCGCGGTGAAGGCGTTCCCGGCGACGAAGATCGCGAGGACCAGCAGCAGCAGCAGTCGGCGGTCGATCCGGCGGGTCGCCACGGTCAGCACCGGCGCGAAGAGGCCCGCGACGGCGCCGTAGAGGGTGACCGACAGGCCCACGGTGCCCTCGGCGACGCCCAGGTTGCGGCTCATGGCGGGCAGCAGCCCGATCGGGACCATCTCGGTGGTGGTGAAGGCGAAGACGCCCATGCCGACCGCGGCGACCGCGAGCCAGCTGCGGAGGGTGCCCCGGGCGGCGGGGGAGGCGGCGGGCGCGGCGGGGCTGCCGGTGTCGTCCGGTGCGGCCGCGGGCTGCGCGGCCACGTCCGGGCGGGAGGGGGGTGAGGAGGTCACGGGGTGCTCCGGGTCATGCGTGGGAGGTGAACGACGGACTGGGGGTGGTGGGCGGCGACAGCGCCGAGAGCGCCTGCGCGGCCTGCTGGAAGGGTTCGATCGGGGGGAGCAGCAGCAGGGCCCCGGCGTGGCCGCCGTCGCGCAGCGTCGCGCCGAGGTGGATCGCCGGGACGATGCCGGTCCCGGCGACGCGCAGCACGTCGATGCCGCAGGGCACGCCCCGGTAGGCGAGCGCGGGGATGCGGTACACCGGGTGCTCCCGCAGGGTGATCCGGTACATGCGCTCGGTCTGCCGGATCATCTCGGCGGGCGTGCCCGCCGAGTGGTCCTGCAGCGGCATGGCGGCCGCGGCGGCCATGCCGCCGAGACCGACGGTCTCGGTGATCAGGCTCTCGCCGCCGACGTACGCCAGGTCGTCGCTGGTCCAGCCGTCGTACAGGCGGCCGCGCAGGGTGGACACCGGGGGGAGCGGCGCGGTGAACCAGCGGTCGCCGAGGCCGGACACCCGCAGTCCGAACTGCCTCTCGTTGAGGTTCATCGCGGTGACCAGGGTGCTGCCGGGGACGCCGGAGGCGCTGTCGGCCGCCGCCTTGGCGGCCGCCATGACCAGGCCCGGTGGCGGTCGGCGACGCCGTGCGCGGACAGGTCGAGCACGGCGTCCAGCACCGCGGCCCGGAACAGCGCGCCGGCGGCCCGGTGCCGGCTGTGCAGGTCGTCGCCCATGGCCAGGGCCTGACGGACGATCGGGCCGAGCGGCAGCCCGCCGAGGTGGTCCAGCACCTCGGCGAGGGCGGGCGAGACGACCTCGGCGACGTGCCGGAGCCGGGCGCCGACCCCCTCGTCCCAGACCCCGAAGGTGAGCGAGGCACGGTCGGCGCCCTCGTTCATCCGGCAGCACCCGCGGCGTCCTGAGGCCTCGTCGCGGACCACGACCACCGGCATCGAGGCGGTGCAGACGCCGGTGAGTGAGCCGACGGTGGCGTGGTCGTGCGAGGGGCGCACCGCGATCGTGCCGTCGGTGAGCAGGGCGTCGGCCTCGGCCGGGTCCCGGGCCAGGCCCTCGTAGAGGGCGGCGCCGATGACGGCCCGGCGCTGCCCGCCCCGGTACTCCGGCCACGGCAGCGGCGGCCCGGAGACCAGGATCGTGCGGTCGGTCATGCCGGGGACGACGTCGCGGGCGGGGGCGACGGTCTCCAGGACCGGGCGGGCGTCGGTGAGCCGGGCCACCGCCCGGGCGTTGGCCGCGTCGCGCGCCGCGTCCGGGCCGCCGTCGGCGAGGTGCGCGTTGCCGGGGCGGGCGGTCACCGGACCGCCCCCTCGGCGGGCTGCGCGGGCTGCGCGGGCTGAGCGGGTGCGGGCAGCACGGTGTGGATGGTCACGCGCCGGGCCGCCTCGGCCCCGGCACCGTCGAGGTCGGCCTCCAGCGGGCCGTCCAGCACGACGGAGACCGAGCGGCCGTGCGAGTCGGACTGGTCGCCGAGCACGTCGCCGCGACGCCGGCTCACCAGCACCGCGTGGCCCCGGGGCGGCGCGTCCGGCGCGGACGGCGGCAGGTCCGGCCACCGGCCCTGCTCGCTCACCCAGTGCACCGGGACGTCCCCGGCGGTGACGTCCGCGAGCAGGCCCTGCGGGTGGTCGAGGTAGACCTGCCGGGCGCGGCGGCGCGGGGGCGCGGTGGGCGGCTCGTCGCCGAGCGCGAGGTCCAGCAGGGCGGCGTCCAGGTCCATGCCGGTGGCCAGCCGCCACAGGCGGGTGATGGCGTCCCCCGGCGGACGCGCGGCGGCCTCCATCAGCACCACCCGGTCCTCGGCGGTCAGCCGGAACTCGGCGTGGCTGATGCCGGTGCCGAACCCGACGGCCCGCAGGAACTCCGTGTTGGCCTGGAGCAGCAGCCGCTCCTGGGCCGGGCCGAGGCCCGGCGCGGGCGAGGTGTGGCCGGTCTCGGTGAAGAACGAGGTGCCGGACTCGTTGGTGTCCTTCGCCGTGACGCCCGCCCACAGCACCTCGCCGGAGCGGACCAGCGCCTCCACGGAGAACTCGCGGCCGACGATCCGCTCCTCCAGCAGCAGCAGTTCGTCGGGGCCGTAGCCGGGCAGCAGCGGGGGCAGGGCGTCCGGCCCGGCGACCGCGCGCACACCCGAACTGGACATCCGCGAGGCCGGTTTGAGGACGGCCGGGAAGGCGTTCCAGCCGTCCGCGCCGCGCGCCGGGTCCAGCAGCGTCCAACGCGGCGCCAGGGCGGGGGCGGCCAGCCGCTGGAGCACCTTGTTGCGGCAGACCCGCGCCGCGTGCGCGCCGGGCCCGGGCAGGCCGAGGGTCTGCGCGAGGGCTCCGGCGGCCTCCACGAACACCTCGCCGACGTTCAGCACCGCCCGCACCCGGCGCTCCCGCAGCCAGGGCGCGACGCCGCGCAGCAGGGTGTCCAGGGAGGTGTCGGGGACGTGCCGGAGGTCCTCGTCCCGGAGACGGGAGAGCGGGTGCCGCGGGTCGGCGCGGTGCCGGGCCAGCTCCTCGGCGGGCGTCTCCGGGCCGAAGACGAACAGCGGTACCACGCCGCGCTGTTCGGCCGCGTCCAGCAGCCGCAGGTGCTTGGCGAGCACGATCAGGTCGGTGATGACGACGACATGGCGGGAGGTGCTCATGGCTTCCCCTCGGTCGGGTGCGGGGCGCGGGCGGGCCGCGCCCCGCACGGTGCTGGCTCAGGCGGCAAGGCGCTCGGCGGTCACGGTCAGCTGGTGGACCCGGCCGCCCTCCCGGGTACGCAGGACGACCCTGGGGTCCGGGCCGTCGGGGAAGACCTGGAGGGTGCGCTCCTCGCTCCACCCGGCGAGGCGGTACTCGTGGTCGCCGAGGTGCGCCAGCGCGAAGACGCGGTCGCCGGGCAGCCGGAGCGCCATCCGGTCGCCCGCCTCGGTCAGCGTCGCCAGTTCCCGGGGCGCTTCGGCTTCGAGCGGGGTGGCGTCCTCCCACAGGTGGAAGGTGGCGGGGAGGGGGAAGCGGGTGGTGCCGAGCCGCCGGTGCTCGTCGGCGGTCTGCGGGACCTCCTGGCGGTTGAAGAGGATCTCCCCGTCGCGGAAGTACTCCTGCCAGCTCTCCGGGAAGAGGGCCGCCAGACCGGGGGTGACCAGGACGTCGATGACCAGGTGCACCCGGGGCTCGCCGCCGGTGTTCTGCACCCGGTGCGTGCGGCTGAAGTCGCCGAACCAGAACTCCCCCGGCTGCCAGCGGTGTTCGACGCCGTCGAGGACGAGTACCGCGTCCGGATTGGTCACCACCGGTACGTGCAGCCGCCCGACGCCCCAACGCGGCCCGTACTTGGGGTCGTTGTGGTCGATGCCGACGGTGTCGGGGCCGAGCGCCATGAAGCGGACGGCGTGCAGCGGGGCCGGGATCGACTCCAGCACCTCGCGGACGTACGGGATGCGGTCGAGCCACGGGGTGTCCGCGAACTCGCGCGGGCCGGGGCCGCCGGGGTCGGTGCGGTCGCCGTCGCCGCCGGGGCTGCGCAGCGCGAGGCAGCGCCAGTCGACCTCGGTGGCGGCGCCGACGCCGTCCTCGGAGTAGACGCGCTGCTGGTCCCAGGTGTGCTCGCGCACCGCGGTGAGCTCGCGCAGCAGGCGGGCGGCGTCGAAGGAGGGCCCCAGCCGGACCCCTTCGGCCGGCATCGGCGGGGTTCGCAGCAGCGAGGTGGAGGAGGGGGACATGGATACCTCATTCACGGGTCTTCACGGGTCTTCACGGGCGGGAGGGCGCGGTCGGGTGGTCCGCGCGGGCACCGGCCTCAGGCGTGGGCGGCGGCGGCCGGCTCGCGGACCGCGCTGCCTTCCTGCAACTGGTGCCAGCGTTCGAGCATGAAGAGCGTCCACAGCGCGTAGCTGTGCTCGGGCCGGAACTCGCGGACGGTGGCCCGCAGCGCGTCCGGGCGGAAGTAGCCGCGGCTGAGCGAGGCCTCGGACAGCAGCGTCTCGCTGATGGGGGCGCGCAGTTCGGTGCCGAGCCAGCTCTCCAGGGGCACGGCCAGCTCCTGCTTGCGGCGCTGGAGGACCTGCTGCGGCAGGTAGCGGGCGGCGACCCGCTTGAGCGGGGCCTTCTCCTGGTCGCCGATCAGCTTGCGGGCCGCCGGGATGCGGGCCACGTAGTCGATCAGCCGGTGGTCCAGCAGCGGGCTGCGCGGTTCCACCGAGTGCGCCATGGACATCCGGTCGATCTTCACCAACTGGGCGTCGGACAGCCAGAATCCGCTGTCCACCTGCATCGCGCGGTCCAGGTCGGGCAGCGCCGGGTCGGTGCGGTCGAAGCGGGCCCGCAGGTAGTTGTGCGGATGCCCCGGGAGCTGCGCCGCGAAGCGGGCGGTGTACAGCAGCCTCTTCAGCGGGTGCGGCACGCCGTCCACCAGGACGCGTTCGTAGCGGTCGGCGAGGTCGCCGCCGCCCGCCTGGTCGCGCAGGCGCTGGTAGCGGCCGTAGCCGCAGAAGATCTCGTCGGAGCCGTCGCCGGTCAGCACCACGGTGACGTGTTCCCTGGCCAGCCTGTACATGCAGGACGCGGCGATCGCGGACGGGAAGGCGAAGGGCTCGCCCATGTGGGTGAGGATGGTGTCGACGGCCTCCCGCGCGTCCTGGGCGCCGATCCGGTACAGGTGGTGCTGGGTGCCGCAGTGCTCGGCCACCGCGCGGGCGTACGCCGACTCGTCGAAGTCGGCGTGCTCGAACCCGACCGAGAACGTGTGGATCGGCCGCCCCAGCTGCTTGGTGGCCATGGCGACCACCAGGCTGGAGTCGAGGCCGCCGCTGAGCATCGCGCCGAGCGGCACGTCCGACTCCAGCCGGTCCTGCACCGCCTGCTGCAGCAGGCCGTCGATCCGGTCGTCCAACTCGGCCGGCGGCGTCTCGGCCAGCTCGCCGGTGAACGCGAACTGCCAGTACCTGCGCCGCCGTTCGGGACGTCCCGGCTCCAGCACCAGGGTGGTTCCCGGCTCCAGTCTGCGGACCTGCCGGTAGACGGTGTGCGGGGCGGGGACGACCCGGTAGCTGAGGTACTGGTCGACCGCGACCGGGTCGACCTCCCGGGTGATGCCGGGGTGCAGCATCAGCGCGGGCAGCTCCGAGGCGAAGGCCACCCCGTCGCCGGCGTGCCTCGCGTAGAACAGCGGCTTCTTGCCGACCCGGTCGGTGGCCAGGACCAGCCGGTTGTGCCAGGTGTCGTACACGGCCACGGCGAACATGCCGTGCAGCCGCTCGACGAAGTGCTCCCCCAGCTCCTGGTACAGGTGCGGCAGCACCTGCGCGTCGCTGCCGCCGCGCACCGGGCGGCCCCGGGAGGCCAGGAAGGCGCGCAGCTCCTGGTGGTTGTAGATCTCGCCGTTGAGGACGCAGGCGACGGTGCCGTCCTCGCTGAGGACCGGTTGCGAGCCGTCGTGCAGTCCGATGACCCTCAGTCGGCACATCGCCAGGGCGGCGTCGGCGGTGGCGAAGGAGCCGGTCTCGTCCGGGCCGCGGTGCGTCATGGCGGCGCAGGCGGCGAGCGGGTAGGAGGTGTGGACGGGAGCGTCTCCCAGGGATATCGATCCGGCGATGCCGCACACGGGTCAGCCCTCCTTCAGGTCGAGTCGGCGCTTGGCGTGGCCGGACCGCAGCCCGTCCGGCCGGACGGCCCGCACCCGGACCGGTCCGACCAGGCCGGACGCGATCATCTGGGCGACGTCGGGGGCCTGCCGGTCCACGGCGGCGCGGATCGCGGCCGTCTGCTCCTCGCTGACCGCGTCCGCCACCACGCTGATGATCAGACCGTCGTCGTCGGACGCCTCGAACGGGCGGCCGGGGAGGACCTCGGCCATGATCTGGGCCAGGTCGTGGTTGCTGATCCGCTCGCCGTGCTTGAGGTCGCCGGCCAGCCGGCCGTCGACACGTTCGAACGCGTAGACCTCGCGGCCCTCGTACCGGATCCGCCGCAGCCCGGTGACCGCGTCGCCGGTCACATAGCGGACGGCGGGGAAGTAGCCGCGGCTGAGCGAGGTGAGCAGCAGCGCCCCGCTGCCCTCCTGCCGGGACGGCACCCGGTCGTTCCCGGCGACGTCGGCCAGCTCCTCGGGCGGCAGCACCTCGGGGAGGATGTGGTCGTGGAAGTGGTACAGGCCGGTCCGGGCGCAGGAGTAGCCGATGGCGCCGATCTCGATGGAGCCGAACACGTCCAGGACGTCCGCCGGACCCAGGCCGAACTGCCCGGCCACGTGGGCCCGCCAGGCGGGCGGCGCGACGTCGCCCACGACCATGACCTTCCGCGGCCGGATGTCCAGCCGCGGGCGGGCCGACAGCAGCCGGTCCAGGATCATCGGCATGGTGAAGAACACCTCGGGGTTCCAGGCGTTGAGCTTGGCGACGTGCTCGTCCACCGGCCGGGTGAAGTCGATGTCGCGGGCGTCGAAGCCGAGTTCCAGGAAGACCCGCCGCGCCGAGGCGGCGGCGTGGCCGGTGCCCAGGTCGGCGGCGGCGGTCGCGCCGGGTGCCACCGACTCGGTGAACTCCCGGAACAGCTCCCGGCGCTGGGCCACGTAGGCGTCGTCGTCGGCGGGGGAGTAGAGGATGCGCTTGCGCTGTCCGCCGGAGGTTCCCGAGGTGTGGTAGACGGAGGCGTACGGCAGTTGCGGGTGTTCGGCGGTGTAGTAGTGCGCGCCGAGCAGGTCGGCGCCGACCAGGGGGAGGTCGGACAGGTCCCGGGAGCCCAGGGCGCTCCGGCGCAGCAGCAGTTCGCGGTACCAGGGGAAGCGCTGGGCGTGGCCGGCCGCGAGGGCGGCCAGCTCCGCCCCCTGCGCGGGGGAGAGGGACAAGGTGGCGGTGGCGTGCGGCATGGCGGATGCCTTTCGTGGAGCGGGTGCGTGAGCGCGGACGGACCTCAGTTCCAGCGCTGTGTCTCGCCGAAGAAGCCCGGTACCGGGACCGCGAGGCCCTGGTCGACGGCCTGCTGGTAGAGGCGCCGCCCCACCGCGAGGTCGAGGATGCCGAGCCCGAAGGGCGAGAAGATCCGGGGCCGGTCGGCCGCCGGCGCGATCTTCCCGCGGATCAGCTGCGCGAGCGTGCCGTCGATGAAGTCGCGGTGCCCGAGCCGCTGTTCGGCCAGGTGCGGCGAGGTGTTGGCGGTCAGGCAGTGCTCGACGTCGTCGAGGACGTTCTGCGCACCGGCGACCAGCTCCGGACCGAGGTCCCGCAGCGAGATGTTGAGGACGGTCTGCCCGGCGGCGAAGGTGCCGGGCCGGGTGACCCACGGCTCGGGCGCGGTGGTGGCGAAGACGACGACGTCGGCGTCGGCCGCGGCCTCCTCGAAGGAGTCCTGCTGTTCGGCCCGGTAGCCGAGTTCGCGGATCCGCCGGGTCAGCGCGGCGGCGTAGGAGGGGTCCCGGTCGTGGACGACGAAGCGGTTCACCGACCACTCCTGCGCGGCGAAGAACTCGGCGATGTTGCGGGCGATGATCCCGGCGCCCACCAGGCAGATCCGGTCCGCGGCGCGTCCGCCGACCAGCTCCTCGGCGCCCAGGACCGCCGACGCGGCGGTGCGGGCGGCGCTGATCTGGGAGGCCTCCAGGCAGGCGTAGGGGTAGCCGGTCTCGTAGTCGTTGAGCAGCAGCGTGGCCGAGGCGCGCGGGATGTTGCGCTCGATGTTGCCGGGGTAGCTGGCGATCCACTTGATGCCGGAGACGCCGTGGTCGCCGCCGAGGTGGGCGGGCAGCGCGATGATGCGGGCGTCCGGCTTCTCCGGGAAGCGCAGGAAGTAGCTGTTCGGGTTGACCGAGTCGCCGTCGTCATGGGTGAGGTAGGCCGAACGGACCGTCCGCACCACGTCGGCGCGGGAGTCGTCGATGAGGGTGCGCAGGGCGGTGCCGCCCACCACATGGAAGTCGAACATGCGGGTTCCCTTCCTGTCTCGTTGCGGGGCTGAGTTGCTGCTCTGAGTTGCTGCTCCGGGGTGCTGCTCCGGGGCGCTGCTCCGGCCGGGTGGGTGGTCACACGGCGACGGGGCGCCGGCCGGGGTCGTCGAGGGCGTCCACGCCGAAGGTGGCGGTCACCCACACGTCGTCGTAGATGGTCCTGACGTAGCGGTCGCCCATGTCGGGGGAGAGGGCGACGACGCGCGAGCCGGCCGGGATCCGGTCGGCCATCGACTCCAGCGCGGCGAGCACGGATCCGGTGGAGCCCCCGAGTGGCAGCCCGTGTTCCCGGGCCAGGCGCCGGCACATGCGGACCGCGTCGGGCTCGTCGACCAGCACGACCTCGTCCACCTGCTCGGGCCGGACCAGTTCCGGGCGCCGGCTGGTGCCCAGGCCGGGGATGTGCCGGGGCCCGGGCGGGCCGCCGAAGGTGACCGATCCGGCGGTGTCCACCGCGACGATGGTGGTCCACGGCGAGAACATCCGGAAGTGCCGGGTGCAGCCCATGAGGGTGCCGGTGGTGCCCGCGCCGACCAGCAGGACGTCGACGTGTCCGATGTTCTTCAGGATCGAGGTGGCGGTCCTGCGGGCGTGCGCCTGGGCGTTGGCGGGGTTGGCGTACTGGTTGAGCCAGACCAGGCCCGGGTCGGCCGCGGTCATCTCGCGGATGAGGGCGATCCTGGTGCCCAGGTAGCCGCCGTTGTGGTCGCGGCTGGTGACCTCGACGACCTCGGAGCCGAGGGCGCGGATCAGGGCCAGGCTCTGCGGGGAGACGTTGGGATCGGTCACGCAGGTGAAGCGGTAGCCGCGGGAGGCGGCGATCACGGCCAGGGCGATGCCGAGGCTGCCGGAGGAGGACTCCACGATCCGGCCGCCCGGCCAGAGCACGCCCTTGCGTTCGGCGTCCTCCACCATGCCGAGCGCGGATTTGAGCTTCACCGACCCGGCCAGGTTCATCCCCTCCAGTTTGAGGAAGAGTTGACTGTCCGTCAGAATATGGTCCAGTTCGAGGAAGACGTCGTCCGTGACGATGTCGCAGGCGCGTTGGTAGATCATCGATCCTCCTGAGGACCGGTTGGCGGTAAGCACAGGACAGCGTGGCCACCCGGGCGGTGCGGGGCCGTCCGGCGGACGGCCAGGCGGCGCAGGAAGAGGGCTTCGGCCTGGGCCATGGCGGCGATCTCGCGTGGGCTGACGCTCTCGTTGGCGCCGTGGATGTTCGACGGCGGGTCCTCGACGCCGCACAGGATGATCTCGGCCTGCGGGTAGAGCGTGCGGAGGGCGGAGCACACGGCGATGGAACCGCCGGCCCCCACCTCGCTGACCGGGGCGCCGAAGGAGTCCCGCAGCGCGCCGCGCATCACCTCGTGGGCCGCCCCGCCGGTGTCGGCGAGGAAGGACGGCCCGCTGGTGACCCGCCGGATGTCGAGGTGGGCGCCCCAGGGGGTGTGCGTGCGCAGGTGCTCGGCCAGGGCCGCGTGTACCCGGGACACCTCCACACCGGGCGGGGTGCGCACGCTGACCAGCGCCTTCGCCGAGGGCAGCAGCGCCGGTACGGCGTCGTCCAGGGGCGGCGACTGCACGGCGAGGACGGTGATCGCGGGCTGGTGCCACAACCGGTCGGCGACGCTGCCGTCGCCGATGAGCTCGACGCCGTCCAGCAGCCCGGCGTCGGCGCGGAGGTCCGCCTCGGTGTAACCGGAGCGGTCGTCGACGCCCTGGCCCCGGGCCGTCCAGTCGGCGTCGGGACCGGGCACGCAGACCACGCCCCGGCTGTCGTGCAGGGTGGCCAGCAACTGGATCAGGGCGGTCAGCGCGTCCGGCACCGGCCCGCCGAACTGGCCCGAGTGCAGCGCCCCGGACAGTGTGAAGAGGGTGATCTCGACCACCGCCATGCCGCGCAGCGAGGTGGTGAGCGTCGGCAGGCCCGGGGCGACGTTCCCGGTGTCGGCGACGACGACGGCGTCCGGCGCGAGCAGCTCCGGGTGGGCGCGCAGGGTCTTCTCCAGGCTGCCGTCGCCGGGCTCCTCGCAGCCGTCGACGAGGACCACCAGGTCGAGTTCCGGGTAGGGCTCGTACGGCAGGGCCTGCTGCAGCGCGCGCAGCGCCGTCAGATGCATGACGACGTTGCCCTTGCAGTCCGCGCTGCCCCGGCCGTACCACCGCCCGCCGTGCTCGGTGAGCTCGAACGGCGGTGTGCGCCAGGCGGTTTCGTCCTGCGCGGAGACGACGTCGTAGTGCGCGTAGAGCGCCACCTGTGGCGCTCCGGGCGGTCCCGGGCGGCGGGCGTAGACGGTCTCGGGGCCCTCGTCGGTGGGGAGCAGGCGGGTCTCGGTGAAGCCGGTGTCGGCGAGCAGGCCGGCGATCCGGCGGGCGGTGCGGCGGAACTGGTCCGGGGCAGAAGCCCCGACGACCGTGCGTAGGGCGACCAGTTCGGCGAGGTCGTCGCGGGCCCTGGGCATCAGGGAGCGCACGGTCTCGGCCAGAGGAGGTGCAGGCATGGTGGTCTCCGGCGGGCGGAAGCGAGGGCGGTCGCTCTCTCCTCGGGAGAGGCGGTGGAGCCGCGACCAAACAACAAGCCAAACGTTTGGTTTGTTTCTGAAATAAGCCTAACGTTCGGTTGGTTTTGCGGGAACCCGCGCCCCTTGTGTCGTACGTCACTTCTCCGGCGGCGTCGGCGCGTCCTGGGCCGTCAGCGCGCACTCGTAGGCGATGGCGCGGTTCTGCTCCACGGTCACCCGCACCTCGTGGGCGCCCGAGTCGTAGCGGGCGTCCGCCAGCCGGGCCCGGACCAGGCAGGGGGCGTCGAACTCCACGTACCGGTGGAAGCGGTTGGTCATCGCGGTGACCAGCAGTGCCCCGGCGCCGGTGAGGCGCTGCGCGGCCTGCCTCGCCGCTTCCAGCAGGAGCATCCCGGGGACGTGGTCGGTGGGGTGGTCGAACAGGGTCGGGTGGGCCCAGTTGACCCGCAGCGGCCAGGCGCCCGCGCGCGGGTCGGTCGCCCCGGCGCCGTCCACCGGCCGCCCGAGCACCACGTCGGCCTCGACCGCCCGGCCGACCAGGTGCGGAGCCAGCGGCGCGGGCTGCTCGGGCAGGCCGGTCGGCACCTCCGCGTGGCTGCCGCGCAGCCGCCGGTAGACGGAGCCGCGCATGCAGTTGAGCGTCATCCGGCCGTGGCCGAGGGGGGATCCGCCCCGGGTGAGGCCGACCTCCATGGTCATCCCCGCGAGCCGGCTCCCGTGCAGCGTCACATCCCGGCAGTCGATGACCAGTTCCACGTCGGCCGGCCGGTCGTCCAGGCGCAGGACGTCGGGGACGAGGTCGATGCCCAGCCCGGTCATCAGCGTCGGGTGGTCCCGGGGCAGGTCGTAGAAGACATGGCTGACCAGCGAGGACGCCTGTCGGATGCTCTCGGCGGCCAGCAGCGGATCGTGCCAGCGGTCGGCGATCGGTCCGTAGAACCCGCGCCCGCGCGACCACTGGGCTCCGACCTTGAATCGGTGCCGGTCCATGCGCACCCAGTCGTCGGTCAGTAAGACTTCGCCTATGGACCTTCGGTGGACGAGATCGCACGGCGCTGTCTGCTCGAAGGTGAGCCGTCGCGCGGGATCGCCCGCGGGCGGGGGAGTGTCGGCATCCGCGGTGAGGATGCAAGGAAGAGGGAGCTCAACCGACATGTCACGACTCCAGTCTGCGCTGCTTCCCCAAGCGGCACGCGGGCGTCCGCCGGGCACCGCATACAATACCTAACGTACGGTTTGGTTTTAAGGCAACAGATCAGGCTGTTCATCAGACTGACATGTCCCGAGAACAAGGAAGCAACAGATGACGCAGCAGCAACGAGCGATCGAGACCCGGCGGAAGCTCCTGGAGGGGGCGGCCGAAGTCTTCGACGAGCGTGGCTACTCGGCTGCGAGTATCAACGAGATCCAGGAGCGCAGCGGCATCACCAAGGGGGCGATGTACTTCCACTTCAAGTCGAAGGAGGAGATCGCGAAGGGCGTGATGACCGCGCAGACCGAGGTGCCCCTCGAAGTGCGCAGCCGCGCCGCCTCACCGATGCAGCAAGTCATCGATCTCACCCACGAGTTGGCCCACCGTCTGCGCACCGACGTGCTGTTCCGGGCGAGCATTCGGCTCACCGTGGAGCAGGGCACCTTCCAGACCAACGAGTCCGACATGTACGACTGGTGGCTGCGCGTCTTCACCCGCGAACTGGCCCGCGCCCAGGGCGCCGGGGAGCTCCGCGAGGAGCTCGCCCCCGAGGACGTGGCGGCCAGCATCGTCGGCTCCTTCACCGGGATCCAGACGCTCTCCAACGTCACCTGCGCCCGCCGCGACCTGCACCAGCGCCTGGCCAACTGGTGGCAGCAGATCCTCCCCGGCATCACCACCCCGGAGGCCGCCGCCGACGCCCTGCCCGCCGGGTCGGCGAAACTCGGCCTGGCCGACCCGGGCTGACCCGGCCGGCCTGCGCGGATGCTGACGGCACGTCACCGAGTGGCTGGATGGGCACCGTTGACGGGTGCGACGGCGGTGGGTTTGATGTGCTACGTGGATGATCCGCGCGATTCGGTCGCGAACTACGTGGTCACAGCCCTTGAGACGTTCGCCGGCTACGGCGGACGTGAAGCGATCGTCTCCAGCGCCGGCCGGCTGACCTACGCCGAACTGCGCCGGGACGTACCGCGACTGGCGGTCGCCCTGCGCGCACACGGCGTGGACGACCGGTCGGTGGTCGCGGTGCTGGCCGGGAACCGGCCGGAGACGATCGTCCTGCAACTCGCCGCGCACCTGATCGGCGCCCGCACGGTGTGGGTCGCCGGGTACGCGCCGGTCCGCGAACAGCGCGACTACCTGGACCGGTCCGACGCCGGGTTCCTGGTCTACGACACCGGCCGCTACCTGGACCTCGGCGCCCAGTTGGCCGACGGCGGGTGGGGCGGGACGGTGCTCTGCCTGGGCCCCGGCGGCCGGGGCCCGGACCTGCTGGCCGAGCTGCCCGACGCGGTTCCGGACCAGGCGGACCAGGGACCGCCGCCCGGCGCCCGTCCTGACTCGCTGTTCTTCACCAGCGGCACCACCGGCCGGGCGAAACTCGTCCAGCACGAACAGCGCTTCTTCCTGGCACTGCTGGCCATCGGCCAGGCCTGGCTGGCCAGCGGCGCACCGACCCTCAAACACCTGGCACAGACCGGGTTCGCCCACGTCAGCGGGCAGATGACGAACCTGATGATGCTGTTCACCGGGAGCACGCTGGTGCTCGCCGAGGGCCTGGACGTCCCGGAACTGCTCCGGGTGATCGCCGAGGAGCGGATCAGCAGCACCCTGCTCACCCCGGTCCAGCTCTACGAACTGCTCGACCACCCGGCCCTGGACGGCGCCGACCTGAGCAGCCTGCTGCTGCTGAACATC
>Ga0302314_10010906_pt1 | contig 15874 bp, 8 predicted proteins | sample III_Palsa_N2_3_FD_200533 | JGI IMG/M metagenome (GOLD analysis project Ga0302314, IMG submission 200533) | Peat permafrost microbial communities from Stordalen Mire near Abisko, Sweden - III_Palsa_N2_3 | ecosystem: Environmental > Terrestrial > Soil > Palsa > Peat permafrost | place: Sweden... | reverse complement strand
TGGTGCCGCCGCGTAAGGAACCCCAGGTCCAGATCACGGTGGAGGATCAGGGGGTCGGCATCCCTCCGGATAAGTTGCAGAAGATCTTCGAGCCGTACTTCACGACTAAGCCCAATGGCAATGGCCTTGGGTTGGCTACGATCCAGGCGATCGTTTCCAAATGCGGCGGCTCGATCTCGGTTGCTTCCCGGCCAGATAGGGGCGCTTGCTTTGCCCTGGTGTTGCCGGCCTTGGAGCCAGTTCCTTCAGAGAGTCCCCTAGATAAGGGTGCCCAGTTTGCCAAGGTCTGGCCGCATTCACGAAGCGATTGACGTTCAGGCCGTCCAAGGCTTCAATTCTTTGGCGCAGAAGGGCGCCTCCGGGTCCGCGGAAAGGACGTTGTCCACCTAGCGAAGAGGTTTGCAGTTAACCGCAGCTAACCTTATGCAGCCTGATCGCGGACCCCAGGCTCAATGCATGGAGGTTATATGTCCGAATCGCAACCACGGCAATTGCCGGAGCGTCCTAGTCTCGACTTTTATAAGCACGAGGCAAAATCACTTTTAAAGGCGGGTTGCGCCGGAGAGGTCGATGCCAAACAGCGCCTCTCGTCAGACGGCGGAGCCGCGCAGGCTTGCTATGCCCTGCACGATGCGCAACGGGCGATCGCCCGGGAGCACGGCTTCAAAAACTGGACCGAGTTCAAGGAGCGGATCCTTGCCGCGCAACCGGCTGCCCACGGTCTCACCTTGCGGGTCGTCGACCGCAACGATGAGACGCCACTTCCGGGAGCGACTGTTCTGGTCGAGGGCCCCGGCTTCAAATCGAGCCATCTGACCGACGCTCAAGGCAGCGTGCTTTTGCCGCTGCCTTCCCCTCTGCCCTACTATTTCTCCGTGCGGGTCCGCCAGGAAGGCCGGGTGCCCCGGCTGATCAGCTGGAATTTGGCCCAGCCGGACTTTCGGCTGCCGGAAACGTTCACCCTCGAGACGGAACGGGCCCGGCCGATCGGAGGAATCGTGCGGAACCAGGAAGGCGAGCCGGTGGAGGGCGCCAAAGTGGTCCTGATCATCCGTCCCTCCTCGGGCGGCGGGATCGCCGTTCAGATCTTCGACGACATTTGGGAGCGGGAGGCGGTCACCGATCGGGAAGGGAAATGGCGCTTCGCGGAAGCCCCTTCTACCCTGCGCCATCTCTCGGTCGCCCTCGATCATCCCGATTACCTGCGGGAACAGGTTCATCCGCTGCCTTCGATTTCCCATTTCTACCGTCAGAACGCTCCGCTTACCCTCAAGCGCGGCCGCTCCTATGAGGGAACCGTCGTCGATGCCCAGGGGCGGCCTCTTTCCGGGGTGGAAGTGGTCTATGGAGAGGCGGCGGCCAGCTCGACCACCTTCCCCACGGCGATCACCGACGCGCAAGGCGGCTTCCGCTTCCCGGCGCTTCCGGTCTCCGACGGGTCCGGTCATTTCCTCACCTTCACGGCAAAGGACCACGCCCCCGAATTGCTGGAACTCGCCGAGGCGCGAAATCCCCTGGCGATCGTCTTGCCGGCAGGCCACCCGCTGCGGATTCGTCTCCGCGACGGCCTGGGCGAGCCTATCGTCGATGCCCGGCTCGTCCCGGAAAATTGGCGCGGACATCGCTCCCTGCGCCTCGATTGGCGTTCCGATGCCGACGGCGAATTCCATTGGCAGCATGCCCCGGAAGAGGCGATCCGCTATTTTGTCCTCCATCCCGAATTCCAGGTCTTGACCGTCGATCTCCAGCCGCAGGCCGCGCCTATCGAGCTTCGCCTTTTGAAACGAACCACGGTGGAAGGCCGGGTGCTCGATGCCCGCACCTCGCTGCCCCTTCCGGCTTTTACGGTCGTTCCCGGCCGTTATTTTCCGGAATGGCATCCCCTTTGGTCGGGTTGGCATCTGCGCGGGGCCCTGCCGGGTGTCGAAGGGCATTATCGGTATCGTTTCGAGAGTCCAGCGGTCATGGGGAGCCATGACGGGGGTGCCGAGACTCCCGGATTTCACCGCCTTCGCATCGAGGCAGAGGGATATGCTCCGGCGGTCTCGCGGCCGATCGCCAATGAGGAGGAAGGGCTGGCCTTGGATTTCCATTTGGAACCCTCACCGGATATTCAAGGCAAGGTCCTCTCTCCCCAAGGCAATCCCGTCTCCGGAGCGCAGCTCATCGTCGCGGGACCGGGCAATCCCCTCGTCATCCGCAACGGCGAATTTACCGAGATCCGGGACCAGTGGGTGAGGGAGACCGGCGCGGACGGCGGCTATCGGCTCCCTCCGCAGGAGGAGAATTTTCCGGTGGTTGCGGTTCATCCTGACGCGGGGTACTGCGTCACCTCGGTCGAGGCTGTCAAAGCGCATCCCGAGCTGCGTCTGCTGCCTTGGGGAACCTTGCGGCTGAAAACATCGAACCCGGCGGGCGTGCAATCGCCTTTTTATCTCGGATCTTCGCGGAAAGAGCTGCGGCCCGCCGAGCAGCCGCGGGTCCGTTTCGAAAGCTCTCCGCAGGTGGGGGAGGGCCGGATCGTTTTCGATCACCTGCAGGCGGGGCCGTTGCGGATCGGCAGTTTTTATCAGAGCGTGGACGAGGGGCCAGTGGTCGAAATCATCGGGGGAGGGGAGATCGAGGTCGATATGGCCAAGGGGGGCGGCAGCGTGATCGGACGGATCACCTTCCCGCTCGGCGCCGTTCCGCCCCGCCGCTTGCAGGCCCCCTGCACTTTGGCGCCCCAGGTGCCCGATCCCTCTCCCCCCGGACTCGAAAGGGCGGAGAAGATGCACTGGTTCCGGGAATGGCTGAAGACTCCGGAGGGAAGCGTTTATAGAGCCCAATCCCGCCCCTTCTCCTTCCAACTCCTGGAAGACGGCTCGTTCCGCGTCGATAACGTTCCGCCCGGCCCCTACCTGCTGACGGCGGTCTTTCCCTCCAGAGCTGGCTCCGCCGGGGCGGGGATGGAGGCCCACGTGGCTCGGCGCGAGGTCGTTCTCGAACCGGGGCAGGCGTGTCTCGACCTGGGCGTTTTGGAGGCGCTGCCGGTGACTTTGAGGACCATGGCGCCTCCCTGAACCGAGGCGCGTCGGCGGTCTGGACGATGGGAAAAATTCCCAAGGCCTTGCGCGCCAACGAAACCTTTGTAAGTTAAGGCTCCTTTCACCCTCTTCTTCATTCAATGAGTCTTTCCGTCGGTAAGAAAATCGCCCTCGGCTTCGCCGTGGCCATGGTCGTGCTCCTCGTCATCGGGACCATGCTGCATTGGAACCTGACCCAGGTGGAGGAAGACACCGGCTGGGTCACCCACACCCTGCAGGTGCAGCACGACTTGAGCGGTCTCATGCTCAATCTCGTCAGTACGGAGAGCAATAGCCGCAGTTATCTCCTCTCCCCCGACAACTCGTTTAAGGGCATGGAGACCGACGCCCGGATCGAGGCCCAGAAATCGGTGCGCAATCTTCGGGAACTGACGATCGACAATCCTCATGAGACGGATCGTTTCGATCGGCTCGATCCCCTGGTGGCCCGCCGCTTCGATGCGTTGGAGCAATTGGTCGCGCTGCGCGACCAGAAGGTTCCGATCTCCGATCCCCGGATGGTCTCCCTGCTCAATGAAGGCCGCAACTTGATGGATCAGTCGAGCCAGATCATCCAAGATGCGTCGGCGGAGGAGCAGAACCTGTTGATCAAGCGGCAGGCCAGGGCCGCCTCGACGGCGAATTTGACCTTCAAGGTGATCGGCTACGGCACCCTGGCCGCATTCATCCTCATCGGCTTGGCGGGCTGGGCGGTCACCCGGAGCATCACCAATCCCCTGCGCATCCTCGGGGAGGGTGCCGCCAAGATCGGCAAGGGCGATTACGCCCACCGGGTCGAGATCGCCACCAAGGACGAGGTGGGGGAATTGGCCGCCCTCTTCAACCGCATGGCGATGCAGGTGGAGGAACGCCAGCGGGTGCTCACCCAGGAAGACTGGCTGAAGACCGGCTTGACGAAGATGTCGCAGGTCTTCCAGGGCCAGCGCGACGTGGCGGTGGTCTGCGCCGGGGTTCTCTCCGAATTGGCCTCGCTCCTCGATGCCCGCCATCTGGTTCTCTACCTGGCCGACCGGGTGGACGATTCCACCCTCCGCTTCCAGGCCGGATATGCCTGCGACCGGCCGGTCCTTAAATTGCGGAAAGGAGAGGGTCTGGTTGGGCAGGCCTATGCCGACAAGCAGCGGATCGTCCTCAACGAAGTTCCCGATACCTATCTCAAGATCCATTCCGTGCTTGGTGAAGCCACGCCCCGGCAGATCGTCGTCCAGCCCGCGCTTTACGAGGGGCGCGTCAAGGCGGTGATCGAGCTGGCGACGCTCAACCCGCTGACGCCGGTGCAATTGAATTTCCTCGAGCAATTCGCGGAAAGCTTCGGCATCGTCCTGAACCTGGTCGAGGCCACCACCCGGACTGAGGAACTGCTCAAGCAGTCCCAGGTCCTCTCCATCCAGCTCCAGGAGCAGCAGGAGGAGCTCAAGCAGACCAACGAGGAATTGGAGCAGGCCAACGAGGAGATGCAGCAGACCAACGAGGAGATGGAGGAGAAGGTCACGCTGCTGGCCGAGCAGAAGAAGGAGATGGAGCGGATCAACCGCGAGGTCGAGCAGGCCCGCGAGGCCGTCGAGGAGAAGGCGGCGCAGCTGGCCCAGACCTCCAAGTACAAGTCGGACTTCCTCGCCAACATGTCCCACGAGTTGCGGACGCCGCTCAACAGCCTCCTCATCCTCTCGAAGATGCTGGCCGACAACGCCAGCGAGAATCTGAACCCGAAGCAGATCCAATGGGCCGGGACGATCTACTCCTCGGGCAGCGACCTGCTCCAGCTGATCAACGACATCCTCGACCTCTCGAAGATCGAGGCGGGCATGGTCGAGCTCGAGCTGGCGGAGGTGCCGTTCGCCGAGCTGCAGCAGTTCGTCGAGCAGACCTTCCGGCACGTCGCCGATTCCAAGGGGATCGCATTCCATGTCCAACTCGACCCGCAGCTCCCCGCCTCGATCCGGAGCGACGTCCGCCGCCTCGAGCAGGTGGTCAAGAACCTCCTCTCCAACGCCTTCAAATTCACCCCGAAAGGCTCGGTCGAGCTCGCGATCGCCCCGGTCGCCGGCGGTTGGAAAAAGGCGGGCGCTGGGCTGGACGGAGCGAAGGGCGGAGTCGTGGCCATTTCGGTCAAGGACACCGGCATCGGAGTGGCTCCCGAGAAGCAGGACCTGATTTTCGAAGCGTTCAAGCAGGCCGATGCCGGCACCAACCGCACCTACGGCGGGACCGGCCTCGGCCTTTCGATCTGCCGGGAATTGGCCTGGCAGCTGGGCGGTGCGATCGAGATCGCCAGCGTCCCCGGAGAAGGCAGTACCTTCACCCTCTATCTCCCCGTCTCGGGACCGGCGGAAGCGCGGGTGCCCTTGTCGCCCTCTCGGCGGGATGATCCGCAGCCCCTCGTCCCGGCGGCTTCCGCCGAGGCCAGGGCGGCGGCTCCGAAGACCGGCGAAGGCGGGAACGCGCTGACCCTGCCTTCCGATGTCGAGGACGACCGGGGCAATCTCGAGCCGAACGACCGGGTCCTCCTCATCATCGAGGACGACCGCCACTTCGCCCGGATCATGGTCGATTTCGCCCGGGAAAAGAACTTCAAGGCGGTGGTGGCCCGCAATGTCGCGCAGGGCATCGCCTTGGCGCGGCAGATCGTCCCCTCGGCCATCACCCTCGACCTCCGCCTCCCCGACAGCGACGGCTGGCTGGTCCTCGACCAGCTCAAGCACGACCCCAAGACCCGGCACATCCCGATCCACATCATCTCCGTCGATGAGGGGCGCGAGCGGAGCCTCCGCCTCGGCGCGGTCTCGTTCTCCCGCAAGCCGATCACGCTGGAGACGCTGCAGGAGGCCTTCGACCGGACCATCGATTTCGTCGACCGGCGGGTGAAGAATCTGCTGATCATCGAGGACAACTCGACCCAGCGGGAGAGCATGGTCGACCTGATCGGCAACGGCGACGTGAAGACCACCGCGGTGGGAACCGCCGAGGAGGCTTTCCGCGCCCTGGAGGCGATCCGCTTCGATTGCGTGGTGCTGGATCTTGGCCTGCCCGACATGCAGGGGATCGATTTCATCCGCAAGGTCCGCGAGAAATACGGCGATCAGGCGCCCCCCGTCATCGTCTACACCGGCAAGGAACTGACGCGGAAGGAGGAAACCGAGCTGCGGATGCTGGCCGAGTCGATCGTCGTGAAGAACGTCCGTTCCCCGGAGCGGCTGCTCGACGAGACCGCCCTCTTCCTCCATCGCGTCCAGACCCGCCTGCCCGAGACCAAGCGGCGGATGATCGAGCAGGTCCAGAAGAGCGATTCGGTGCTGGCGGGGCGCAAGGTGCTCGTGGTGGACGACGACGTGCGGAATATCTTCGCGATCACCTCGGCGTTGGAATCGGCGCAGATGGTCGTCAAGTACGCCGAGAGCGGCCAGGAAAGCCTCGATCTCCTGGAACGGGAGCCCGATGCCGAAATCATCCTGATGGACGTGATGATGCCCGGCATGGATGGATTCGAGGCGATCCGCCGCATCCGCCGCATCGAGAGGTTCCGCCGGATTCCGATCATCTCGGTCACCGCCAAGGCGATGCCCGGAGACCGCGAGAAATGCCTGGAGGCGGGAGCGTCCGATTACATCACCAAGCCGGTCGATCTCGACAAATTGAAATCGCTCCTGAGGGTGTGGCTTTATAAGTAGGCTGCCCAAGCGATGCTCGATGAACCGCCTTGCGCTCCCGCCCCTTTGCGCCGAACTTGTCCGGTGAAGACCACGCTCCGTCCCGAAATCAGCCATGACCCGGAGCTGCCGGTCTTGACCAGCCTGGTCGATATGATCTACGAGCGGACCGGCTACGATTTCCGGGACTACGCTCCCTCCTCGCTCAAGCGGCGGCTGAAGCGCCAGGCGTTGAACGAGGGGAACATCGGCCTGGAGGAGTTGAAAACGCTCATCCGCCACGATTCTTCGGCAATGCTCCGCCTCCTGGTCGCCCTGACGGTCCACGTCACCGCCATGTTCCGGGATGCGGGCTTTTTCCAGGTATTCCGGGACGAGGTGGTGCCGGTGCTCCGCACCTATCCCTTCCTCCGCTTCTGGGTGGCGGGCTGCTCCTCGGGGGAGGAGGTCTACTCCCTGGCGATCCTGCTCCAGGAGGAGGGCCTGTATTCGCGCTCGAGAATCTACGCCACCGACGTGAGCGATGCGGTGCTCGACCGGGCGAAGGCGGGAATCTATCCGCTCGCCTCGATGCAGGAATACACCCGCAATTACCAGAAGGCCGGGGGACGGCAGGAGTTCGTCGATTATTACACCGCCGACAGCGAGAACGCGATCCTGCGCCCGGGCTTGAAGGAAAACATCATCTTCGCCGCCCATAACCTGGCCAGCGACGCCTCCTTCAATGATTTTCACGTCATCTGCTGCCGCAACGTCATGATCTACTTCAATCGGACGCTGCAGGACCGGGTGAATTCCCTGTTCACCGAGAGCCTGATGACCTACGGCTATTTCGGATTGGGACGGAGCGAAAGCCTCCGGTTTTCGTCCCAGGAGGACCGTTATCAGCCCGTTTCCATCAAGGAGCGGATTTACCGGAAGATCGCATGATCGTGATCGGCGGCTCATTGGGTGGGATGAAGGCATTGCGGAAGATTCTGGCGGCGCTGCCGGAAGCATTTCCCGAGGCGATCGCGGTGGTGCTGCACCGCCAAAAGGAGACCGACGAGTCCCTGGCCGAGGTGCTCAACGTCGGAGGCGGCATCCGGGTGGAGGAGGTCCTCGACAAGGAGCCGCTGCGGCCGGGCCATGCCTGGCTCGCCCCCGCCAATTACCATCTCCTGGTCGAGGAGGAACACCTGAGCCTCTCCACCGATGATCTGGTCAATTTCGCCCGGCCCTCGATCGACGTCCTCTTCGAATCGGCCGCCGATGACATCGGCGAGGAGGTGATCGCCGTCATCCTCTCGGGCGCGAATCAGGATGGCGCGCAGGGGGCTCTCTCCGTTCTGCGGCGGGGAGGGACCGTCATTATCCAGGATCCGGCGACCGCCGAATGCGGCATCATGCCGGCGGCGGCCTTGCAGGCCACGCAAAGCCCCCACGTTCTGGCCCTGGACGCGATCGCGCCGCGCCTGATCGAGCTCGCCGGCCGGCGGGAGGGGACGAAGCCATGAAAACGCCCTCGCGGGTCAATATCCTGCTGGTCGACGACGAGGAATCGAATCTCCTGGCGCTCGAGGCCATCCTCGAGGATCTCGGCCAGAACTTCGTCCGGGCCCACTCGGGGACCGAGGCCCTGCGCCAGGTCCTGAACAACGATTTCGCGGTCATCCTGCTCGACGTCCAGATGGCCGGGATGAACGGCATCGAGACCGCCGCCGCGATCCGCTCCCGGGAGCGCTCCTCGAAAATCCCGATCATCTTCCTCACCGGCGTCGTCAAGAGCGACGACATGATGTTCCAGGGTTATTCGGCCGGCGCGGTCGATTATCTGATGAAGCCGATCCGCCCCGACGTGCTCCGGGCCAAGGTCGAGGTCTTCGTCGAGTTGGGCCTGGCCCGTCTCCGCCTGCAGGAAGAGGCGGAACAGATTTCCCAGCTCAACGCCGAGCTGGAGCGGAAGAATGCCGACCTGGAGGAGAAGACCGCGGAACTCCAGGAAACCGTCTCCGAGCTGGAGAGCTATTCCTACAGCATTTCCCACGACATGCGGGCGCCGTTGCGCGCCATGGAGGGCTACGCCAGCATCCTCCTGGACGAAGCCAGCCAGGGCCTCGATCCGGAGCATCAGTCCTATCTCCGGAAAATCGCGGGGGGAGCCCGGCGCCTCGACAACCTGATCCAGGACATCCTCAGCTACAGCCAGCTCTCGCGGGGAGAGCTGAAGTTGATGCCGGTCGATGTCGATCGGCTGGTCAACGACATCGTCGAGCAGTACCCGGGGATGCAGCCCCCCGAGGCCGATATCCGGATCGAGGGGAAGCTGCCGACCATCCTGGGGAACGAGGCCTCGCTGACCCAATGCCTTGCGAACCTGCTGGGCAACGCGATCAAATTCGTGAAGCCCGGAACCACCCCTCGGATTCGGATCCGGGCCGAACGAAAGAACGGCCATGAAGTGCTCTGGTTCCAGGACAACGGCATCGGCATCGCCCCGCAGGACATCGATCGCATCTTCGGAATCTTCGTGAAAATCCACTCTCCCGAGACGTACATGGGTACCGGCATCGGCCTCAGCATCGTCCGGAAGGCCGCCGAGCGAATGGGCGGCCAGGTCGGGGTCGAATCGGAAGTCGGCCAGGGCAGCCGCTTTTGGCTCCGCCTGCCGGCGGCGTGAAGGTGAAGCGGAAGCGATAGGCCCCGCAAGCCGGGGATTTTAAAGGCCGTCCTCCAAAAGGACTTGGCTTGGAAAACCAACCCGCGATGGAACCGAGGGTCACGACCTAGTTGGCCCGGTGTCCGCTATGGGTTGCCGCCTGCTCCCGGCCGCGCCCTGAGCGGGGGTGCGGGCGGCTACGTCGCTACGATCGTATACCACTCCCAGACCGTCCCGATCTTGACCAGGACGCGGTAGGTGCCGGGAGTGACCGGCGTCTTGGCCGTGAAGCTGGGCGTGGCCCCCTGGATGGCGAAGGTGGACGGCATCATGTAGTCGGCGAAGGTCAGGCCGGGGATCGTGGTGTTGTGGGCGACCGTGATCGTCCCCGTGACCGTGGGAGCGAAGAACCGGTAGGCCCGGAGGTAGACCGGCGTGGCGCCGACGGTGATCTCCCCGCCTCCCGGCACGGTGATGGTCCGCCCCATGGCGTCGATCCCGGTCAGCGAGGCGGAGAACGGAATCCGCCACTTCACGGTTGCCCCCGCCGGATCTGAGCTCCAGAGGCAGGTCTCGGAGAAGAGGTTCGACGAATTCTCGAACTGGGCGACCTGATAGGGGGTGCCGGCGTCGCTCGGCAGGGAGGGGACATTGTTGAAGGTCGGGCCGGACACGTCGCAGTCGTCAAGCGACTTGGCGGTGGTCGAGTAGGCGACGTAGGTCGGCGTGGGCGAATAGTCGGCATTGAGGAACGACCAGCCGGTCCACACCCCCGCGGCCACGTAGCGCAGGGAGAAGCTCAGCGCCGCCGCGAAGGGGATGCTCCCCTCCTCGCCGTCGTAGCCCAGGTTCTTCTGCAGGATCATGGAGCGCGCGACGTACGCCTCCTGCTGCGCCGGGGTGAGCTCGCCCGTGCCGGTGCCGACCGCCCAGCCGTATTCAGTCATGTGGATCGGCTTGAGCGCGCCGTTCGCGTAGTCGCCCGAGTCGTCGGCGAGGAGGCCGGGTGGCTGGGCGGTGCCCCGCATGTACTTCACCCATTGGTAGACCGAGTCGTAGAACTGGGACTCGGGCGCCGCCGTGCCCGTGCCCACGCCGGAGCCCCACGTGTAGCCGTGCATCGAGATCTCATCGACATCGTTAAGGATCCCGTTGGTGCCCGCGAAGAGATTGTTCATCACCGAGACCTGGCCGCCGTTATAGAGCGGCGAATAGAAGTGGGCGAAGCTTGGCCCGACGATCTTCAGGTCGGGGTTCGGGAGGGTCCCCGCCGTCCGCATGTCGGCGATGGCGTCGTGGACCGTCTTGAAATACATCTGCAGGTCGGCGGTCCAATCGGCCGCGTCGTCGGTGAAATTGTACTCGGGCTCGTTGATGACCTCGAAGTACTCGACCGAGGGGGGAAGCTGGCTGACGACATATTGGACCATCGACTTGAACGTGGGCCAATCGAGCGGCGGGTAGATCTTGCTCACGTCGTAGGTCTCGCCCGCCGGAACCTTGGCCATGTACTCGGGCATGCCGACGAGGCAGGCGTGCCATTGCTGGTTCGTCGGGAGCAGAACCATGTCGGGCGGCGCAGGGCTGCCCTCGGCGCTGAGGTTGGAGCCGGAGTAGAACGAGCCGTCGGGGTGCTGCCGGATCAGGCCCGTGTAGATGAAGAACCGATTCCAGGCACTGCCCGCGAGGAGGGCCTGGGGATTGCAGGTATCGACCGAGAACATGCCGAAGGTGGAGTCGACCGCCGGGACCGAGGGATCGATCACCGCCGCCGGGAACGCGTTGGTGAACGCCCCGCCCGAGGTGCTGCCGGTGGCGTTGATGCTGTAGTATCCCTTCGCCGGCAGCGCGACGGTGGAGAAGCCGCTCCCCGCCGTGACGGTGGGTGCCGGGGAGATCGCCGCCCCGTTTTCGTCGACCACGGTGATGGCGGCGCCGGTGACGGCGCGGGAGTCGTAGGGGTAGATATTGACCGTGTTCGTGGTCCCGGCGAAGACGTTCCCTTGGATTCCGGAGTAGGCCTCGACGAGATAGCTGGTGTTGGTGCTGGTATTCACCGAGACGTCGTCCATGTAGATCGTGCCGGTGGTGTTGGCGTTGTTCCGGATCACGAGTTCGACGTAGATCTTCACCGTCGTCGACTTCAGTTCGCCGGTCTTCGTGTAGGTGCGCCAGTTGAACGTGGGGATGAGGCGGATGAAGTCGGAGAGGTCGGTGGGGTTGGCGAAGTCCACGCCGCCCGCGATCCAGGTCTGGTTGCCGGAGGCGTCCTCCTCCTTGATCGCCAGGGCGACGTCTTCGGCGGCGACGTCCACGCCGCGCAGGCTGGCCTTCACCACCACGCGCGTCGTCCCAGACGGGACGGGGTAGGCCGGGCTGATGTAGCCGCGCAGGCCGCCGGTGGGCGAGCCGGAGGCGCCGCACTTCACAACGATTCCGCCGTAATCGGGATACCAGGAGACGTGGGGCACTGTAGTATCGTTGGAGAGTCCGGTGATGATGTAGCTATTCGTCACCACGCCGTTCCCGGGGGTCGTCACCGTGGCGCCGTCGACGACCGCCTTCCAGCCGGTCGCGCTGTTGGTAGTGGTCGAATTGTTGAAGCTGTCCGACATGACTGTGGTCTGGGCTCGTCCCGTATCCGCCAGGAGACAGAGGGCCGCGCCGATCACTATCCAAGGGATCATCTTCATGGAGGGTCTTGGGTTGGGAAAGGAGTGTAGACTCCTTACGATTCTGTTATAATACAATTATTGCTTGGTTTGACTTTTTGGAAGATATCATGAATCTTAAAAACGACAATAAGATCTTTGCCGGGTCTCTTTTAATTAAATTGATACATAACAGTTTTGCATCTTCTGAGCAGGGGAAGATCATGGCCTGGGGACTGGAATGAAGCCTAGGCATTTCAAGACAAGGCAATCTTCTTTCCCAGGAAGATGACGTTTTGCTCGAACTTGATGTCTGCCCTTCAGAAATGACGTTTCTTCTAATTTTTACCTTGGGATCAGGTCTGGATGGTTAGTCGATCCGAAGGTGGGGGTCAGGGTCCACGCGCTCGCCTTGAAGTCGTGGCCGCATTTCACACGGCTGTCGAATTCGAGGCCCTTGGCACTCGGTTGGAGGGATCGCATTGGCTCCCGCCTCTGCAAGATGGGTTCCCCTTGGGAACGAGGGTCGCTAACGCGACGACAGTCTCTACTTCGGGTTCGGGAAACGTTTAGCGCTCCCTGAAAGGGAGCGGGTGGAGGGAATCGAATCCTTAGCTAGGCTGCGCCGCCATGCGTAACCCTGCATCTCCGTGCATCTTAGCGCATGTGAGGTTTTGACCCAAGGTGCACTGAGACGCACCAAGATGAAGTTTCATTGTCGCAAATTGTCGCAAAATCAAGGGATGGTTTCAGGATCACTTTGCGACCTTGCTTTCGCATGGTCTCAAGCCATGAGGCTTGATCCAGGTAAAAAGAAACCCCGGCTCCTATCTGCTGCAAGCGGCAGAGGAAGGACTTCCGGGGTGTTCGGTTAAAATTGGACCCGCACGGAGACGTCGAAGGAATGGTCCTGGTATTGGCCGTTGGCTTCGCCGGAATAGGATAAGTTCGCCGTCACGGCATCGGTGAGGTTGGCTTGGAGGCCCGCGCCGAAGGTGGCGCTGTCGTGGCCGATGCTTTGGCCCTGGGTGGTGAAGACGTCACCCGCGCCGGAGGCGAAGCGGGCGCTGACGGCATCGGCGGCGTCGAGGAATTCGTGGGCCCAACCGACCTGGAGATAGGGATTCCAGGCGATGCCTTTCCATTGGAAGGGGTGGGCGATGGTGCCGCCGAGGTTGCTGCGGAACGAATCGCTCTGCTGGTCTTCCACCGCGAGCGGGGCGAGGCTGCCGCTCTCGCTGTAGCCGCCGATATCGAGATGGAGGTAATCGAAGCCGAAGGTCGGCGTCAACGTCCACTCCCCGGCCTGGAAGTCGTGGCCGTATTTGAGGCTGGTGTCGAACTCGGTGCCATTGCTGTGGCTGTCGGCCTGGCCGCCGAGGGTGTCCCGGGCCGATTCGTACCAATGGTAGGCGCCGCCGAGAGTGCCATCGATCCAATCCCCGCCTTTGTCCTTCCAGGTGGCGTAGGGGCCGAAGCGGATGCTGTTGGCGACGACGTTGGAGCCGGAGTCGTCGAAATCGGTCTTGTTCCAATCGTATCCGGCGGCAAAGCCGACCGCGAGGGCGGGGGTGAGGCGGTAATCGGAGCCGAGGGTGAAGCCCGCACCGTGGTAGCTCGAATCGGGGGAGAGGCTGCCGCCGTCGATGTCGCCGAAGTCGCCATCGGCGGCGGCGAAGAAGCCCCAGCGGTTGTCGGGAGCGGGGGTGAAGGCTTTGACGTTGGTCGGCAGATCGGTTCCGGCGATGAGGGAGGCGGCGGGGATGTTTTGGTCGATGAGGTTGAACTGGGAGAGGGAGAGGCCGTTGGAGCCGGAGCGGACGGCGGAGAGGCGGTTTTCGAGGGTGCCGAAGGCGGCGCGGCTGACGGAGAGGCTATTCTGGGCGACGGAAGTTTGCTGGATCGGGCTGAGCTCGGTGAAGGCGTTGGGGAGGGCCGCGCCGGGCAGGTTGTTCAAATAGGAGATGAGGGCGGTTTCGCGGGGATCGCTGGCGACGTTGTTGAGATTGCGGGCGACGGCGAGCTGGTTGGGGTTCTGGGCGAAGGGAGTGAAGGAGTTCTGGATGGCGGTGACGGAGAGGGTGAAGTCGCTGGCGTCGTAGCTGGAGGTGAAGGTGAGGGCGTTGGCCAGCGGATTGACGATGGAGGTGAAATTCCCGGTGACGCCGGTGGAGGAGGTGATGAGCTCGAAGCTTCCGCCCGCGACGGGGGTGAAGCCGCCGTAGCTGAGGCTGAGGGTGCCGCCCAGGGTGACGGCGCCGGTGACGTTGATCTGGTCATAGGTGACTCCCGCCGTGGTCCCCTCGATCCGCAGCGCGGTGGTCGAGCCGGACTGGAGGTTGAGCGTCCCATTGATCGCCAAGGCCCCGATGGTCGAGGCCGTGCCCGCGCCGAGGGTGCCGCCGCTGGCGACGGTGACCGCGCTGCTGCCGGTGCCGACGGTGCCGGTGCCGAGCAGGGTGGCACCGCTGGCGACGGAGACCGCGCCCGTGCCGGTGCCGGAGCCGGTGGTATTGTCGATTTCAAGGGTGCCTCCATCAACCTGGGTGCCGCCGCTGTAAGTATTGGCACCGGTGAGGATGAGGGTGCCGGTCCCCAGCTTGGCGAGGCCGAGGGGAACAGTCTGGCCATAGGTGGTATCGGTGAGCGCGTTGCCGTAGGTGAAGCTGCCTCCGGCGTTGCTGGTATCGAGGCCGAGGATGGCACCGCTAACGAAATACTGGTTGGCGAGGAGGTGATATGGGAGTGAGAAAGACATTCAAGTCAGCAGGGTCGATAAAGAATTATCTAAATATGATATCAAAGGGTGCTTCGCCAACATCCATGCCGTGGTCAAATCGGCATTTTCTACTCGGCCAGGCACTCCACTCTTACGTTGGCGACTTGATATGTTCCGGCGGTAGGGAAAACAAAGAAGAAGGCATTTGCGGTCGAATCATAATCGGAAGGGATGGTCAGCGGAAAACGATAGGGCTTCCACTCGGGACCCACGTCAACACTCTGGTCTCCGATATAAAGGTAGGGTGGGTTTTTTGTCCGAAGATTGATCTCTACCTGCGTTGGAACTTCAGAGCGAATCCAGCAGGTAACGGCGTAGGACTTGCCTGGAGTAAAAGCGGGAGCCAATTGATAAAAATTTACGCCTTCGACATGAGCCTCGATCGTCGCCGCGCGCTTGCCGCCATGCGCTTCCTCGGTGTTAAAGGTGAGTGAAGCTTTCGTAGGATCCAAAGGCTCAAGGAGCCAGCCATCGTCGTTCTCAAAATCGGGATTCTGTAGAATGTGGTCCGAGCTAGCGGAAGATCCGGGAGTGATTTTCCCATCTGGTCCCGTTTCCGAGGCGGCCCCGCTCAGTGCCAGCTTTGCTTCAGCCTCCGTCACCGGCTTGCTTCCTAGAATAGATCGGATGGCGACGACCACTTGATGGGCTTCCTGTCGTTGACCCTCAGTCGTTTGATGGTAGGTATCGACCCAATAGGAGGCACGATCCAGCGGATCCATAAGGGCGAACAAATCGTTGATGGGGATTCCTCTTTCTCCCATCACCTGGGCGGCAATCGCATTGAGTTCCTTTACCTTTTCCGTGAGATCCGGGTCTTTGAGCGGTGTCGAGCTGGCCCAGATCACCTTTGCCCCTTTATCCTTTGTTTGAATCAGATCCAATGCGGCACGAATTCCCTTTTCCCACTGCCCGCGATCCGAGCCTAGAGCGTGGAGGCCGTTGTTGAATTGAATCACCGAGTAACTATATCCGTTCGCATCCAGAATGTAGGACAGTTCCTGGAGGTAGGAAGGATCATCGGCTCCCTTGGAAGTCGCATAGAATGAAACATAGGCCTCTCCCGCCAATTC
>Ga0302314_10010905_pt1 | contig 15876 bp, 16 predicted proteins | sample III_Palsa_N2_3_FD_200533 | JGI IMG/M metagenome (GOLD analysis project Ga0302314, IMG submission 200533) | Peat permafrost microbial communities from Stordalen Mire near Abisko, Sweden - III_Palsa_N2_3 | ecosystem: Environmental > Terrestrial > Soil > Palsa > Peat permafrost | place: Sweden... | reverse complement strand
GCGCAGAACATCCGAAATGTCCACTATGCAGGAAGCCCGGGTGGAGTCGCTTCTTGTCATCAACGCAGCCAGCCGGGTTTGGGACAACGCCTCGACTCTGAGCGGCGTCGAGCGAGTGCCGGCCTCGGACCTGTGCCTCGCCTTCGGCTTGCGCCGGGGCCTCGAGGAAAGCTGTGGCACGCCGGCCCTGTCCCGGTCGACCCCGACCTGCTCTGGAAAGCCTACCTGCGAAGATTTGACCAGGAGGACTTCCACCGCTTCGCCAAGGTCTACCTCGGCCTGGCGAGTGCGCACCTCTGCTCGGCGGCGGCCACCGACCGATGGGTAACTCTGACCATGGCCTCCTACGCCCAACTACGCCTGGCCCGCCACCTCGTGGACGACCTGCGCCGCCCCTGGCACCCACGCTCCGACCCCGGCCACCCGAGAGGCTCGAAGAACCGTCCGAAATCCAAACGCCCGCCCTACCGCAAGAGCGAAACGACCACCAACAAACACACAGAGTGATAGCACAAGCCTCAATCGCAGGGTCAGTAGTAGCCCTTTTCGCCGTCAAGCAGTTCCCGGATGACATCGGCATGACCGGCATGCCGAGCGGTCTCCTCAATCATGTGGAGCAGCATCCACCGCAGGGAGCCGGCGGACGCGCGGAAGTCCGGGTGCCGGCCCGCATCGTCCAGCGAGTGGCCGCCCACGATCTCGTTCGACAGCGCGCATTGCTGTTCGTACTCCCCGCGGAGTTGAGCGAGGGGGATCGCCTCGACCATCATGTCGGCGTCCTCGGGGCCCTCGTCGAACTGCGGACCCTTGGCCGGGCCGCCGAGAAACAGCACCTCGAACCAGCAGTGCTCAACCCAACGCATGTGGGAGACCAGGCCCGCCATCGTCATGTAAGGCGAGGTCCTGAGGACAGAGCGATGGGCGTCCTCCTCGGACAGTCCCTCGCACTTCCAAAGGATGAGCGCGCGTTGCATGTCGAGCCAACCGACAAGTTGGGTGCGCTCGTCGGCATCAAAGGGCGGGCGAGATCGAGGCAGCGTCATGGTCGGCGACGGTACTCGGGCCAGTTCCGCACCGCACCGCAATTTCCGCGAACCCGCAGCGGGGCGTCACCCGAAGGCCGTTCCCATCTCCGAGGAACAGAAGAACCCAGATCTAAACGATCTTCGCGCCCTAAGATCGCAAGCTCAGTACGCGACACCTGAACATGTGGGCCTACCAGTCTCAACCCCGGACTCCGGCCTTCGGTGGGGGAGCACCGTCCGGGCCAGGCCACCGTAGGTGGACGGTCGGGCGCCCGGCGTCACACCGAGGAGCTGCCTTCGGTGTCGTACCGGGGTCGGACGCCGCGAGGCCACGGCGGCGGGTGGGTTCCCGCCGCCGTGGCCCGGCACTACCGCGCTACCGCATCGTCAGCGTTCGGTCCACTGCTGGTTGGCGCCGCCGTTGCAGCCGTACACCTCGACCTGGACGCCGTCGACGTTCCCCGACGGCAGGTTGCCCCCGGTGACGTCCAGGCAGAGGCCGGACTGGGTGGGGTTGGTGATGAAGCCGGACGACGTGTTGAGCGTCCACTGCTGGCTGCCGCTGCCGTCGCAGGGTTGGATCTGCACCGGTGTGCCCCAGGCGAGGCTCCCGCCCTGCGTGCCGAGGCACTCACTGCCCTGGTAGGCCCGCAGGTCGCCGGCCGAGGTCGCGGACCACTCCTGGTTGTATCCGCCGTTGCAGTCCCAGATCTCGATCTTCGTGCCGGGGGAGGTCTGGTTGTCGTAGGCGTCCAGGCAGCGCCCCGAGGAGGTGGAGACCAGCTCGGTGGACGGGCTGACGGTGAGCGGCTGCGGTGTGATCCGGTACATCACCGTGCCCCCGGCCGGGACGGTGGCGCTGATGTCGCCGTTCTGGCTGACGGAGGTGGTGTGGGCCCACAGGTCGTTGAGCGAGTAGCTCGGGGCCGAGGGCAGCCCGACCGCTGCCGCGGTCGTGCTGATGGTGGCGGGCGACGAGGTCTCGTTGAACAGCGCGACCGCCACATCGCCGTTGGAGAGCGTCCGGCGCAGCACGTCCAGGCCGCCGTTGTCGGAGACCTCGGTGCCCTGCTGGCCGAGGCTGTCCTGGTCGACCGCGATCACGTCCTTGTTGAGGTAAACGCTCAGGTCCTGGGCGCTGATCGGGTCACCGGCGGTGCCGGAGTCCTCGTCGGCGGAGCGGAAGTCGGCGCCGGAGATCAGCGGGGCGGCCAGGATCGCGGCGACGGAGAGCTCCGACTGCTCCTCGTCGTAAGTGAGGTACTCGCCGGGAGCGGTGTTGATGTCGTTGCCGGTCGCCAGCATGTCGATGTCGTTCCACCCGCCGGGTCCCGCGTACTGGGACAGCGAGAGGTCGTCGTGGATGAGCCGGAGCAGCCCCGCGAACGAGGCGTCGCGGTCGCCGTCGATCCGCCACATGTTGGCGACGCTGCTGCCCCAGACCCACGGGGTCTCGCCCTGCGCCTGGGGCTGCAGCGAGAGGCTGAGGACGATCGGACGGCCGGTGGCGGCGAGGGCGTCGCGCATCCACCCGTCGCGCTCCTCCAGCGGCAGCGCCTCCTCGCCGACGCGCTGGGACGGGTCGCTGGCCTCGCAGTTGTCGTACTTCAGGAAGTCGATGCCCCAGGACGCGAACAGGTCCGCGTCCTGCTGCTCGTGGCCCAGGCTGCCGGGGAAGCCCTGGCAGGTGTGATAGGTGGGGCTCTCGTAGAGGCCCAGTTTGAGGCCCTTGCTGTGGACGTAGGCGGCCACGGCGGCCATGCCGTCGGGGAACTTCTGCGGGTTCGCGACCAGGTTGCCGTTGGCGTCGCGCGAGCTCGCCATCCAGCAGTCGTCGATGTTGATGTAGTCGTAGCCGGCCGCCTCGAGACCGGAGGAGGCCATGAAGTCGGCGGTCTGCTCGACGAGTTGCTCGTTGACATTGCACCCGAAGGTGTTCCAGTCGTCCCAGCCCATGGGCGGGGTGAGGGCGACTCCGTTGGCCAGTGCCTGGGCGGGGGCGGCGGCGATGACGGACACGCCGATGCCGGGGGCGGCGAGACAGAGGGTGAGCGCGAGTCTGGCAAGGATGGTTCTGCCGCGTCTGCGGCCGGGGGCCTCGCTGGGGTTGCGGCGCATGGCTGCTCCGGGGGTCTGGGGGTGGGAGGCGAGCACGAGCGAGGTGCGAATCTGTTTGTTACTGATTGATGGTCCAATCAGTAAGCATCAGATTTAAACGGACTATAGCCATATGACATTGCACAATCAAGGGTCATGCAGCACTGCGCTCGCCGACGCGCCGACTTGCTGCGCCGTGCTACTGCTGCGCGGCGACGTGCTCGCGGAACCGGTCGCCGAGCCAGCGGCAGCGACGCAGCAGTCCGGTGGCCCCGGCCAGGCCCACGGCAAGCCCGAACACGCCGAAGGCAATGCCGGGCGCGGTGTTCTGCAGGCTCTGCGCGGCGAACACCTGCGTCGGTTCGTCGCTGCGGACCACGATCGCCAGCCGGGCGCCCGGCCTGGCGGTCCGCACCGGCAGCGTCCCCTGGTAGCTGCGTCCGGCAACCACCCAGCTGCCGTCGCACTCCACCGCCGGGCTGTTCCCGCCCCCGCCACCCTGGAGGACGCAGCGGGAGACGGTGGCGGTGGCCGGTGTGGTGGCGACCAGTTGCGGGGCGAAGGAGCCGGCGGTGATGGCCAGCAGCGGCGGCGCGACCAGCACCGCTATCGCCGACATGACCGTCGCGGCGCGGTTCTCGCCGCGAAGCTCAGCGAGGGCGCCGTTCTGCACCACCCGGGGCCCCGTCCGGACCGCGGCCAGGAAACGCCTGGTGGGCACGGCGCGGACCAGGAGCAGCACCGCGGTCACCGGCAGGGTGAAGAGGAAGCTCAGCACCTGCCAGGTGCTGTCGTGGCCCAGGGCGAACCACGGCACCAGCAGCGCACCCGAGACGAAGACCCCCCAGAAGGGCACGGCCGTCACCCTGCGCACCGTCCGGGCCCGCCGCGCCAGCCGGCCCACGTCGGAGGCGGAAGGGGACGCCGGCAGCTGCGGCCCGGACTGCGTCGCCCAACCTCGCACATTCGTGCCCATGCGACCCTCCCAAGATCTGTGGAGCCCGCAGCATAGACCGGCGGCCGTCCGACCTATGCGTCGAGGTCGGTCCGGGCGAGGTAGACGGTGTTGGTCGACTCGCGCCCCTGCAGGGGGTTGTCGAAACCGACGATCTCGGCGCGCACCTCGGCGAAGCTCTCGGCGAGCGTGCCCAGGAACTCGTCGTCCGGAGCATCGTTGGACCAGAGCGCGAACACCCCGCCCGGATGCAGCCGCTCGCCGAGCCGCCGCAGGCCCTCGGGCCGGTAGAAATCGGCGTTCGCGGGGTTCAGCAGATGCCGCGGCGAATGGTCGATGTCGACGACGATCGCGTGGAACCGCTGGTCGGGGGCGATCGGGTCGAGCTCCGAGGCGGGCCGCGCCAGGGCGAAGAAGTCGCCGTGGACCAGTCGGCAGCGCGGATCCGATGACAACCCGGAGTCGATCAGCCCACGCCGGTGCCATTCGATCACCTCGCTGAGCGCGTCGACGACGACCAGCGAGCGCACGTCCGCGCTCTCCAGCACCGCCTGCGCGGTGCAGCCGAGACCGAGCCCGCCGACGACCACGTCCAGCCCCGAAGCCGGGGACTGCGCGGAGGTCAGTTCCGCGAGGGCCAGGCGCCCCAGCTCGACCTCGGCAACGGTGAACAGGCTCGACATCAGGTACTCGTCATTGAGCTTGATCTCGTAGACATCCCGACCCACGCTCGGATACCACCGTCTGCGCAGCACGAGCTCACCCAACGGCGTCTGACGCCAGTCGAGTTCCTGAAAACGCACACTCACCTGATCTGCTCCGTCCACTGCCGTGTCCCGGCTCTACCGTGTCTGCCGTCGCCGTCGTCGGGGGTTCCGGACGATCATGCAGACGCCACGCAGACGCCATTGTCCTCCTGACGTGCGGTGACCGGGACCCGACGGTCAGCTCGGGGCGCGGGCGGCTCCCCCCTGCTTCACCGCCTCCACCGCGCGCTGGTGCACCTCCCTCGCGGTCTCCTCGTCCGCTGCCAGGACGGGGCTGCCCGAGAGCGTGTACCAATCACTGGACCCGACGTACTGCACCGTGATGTCCGCCCGGCCTTCGACCCAGGTGGTGTGCACGCTCAGCTCACCGGTGATGACGCCGACCTCGTCGGTGAGCGCTCCTCCGTGGCCGGAGAAGATCCCACCTGTGGTCCATGCGGCCCAATCGTTCACTACGAACCTCCTCGCATCATGCGGCGCGGCGCAAAGCATCAGGCGTACAGGGAGGAATCCTCCGACGCCGCGTCGGTGGTCCCCGCGCGCAGCAGCTGGTGGCCGAGGTCGACCAGGGCCCGACCCGCGGCGAACTCGTCGCCGATCTCGGGCGCGGGGTTGTCGTGCGGGCTGCGCCGCGCGGAAGCGTGGCTCTCCAGCCTGCCGCCGCCCGTGTCGAGCACGGCGTGCACCTTGGTGAGGTCGCCTTCCTCGAACAGGTCCAGCTGCAGGGTCCAACGCTTGGTCCGGGTGCCCCCGACGTCGACGTTCCGTGTCATGACTGCGTCCTCCCTTGCTGCCGTCGCTGCCTCCCGCCCCGGCCGGCGGGAGGCAGAGCCAGTCACCGGGTGTGGCGGCCACCGGCCCGGTGGAGGGCCCCGCCCGCACAGGCGCCATCGTGCCGTGAGCGCTCCCGGCCCCTCCCATGGTTGCCCCCCGCGCGCGCCGCCGCGACTGCAGGCCCCGGGGCCGTCGACGGCGCGCCCTGCCCGAGTCGGCGCGGCGCCCGGGGCCACTGGCGGGCAGGCGGAGAGTTGGCGATAGACTCCGGAGGACACAGTGGGGGCCTGGAGCCCGAGTTGGTGTGGGGGTTGGTTGTGGTTGCTGGTCGTGTGGTGCGGTTCGACAATGTGCGCGGATACGGGTTCATCAGCCCGGACGGCGGTGGCGAGGACGTCTTCCTGCACGTGAACGATCTGCTGGTGCCCGAGGCGTCGGTGCGCTCGGGTGTGCGGGTCGAGTTCACGGTGGAGGAGGGCGACCGCGGGCCGAAGGCGTCCGATGTGCGGCTGGCCGTGCCCGTCGGCCTTGCCGGCGGGGACCGGTTCGTCGCTGCGGGCGGTGCCGGCGCGGACGACGACTCGTTGTGCGATGTGCTCTCCGTGGCGCAGTACGCGCAGGAGCTGACCGAGCTCCTGCTGGCCGCGGCGCCCCAGCTGACGGGGGAGCAGATCCTCCAGGTCCGCCGGGTCGTCGTCGACCACGCGCGGAGCCACGGCTGGACCGAGGGCTGATCCCGGCGCGTCACCCGGCGCCGGCTTGCCCCGGCGCCGGGTGACACGCTGCACGTCAGGCGTCGAGCATTCGAGCGCGAAGCGCGGAGATCAACTCGTCGTCGGCCCCCAGATGGTGGACGGCGTAGTCGTACACCGAGCCGTAGGTGGCCCGCAGGTCGGACAGGAACAGGGTCATGATCTCGGCAGGTGCCCGCCCGTAGCCGGGCCAGTTCAGCGTCCGCCCGGGATGGGCGGCCTGCCAGTCGGCGATCAGCCGGTCCGTGGCCAGCTCGGTGAGCGCGAAGTCCGCGACGATGTCGTCCTCGGCCACGCCCACGAGCGCCAGGACCAGGGCGGCCAGCAGGCCGGTGCGGTCCTTGCCCGATGCGCAGTGGAACACCAGCGGGCCGCTGTCGGACGCGATGACCTCCAGGGCCTGCCGGAGTTCCTTGGCCCCGTCGAGGGCGACCTCGGCGTACCGGTCGGCGAGGAAGCGCCACGGGTCGATGTCGGGGTCGATCTCGGCCTGGTCGTAGGGGCGGTGCTCCACACTGAGGTTGAGATAGGCGAGGCCGCCGCCGTCGGGCACCCGGCCCTTCGCCTCTATCTCCCAGGGATAGCGCAGGTCGATCACCGTGCGCACACCCAGACCGAGGAAGCGGTCCCAGTCGTCGCCCTGGAGCTTGGCCAGGGAGTCGGACCGGTAGACCCGCCCCCGGGCGACCACGCGGCCGTCCTCGGCGCGGTAGCCACCCAAGTCCCGAAAATTGTGCAGGCGTTCGAACGCTATGTGTCTCATCCGCACCACCCTACGGGTCGTCACCGCGGCCGCCCCGTGACCCCAATGGGGGTATGTCGCGGCGGCAGGAGGGCCGCTCCGGGGCCCGTGGGTGAAACTGGGGCAAATAGACCCGTCGATGCGACGCGGCTGAATGACGGTCACATCCTCTGGGAGCGCGCGTATGTCCTCACCCAAGGCCGGGAGTGCCGACGCGGAATCCCGTGCGCCCGGGGCGGGACGCCTGCAGCGGCTGGGGGAGTGGTGCGCGCGTCATTTCGTGGTGGTGATCGTCCTGTGGCTGGTCGCCCTGGGCGGTCTGCACGCGCTGCAGAACACGTTCGGCGGGACCTACTCCGACGACTTCTCCCTGCCCGGGACCCAGTCGCACCAGGGCCTGGAGGTGCTCAGCGCCCATGCCCCCGGTGCCGGCGGCACCGGGGCGCAGATCGTCATGTACGACGCCAAGGGCCCGCTGACCGGTGTGCAGACCCAGGTGGACCAGGCCGTCGCCTCGCTGCAGCACCTGCCGCATGTGCTGTCCGCGCAGAACCCCCTGCCCCCGGCGCCCCCGGGCGCCCTGTCGAAGGACGGGCGGACCGGCTACATCACGGTCCGATTCGACACCAATCCCACCTCGCTCGGCCACGACTACCTGGCACAGGTGGACACGGCCGTCGCACCGATCCGGGCGGCGGGCGTCGAGGTCGAGTACGGCGGACCGCTCGGCGAACTCGCCCGGCCCAAGGCCGCCGACCTCACCAGCGAGGCCATCGGCTTCGCGGTGGCGGTGGTGGTGCTGCTGATCGGCTTCGGCAGCGTCATCGCCGCAGGGCTGCCCCTGCTCACCGCGCTGATCAGCGCCATCGTCGGCCTCAGCTGCCTGAGCCTGCTGGCTGCCGCCTTCACCTTCGCCAGTGTCTCGCCGACCCTGGCGACGATGATCGGCCTGGGCGTGGGGATCGACTACGCGCTGTTCCTGATCACCCGGCACCGCCAGCGCGTGATCGACGGCGAGGACCCGGCCGTGGCGGCCGGTCATGCCGCGGCCACCAGCGGCCGCGCGGTGCTGGTCTCCGGATGCACCGTCATCGTCGCCCTGGCCGGGCTCTATGTCTCCCGGGTCAGCTTCATCGGCAAGCTGGGGGCCGCCGCCGGCGTCACCGTGGTCACCGCGGTGCTCGGCGCGATCACCCTGGTGCCCGCGCTGCTCGGGCTCGTCGGCCGCCGGATCGACCGCTTCCACGTCCGCACCCCGGTGGCGGAGGGCACCACGGGCCCGGGCGCCGAGGCCCACGGCGGCTGGCACCGCTACGCGCAGCGGGTCGAGCGCCGTCCGTGGTGGTTCCTCGTCGGTGGGCTCGTCGTCGTGGGGGTCCTGGCGATCCCGCTGTTCTCCATCCAGCTCGGGCACATCGGCGACGGCGCCGACCCCACCAGCTTCACCGACCGACGCGCCTACGACCTCATCAGCACCGGCTTCGGCCCGGGCGCCAACGGTCCGCTGACCATCGTCGTCGACCAGAGCGCCGTGCCGGCCGCGGACCGCGCCGCGCTGTCCGCCGACCTGACGAAGGCACTCACCGGTGTGCCCGGCGCGGCGAGCATCAGCCCGCTCCAGCCCACCAGCGACGGTCAGGCACTGATCGCCACGGCCATCTCCTCCACCGCGCCGCAGGACGCCGCCACGACCAGGCTGTTCAACCACCTCAAGGACGTCTCGCTGCCGCAGGGGGTGTCCGGCACGCAGGCTAAGGCCTATCTGACCGGCACGACCGCCGCCCAGCTGGACTTCCTGGAGATCATCGCCTGGCGGCTCCCGGTGATCATCGCAGTCGTGGTCGGACTGGCCTTCCTGATCATCCTGACCGTCTTCCGGGGCCTCCTGGTCGCCGTCAAGGCCGCCGTGCTCAACCTGCTCTCGATCGCGGCCTCCTACGGCGTCGTGGTGGCGGTCTTCCAATGGGGCTGGGGCGGCCCCGCGCTCGGGGTCTCCGGCAAGGTGCCGATCGAGAGCTATGTGCCGATGATGATGTTCGCCATCGTCTTCGGCCTGAGCATGGACTACGAGGTCTTCCTGCTCGCCCGGGTCCACGAGGCCTGGATGCGCACCCGGGACAGCAAGGGCAGCGTCGCCCACGGGCTGGAGATCACCGCACGGGTGATCACCTGCGCGGCGCTGATCATGGTGAGCGTCTTCGCCGCGTTCATCCTGAGCAACAACATCACGGTCAAGATGCTGGGCCTGGGCCTGGCGGTCAGCGTCCTGGTGGACGCCACCGTCGTCCGGCTGCTGCTCGTCCCCGCCGTGATGACGCTGCTCGGGAAGAGCGCGTGGTGGCTGCCCCGATGGCTCGACCGGATCCTGCCCCACATCGACACCGAGGGCGACAACACCCCTGCGGCCGCGGCCGCAGCGCGCCCCCGCTCCTCGTAGCGCCGGGATGGCTGTCGACCTTCCGCTGCCGCTCCTCGATGTCGACGGTGTGTTGAACCCGTTCGCGGCGGCGGCCTGCCCGCAAGGGTTCACGGAGCACGAGTTCTTCCTCCACGCAGGGCCCGTGCGCCTCAACAAGGTGCACGGGCGGTGGCTGCGCGGGCTGGCCGAGCACTTCGAGATCGTCTGGGCCACGGGCTGGGAGGAGGACGCCAACGACCTCCTCTCGCCCATCCTGGGACTGCCCCGGCTGCCGGTGATCCTCTTCCCGCCCAAGCCCTTCGAGCCGCGCGAGAAGGTCCCGCCCGTGGCCGCCTTCGTCGGGGACCGCGCGGCGGCCTGGGTGGACGATGCGATGACCCCGCAGGCGCGGGCCTGGGCGGCGGGTCGCACGGCCGCGACGCTGCTGGTCGGGATCGACCCGGGCGTGGGCCTGACCCGGGACGCGGTCGAGCGCCTGTCGGGATGGTCCCTGGACCTGGGGCAGCGCACGAGCGGGTGCTGATCAGACGACGGCCGGGGCGAGCTCGTCCAGGCGGTGGGCGCCGTCGGCGGGCTCGTCGCGCATCCGCTCGTGCGGGCGGCGGACCAGCAGGTAGAGCAGCCCGGCCAGGGTCACGATGCCGACGCCGAGCAGGGCGGCCCAGACCTGGTACCAGGGGGCGCCGGGCGGGGCGAGGATCGTCCGCGGCCAGCAGATGTTGATGACCTCGAGCCCGGTCCAGCCCACGGCGAGCGCATTCAGCAGTGTGCCCCAGCGGCCGTGGCCGACCTGGCCCGAGGGCTTCCAGGTGCCGCGCAGCCGGGCGACCAGGGTGACCAGGGTGAGCAGGAAGAACGGCACGAAGGTCGCCGCGCTGCCGAAGGTGATCAGGCTGCCCATCGCGGCGCTCTTCAGACCGAGGGGGAGCGCGGCGCAGCTGATGACGGTCGCCGCGACCAGGCCGCCGATGGGCGCCTTGTGCCCGTTGACCTTGCGGACGTGCTTGGAGAAGGGGAACACGTCGTCGCGGGCCAGCGAGTACAGGCCGCGCGCCGCGCCGCCCTGCGAGGCCATCAGACAGGCGGTGAAGCTGATCAGGACGACGATCACGAACGGCTTGTCGGCCCAGCCGCCGAAGTTGCTCACGACGGCGGTGGTGACCGGGTCCAGGTCCTTGCCGGCGACGACGGCGGCCGGGCTCGGGTTGGCCAGCTCGACCGCGACGGCGTTGAGGATGACGACGGAGCCGACGCTCAGCAGGGCCCACCACATGGCGCGGGGCACCTGGCGGGCGGCGTCCTTGGTCTCCTCGGCCGTGGACACGCAGGCGTCGAAGCCGATGAAGGCCCAGCCGCCGACGGCGATCACCGCCAGGAAGGCGCCGATGGTGCTGGTGCCGGCGGTCGCGGGGGCGTGCAGGGTGGTGGTGAGCAGCGCGAAGCCGTGCTGCCGGAAGACCAGCAGCAGGGAGACGCCGACGATGACGGAGGCGACTGCCTCGGCGGCGATCCCCAGGGTGACGAACCAGCGCAGGAAGTTGATTCCGTAGGCGTTGACCAGGGTGCAGAACAGCATGAAGCCGAGGGAGACGAAGACCAGCTGGGCGGGGGTCGGGGTGACCCCGAACAGCGCGAAGACCCAGGGTGAGGCCAGGTAGGCGACGGTGGTGTTGGCGAACATCACCGCGAACTGCCACATCCAGCCGCTGAGCCAGGCGAAGGCCGGACTGGCCAGCCGGCGGCTCCACTGGTAGGCGCCGCCGGCCAGCGGCCACTGCGAGGCGAGCTCCGAGTAGACGCAGACGACCAGGGCCTGGCCGAGCAGGCAGATCGGCAGGGCCCACACCCAGGCGGTTCCGGCGATGCTCATGCCGACCTGGGCGACGGCGTAGAGGCCGACGACGGGCGAGACCACGGCGAATCCCATGGAGATGTTGCCGAGGATGTTCAGGCTGCGGCGCAGCTCCTGCTGGTACCCGAGGGCTTCGAGTCGGGCTGCGTCGCCCGCTTCGCTGTCGGGCCCCGAGGGGAGTTCGGTCATGGTTGCTCCATCATGCACTCGCCGTAAACTAACTTAGTTAGGTTGGGACCATAGCCGGTGACCGCCCCGAGCGGAAGAGGCGGGATCAACCGGTAGCGTGGCGCCGGTAACCCGAAGGAAGAGGTGGGGCGTGGGACGGCCGAGCAAGGCGCTGTTGAGCCGGGGGATCATCGCCAGGGCCGCGCTGGAGGTCGTGGACGAGGCCGGCGCGGAGGGCCTCACCATGCGGGCGCTCGCGGAGCGGCTGGGCGTCAAGGCCGCCTCGCTCTACAACCATGTCGCGAGCAAGGACGAGCTGCTCGATGCGCTGTCCGAACTCGTCAACGAGGAGATCGACCTCACACCGCTCGACCACGACGACTGGCACGCGGGCGTGGGCGCCTACGCCCGGGGCTACCGCGAGGTGTTTCTGCGGCACCCCAACACCATCGCCCTGCTCGCCCGGCGCCGGGTCGAGGCCGACCTCCAGCTGCGCGGATACGACGCCCTGCTGGCGGCCCTGACCAGGGCGGGCCTGTCTCCCGCCGATGCGGCCGAGGCCGCCGCCGCGCTGGACTACCTGGTGCTGGGATCGGCCCTGGAGACCTTCGCGGCCGGCTTCACCCGCACCCCGTCCGGCTACCGGCCGCAGTTCCCCGCCCTGGCCGACTCCCTGGAGGCCGCCGCCGAACGGGGCGGCGGGCCGACCGGGCTGGACGGGCGCGGATTCGAACTGGCCTTGCGGCTGCTGCTGAACGGGCTCCGACTGAACCCGACAGATCGCCGCGACACCGGCGGATGAGGCGTGCGCACACTGCGCAGCCCCGGCGGGCTCAGGGGGTGGGCAGGCCGCCCGGGCGGGCGGGGCGGCCGAAGCGGACCGGGACTCCGGGGGAGTACAGGACGCTCACCGGTGGACCGACCGGCGACGGCAGTCCGGCGGCCTTCACCAACTCGTCCTCGCAGGAGAGGAGTTCGGCCCGGTGCAGTGGCCAGCGCGGGTGGGCGTTGGGCAGGTACACCGGTCGGCCGAAGAAGGCGTTGTGCATGCCCCAGCGGGCGGTCAGGAAGTGTTCGAGGGCGGTGGGCTCCTCGATCCGCTCACCGACCCGCACCGCGATCCGGCAGCGTGCCCCGCGCGGTCCCGGCCAGCGTCGGCTGCTGGTGTAGCTGATGGTGTCGGCGTCGCGGCGGATGTCCATCCTGGCCCACATGTAGGGCAGCCGGAAGGCGGTGCGGGCGACGGCCACCGGCAGCAGCCGCGATGCCTCCAGGGAGCGGAACACCACGCCGCGGCGGCCGTGCTCGTCCACCGAGTAGAGACGCACATTGGTCTCCGGAAAGGTGCCGAGGTACGGGATCCCCGGCACCTTGAACCAGCCCACCCGGTACATCCGGAAGGCCACCAGGCCGATGTAGGTGAGCCCGTCGTGCGTGTCGGGCATGGCCCCGGCCGGCAGCAGCGGTGCCACGTCCGCAGGGTCGGCGGCCCAGTGCAGGAACGACAGGTCGAGCCAGGACTGGGTGAGCAGCGTGTCCGGCACCGCGCGCACCGGATCGGGCGTTATCGGCTCCGCGGGGACGGGGATGAGCGACATGGCATCAGCGTGGCACATCCTTCCGGCCGAGCCCATCGATCGCGCGGGTCAGCGCGCGGTGTGGGCGGGGAGCCAGACGAGGGTGTCGGTCTCGCCGTCGGTCTTCTGCGGGGAGACGGCCACGGGCGTGCTGAGGTGGGCCACCTCGACGGTCTCCAGGGTGGTGAAGAAGCCGCCCATCGCACCCCAGGGCATCTCTGTCGCCAGCAGCGCGATCCTGGTGCCGTCGGGCGAGAAGGTCGCCGCTCCGAACAGGTGCTGGTTGTGGCCGGCGTCCTGGTAGCCCGCGGCGATCAGTGTCGCCCTGCCGGTGGCCAGGTCGGCGAGGTAGTCGCTGCCGCCGTCCGAGTAGGCCAGCTCCTTGCCGTCGGGCGAGAAGCTCACCCCGCCCTTCGGCTCCACTGCGAGCCGAGGCTGGTAGGGCTTCGCGTTGCCCGTCTTCATCCACAGGCTGCTGCCGCCGTCGAGGCTCACCGCCAGGGTCCGGCCATCGGGGGAGTAGGCCTCGGGCTGGATCGAGGTCGTCTTCTCGAAGCCCAGATCGAGCCCGGTCAGGCCCTTGCCGTTGGTGCCGATCCGGTAGAGCGCACTGGTGTCGGAGATGAGGTTCCTCACCCCGAAGACCAGGTGCTGGCCGTCCGGGGTGAAGATCGCGCCGGTGAGGGTGTAGTGGGTGTTCGGCAGTCGGTAGACGACCCGGCTGTGGGTGCCGTTGCTGTCCATGACGTGCAGCGTCAGCGGGGTGGTGATCGCCCGCTCGGTGGTGTCCGGCGTCGCCGCGCCGATGTAGGAGAGCTGGGTGCCGTCGGGCGAGGCCGCGGGGTCGCAGCCGGCCCCGGTCGCGGTGAGGGCGGTGACCGTCCCGGTGGTGGGGCTGGTCCCCGCGAGCGCGCACACCCACTGCGGCCCGTCGTCGAAGGTCCCGGTGACGATCGTTCCGTTGACAGCCTTGGCGGGCGCTGCGGTGGTGGCCGCGTGGGCGGTGGCGCCGGAGGCCCCCCAGAGCCCGACCAGCATGGCCGCCGTGGTCGCCAGGGCGCGCGTGCGATTCCTGTCCATGGTGTGAACCCCCCGTGTGCACGGGCGCCGCGTTGGCGTCCGCTGAGGCTGCCCCCCGCGCGGACCCCCCTGAGACCGCCGGGAAACGGGCAACCCGTTGAACATAGCCTCCGCCAAAAGGCCTGTGCAATAAGCAGGGTGACCATTCGTCAGGGGAGAGGCGGGGCGTCACCAGTCCCGGGCGGCGATCAGCGTCTCCACGTCCGCATCCGGGAAGCCGTAGGCCGACGCCACGAACCAGAAGGCCTCGGCTATCTCCTCGCGGGCCACGGTCTCGATCTCGCTGCCGGCCGCCTCGAACTCCTCCTGCAGCGCGTTGAACGACACCGTCGCCGCCTCTGCGAGGACATACAGGGCCGACAGGTCCGGCGGCTGCTCGGCCTCGACCCGCTCACACAGCGTCAGCAGGATCGCCTGTCCCTTGTCGACGACGTGATCCGGAAAGTATCTGTCCGCGTACAGCCCTCGTAGAAACGTGTGCCCTGCCACCTGCTGGTTCGTCACCGACATGGCGGTTCCCCTCTCTCAGCGCCGATGCCGGACATCGTGCACCATGCCACTGACAGAACTCGGTGCTCCGCGCGGAACGGATCAACGGTGGGTCTGCGAGGCGGCCGCATGGGGGTGGAGGTCGCCGATGCGCAACCGGTGTGCGGGCGGACGGGGCAGGGCGAGGGTCGACGTGGCCCGGGGGCCCGGCGCGACGTGGAGCAGCTCGCCCGGCTGCAGCAGCCGCCAGCCCGGGTCGTCGTCCATGCGCTCGCTGGCGACCACCACGCAGGCGGTGTCCGCCAGATGCGCCGACCGGGCGCGGATCCGGTGGTGGTCGTCGCTGTGGTCCAGCGGCCCGGTGCCCGGGCCGCCCGGGGTACTGCGGTCCAGGACGTACAGCTCGTGGGTCTCCGGGTAGCGCAGTGCCCACAGGCCGTCGGGGGTGGTGAGGATCAGGTTCAGGCAGAACACCGGCAGCCGGTCGGCCACCCAGCTCGCGGCGGCGGCGATCGCGGCGCCGATGTCGCCGTCGTGGCGGCGGATCTCCTGGGTGATCAGGGCGAAGAACCGCTCGGAGTCGGTCTGCCCGTGGACCAGGCGCGAGCCGTCCCCGGCGCCTGCGGACAGGTGCGCGTCCAGCAGGTCCAGTCCTTCGATGACGCCGTTGTGGGCGAACAGCCGCCCCTCCTGTTCGAAGGGGTGGGTGTTGGCCACCGACAGGTCGCCGGTCGAGGCGAACCGCACATGGGCCACGAAGGTGGCCGACTCGAGGTCCTCTGCCTCCAGGGCGAACGCGCGGTCCTGCCAGGCTGCGACGGGCTGCCGCAGGACGACCGGTGATCCGTCGGCGTCGAAGACCCCGACGCCTGTCCCGTCCGGGTTCGCCCGGCTCTGCTCCTCCAGGCTGTCCGGTGCCTGGACCAGCCAGAAGGTGGCGTGGACGCGGTGGGGTGCGCTGGAGAGTCCGAAGAGGCGGCACATGCTCACCCTTCTTCCCGGTCGTCGGCGGACCAACCGCCCTCCGGTCGCGGCGAGGTGGGTTGCGGCCAAGGGCTTGTCCTTGCCGCTTCCCACGCCATAGCATCCGCCTGCTTGTATGTACATTGTCACCATCTTCGCTTCGGCGTCGCCCCGCAGCCGCCGGCCGCGGGGCCACCACCCCAGGAGGAAGACATG
>Ga0302314_10010902_pt1 | contig 15879 bp, 12 predicted proteins | sample III_Palsa_N2_3_FD_200533 | JGI IMG/M metagenome (GOLD analysis project Ga0302314, IMG submission 200533) | Peat permafrost microbial communities from Stordalen Mire near Abisko, Sweden - III_Palsa_N2_3 | ecosystem: Environmental > Terrestrial > Soil > Palsa > Peat permafrost | place: Sweden... | reverse complement strand
TAGGTGCCATCCAGACGCAGGTTCGAGAAAGTCAGATTATGAGGGAGCGCGAAATACTTGCTGGTCGCCGGCAAACCCGCTTTTAGGGTCTGGCTGCTCTTGTAATTCATGGACAGCGTGAAGGCCACCGGGATGAATTGGCTACCCGTGGCCGCCGTGGGAACGTACAGCTGCATGCCCGTCACGCTGACGTTCGAGGTATCGCCGGTCAACAGGAACACGGCGCAGGCATTGGTTGTACCTGCCCATTGGGAATTCACGCCATTGACGGCGTCGAACACGATGGCGCGGTTGGCCGCGAGCCAATCAGTCAGCCGCACGTCATTGAACATATTGCCCGGCTTGCCTACCGAGGTCTGGCCGTTGTTTTCGAAGGTTGCCGCTTGGATCACGCTGATGCCGCCGACGTACTCGACGTTCCAGTTCGTCAAAGTGATGTTATTGCTATTCGCCAGCACAAAGGCGGGAATGAACTGATTGTCCACGGTGAACTTGCCGTTGCCCGTGAATTCGACGCTGGTGCTGTCATCGATGAAGATCGGCCGCGAAATGTCCGAACCGATTTTGACGTTTACCGGGCAATCGATAACCAGGGTGAAGGCCCCGTGGGCCGCCGCCGCGAACGCCTTGGCAAGACCGGCGGTGTCGTCGGAACTGCCGCTGCAGGATACGTAGCTGCTGACCGATTTCTTGGTCGAAGAAACCGTGGTGGTCGCACCCGACGCGATGGCAGTGCTGGCGCTCGCCGTGGTAGTACTGGTGCTCGGGCTGGTGCTGCTGGCGGTTGTAGTGGCCGCGGTTGTAGTGGCCGCGGTCGTCGCTGCCGACGTGGTGCTCGCGGCGGTCGTGGTGGACCCCGACGTGGTGCTCGCGGCGGTCGTGGTCGACGCGACGGTGGTAGCCGTACTTCCGGTGGAGGTCGAGGAACTCGTGGTCGTAGAAGGATTTCTCACGATGGAACCGGAGGCCGTCGCAGTACTCGCCGTCGAGGCAGCCGTCGTGGTGTCGGTAGACGTGCTCGTCCCGGAGGAGCCAGCAGAGTTCGAGTCCGAGGAGGATCCGCATCCAATGACGGAGAACGCACAGGCGGCCGTTACCGCCAGGACAAGAAGGCCTCGTTCGATCCGCGGGAAACTTATATTCAATGGATAAACCGCCGTAGTTAACTGACGCGAATGAATCAACATATTCATCTCGACGGGCGGCAGAGTACTGGGGCGCTCGCGGGCCAACAACTGTGAGGAATTGGCGACACCGCCCCCCCGACCTTAGCTTTTCAGGGCCGGCAGTACGGTGGTGTGCACGGCTCTGTGATGGAATCGAGTGTTTCTCGCGAAGTGCGCCCGCTAGATGCCAGGAGAAGCTCAAGATCGGTGGCCCCTGGCCGCTAAGGAGCGCTCTTTTTTTGCCCTCGCGCCGTGCGCGACGAAGGGCTTTGTGTAATCGCGCAATGGGTCACACATTTGTCCGACGAACCGTTCTACCGAAGTTGGTGCGCGAGCGGGAGCGCCCGCACCCAATTCGCCCATGACGGTCACGCAGCCAACGTTTTACGATACAGTTCATGGGATCATTTGTGTCTTGCCCCCCTTTGGAAACAGGCCATTTCGGAGGTTCCGGTTTTGCAAATCCCCCGATTCAAAGTGATATGTCCGCTGCTGTTCTGTTTGGCGCTCATTCCTGGCCTATCGCTGGTTAGGGCCGCCGACAGCGGCCCACGACGCTCCATCGGCGGCTGGGTGTCCTGCAAAGGCCGGTCGGACGACACGGCGGGGCTCGCGAAGGCCTTGGCGGCGGCGGCCCACGGCGCCTTCACCCTGGTGGTCGATTGTCCGGTGAGAGTCAGAATCGGCACCGACATCGAAAAGACCCTGTTCATCGACGACGGCACGATGGTCGAGTTCACCGGCGCCGGCAAATTCACCGTTGACAATATCTCCATCCCGGCCTTCGTAATCGCCGATTCGTCCAACATCTCCCTCATCAACTGGAATGTGGAATACGACGCCTCGCTGCCGGTGGACCCGAATGTGACCGTTTATCGCGACGGCATTCCCGTCAGGGGAGCGAAGCCCGCCAACGCGTTCAACGACCTCCGCTTGACCGCTTGGTTGGCGGCCAACCGCGGGGTCGTTTTCGATCGCAGCCATGGGAACGTGAATTCCTTCTGGACCGGGGCAACCAATCCTTGCGCGGTGTTTTTCATCACGGGAGATTCGGGAAACCTTCAAGTATCCGGCCTGCATCTTTATGTCCCGGCCGCAGCCGGCGGCGAGCGCTTCATCCCGGTGGCTTTTTCGCTGGGCGCCAATGTCAAGCGCAACCAAACGATCGTTGCGCAGGCACCCATGACCGGCGACGCCTACGCCGTTCCCCATGACTTATCCTTCTCCAACATCCAGCTGGATGGGACCTACATGGGTTGGGTCGGCGGCGTCCGTAATGCCACCTTCCAAAATATCGAGTCTCTGCGCTACGGGGACCTGCAGGACGCCAACGGAGACAACGTGGGCGGAATCAAGAAGTGGTTTGCGCCGCCCCATCTCTTTTATTTCGGTTACTCGACGACGGGCGATCCGGCATTATTCAACGACAATGTAGCCATTCTGCACGTGGTCGACAAAGGCCTGCGAGTCGGGCGGGCGCGGGACGCCGGCGGCTCGGACACGCTGAGCGGTTACGCCAATTCCCTGAAGCTCGGCTGTGTCAACTGCAAGGTCGACGACTATAGCAGCGCGCGGCCGGATGGTCTGATCGATGTGTTGGGTTCCGATGGGCTCGCCATATCCAATGTCACCGGAACTTATGATTCGGCCTTTATCAACAATATCTTTCCCGGCTGGCGGTTCCCTGCGGCCTCGTACAAGAATGTCACGTTCGACAACGTAACGTTGATCGACACCGCCCCCGTCAGCATTCAGCCGCCGATCGGTAACGCCGGCCAGCCCACCAATGCAGGGATCGTCTTCAAGAATGTCCATATTGAGCTCAACCAGTGGGCCGGCCACGGCAGCCCATTGCCGGTGCTCGGCGGCCCCTCGAACGATGTGTCCATGGACGCGTTGGTGAAGGGTAATTCATGGCGCCTCGCCAAAGCGCAGAAAGGCTCGATCGACGTCGTGCTGCAGGCCGCTCCCTCGACGTCGGGTCACGGCACCACCCTGACCTGGACGCTCCATGGTGCCGACCACTGCAGTGCCAGCGGGGCCTATAAAGGAGAAATCATCGGGTCCGGCTCAACTACCCTGGATGCTTCGAGTGCCCCCGCCAACGACGTCACCGTCACCTGCCAGCGCACGGCCGACCTGTCGAACGCGTCGGCGCGCGTCGTGGTGGTACCCTGATCAATCGAAGTCGAGGCAGGAGCCGAGTCGCGGCGCAAGCGACTCCGGCGCGAAGCGGACCCGAAGGTTCACAATGGCGCGCTGCGCTTCGCGATACTCGGCTTCGCGGTGCGCCCGGGCCACGGCAACCACGGCCGCCGGCACATCATCGATCGTTTCGCACCGCGTGCCGATTCCCGGAGCCAACGCATGGTAGGGATCGATGAACTCATTCGCGGTGTACACCAGCGGTTTGCCGAAGGCCAGCGCGTCCATGAACGTGCCGCTCGCCCGCAGCCGGAACGCATCGGGCTTCGATAGCCAGAGGGCGTAGGTGACCGCCCGCGCACCCTGCAGAAACGCGTCGGCGGAAATCGGCAGCGTCCCGGTTCCTTCGACCAGCGGCGACAAGCGCTCCACGGCCGCGCGGTCCCCCAGAAACCCCACCAACCTGAAGCCAATGTGCGGCGCCGCCGCCCTAACCGCGCGTGCCACCCGTTCAAGCAGCCGGCCATCGCCGCAGTTGCCAAAGATGCCGAACACCACCTCACCGGGAGGCGCCGGCAGCACCTGCGGGAAATGATAGGGGTGATCGATCACGCAGGCGTTTTGCATGGCCGGGGCGAACTGCGCCGGGATAGCCCGACGAATCGAGTCGCTCAGGAGGACATACCGCAACCCTCGCGGCTGCCGGCCGCGCAACACCTTCTGCAGCGCGAACAGGCTCATCGGAAACCGGTCCGTCACAGGTCCTTCGATTCTGTCGAGGTCGCCGTGCAGCACCGCCCTCACTTCCTGGTTGGGCTTCATGTGCCGCTTCAACTGCAGCAACTGCATGCGGCTGATCGAGCAGAACAGGACGCGCTCACCGGCATTCAATACTTCGCTGAACATGCGGCTGTTGCTGCACCATCGCGCCGCCAGAGAACCGTCCGACCTCTGCGTCATTCCCCGCCATTCGATCGCGCTCACAATCGCAGGACAATTTCGCTCGAGAATGCCTCGAACCGCGGCCGCATGCTCCGGACGCGCCCGAAAGGACACACGCAATTCCGGGTAGGCCAATACCACGGCATGCAGCAGCGCCGCATTGAAGGGGGCATGGAACAAATTGTGCATCTGCGGCTCGACTACCGCGATCGCTGCGGGTGTCATCGGACTCCCGTGGTACCGGCGGATCGGGCTGCGCGAATTCGGGCGAAGTGACCCAAGAGTTTGTCGGTGTAGTCGGACCAGCCGCCGATGCGCTCGATTCGCGCCCGCGACTTGGCACTCATGGTCGACACCAAATCCGGCTCATCCGCCATGCGCTGCATGCGTGCTGCCAGCGCCTCGACATCCCGTGGCTCGACAATGAATCCCTCCTCGCCATCATCGAACAGATTCTCGGCGCCCGTGTTCTTCGACGCCAACACCGGACATCCGCAGGCCATGGCTTCGGCCAAGACGAGACCAAATCCTTCCTCGATACTGGGCAGCACCAGCACCTGGGCCGCACTCATGTGAGCCGCCAATTGAACCTGCGGCACGGGTCCGAGAACCCGTATGTCGCTCCCGGCGGCCGCTTGCAGCAGGAGTTCGGTTTCTTTCAGTGGCGTGCCGATGAGCGTCAGGCGTTTGTTCGGGTGCCGCAGCTTGGCGAAGGCCTGAAGCAAGTAAGGTATGCCCTTGCGGATCGACAATGCCCCGACGAACAGCACATGAAAGGCGTCGGCGACCTTCGGGTGACTCGGCCGAAACATGTTGAGATTGGCGCCGTAAGGCACCACCGCGAGCTTCCGGGGATCGACCCCTCTTTTGACGAACGTGCGCTCGACGAAGCGCGACGGCACGGTGATCAGATCCGAGGTTTCGTACTCGATGAGTTCCCGCTCGATGCTCCTAGGGTCGATCGGAGGCGCCGTCAGGCCATGCAGGCGAAACTCCTCCAACAATAGGGCCTGCTGCTCCAGGATATGCGTCGAGCCGCGGTCGCAGATGTAGGGCACACCCAATTCCTTTGCCCGTTTGCCGCTGGCCGTGCCCGTCTGGGACAGAGCCATGTACACATCCGGCAATTCCCTGGCTCGGCGCAATACGTTCAGCGCGGCTCGATCGACGCTGAGTGTCGATCGATAGGTCAGCTCGTCATAAGGCGCCGGCAAGCCCAGCTTGCCGAAGCCGAAGCGCAGCGTCCGGAAAAACGGCGCCGTGATCAGCAGCTGCGGATCGATCGATTCACGCTTCAGAGAAAAGCGCGGAAAACCGCTCACGACACCGTATAGGGAATCTCGATGCTGCAGTTCGCGCGCCAACGCCATGATGTGAAACCGCCCCGGCGTCGCCAAGAGTGCCCTCATGACCGGCTGCCCCTCCGGAGGAACATCCTGCTGACCTTGTCGGTGGCAAGTTTGGGCAGCTCGTGAAAATAGAAGTAGAGGATGATGCAATTGACCGCGAGCGACACAGCCAGAATCAACGTTAGTCGGCTCGGAATCCATACCATCGAGAAGATGGCCGCGGACGCCACGAGGATGGAAATCATGGATATGTACAGCAAACCCCACGGAAAGGCGATGTCATGCTCCTGCATCCACCGATGGGCATAGAACGCCGACAGTGCGGTCGCCACCAATTCCGCCCCCAACAAAGCGGACGCCGCGCCGGAGACCCCCAATGCAGCACTCAGCAGGAGGATGCCGGCAACCGCGATGAGGCTGTTGCCGATCGAGATGTACAACTGGACTTTCAATAAGTTGTTTCCCTGGAGAATGGCAATGAGCGGCCGCGCCAGTGCAAATATCAACAGGCTGATGGAGAAAATTCCAAACAGTGCCGGATTGAAGCCGATTTTCCCGCGGGTCCAAAAATGAAACACGTACGGCATGAGCCACTGAAACACGATCAAGACCGGCGCCAAAACCACGACCGCGAACAACCAAACGAAGCCGATGATGGCATTGGTCCGCTCCGCGTCGCGCTCCCGTAGAAAGCGCATGATTTCCGGCATGACCGGCGCCGTGACGGTGCCGATGCCCTGCAAGGACAGATTACTCATGGTCCGCATGGTAGCAAATGCCGTCATGCCGACGACGCCGATGGTGGCGCTCAATAACACTCGGACGCCCTGCTGTCTGAAGATGTCCAACACCGTGGTAAGCGCGATGGCGATCGAACGTACGAAATTCGAGAATCCCAGCCGCCAGTTGGGCCGGACCGGCCCGAGGTCGTGGCGCCGGAACATACGCCACAGATCGAGGTGAATCGGCACATTGAACAATAAATTGCCAACCACACTGCAAATGGCAGCACCCAGGAGATTGGCTCCCGCCTCCACCGCTCCGGCAGTGACCAAGGACCCGAACACACCCAACCAGGTCTGCCACCAGGTCATGCGGGGAAAGTATCCGTAGGGCGCTACCGCGCGGCCCGCAAGTCCGGCCACACTCGTGGTCAAGGCCAGGGCCGAATTGAGCACCACGGCCCAGAACGCCTGATGCAGCAGCGCATCGCTCAGGGTGTGGTGCGGATCGAACGTCACTCGCATGAAGCCACCGAAAATCAAGCCGACCATGACCAGGAGTTCGGCCAGAGCGATAATCAGCACCCATGGAACGGCGGAATAGAAAAGAACTCGAAACTTGTCCCGCTGCCTGTCCCCCACTTGGAGGAATTCGAAGCCGACGAAATTCAGATGCCCAGCGCTCATGATGGCCGACAACGATATGAAGGTCTGGATCACCAACCAGCAGCCGTACTCATCGACGGACCAACGCCCCAGGTAAATCGGCACCAACAGAAGCTGCGAACCCGCGGTCAGCAGAATCTTGACCCAGCCGGCGGCGCTCGCCGATAGAAATCGATGGACGGTGCTCACGTCTAACGCATCAATCCGTCGGGTCGAGCGCCGGCATGCTGAAACCGGTCAGGCGCAGATATTGGGCGAGTTCGTCCCTGGACGCGTGTTGAAAATAGAACACATCATCGTTGAAATTGATCGGCCGATCGCGGCCGTATCCAAAAGGCAGGAACTCGTAATTTCGACACATGCGGCAGGCCATGGTGAACAGAATCAATCCGGCTCGTCTAAATTTGTCGATGCTCGTGATTTCAGCCAGCTTGAGAAACGGCGACGGCAGCATCCGAGTTCCGGCGTACTGGAACTTATTTTCCGGCGCGATCTGCTTGTCCGAATAGTTGATGGAATGAAGCGCGCTCAGGAAGCGACGCAAGCCTTTTTTGTTGGCCGCGAAAAAACTCTGTTGGATGTCCATGTCGCCTCTGCCAAAAACCAGGTCCCTGCGTCGCAGGGCGTTCTTGGTCCTATCCAGAATGGCTTTACCGTGGATCAACGCGTCCTGCTCAACATAGAGAAACAGGTCCACGTCGTTGAACAACGCGTATTCCATACTGAGCATGATGGCCGCCATGGCGCCACAGTAGTGCGTTGTACCGTTCTGGGAGTGTCCCGGATTCATCAAGAGCTCGATTCGTTCGACCGGCGTCGCCGTGAATTCCGACTCCTTCGCTTTCACTGGTGAGGCGGAATCGACGACCAGCACGTGCCTTGGCGCCAGGAAGGTATCCACCGACTGCCACCATACCGGCCGAAATCCGACGCCCCTGATCGCATCGTCGCCGGCAGTGCGATAGTTACGCGGTTGGTCCGATGCAAACCAGCCTGTGGTGACCAATTCGCAGGACATCAAACGAACCGGCCGTCAGCGGCGGCCGCGCGCCCAGAACTCATTCGCCCGACTTCATGAGCTTGCGGGCCGCGCGCAAAACCAGCGGCGGCGTCAAATCCCGAACCAAGGACTTCACGGTCATCCGGTTCGCCCCATACAGGCGCGGGGCGAAAATCGATGTGTGCGCCTTGATCGGGTCGTGCTCTTTCACGATGGCCGTATGGAAATAAACGATGAATGACTGCCGTAAGCGATCCGGCGGACACGCGAGCGGAGTCGGAACACCGTGGAAATTCGGATTGGCCACCTCGAATATTGCGGTCCGGTTATAGAGCGGCTCGATGGTGACATCGCAATGCTTGCCATCGTGACTCCAAAGTTCGAGTTCGCCGTGGTAGTCCTTGCTCCAGGATTTGTTGAGAAACACGATCATCGCAAGCCGGCGCAGCAAGCCCGTGTCGTACGCGACGTTACGGTCCGAATGCACACCGAAATAGTCGCCGCGGCGCATTTGCGCATAGCCGGAGCCAAGCAGATACGGATCGGGAAGCAATTGCGCGATGCCGGTGATCTCGGACAACAGATACAGAAACGCCGCCGAATGTACTATGCGAAGGAAATGCTCTCCGGCATGTCCCAGTGCCATCGCGGAGCGCATGCGCAGCGTCCGCTCGCGCGAGTCCTGATCGAGTGTCGACCAGCGGTCCGATCCCATCCCCGACATCTCGGTCAACAAGGCATCCAGAATCTGTTGATCGAACAGGTCGTCGATGACGACGTGCGAGAACGGCTTGGCGCTGCGATAACTTGTCTGCCAATCCTCCACTCGCCCGGGGAGAGTGACTTTCCCCTCCAGGATTGCCTGAAATTCTCCCGTCAAATCGATGCTCATCGAGAACTCCTGTAACCCCGGCCTGCTCGTTCCAACTCACGCACTTTCAACACAATCATATACTCATACATCGACTGCAACACAGCGTAGGTCAATCCCGCCCGCCCGTCCAGAAAGCCGCGCTTTCCCATGTATAGAATCATGAATTTCAGTACCGCGCGAAACGGCAGCCGATAGAAGAATTCCTTTTGATGGAACCGGCGTTCGTGAAAATCTGCCGCGGTGAATGCCTTCAGCGGCGAGAATTTTGCCTGGCTGTCCCTATTTTGTGCGATCTGTTGGGCTTCGAGCGAGCTGTAGGCATTGTGCCGGTCGAGCCAGTGACTCATGCCCTTGCTGAACGGATAATGATCCAAGTAGCCGGGCAGCGAACCCACGGTCCCATCCACCAGCGACACGCAATTCACCGCCCTTTCGTAGCGCATTTTTTCCGGTCGAATCACCCGCAGGTAGTAAGGCGAGGTTTGTACGTGTTTCAACCAGGTACCCATGAAGAAATCCCGGCGTCGAATGCGCATCGCGGAAAATTCGCCGGGCGAACCCGCGAATGCAGCTATCGACGCGTGCAGGTCGGGGGTAACACGCTCATCGGCATCCAGCAACAACAGCCAAGGGTGCTTGTACGCGATGTTACGCAGGCTCCAATTCCGGTGCGCAGCCTCGTCGCCGCCGAAAATCTTCGGGCTTTCATAGGTGCGCGTGGTGACCTGAGCGCCGGCGGCGCGCGCAATGTCACACGTGCCATCCATGCTGCCCGAATCCAGCACGTGAATATCGTCGCACCAGGCGATCGACGCCAAGCAGTCCGGCAGATCGCGCTCTTCGTTCTTGGTGAGTATGAGTACCGAAATCAATTTGTCGCCCGCGTCCGTATCATTCGGCCAACACCTCGCGATAATGGTTCACGAACTGGGGAGCGACGACGTCCCAATCATGTGGGCGGGCCGCTGCACGCGCAGCCTCCGACATGGCCGCCGCCCGGCCGCTCGCGGCGCCTAAAATGTCACCGAGTGCGGCGACGTCGGAGGGGCTGCCGTCGAAGTGCAACAGGCAGCCCGCTTCTCGATCGCGGAAAAAGGTATTGATCGGCGCTATGTCCCTACATATCACGATGAGCCCCGCAGCCAACGCCTCCACCAGGCTGAGTCCGAAGCCCTCATGTTCGCTGGCGGTGATGTACACACCACGTTGCGCAAGTTCAGCGTGCAGAGCGGCTTTGTCCAAGTAAGGCTCGAATCGTACCGCGTCCTGCAAATCCAGACGGCGTACCAATTCCTGCAATCCAGGCAACAAGCCGTCGAAATCTCTCCCGCAAATGAGCAGATCCACTGGATATCCAAGCCGTCGGGCATGCCCCACATATTCAATCGCCAAATCGACACGTTTGTTGCTCGACAACCTACCCCAATATATCCATTGGAATAGCGAGCGCCGGTCGCTTGCCGTCACGGCGTTGAAGCTCTTGACCGGCACGCCGTTGCTGCACAACACGGTGCGATCACCGAACGCGCTGAAATAACTGAAATCGTTGGCGCTGCTCGCCAGGACCCGGCGGTAGTGCGCCGCGTAACCGCGTAGGAATGTGGCCTCATACGCCCGCTTGAAGAGTCTGTGACTCTTGGTGTGCCAAAAGCCACCATGGGTGCTGAGCACGGCGGGAATATCCGCGCAGCGCCAGCGCACATTACCCGACAAGGCCAGCAACTGTGGGTCATGCACATGAAGCAGGTCGAACTCCCGCGCGAGTTCCCCGAGCAAGCGCGCCCACCCCAGAATGCGATTACCCACCAACGGCAGCCGGTGGACCCTAACGCCCTGTACATCATCGACGGATGGCGACAATCCGGCGGCGACATGAGCTACTTCCATATGAACGCCGAGCGGCCCCACTCGTTGGGCCAGTTCGAACACCACTTGTTCCAACCCGCCGATTTCGGGAAAAAAAGTCGGGGTAATCGCCAATACCCTCATGGGGGTTAATCATGCCCTGGAGGGTTGGCCGCCTTCGAAATCAAACGCCGTGGCTTGATTATGCGGGCAGGATTACCGGCGGCGACCACCCAGGGAGGAATGTCCTTGACGACCACGGAGCACGCTCCCACGACAGCCCCCTCCCCAATAGTGACCCCCGGGCCGATGAAACAGTTGGCGGCTACCCAGGACTGACCGCTGATGGTGATCGGGCGATAAATCAGCGGCATGGCGGCGTCCTCGAAGTCGTGCGAGGCACTGCAAAGGTAGGTGCCCTGCGACACCGTCGCCTGTTCGCCGATGGTAATGTGAGCGAAATTATAAACTTCCACGCCGCGGCCCAAGGCCGAATACCGCTTTAGCGTGAGACTCCACGGGTGCCAAACCAGAACCCCGTCCATCACTAGGGCGGGTGTTTCGATTTGCGCACCGAACAGGCGCAATGCGGCAATGCGCACCGGCGAAAGCCATCTTCCCGTGCCTCGCAGGAATAGAATCTTGAACGGCCCCCACAGCACGCGCCGGATCTTCACCCCGAGGGACCAGCCCGAGCGGGTATTTTGCAGCGTCAGCTTGACGGACTGCTGGGAAGAGTCCGGCGCTCTCATGGAGGGCGGTTCCACGTGCGCGCTCACGCTGCTGACTCAACGACGGCGAGCAGATCCTGGGCCATGGCATCGACCGTGAATCGTTCACGAAACAAGGTTCGCGCCGCCTCCTGCATGAGCCGACGTTTTTTTTCGTCCAAGAGAAACCAGCGCATCAGTAATTGAGTCGTTCCCTCGAGAGTGTCGGGTGCCACGAACCCGGCTTCGGCAACCTGCACCTCGCGCCAAATATTGACCTTGTCGGAAATCAGCACGGGCACGCCGCAGGCCAGTGCCTCGGCCACCGCTATACCGAAATTCTCTTGATGGGAAGGCAACGCGAAAACCTCGGCGCAGTAGAAGGCGCCCCACTTCATGCCATTTTGCAGCATGCCGGGCCAGGTGATGCGCTCATGAATACCCAACTGAACCGCAAGCGCCTTCAATTCTGCCGCCCAGCCAGTCTGATCCGGTCCTGCCATGACGAGATGCAGCGCTGGATCCCCGGCGGCCTGTGTCGCGAAGGCGCGGATCAACAGGTCGCAGCCCTTTTTCTCGTGAATTCTACTCAGGAACAAAATGACTCTGCGGCCTCGCAACTGGGGATGCACCTCCAAAAATCGGGTCCGCAGTTCCTCGATGTTGGTCGGCGGACTGCTGGTCCCGTAGGCCACGACGCGTTCTTTGGCCCGGTACAGCCAAAAGGAGTCGCGCGCCTGTAAACGCTCCTCCTCGCTGGTGAACAGCACCGAGCGGGCATCGCGCAATACGCGATAGTCTCCCCAAGGCCAGTACAACCACTTTTTCAAGTGCTTGCGCGGATAAGCCCGCTTGAACCAGGGATCAAGCATGCCGTGAGTGAAGACGAAGTACGGCACGTCCATGCCGCGAAGCGCTCGCCAGGTTCCAAAGCTGTTGTACTGCCACAAACCATTGATGATGACGGCATCGAAGCGTCGTGCATTCGCCCGCAGCCACGGTACCAGAGCCCGCGCATACCGGTAGCTTCCCACGCCCGGCCCAAGCGCATGGACCGTCAAGGGGAACCCCTTCAAAAACTCCTGGCTGGGATCGTCCAGCGTCGCCAACTCCACGCGGTGACCCAGTTGTTGGAGTCTGATACCGCGTTGGCGCACCCCTTCGAGGGGACCGCCTGCACTGGGGTTGGCGCTGGACAGCACGTGAAGAATGTTCAGAACCGCGTGCTCTGGTTGAGACCGCAGTCCGCTGCGCCGCCATGCAGCTCCATGTCGACGATACGCTGATAAATCGACAGGTAGCCGTCGATGGCTCTGTTCGAGTCGAATCGCTTGACCCAGGCATACCCCATGGCGCGGCGCCGACCTTTCTGCTCCTCGTTCTCCGCCAGCAACTCGCTCAACACCGTTGCGCCACTTTGGGCCCACTCGGCCCGGTCGGCGAGAACCTTCAAGCGCGGCAGGTAGCAGGCGGCCTCGCCCCCCACCTCATTCATCGGCGCCTCGCCCGTCGTGATGACCGGGCACCCACAGGCCATGGCTTCAATGATCGGCCATCCGAATCCTTCGGCCAAACTCGGAAACAAAAACGCCGATGCTCGCGAGTACATGGCCTGCAATGTGGCGCTGGCGAGATTTCTGGCGAATCGCACCAAACCGTCAGGAAGCTTGCGCAGCAGGGCCATGATGTCGGGATTCGGCTGCGGCGAGACGCACCAAAGAGGCAGGGGGTTCGGTACTCTCGCCACATACGCGACGTACAGAGCAATCACGCCGGCCAGATTCTTGTACCACTGCCCGCCGCCGACGTGGAGCAGGAATCCCGACGGAGGCAACTCCAAACCCGCCGCACGGAAGGCCCGATCGCTGTCCTCGACCGACAGCGGCGCATAGGGAAAATTGAGTCCGTTGTAAACGACGTTGGAGGTCGCCGCGCACACACCACCGAAGCGATGCAAGTCGTCCCGCGTCTTCGCGGAAATGGAAATGAAGTGCCGTCCCCGGCGAAATCCTCGGCGAATGTAACTCTGATAGACGCGGCCGGTGATCGACGTCGGGTTCTCAGGCACATCTCCCAACGCGGAGCGCAACGCCAAGAGATCATGCGCGTGAACGACGTGAGGTCTTGCGGCGACCAAGGGCACCCAGGGACCCAGTGCCTGATCGCAGAACACGAACAGCGTGTCCGGCGCCACCCGCTTGGCGGCACCGCGTACCCACAGCGGGAAAATCAGGTACTGATCCATATAGCCCGCCCATTTGGCCAGGCGGCGATAGGGCACCCATTTGAAAACACGGGGCTTTGGCGCCCACACTTGCACCCGATGTCCGCGAGCTCGATAGGCGGTCGCCAGCATCTGCGCAAAACGTGGCATGCTCTGCGATGTCATGAAGTCGGGGTGGCAAAACATGACTACGTCCATGGCGTCAGGCGCGCAGCCACTCCGGAGCGTCCAGAGCCGCCGTCGATGGGCGCCGATCGCGCACGATCAACCGCACAAACCCGAAGACGAGGACGTAAATCAAGACCATCTGTTCCCAGTTTCGGAAAATAAAGTACAAGGCGGTATGCACCGCCTCATAAGAAATCGACGAATTGAACACATTCCAAATTTGCAGCATCCCCAATGTAGCCAGGGAGGTGGCCGCCGACTGCCTGACGGTCCACAAATCCAGCAAGAAGAAAATGCACAGAACGATGATTCCATAGGCGAACGGGAACAAGGGACCCATCAAGGCATTTCCCTGGGCGAACATGGATCCGATACGGTGGCCGCCCAGTGGCACCCCCCGGCTAAGATACGCCAGATAATCGCCCATGGAATAGGCGAGATCCTCCTTGGCGATGGTCACGCCGAAGCGTCGATAGATCGGGGTAGGCAGCCCCATCCAGGCGAATTTAATGGAAATATCCTGCAATCTATCCTTGGCTTCGTCCGTGGTCAGGGTCCGCGCGAAGTGGAAGGCGTTGTCGGCGTACTTCGTCGTCACTAAGCGATTCATCAGGGGATTTTCCACATAGTGCTCGTCGTAGGCACCGTAGCGGGACGCGGTCTCGCCTCCGCGCTTGTAAGCCGCCATGATGTTTGGCTTGGACAGAACGAAGAACGTGGTGCGAATCATTTCCGTTGCCGACACCTTGCCGCGCCACTGCCGTGCCACCGCCATGGCGGTCGCCACCTCCGAGGCGGGCACCGCAACAACAGCCAGGACCAGGGCGACACCGGCCAGGCGCAGCAACGCTCGCCGGGTCACCGGTGCATCGCTGCGCATGCCCGCGAATAGGTACAGGAGCCCGATGGTAGCCACACCTTGGAACATGACGGCCCGAGTATTCAAGGCCAGTCCCAATAGAACTGCCATCATCAAATAGATGAGCAGCAAAGCCCTGTGCAGCCGCACATTGCAATAGGATTCGCCTTGCTCCCGCGTGTAAAAGATGATGAGAAAGGGGGCCCATGTCAGGAAGATGAAGCCGGTGGCCACCTTACCCACGGCGCTCTCCAAGTGCGCGACCGGGAAGGTGCATAGACCCACCAATCCGATGACCCAAAGCGCCGCCGGGCGCGGTACTGCGTACACGCCGGCCCACCCAAGCAGGCCTCGAATCAAGCCGGCATGCCCCGCGCGCTTTACCGAAAAGAAGCGGTAGGCACAATGAACACCCAAAGCCACCGCTTGGTAGAACGCCAGCATGCCGAACGTGTACAGCGGGTCATACAGAGAGGCGCTGATGGCCGTCCACGCGGCAGTTTGTGCCAATAACGCGCCCAGCTGCGAAGTGAAGCAAAACCCCAAGATGCTGAAAGTGGATAAGGGGTGGGTATCCAGCGCCTTGCTCCACAGGAGGTAGAGCAGCAGAGCGAGCGACGACGACATGACGATTGCGGCGGCCGCGATATTCACCGCACTCGGCAGGATGATCACCTGAAGGAAAAATGCCAGCATGGTGATGGCGATCAGGAAAAAAAGAATGCTGCGTCGGACGTTCATTGCCACCCGCCTCAGATGAGGTCAAGACGCCCCAGGGCTCGCTCAGTGATGGCCCTCATTACGTTCTCGTTGCTGTGGCCATTGGCGATGCTTCGCGCATGACCGGCCGTGGCTATTTGCATGCGTCGGCCCTCGTCCGCCAATATATCCCGGCACACCGCCGCGCATTCCGCGGCGTCGCTCCAGAATAAGGCCTCCTTGCCCTCCTCATACAATTCGAGATGCTCCGTGGTGCGATCCGCGCATAGCAGCCCCCCCAGAGCGGGAATTTCCAGCGATCGCGTCGTATGCAGGTCGCGATTGCCCTTGGATAGGAGCCCGAGGTTAACCCTGGCGCATTGAATGGCCATGGCATAGTCTGCCCCTTGGATCTGCCCCCCCTTCCAATAGGGCTGAAGGATAGGCCACTCCGGCGCTTTGTTCCAATTGGCGCCGCGAATGGACAGCGGTACGCCAAACTTGATGAGT
>Ga0302314_10010900_pt1 | contig 15880 bp, 12 predicted proteins | sample III_Palsa_N2_3_FD_200533 | JGI IMG/M metagenome (GOLD analysis project Ga0302314, IMG submission 200533) | Peat permafrost microbial communities from Stordalen Mire near Abisko, Sweden - III_Palsa_N2_3 | ecosystem: Environmental > Terrestrial > Soil > Palsa > Peat permafrost | place: Sweden... | reverse complement strand
CGCGGGCAAGAGCACCATCGTGCCGCTCGCCCTCCTCGAAAGCGACTGGCTGGCCGGGCGCACGCTCTTGATGCTCGAGCCGCGCCGTATCGCCGCGCGCGCCGTGGCGCAGCGCATGGCTCAGCTCATCGGCGAATCGGTGGGCCAAACCGTCGGCATTCGCACCCGGCTCGAGACGCAGGTGAGCCGCGCCACCCGCATCGAGGTCGTGACCGAGGGAATCCTCACTCGCATGCTGCAGTCCGACCCGGAGCTCGAGCGCATCGGCTGCGTGCTTTTCGACGAATTTCACGAGCGCAGCTTGAACGCGGATCTCGGCCTGGCGCTCTGTCTCGAGAGCCAGGAAGCGCTGCGCGAGGATCTGCGCGTGCTGGTCATGTCGGCGACGCTCGATACGCGCCCGCTCGCGCGGCTCCTCGACGATGCGCCCACCATCGAGGCTCATGCGCGCAGCTTCGAGGTAACGACGCACTACGTTCCGCGGCGCGCCGAGCTCTCGCTCGAGCTGCAGTCGGCGCAGGTGTTGCGGCGCGCGCTCGCCGAGGAGACCGGAGACATTCTGTGCTTTCTGCCGGGCGCCGCGGAAATCGGCCGGGTACGGCGCACGCTCGAGGAGTCCTCGCTCGATCCCGCCGTGTCCGTGCTGCCGCTCTATGGCGAGCTCGACGCGGCAGCTCAGGATGCGGCGCTCCGCCCGAGCCCCCCCGGCCGGCGCAAGATCGTCCTCGCGACCAGCATCGCCGAGACCAGTCTCACGATCGAGGGGGTGCGTGTGGTGGTCGACTCGGGCCTGCGCCGCTATGCAAAGTTCGATCCTGCGACTGGAATGAGCCGGCTGGAGACGGAGAAGCTGTCGCACGCCGCCGCCGACCAGCGGCGCGGGCGCGCCGGGCGCCTCTCCGCGGGCGCGTGCTACCGTCTGTGGTCCGAGGGTGTGCAGGCGACGCTCGCCGCGCAGACGCCGCCCGAGATCCTGCACGCGGACCTCGCACCGCTCGCCCTCGAGCTCGCCTGCTGGGGCGCGGCGGACGCCGGGCGTTTGCGCTGGCTCGATCCGCCGCCGCAGGCACCCCTCGCGCAAGCGCGCGATCTGCTGCGACACTTGCGCGCGCTGGACGCGGCCGGGCGCATCACGCCGCATGGCCGCTCGCTCGCCGCGATAGGCGCTCATCCGCGGCTCGCGCACATGCTGATCAAAGGCCGCGACCTGCGCGCGCCGCGCCTCGCGAGCGAGATCGCCGCCATTCTCGGCGAGCGCGACGTGCTGCGCGCGGCGCCCGGCTCCCGCGATGCGGATTTGCGCTTGCGCGTCGCCGCTCTGCGCGGCGCTCGAGCGTTGCCCGGCGGCCTCACGGTCGACGCGCGCGCCTTGCGGCAGGCGGAGCGCGCAGCGGGCAAATGGCAGCGTGAGCTCGGTGGCCGCGAGGAAGTCACGGATGCCGACGCTTGGGTCGGCGTACTCGCCGCGCTCGCATACCCGGAACGGGTGGCACGTGCACGCGATGGCGGCGGCCGGTACCTTCTGGCGAACGGCCGCGGGGCGCGCTTCGGCGAGCCCCAGGCACTCGCAAAATCCGAGTTCATCGTGGCGGCCGAGCTCGATGGTGCGGAGCGCGACGCGCGCATTTTCCTCGCCGCTCCGCTCGAGCGCGAGGATATCGAGCGGCTCTTCGCGGACCAGCTCGAGGAACGCAGCGAGATCGTCTGGGATGAGCGGGAAGAGGCGGTGCGGGCACGCAAGGAGCGACGCTTCGGGGCGCTGGTGCTGCGCTCCGAAGAGCTGCGCGATGCGGACCGCGCGAAGGTGGCCGACGCTGCGCTCGCCGGGCTGCGGAGCTTGGGACTGGCCGCGCTCCCCTGGACACCCACGCTGCGCCAGTGGCAGGCGCGGGTGCTGTTGATGCGTAGATTCGCGGTGCCCGCCGCGGAACCCTGGCCGGACGTGAGCGATGGCGCACTGCTCGATACGCTCCAAGAATGGGCGCCTGCGTGGATGGCGGGCCTCGTCCGCCGCGAGCACTTTGCGCGCTTCGATCTCGCCGGCGCGCTGCGCTCGCGCCTGTCCTACGCACAGAGCACCGTGCTCGAGCGCGAAGCTCCCACCCACTTCGCGGCGCCCAGCGGCTCGAGTCTCCCCATCGACTACCTCGACGGCGAGGTTCCTACCGTGTCGGTGCGTCTACAGGAGATGTTCGGACTGCGCGCAACTCCGTCCGTCGCCGCGGGACGGCTGCCGCTCTTGCTCAAGCTGCTCTCGCCGGCGGGGCGTCCCGTGCAGGTCACGCGCGACCTCGAGAGCTTCTGGGAGCGCGGCTACCATGAAGTCAAAAAGGATTTGAAAGGGCGCTACCCGAAGCACTATTGGCCGGAGGATCCGCACGCGGCACAGCCGACGAGGCGAGTGCGGCCGCGCTCGTAAAGAGACTCAGGCCGGCAACTCCTCGAGGCTAACATCCCTGGTCGCAGCAGCGGCGCTCGATCTGCAGAGTCGCATGATCGATACGGAATCGCTTCTTCAAAGCGGGAGTGAGAGATCCGAGCAGCGCCTCGTCGGAGGTCCCGTCCGGTACGACTAGATGCGCCGTGAGCGCAACGCTCGTGGTCGACAGCGCCCAGATATGCAGGTCGTGCACGTCGGTGACGCCGCTCTGATCCGCAAGGTAGGAGAGCACGTCGGTCGAGTTGACGCTCGCGGGAACCCCGTCGAGCGAGAGGTGCAGCGAGTCGCGCAAGAGTCCCCAGGTGCTCATCAGGATCACCGCCACGATCAGCAAGCTCACCACCGGATCGAGCCAATTCCAGCCCGTGAACAGGATCAGTGCACCGGAGACCAACACGCCGGCCGACACGGCGGCGTCCCCGAGCATGTGGATGAACGCGCTGCGCCGGTTCAGATCGTCGTGGCTGCCGGCATGCAGCAGCCAGGCGGATAGCCCGTTCAGCACAATGCCGACCGCGGCAACGGCGGCGACCGTCCCACCCGCGACGGCGGGCGGCGTCGCGATGCGGCCGACCGCCTCCCAGGCGATGGCTCCGCAGGCGAGCAGCAGGAGCACGGCATTCGTCAGCGCCGCGAGCACGGAGGAGCGCCCGAGCCCGTAGGTGAACCTGCCCCCAGGCGGACGGCGCGACAGGATCACGGCGGTGCAGGCGCACGCCAGCCCGAGGACGTCGCCCAAGTTGTGGCCGGCATCCGCGATGAGCGCCACCGAGTTGGATAGAAAGCCGAATGCTGCCTCGATCACCACGAAGCATAGATTGAGCGCGATGGCGATCCCGAGGCGCGCCGTGACACCGCCGGCACCGATCGCATGGGCGTGGCCGTGAGAGCCGTGGGCATGGCCCGCATGACCCTCATCCTGGTCCTCATCGTGCGAGTGCCCGGCGTGATCATGGTCATGATCGTGGTCATGGTCATGGCCGACCGAATCCTCACTGTGCCGATTGTTCATCCGCCCGGTGTTCCTTGAGTTGCTCGAAGCCGTGCAGGCGCCACAAAACCGGGAAGAACACCCCGGCCCACAGCACCGTCACCAGCAATGTTACTCCTCCACCCAGCACGATCGCAGGGACCAGGCCGAACCAGGCGGCGGTGAAGCCGGATTCGAACTCGCCCAGTTCATTGGAGGCCCCGATGAATACCGAGTTCACGGCGCTGACCCGCCCCCGGATCGCATCCGGGGTCTCGAGCTGCACCAGCAGGCCGCGGACGTAAACACTCGCCATGTCGCCGGCACCCAGCAACGCCAGGGCGCTCGCGGCCACCCAGAAGCGCTGCGTCAGCCCGAAAACGATGATGGATATGCCGAATATGGCAACTCCTCCGAACATCACAAGGCCGACGCGCCGCCGCACCGGCCGCAGGGTGAGCCACAGCGCGGCGAGGACGGCCCCCGCCCCCGGCGCGGCCCGCAAGTAGCCGAACACCTCGGGACCCGCGTGCAGGACGTCCTTGGTGAAGGCCGGCAGCAGCGCGGTCGCACCGCCGAACAGTACCGCAAAAAGATCGAGCGATATGGCACCCAGTACCGTTTTGCGCCGCCAGATGAACCGCAGTCCCTCGAGCAAGTGGTCCCAGGACGCCGCTGCAGCGCGGCGACCGGTCTCGCGGTGCCTGAGCAGCGCCAACAGCCCCACGCCCGTCGCCAGCAGTGCGGCGGCCGTGCCGAACACCCATAGCGCCCCGCCGTTCGGCGTGTGCGAGGATTCCCCGAAGGCGAAGATGAGACCGCCGATGCTGGGGCCGGCGATTGTCGCCACCTGAAAGGCCGAAGAGTTGATCGCAATCGCATTGCCGAGCGAGGACAGGGGAACGATGTTCGGCAGGAAGGACTGAGTGGCGGGCATCAGGAAGGCGCGCGCGACTCCAAGCAATGCAAGCACGCCGAAAATGGGCCACACGCTCGCAACCGACAGGCGTGCGAAGCCGTACAGGAGCAGCGCGCAGACCAGGAACGCCGTGAGGCACAGCATGATGATCACCCGACGCTCGTATACGTCGGCGGCGTGGCCTGCGAACAGCGCGAGGCACAGGAAGGGCAGGAACTGCGACAGCCCGACCAGCCCGAGGTCGAGCACCCGGCCGGTGAGGCCATACACGTGCCAGCCGACGGCGATCACGATCATCTGTGCCGCAATCGCCGAAAAGAACCGCGCGAGAAGAAACAGGGTGAAATCGCGTTCTCGGAAAACCGCGAATCCCGTCGTCCCGGGAGCGGCCGTCAAACGCGCGCAGCCCGCCGCGAGCTCACAGACCGAGGGCGCTCAAGGAAGCGTGATCGTCCGGACGCCGGCCGAGGGGCCAGCGGTACTTGCGGTCCGACTCGGCGATGGGCAGATCGTTGATGCTGGCGATTCGCAGCTGCATCAGGCCGTGCTCGTCGAATTGCCAGTTCTCGTTGCCGTAGCTGCGAAACCACTGGCCGCTGTCGTCATGCCATTCGTAGGCGAACCGTACGGCGATGCGGTTCTCCCGGAACGCCCACAGCTCCTTGGCGAGTCGATAGTCGAGCTCGCGCGACCATTTACGTTCCAGGAATGCCTGTATGGCCTCGCGGCCCACGATGAATTCCGCGCGATTGCGCCAGCGGCTGTCCGTGGTGTAGGCGAGCGCAACGCGCGCCGGATCGCGAGTGTTCCAGGCGTCCTCGGCCATCCGCACTTTCTGCGTGGCCGTCTCGACGTCGAAGGGCGGCAGGGGTGGTCGGTCCATACAAACCTCGAGGGCTTGGGTTGAAATCCATTGTAGACGAGAACGCGCCCGGCCGGCAGCCAAGCCGCCGCGCGCGCTCAGCCTTCCGGACTCAGTCACGCGGGCAAATAGTTGTTCACGAGATCGGCCATGCGCTCCGGCGCCGTGAAGAACGGATCCATCCCCACATCGGGAAGGTCGACACACAGCGCATCCGGCCGAAGCAGCAGCTTCACGCGCGAGGTTTGCTCGAGGATGTCATCGTGCGGTGCGAGGACGGTGAGCGGCACACGCAGAGACTTCAGCCGCTTCTCGAGCGGATAGCTGCCGGCCGCCTTGAGCGCCGCCCCCGGGTTGGCGGCGAGCAGCAACTCGACGAAGCGCCGGTGCGCGTCGGCGAGATCGTAGGGCGGCTGGCGAAAGGCGAAGCATGCGCGCCACGCCGCGAGCACGTGTCCCCCTTCGACCGCGGGCCGCAGCGGCTGCTCGCTGTACTTTTCCAGCTGGCGCCGCTGCTCCTCCGCCGTGAACAGCGGCATGCCCACGGCGAGCACTCGGCGCACCCGATGCGCATGCGCGTGCGCGATTTCGATCGCCTCGAGCGAGCCGACGTGCACGCCGAGCACGTCGAATGTCCCTTGCACGCCCGCAGCGTCGATGGCGTCCACCGTGCACTGCGCGTATTGCTCGAGCGACAGCGCCCAGGGAGGAGCATCCGAGAACCCGTAGCCCAGCCGGTCCGGCGCGAGACTCGGCCTCGTCAGCCGCTCCTGCAGCGGCTCCCACATTTCTCCGGAGCGCGGCGAGGGATGCAGGAGCAGCAAAGGCACGCCCTTGCCCTCGTGGCTGCGCACGTGCAGCTGTCCGTAACGCGTGGGATGCAGTCGCCGGGTGAGCATGAGTCCCTCAGTGGGTGTTCGAGAACCGTTCGATCAGCCGCGCGATGGCCTCGGGCTGCTCGATGTGCAGCATGTGGCCTGCGCCCGCGACGCGCGCGATCTCGACGTCTTGGATGATCGAGCGCATCGCATCTTCGGCGCCGTCGGCGCCGAGGCGCGGCAGATAGTCCGACAGCTCGCCGACGACCATGAGCACGGGTGCGACGATGCGGCGCCAGCACGCCGCGGCATCCTCGCGTTGATACAGCGTCGGGTTGACCCAGCGATGCCGCGGATCGCCGAGCAGATGCACCCGGCCGTCCGTCTGGAGACGGCCCCAGGCGTGCGCCACGAACTCGGCTCGCGCCTCGCCGAAGCGTGGATAGCGGAAGCGAATGATCGAGGCCAGCTGATCGAAAGAGTCGTAATCCTTGAGCGGCGGTATCGACTTGACCTGATCGAGCCACTTGACGAGCTGCGTCGGCGCCTCCCCCGGCGCCGTGCGCGGCATCCCGAAGCCCTCGAGATTGACCAGTGAGCGCACGCGCTGTGGGCGCACGCCCGCATAGAGGCTCGCGATATTGCCGCCCATGCTGTGGCCGACCAGACGCGCGGGTGAGTCGCCGCACAGAACATCGAGGAGCGCGTCGAGGTCAGCGAGATAATCCTGGAACCAGTAGCCGTTCTGCCCCCACTCGCTCGAGCCGAAGCCGCGCCAATCGAGCGCCGTCAGCGGCCAGTCGCGCTCGAAGGCATCCACCAGGAATTGAAATGTATCGCCGGTATCCTGATAGCCGTGCAGCAGCAGCCAGCGCGGCTCGTCGGCGCGCGGCGCGGGACCCCAGCTGCGCACGTGCATATCGAGACCGCGGATGCGCAGGGTCTCGTGCCGCGCCGCGCGCAGCACTCGATAGGAGCTCATCGGGAGAGGACTCGACTGCGCCATCAGCGGCTAAGGAACAGGCGGTAGGCCGGATTGTCGGTCTCCTCCGTGTACGGATATTGCAGCTCGTTGATGTGCAGCAGGAAGTCCGTGACCGTGTCGGGAGGCACCTGAATTCCGGCGAGCACGCGGCCGTGCTCCGAGCCGTGATTGCGATAGTGGAACAGGCTCACGTTCCACTGCGTGCCTATCGCGCGCAGGAAGTTGAGCAGTGCGCCCGGACGCTCGGGAAAAACGAAGCGATACAGCCGCTCGTGCTCCAGGTTTCCGGGGTGTCCGCCCACCATGTAGCGCACGTGCAGCTTCGCCATCTCGTCGTCGGTCATGTCCCGCACCGCGAAGCCCGCGTCGCGCAGAGTCTGTATGAGTGCGGCGCGCATGGCGAGGCCCGGCGCAATGGACAGACCGACGAACAGCTGCGCCGTTTTCGCATCGCCATAGCGATAGTTGAATTCCGTGACGCTGCGGTCGCCGAGCAGCTCGCAGAAACGCAGGAAGGAGCCGGGCGCCTCGGGTATCTCGACGCCCAGCAGCGCCTCGCGCTGCGCCCCTACGTCCGCGCGCTCGGCGACGTAGCGGAGCCGGTCGAAGTTCATGTTCGCGCCGCCGTTGATCGCCACCAGCGTGCGCCCGCTGCACGCTTCGCGCGCCACGAATTTCTTGATCCCCGCCACCGCGAGCGCGCCGGCCGGCTCCGCGATGGAGCGCGTGTCCTCGAAGATATCCTGGATTGCCGCGCAGATCTGGTCGGTGGTCACCAGCAGAATCTCGTCGACGTACTGCTTGGCGAGGCGAAAGGTTTCCTCGCCGACGCGCCGCACGGCGACGCCGTCCGCGAATATGCCCACGCGCGGCAGCGTGATCCGCTTGCCGGCGCGCAGCGATTCGAACATGCCGGCCGCATCCTCCGGCTCGACGCCGATGATCTTGATGCGCGGATAGAGCGACTTCACATACGCGGCGATGCCGCCGATCAAACCGCCGCCCCCGATCGGGACGAAGATCGCCTCGATGCTGTCGCCGTGCCACTGGCGCAGGATCTCCATGGCGATCGTGCCTTGACCTGCGATGACGTCGGGATCGTCGAACGGGTGCACGAACACGAGATTGCGGTCGCGTGCGAGGCCGATCGCGTGCTCGTTCGCCGCGTCATAGTCATCGCCCTGCAGCACGATCTCGGCGCCGAGGTCGGCAACCGCCTGCACCTTGATCTCCGGCGTCGTGATGGGCATCACCACCAGCGCGCCGATGCCGCGCGTGCGCGCGGCGAGCGCGACGCCCTGCGCATGGTTGCCCGCCGAGGCGCAAATCACGCCGCGCTGTGCCGCGGTCGCCGAGAGCTGCGCGATCTTGTTGTAGGCGCCGCGAATTTTGAACGAAAACACGGGCTGCAGGTCTTCTCGCTTGAAGAGCACGCGATTGTCGAGCCGGCGCGAAAGGCGCGGCGCCGCCTCGAGCGGGGTCTCGACCGCGACGTCATACACTTTGGCCTTGAGGATGCGCTCGAGGTAGTTGTCTTGCATGGCCTGCTTGGATTGAAAGGTCGTAACATTAGCGCAAGCGCCCCTTCGGGGGCACGTTTGACGGAAACTGTGAGGCGCTGCACAGCTGCGGCCCGTTCACGCCGCCATGGCCTTGGGCGAATTGGATAACATACACTTATGCGTAGCTTGAAGTGGTGGCACCTGGGCCTCGCCCTCTTCGCTCCGGCCGTCTATGCGCTGACCGGGAACGGCGTTGCGACCGACAACGTCAAGGCGCGCCTCCTGAGCGAGCAGGATTCGATTGCGCCCGGCCAGTCGGTCTGGGTCGCGCTCGAGCTCGACATCCGCGACGGCTGGCACACCTACTGGCGCAACCCCGGCGATTCCGGACAGGCGACTCAGATCGCGTGGAGTCTGCCGCCCGGTCTCAGCGCGGGCGACATCGAGTGGACCACGCCGCATCGCTTCGTCGTCGCTCCCTTGGTGAACTACGGCTACGCGAAACACGCGCTGCATCTGGTGAAGATCAGCGCGTCGCCCGACCTGAAAGCGGCGACGCCGCTCGACCTCAAGGCGAAGGCCAGCTGGCTGGTGTGCGCCGATGTGTGCATTCCCGAAAGCGCGGATCTCGACTTGAAGCTTCCCGTGACGGCCACGGGCGGACCCAAAGACCCGGCGGTTACGCACATTCTGGATCAGGCGCGCGCGGAGCTCCCCGGAGCCGCGCCGGCGGCAAGCAGCGCCCGGATCGTCGACGGCCGGCTCGTGATCACTCTCGGCAAGGAGTGGGGCGCGACGCTCTCCCGCATCAAATCGCTCGCGTTTTATCCCTTGGACGACGGCGTGATCGAGTACGCGGCACCGCAAACGCTGAGCCGTCGCGACGATGGCGCCGTGGATCTTGCCGTCAAGCTCGGCTATCAACCGCCGCGCTCCGGAAGCGTTCGCGGTGTTCTGATTGCAACCGAGGACGGCGGCACGCCCGGCGCCGAACCCATCGAGGTGCCCATCGAGATCGCGGCGAGCTTCAGCGGGCCGCCCGCGCCCGCCTCCGCCGCAGGTCCCCGCTTCGCGCCCGCGCTACCCGCCGTGCCGCCTGCCCGCACGCCGGGACTCGCGGCGCTCATGCTGCTCGCAGTCCTCGGCGGCCTGATCCTGAATCTGATGCCGTGCGTGTTTCCGGTCCTGTCCATCAAGGCGATCGGTCTGGTGGAGCAGGCAAAGAAGCATCCCGCCGCGGTGCGTGCCAAGGGCCTGATGTTCGCTGCCGGGGTCATCGCCTCGATGCTCGTGCTGGCTGGAGTGCTGCTCGGCCTGCGCGCGGGCGGCGAGGAGATCGGCTGGGGCTTTCAGCTGCAATCGCCTTTGTTTGTCATCTTCATGATCTACCTGCTCCTCGCGGTGGGACTGAACCTCTCGGGGGTGTTCGAGGTGGGCGGAGGCCTCGCGGGTGTCGGTGACTCCCTGACCCATGGCGATGGCTTGCGCGCCTCGTTCTTCACCGGCGTGTTGACCACCCTGGTGGCAACGCCGTGCACCGCGCCTTTCATGGCCGCGGCCGTCGGAGCTGCCCTGACCCAATCCCCCGTCGTGGCGCTGTGCATTTTCGCGGCGCTCGGCGCCGGCCTGTCGCTGCCCTATCTGGCTCTGTCCTTTGCGCCCTGGCTGAGGCGCGCGCTGCCGAAGCCCGGAGCGTGGATGGACACGATGAAGCAAATCTTTGCCTTCCCGATGTATGCCTCGGCGGCTTGGCTCCTGTGGGTGCTCGCGCAGCAGACGTCCTCGCTCGGCCTGGGCGCGGCGCTGGCGGGCGCTCTCTTGGTTGCGTTCGCGGCATGGGCCTACCAGAAATCCAAGGGAAGCTCGGCCGCGGGGCGACTGACGGCGATCATCACCGCCGCGGCCGCTGTGCTGCTCGCGATCGCGCTGCCCGCGCGCTTGGCGAGCGTCGCGAACGCCGCGCCGGTCGCCGGCACGACGGGCGCCGCCGCGGCTGCCGTCTCCGGGGAAAGCTGGCAACCCTATGATGCCGCGCGCGTACAGGCGCTCGAGGCGAGCGGCGCACCGCTGCTCGTCAACTTTACGGCGAGCTGGTGCCTCACCTGTCTGGTGAACGAACGCAACGCGTTCGCCGACCCCGCCGTGCAGGACGTGTTTCGCAAGAAAGGCGTCACGCTGATGAAGGGCGATTGGACCAACCGAGATCCGGCCATCACGCAAGCGCTCGCTCACTTCGGCCGTGCCGGCGTGCCGCTTTACGTGATCTACAACTCGAAGCCCGGATCGAGCGCACCCGAGACGCTGCCGCAGCTGCTCAGCGCCGGAGTCGTCGCGGACGCGTTCGCCGCCCTGCCGGATCGCGATTCAAAATAGCGCCCGATTGGAGCATGCTGCGGGGATGGCCTCGGACAACTCCGGCAGCGTGTCGGTCATCGATTTCCGCCGTCAGCGATTGGTGCTGCAGTGGCACGTCATGGGAGGCACCTGGACCGCGTGCGACGTCCCGCCCCCGCTGGTGCATGGCGTCGCACTGATCCGCCCCTCGCAACCGAACATCTGCGTCTACGGGCACGCCGGCCGGCTGAGGCTGCAAGTCGGACCGGAGCAATTCGCGCTTTCCGAGAACTCGCCTCGTATCAAGTGCAGCCGCGGCATGGCGAGCTTCGGGCTGCGCCGCCGCTTCAGCGTCGTGTCGAGCACCGACGGAGTGCTCTTCAGCCATTCGTATTGGAGCAGCCAGGGTGAGGACTTCTTCCTCTGGCTCTCCGCGCGCTCCCAGGATCCCGACTGGCGCGCCACCATGGGACGACGCTGGTCCGAGGGCGTCCCGGCGACGGTCCTACGCACCGCCTGAAAGCAACCCCGCGACCTCCGACTCGCTCAAGTAGCGCCACTCGCCGGTGCGCAATGCGCCGACGTGGATGTTGATGATGCGCACCCGCTTCAAACGCCGCACACGGTAGCCGAGCGCCGAGCACATGCGGCGGATTTGCCGGTTGAGTCCCTGCGTCAGCACCATGCGAAAGGTCTCGGCATCGACGCGCTCGACCTTGCAGGGCTTGGTGGTCATTCCCATGATTTTGACGCCGCTCGCGAGCATCTTCAGCGACAGATCCGTGATCGGCCGGTTCACCGCCACGACGTATTCCTTTTCATGCTCGTTCTCGGAGCGCAGGATTTCGTTGACGATGTCGCCGTCGTTGGTGAGCAAAATCAAGCCTTCCGATTCCTTGTCCAGCCGGCCCACCGGAAAGATTCGCTCACTGTGACCCACGAACTGGACGATGTTGTCCTCGACGTGCGCCTCGGTGGTGCAGGTGATCCCGACGGGCTTGTTGAGCGCAATGTAGATGGCCTGCTTCTTGGCGCCGATGAGATTGCCGTTGATGCGCACCTCGTCGCCCGGAGCCACCTTGTGGCCGAGCGTCGCGGGCGCGCCGTTCAGCGTGACCCGTCCCTCACTGATCCACTTGTCGGCCTCGCGCCGCGAGCAAACGCCCGTCTCGCTGATGTACTTGTTGAGGCGCACCTAGCTGTCGAGAAAAGCGCTTATTTGCTTGGCGAGCGCTGCGGCGTCCGCGTCGAAGGGATCGGGCGCAGCGCTCGGCAGCTCCGCGATCCGCGCCGCGGACAGCAACGCCGGGTTCCAGTGGGCCTCGCTCGGATCCGCTTTGACGCGCATGACCAGGCTCGGCTGCTTCACCGCGGGAGCGCGATCCATGGGGGGTGTGCCTACCAGGACCAGACGGCGAACGAGGTCCGGCCGGCTCGCGGCGAGATCGAGTGCGACGGCCGCCCCGAAACCGACGCCGAGAACGTCCACCTGGCGCAGCCGCAGATCGCCGGCCAGATCGAGCACGGCGTGCGCGGCATCCGCGAAAGTCGCGCTCGGGGCAGGATCGGACTCGCCGAATCCCGGCAGATCCGGCGCATATGCCGACCGGGCGCCTGCAATTTCAGGGAGGAACCGGGCAAAGCCGCGGCTCGATCCCTCGCGCGAATGCAGGCAGATCAGAGTGACCTGCTCGTCGAACCCTCCCGTGCCCGGAAAGGCGGTACGCACATGCAGCTGTCCGAATTTGAAGTCGAAGTAGGCGCGGCGTGTCCTAACCGCGGTCTGCGGTAGGACCGATGGCTTGGAAGGCTTGGCCAATCGAAAAATCTCCGGATCGATGTCAAGATGCAAGCATACTCGATTGGCCTCGCCGCCTTCAGCGCGAGCAACTCACCGTCAATTCAGCTCGCGTCCCGATCCCGCGACTCCCACGCCTCGATCCCGCGTCTGTTGCTTTAGAGTCACAATAATTTTTGGCATTTCTTTACAAGAAGGCTAGCTTCGCGGGCTGGCCGACGCTAGAGTGTTGCAGGAACGCAATATCACGGGGAAGTAAAACAGACCGAACATCGCCAGCGCGCGAACCAACAAAGCGCCGCGATAGGCATGGGGACTTAGAAGCCGGGCTCTGCCCGGCTTTTTTATTGATGCCCCCGATCCCACACCCGCGAAGCGGTGAAGCCCTCGGAGCGTCCGCCCTTGAACAGGATGACCTCGACCAGCCGCCGGCCGTCCGAGGAGACGCTGAAGCGCTGCTCGTAGGGCGGATGGTCCTCATCCGGTTCCCCCGACTGCACCACCAAGGTTCCCTGATCCCAGCCGCAGCGCGGAGGCGGCGCGTCACCGCGGCCGCGAGTTGCGACCGAGGTATGCGCCGGCGCCTTGGCCGGGGTCACATCACAATCGCGGACGTTCCCGCCGCTCGAGAACGTGACCACGTTGCCCGCCTGCTTGATGGATACGTCCTTGCCGGGCCAGCGCAGACCTTCATCGAGCACGGTAACGGGCGGCATGACCGGTCCCAGGGCCGCGGGCGCCGCCCCACGCGCGCCTCGACGAGTGGCGGTCTGGCCGCTGCCGCTCGCGTTGGCGGTCGCCGCCGCCAGCTGACTCTGCAGAAGCCGCTGCGCGTCGTCGCTCTCCGCCTCATTGAGCGTCCAGCGCCCGGTCAAATCCACACCCGACGGCGGCGCGGTCGCGAGCCGCTCGCTCGCACACGCCGCCAGAATGCACGCCCCCGCCAGCATGGCCATTCGCATGCCGCACCTCTGGTGAAATTCTGGAAAGCTTACAACGAAGCGCGCGGCGCGGGCAGGTCAACTCGCCGAGCGGCGCGCTGCCGATGCACCCAGGCTGCTCGGGGCGCACACCCAGACGCGGCCCTCGAAGGGCTGAAAGCAAACGCGCAGCATTTCGGTTCTGCGGATGGTTTGCGAGCCGCAGTAGATCTTCGAGTCGGCGAGGTCGGCCTGGATGAGATCGACCAGCGAGGCCGTCGGTTCCGGCACCCCGGTGGGTGGCAGGGCGTGCGCCAGGATGCGGGCTTGAATGTCGTCGCGCTTCGACAAATTCGAGCTCCCCAGAACGGCGCGCTTGAAGCGATCGAGCACCGTGAGCACGGAGCTCAATGTATTGTCGGTGACATCGCTCGGAAGGCCGCTCCCGCCGATGAACTTCAGGTGCAGAAGTCCGCCGACGCCGCGGCTCTCGTCGTGCAGGCATAGCCCGAGCGCCCCATGCAATTCGGCGACGAGCAGCATGGGTTCCGGGGAGACGTGGTACGTGTCCGTCGGGACGACGACTTCCACCAGATCCTTTGCTACCGGAAGGCTTTTGGGCACGGTTCTCACCTTATGTAACCGATGGGATGCTGCCCGCAACCGCGCCAATCCTCTGCCGAGCGATTCACGCTTTTGCGAGCCGGGTGCCGAAAGTGAGACGCCCGGCGCTAACTCAGCGGAGTATGAGTTCATGCCTGGCGGTTATGTAGCGTGCCGGCGGCGATGGCTTGCATTAAAGTAGTGTGATGTACCGCTACGATGTCATCGACAAAACGCTGGTCGAGGAGCGTGTGGCGCAATTCCGCGACCAGACTCGGCGTTTTCTCGCAGGCGAGTTGTCCGAGGATGAGTTTCGGCATCTGCGGCTGCGCAATGGGCTTTACATCCAGCGCCACGCGCCCATGCTGCGCGTCGCCATCCCGTACGGGCTGCTGTCCTCGACGCAGCTGCGCACGCTCGGATCGATCGCGCGCCGCTACGACCGCGGCTACGGTCATTTCACCACGCGCCAGAACATTCAGTACAACTGGCCGCGGATCGAGGACGTGCCGGACATTCTCGCCGATCTCGCGGCCGTCGAGATGCACGCCATCCAGACGAGCGGCAATTGCATCCGCAACGTCACCTCGGATCCCCTCGCCGGGGTCGCGCCCGACGAGTTGGAGGATCCGCGGCCCTGGTGCGAGATCATCCGCCAGTGGTCGACCTTTCATCCCGAGTTCACCTATTTGCCGCGCAAGTTCAAGATCGCGGTCACCGGCGCACCGCGCGATCGAGCGGCGTCGCAGCTGCACGATATCGGCGTGCACATCGCGCGCGGTCCGCAAGGCGAGCCGGGCTTCGAGATCCTGGCGGGCGGCGGTCTCGGCCGCACGCCCATCATCGGCCAGGTGGTAAGGGATTTCTTGCCCCGCGAGCACCTGTTGTCTTATCTCGAGGCGATCCTGCGGATCTATAACCGCGCAGGCAGGCGCGACAACATTCACAAGGCGCGCATCAAGATCCTGGTGAAGTCGCTCGGCATCGAGGAATTTCGCCGGCGCGTCGAGACGGAGTGGGCATCGCTCAAGGATCACGGGCCGCGCACGCCGGTGGAGGAGATCGAGCGGATCCGCGCCTTCTTCACCCCGCCTTCCTATCGGGCGCTCGCGGACACCGATCCCGCGGCGGGACAGGAGGCGGCGTTTCGCGCCTGGTACCGCTACAACACGCACGAGCACAAGATACCCGGCTACCGTATCGTGTTCATATCGTTGAAAAAGCCCGACGTGGCGCCGGGCGATGCGACCGACGCGCAGATGGATCTCATCGCGGATCTCGCCGATCGGTATAGCTTTGGAGAGGTGCGCGTCACGTATGCGCAAAATCTGGTGCTCGGCGATGTCGAGCAGAGCAAGACGTTCGAGCTGTGGCGCGCTCTTGCGCAAGCGGGCCTCGCAACACCCAACATCGGCACGCTCACCGACATGATCTGCTGCCCGGGACTCGACTTTTGCAGTCTCGCCAACGCGGGCTCGATCGAGGTGGCAAAGCTCATCAACGAGCGCTTCGACGACTACGACTACCTGTACGATCTCGGCGAGATCGATCTGAAGATGTCCGGCTGCATGAATGCCTGCGGTCATCACCATGTGGGCGCCATCGGGATTCTCGGCGTCGACAAGGGTGGCGAGGAGTGGTACCAGATCACCATCGGCGGCGCCGCCGGCACCGATGCCTCGCTCGGCAGCGTCATCGGCCCTTCGGTGGCGAAGCGCGACGTGCCCGA
>Ga0302314_10010899_pt1 | contig 15881 bp, 11 predicted proteins | sample III_Palsa_N2_3_FD_200533 | JGI IMG/M metagenome (GOLD analysis project Ga0302314, IMG submission 200533) | Peat permafrost microbial communities from Stordalen Mire near Abisko, Sweden - III_Palsa_N2_3 | ecosystem: Environmental > Terrestrial > Soil > Palsa > Peat permafrost | place: Sweden... | reverse complement strand
CGCCAATATGAAGGATGTCGACATCAGCTGCTTCTGGCCGATGGAATTCATCTGCGACTGGACCGTGGTCTATCGCACCGCCGACGAGATGCGGGCGCTGGCGACGGGACTCGACGGTGCGGAGATCGAGGTCCGGGACGACAGTTCGGGCCGGGTCTGCATGTTGTACGTGCGCAAGCCGCGCTAAAGCCGGCTGGCGTCAAGGCCCGCCTCCGCCATCCCTAAGGGAGGGCGGGGGCGGTTGTTTTTAAACCGCCAGCTTGATCGCCGGCGTCGAGGCGGGTTCCAGAATGCGTCGGCTGGGGAACCAGATGGTGACGACGGTCCCGACATTGAGACGGCTGTCGATCAGGAACGTGCCGTCATGCAGCTCGACGATCTTCTTGACCAGCGGCAGACCCAAACCGGTGCCGCCGTGATTTCGGCTCAAGGAGCTTTCGACCTGCACGAACGGCAGGATGACCCGCTCCAGATCCTGCTCCGCGATGCCGATGCCGGTGTCGCGGATCTCCAGGCCCCGGCGCCCGAGGTCGTCCGCTGGAAAGCTGATGGTGATGGTACCGCCGCGCGGCGTGAACTTGACGGCGTTCGACAGAAGATTGATCGCGATCTGCCGGCACAGCCGCGCATCGGCCGAGAGATTGAGCGGCTGCGGCGGCGGCAGGATCTTGAGCTTGATCTGCGCCTGCTCTGTCTCTTCGCGGAACAGGGGCAGGCAGCCTTCGACCGTGCGGACCAGATCGACCTCGGCCACGTCCAGGCCCAGCCGACCTGCCTCGGCCTTGGTCAGATCGAGGATGGTGTTGATGATCTCGAGCAGGTGATTGCCGCTGTCGTAGATATCGTCGGCATAGGTCTTGTAGCGCTCGGTGCCGAGCGGGCCGAACATCTGCTGCCGCATGATGTCGGAAAAGCCGATGATCGCGTTCAGCGGTGTGCGCAGTTCGTGGCTGATGATGCCGAGGAACTCGCCTTTGGCCTTGTTTGCCGCTTCTGCTGCCTCCTGCAGCCGTTCCGCCCGCGCCTTGCCTTCGACCAGCAGCTCGCGGCTGATGAAGTTGCGTCGGATGTAGAACTCCTGGAAGAAGCTGGAAAAGGCGCCGACCAGAATCGAGATCGCAAAGAAGAAATCGTTGCTGAACACGGTGCGCAACGGCATCGGATTGATGTCGAATGCCACCAGCTGGTAGGCCGAGAACAGGGCTGCTGCTACCAGCAGCGCGTTCAGATGATGCAGCCGCACCAGCGCGGAGCCATAGATCACCACCAGGATCAGGCCGGCGTAATAGCTTTCTTTCGCCGGGCCCGCCGCAATCGCGATCATCACCAGGATGCCGCCACCGGAGCAGAGCATGCCGCCGCTCATGATCAACTGGGCATGCCGGACGAACAGCGGCGTATAGGTCAGCGCCAGGGCCACGACGAGCGAGGTAACGATGAAGCCGAACCGGATCGCCCAGAAGCGCTGATAGCCCAGCGGCTCGGTGAAGGGATCGAGCAGGCCGAACAGCGCGCACAGGATCGCGGCGCTCAACAGGAACAGCCGGATGACCGGCATCGCCGAGCGCAGGCTTTCGCGTACGAACCGGTCTTCGAGCGCCTTGTCGCCAAAGCGCAGCGAGAGCGGGTTCATGCGTGTCGGTTCAGGCCTGACCGGCACGATTTCGGCTTCTGCAGTCGTCACGCTCGCTCCATCGGAGGCGCCATCAGGATAGGGGTGGTCGGAGACGGGCGGATCTTGCACCATTGCGGCCCGGGATGCGATGTCGCGAAACGGGGGATATGGTTAAAATTCGACAAGAATTAGCGGCCATATTGGTTAATAGACGGTGAATTTCCCGGTCAGGCTGTGCGCATTCCGCTACCGTGGCCTCGGCGGGATTTGCGGGCGATGTCGTTGGGTTTATAGAGAAAGCGGCTGAGGTGGGGAGGGTGGCGTGACGATGCAGGACGCAGAGACGAGCAAGCCGGTTAAACTTCTGCGCGCTGGCGATCCGGCCCCGTTCACCGTGCTGAATCCCTTGGGCCGGGCCAAGGTTTTGCTGGTTTGCGACCATGCCAGCCGGGCGGTGCCCCAGGCGCTCGCCGGTTTGGGGCTCGCCGACTCGGATTTGGCAAAACATGTCGGCTGGGACATCGGGGCCGCGGCACTGACCCATGAGTTGTCGCGGCGCTGGGATGCGCCGGCGGTGCTGTCGGGCTATTCCCGCCTGGTGGTCGATTGCAATCGGGTGTTGGGCGAACCCACCTCGATGCCGGCGGTGAGCGACGGCATCCGGGTTCCGGCGAATGAAGAGATCCCGGCGGCGCAGGCGGCGGCGCGGGCCGAGGAATGCTATTGGCCTTACCATGCCGCGGTGGCGGCGGCGCTCGACCGGTTCGCGGCCGCAGGCGTGGCGCCGGCGGTGGTCTCCATGCATAGTTTCACGCCGCGCATGAACGGGGTCGAGCGGCCGTGGGAAGTGGGCGTGCTGTGGGACCAGGACCCGCGTCTGCCCCTGCCGCTGATCGCCAATCTGGCGCGGCTGCATGGGCTGACCGTCGGCGACAACGAACCCTATTCGGCGCGCGACCCCCACGGCTTCACGCTGCGCCACCACGTGATTCCCCGCGGGCTGCCCAACGTGCTGTTGGAGATGCGCCAGGACGAGGTCGGCAGCGACGCGGGCGTGTTGCGCTATGCCGATTACCTGGAAACCGCGTTCGCCCCGATCCTGGCGGACCCGTCGCTCTATCGGCCGGCGATGTATTTGTAGGCTAGGCCGCCTCGGCGAGCTTCATCAGGCCGCCGAAATGAGTATTGAAATCGCCCTGGATGACCTCGATGCGCTCGCGCACGGCATCGAGGAACGCATGCATGAGCCCGACCTGAAGTTCAGCAGGGACGCGGCGGTAGAAGAAGTAGCCCACCTGAAAACAGATCATCAGCGTGCCGACATGCACCGAGCGCAAGGCGCGTTGCAGGGGGTTCGGGCCGGTTTCAGCCAAGAAGGGCGAACATTTTTCATAGAATTCGATGAAGGGCATATCGCTCGCCCGCGCCTCGGCGATCAAGGCGTACATATCGGCGTACCATGCGGCGAAGGTGCGATCGATCGTCGCCATCGCTTCGGCGGTAATCATTTCGCCCGCGCGCTTGTCCACCAGTTCGGCGTGCAGCCGCTGCAGCATCAGCGGCTTGCGATGCGGTGGCGCATCCAGCTTCAGCGTCCGCGACAGCTTGGGGAAGGTGCCGGGGATCTGCACCCCGTCGGAGCAATTGTAGATTTTGGAATAGTCGCTAAACATCACCAGCCCCTGGGCCATCATCATCCGGGTCCAGTGCAGGGTGGCGTTGGTATAGGCCTTGCCGCCGAAATTCGCCGGCATCTCGATCGACATCACATCCTGGTTGTGCTTCGTCGTCCAGTCGTCGACGCGATAATAGATCGCGTCGTGCGAATGGTGCTTGTCGATGTTTCTGGTGCCGAGGTCGACGCCGAACAGGTAGAGCTGTCGGAAACACAGCAGCAGCGCCGCGCGGATCGCCAGATTGGTGCAGGTGGGCGCGGTGCCGTAGAGCCCGATATGGTCGGGCGACCAGAGGCCGGTGGAACAGACCGAATCCCGGAAATAGAATACCCGCTTGTCGAACAGGCCGGGCATTTCCGGACAGACCGTGCTCGATGCGATCAGCGTGATGCCGTGCAGGCCGAATTGGTCGGCGGTACGCTTTAGATGGTCATACGAGGACCAGCCATTCTCCAGCTCGCAGTGGAAATCCGGGCGGATGCCGTTGCGGAGCAGCGGCAGGATCCCGGTGCCACACGAGAAGATGACGGCTTGGCCCTGCAGACGCTTGATCGCTTCGATCGACTGGTCCAGCGATGGCCCGGATCCGACGATAAAGGCCGGCAGGTTCTTCTCCAGCCGAGGTCGGTCTTCGAGCAGCAGGAAGTCGTTCTGGATCAGGTTCATGCCGCAATGCCGCATCATCACCCATTCGTCTTCGACGAAGCCGATCGAGATGGGGAGCAGCGGCAGCTTTTCGCGAAACTCGGCGTAGGCCTCGTCAAGCACCATCGAGGAATAGTGGCGGAACAGATACGAGCCGTCGAGCAGACCAAAGCCCTTGCCGCGCATGGTCCAATGGACCCGCTCGGCCAGGTCGGCGGGATCGCGGCTGAAAAAGAACGTGATCGCCTGGCCGCGTTCGGTGGCCTTGTCGAAAATGGCGCCCCAATCGATCAGCCGCAACGTGTGATACATCAGCTCGGTGAATTCCTCGGCCAGGATGAAATGGCGCACGTCCATTTCGTCGAACAGGGCGGGGAGGTGGAAGCCCAGACCGATGCCGTAGATGATCAGGAAGCCCGCGTTTTCATCCGGGACGTCCGGAAAGCCCTTCATCCCTTGGGCCTTCGCGAAATCGTAGAGTGCCGCCGACACGTGGTCGTGGTAGTAGGGCTTATCCGATACGTGATGGGTCGGCGGATTCATGTAGAAACGATGCGGGCTCGCGCGGAATTCGGCCAGCTGCCGCTCGGCATGGCTCTTCGCATCGACCGGGTAGAGCAGCGTGTGGCCCAGATCGATGTTGATGTCGCCGGCCTCGACACTGCCGACAAGCTTCGCCACCGGTTCCGTGATCGCCGCCATCTGGTCATAGAGGCCGGGATTGAACCGCATGAGCGCTGCCATATTGCGCTCGAACAGATCGTCGGTATTTTCGGTCATGGATGGGCTGTCGAATTCACGAGAGTGGCGATGGCTTTGACCAGGCGTGCCGCCTGGGCGATCGGGGCGGCTTCCCGGTCGGCGATGATCTGGGCCGCGAACCCGGATCTGAATGCACCGGTCGTGACAGCCTCGACCGCCTTCAGAACATAGTCTTCGGCCGTGTCGGCGACCAGGGCGGCCAAACCGACACGTTCCAGCCACCCGGCCGCGAGATTGGCGCGAACCCGTTTCGCGCGGCAGACGAGACCTGGCGTGCCCTGGGCGGCGGCGGCGACCAGACCGTCGCAGAAGGCGTTGCCGATCGGATCGAGCAGCAGATCGACCGAAGCCAGATAATCCTGATCCGTGCCGGGCTCGCAGAGCCGCAACTGGCCCTGGGGCAGTTGGCCCGAGAGCCGCCGCGTCGCGTCCAGGCCGCCCAGGCGCGCGTCATCCAGGATCAGCGCGGCGTCCGGCAGCGCCGCCAGGATCGCGCGCCAGGCAGTAAGCGTGGCCTCGCCGACCTGCCAACCCTCGGCCAAGGTTCCAAAGGCGATGGCGGACCCGAGCGGACGGATCGAGGCAGGATCGAGCGGCGGCAGATCGACCGGCTGGCCGACCAATCCACCCTCGATGCCGACGATGCGCGGATCGTCCTTGCCGTAGGCGGCGCGATCACCGACCACGCCGGTGAAGCCCATGGCGAGCGCCGTCGCGAGGTCGCCATGCAGGGCCAGCGCGAACGGGGCAGGGGCCTGAGCGATCAGCGGGGCGTGGTCGCTGACGACCGGATCGTCGAGGTCGATCAGGACGTCGAGCGCGTCGTTGCGCACGACGAAGCCGGCAGTTTCGCCGTCGAGATCGCTCAGATCCTGCCAGACATTGGCCCGCGTCCTGAGGCGGCGGGCGAGCGGCGCATCGACCAGCCCGTAGGCGTAGACGAACAGTTCGACGCCCCGGCGATCCAGCTGCTCGAGGATCGGCACGGTGACGTCGAGCCCGTCGCCATGGGCCCAACGGCCCGAAATCACGCCGACCCGCACACGTCGATCGAGGAATTCCGCCGGGTTCGCCGGTGTCGGGCGCAATTCGGCGGTGACGAACCGTGCGCCCCAGTTTTCGACCAATGCTGCGAAGCCGACACCGTCGCCGTCGGGACGGCGGCCCTGGGCCTGCACCGTGCGCCAGGCGATGGCGGCGTCCTCCGGTTCGAGCGATTCCGCTTCGCGGCCGGCAACCAGCGCCTCGTCGAAGCGTCCGGTCGCGGCGAGAACCAAGCCATGCATCGACAGGTCGACCGCACGGCTATCGCTGAGCGACATCAGCGCCCCCGAGGCGACGAGCGCGTCGTCATACTTGCCCGCCCGATAGAGCGAACGGGCAAAGCCGCGCCAGCCCTCGACCGATTTGGAATCGAGATCGATCTCACGGCGGAACGCGTCGCTGGCGCCCGGATAGTCACCGTCGTCGAACAGCCGCAGGCCCTGCTTGATCAACGGCTTGTCATCGATGTTGTAGAACGCCTGGTCGAACGTGCCGAGCCAGTCGGGCAGCATACCGGGAACGCCGGTATCCTTCGTCGCCGCGGTCGCGAGCTTGCCGTAGAACAGGCCATCGACGAGGCGGCCGGTCTTGGAAAACACGATGGCCAGCGCATCGATATGTTCGCGCACGTCGGGCGCCAGGCGGCTGGCCGCCTGGAACGCCTCGACCGCCTTGCCGGGCTCGTTCAGCCGGAGCGACAGAAGACCGACCAGATGCAGACCGATATTGCTGTTGGGCTCCAGTGCGTTGACTTGCTGCGCCAGTTCGATTCCGCGTTCGAGATCGTTCGCCGCAATCGCCTCCAGCGCGCCGCGGATCGCGTCGTCGCGCGTCATGGTCGGCAGGGAAGTTTGGTCTATGGGGCTCAAAAAGCGCTTCCTGGCTGGCACTAAGGACTGGATACCCAGAATTCTATGAATGCGTGAAGGTTAATGAATGGGAAATTTGGCCGGTTCAGTGCCGAATCAGAGGACTTGCACCCGGCGAGCCCTGCGTCGGGGGTGGCGTGTAGGTGCCTGAACATTAAACGGAATTTTAATCAATGAGGTAGGATTCTATTTTTCCGGAATAGATCCTACGCTGTTGGCGGTCGATCAGATTCCGCGGCTCGAAGTAAAGCGCGGGCCAGCTCGGCCGTCAAACGGTCGAAGGTTTTATGCCGAGGGCGGATGTCGGTGTAGCTAGCACCGCTTTGTGCTTTCGTTGGTCTGGGGCAAGCCTAAAGGCAGCGCCCGCGCCAGACAACCTTCGAAGTATTGATAGGCCTCGTGCCTGTTTCGCGGCATTGCCACTAGGCAGGGGCCGGGAATAGGTTGGGCATCCGAACGCGGGGCTGGTCCCAAGGGGGCAGCCGGGCGCTTCGGTATCAGGCGAGGAAGGTGTCGGCAGGTGATGACAGCGGTTTTGGTTCGCGCGGCAGACGCTGGCAAAAAGGCCGCGAGATGAGCCTTTTATCGCCCAATTCCCGTCCGCTCGCGGTGGTTACCGGCGGCGCCGGCTTCATCGGCAGCCATATGGTCGATCTGCTGATCTCGCGCGGCTATCGGGTGAATGTCATCGATTCGCTGGTCGGCAGCACCGGGGAGAATCTGTCGCATCATGCCGACGGCTCGGCCGTCACGCTTTATCAGGACGATATTCTGACGCTGCCGCTCGATCATCCGGCGTTCGAGGGTGCCCGCTTCGTGTTTCATTTTGCCGGCATCGGCGACATCGTGCCGTCGATCGAACGACCGATCGACTATATGGCGACGAACGTGCAGGGCACTGTGCGTGTTCTCGAATGCGCCCGGCGCGCTGCAGTGCAAAAGCTCGTCTATGCGGCATCCTCGTCCTGCTACGGCCTCGCCGCGACGCCGACGCGGGAGGATCATCCTATCGTGCCGCAGTATCCCTATGCCCTCAGCAAATATCAGGGCGAGATGGCGGCGCTACACTGGCACGAGGTCTACCGTCTGCCGGTCAATTCGGTGCGAATCTTCAACGCCTACGGCCCGCGCGTACGCACGACCGGTGCCTATGGCGCGGTATTCGGCGTGTTTTTCCGTCAGATGCTGGCGGGAAAACCCTTCACCGTCGTCGGCGATGGTTCTCAGACCCGTGACTTTCTGTTCGTGACCGACGTCGCGGCAGGGTTTCTGGCCGCCGCCGAAACCGCCCTTGCCGGTGAAGTCTTCAATCTGGGCGCCGGAAATCCGCAGAGCATCAATCGTCTGATCGAGTTGCTGGGCGGCGAGCGCGTCCATCTGCCCAAGCGCCCGGGCGAACCGGATTGCACCTGGGCCGATATCGGCAAGATCACCACGAAGCTCGGTTGGCGTCCCCTCGTCTCATTCGAGGATGGGGTCGCGCGCATGCTGCAAGATATCGAGAAATGGCGGGACGCGCCGCTTTGGGATCCGGCGACGATCGCTGACGCAACCAAGACCTGGTTTCGCTACCTTTCCAAGGAGGGCGTGTGATGAGCGTAAGTTTTCTGGAGCGCTATCAGCACAAGGTGAGAACCGTTGCCGAGATCGCGGCGCTCATCGGTCCCTTCCCTCGGGCGCAGAAGGTCATCATGTGCCACGGCGTTTTCGACGTGGTGCATCCAGGGCATGTGCGGCATCTGGCCTATGCCAAGGGCAAGGCGGATATCCTGATCGCCAGCGTCACGGCCGACAAACATATCAAGAAAGGCGCCTACCGGCCGCATGTGCCGGAAAACATGCGTGCCCTCAATCTGGCCGCGTTCGAGATGGTCGATTACGTCATCGTCGATGACGAGGCGAAGCCGCTGGCCAATCTGGCGATCCTGCAGCCCGACTTCTTTGCCAAGGGGTTCGAGTATGTCGCAGGCGATTTGCCACCGGCGACGCAGGAGGAACTGGATCTGGTCCAGGGCTATGGGGGCGAGCTGATTTTCACGCCCGGCGATTTCGTGCTGTCGTCGACCCGGCTCATCGACCTCGCGTTGCCCAACCTGCGGATCGAAAAGCTGATTTCGGTCATGCAGACCGAAGGGATCGATTTCGACGATCTGCGCCGCGCCGTGGCGATGCTGAATAAGTTCCGGGTCCATGTCGTCGGCGACACGATCGTCGACAGCATTACGCGCTCGACCCTGATCGGCGGCCAGACCAAGACGCCGACGTTCAGCGTGCTCTATGAGGGGCGCGACGACTTCGTCGGCGGCGCCGGCATCGTGGCGCAGCATCTGCGCGCTGCGGGGGCCGAGGTCGTGTTCTCGACCGTGCTCGGCGACGACGACATGGGGCGGATGGTCCAGACCTGCCTGTCCGACGCGGATATCGAATTGAACGCGATCGTCGATTCGACCCGGCCGACGACCAACAAGAACGCGGTCGTTGCCGGCGGATACCGGTTGTTGAAGATCGATACGGTCGATAACCGGTCGATCTCGACGGCGATCCAGGACAAGCTGGCGACGGCCGTGCGTACAGTGAAGGCCGATGCGGTCGTGTTTAGCGATTTCCGTCACGGCATCTTCAATCGCGCGACGATCCCGCTGCTGACCCAGGCCCTGCCCGACGGGGTTCTGAAGGTGGCGGACAGCCAGGTTGCCAGCCGCTGGGGCAATATCGTCGATTTCCAGGGCTTCGACATCATCACGCCCAACGAACGCGAAGCCCGCTTCGCGCTCGGCGATCAGGATTCCGGCGTGGGACATCTGGCCGGTCTGCTGGTCAAGGAATCCGGGTGCAAGCTGCTCTTGCTGAAGCTGGGTGAGCGGGGTCTGTTCGTGCTTCGGCCCGAAGGTGGACGCCGTCCCGATAATTATCTGTCGATCGATACGTTCTGCGATCAGGTAGTCGATGCGGTCGGGGCCGGTGATGCGCTGCTGGCCTATTCCACGCTGGCCTTTTTGGCGACCGGTTCCGAGGCCATCGCAGCCATTCTGGGCGCCATGGCGGCAGCGCGGGAGTGCGAGGTCGACGGCAACATCCCGGTCCAGCCGGAAGATGTTTTGAAGAAGATCGAACAGGTCGAGCGCCGGACCTGGATCACGGTGGCCCGTCACTCCAAGCCGGAAGACGTGCCCGATACGATGGAAGAAGGTCTGGCCGCCGCCGCACTCGCGGCCCGCCAGGCGCGCTGATTTCATGCGCGTGATCGTCGTCGGGCTGGGCGTGCAGGGACAGAAGCGGCGTCGCATAGCGGACCTCGATGTCGTGGCGACGGTTGATCCGGTCCATCCCGATGCGGGGCACCGCGATATCGAGGCAGTGCCGCTCGACAGCTACGACGCCGCATTGCTGTGTATTCCGGATGCGCCGAAACTGGGCATGATCGAGCGGCTGCTGCGGCACGGCAAGCATGTGCTGGTCGAAAAGCCCCTGTTTGCCGCGGACGAGACGGATCTGCAGGCGTTGCAGGATCTCTCGGGGCGGACGGGTGCCGTTTGCTACACGGCCTACAACCATCGCTTCGAACCCCATATCGTCGGTCTGCGCGAGGTGATCCAGGCCGGCACGCTCGGCCGGATCTATCGCGCCCGGTTCTTCTATGGCAACGGCACCGCCCGGGACGTCCGCAATTCCGACTGGCGCGATACCGGCGCCGGCGTGCTGCCCGATCTCGGCTCCCATCTGCTCGACACCACACTGTTCCTGTTCGGCCGGATGCCGGAAAACATGAAGGTCTGGAGCGCCCGACGGTTCGAGAATCGCAGCTTCGACCATGTCATCTGCGGCGCCGATGGCGACTTGCTGATCGAATATGAAATGACGCTGCTCAGCTGGCGCAATCATTTCGTGGCCGAGGTCTATGGCGAACTGGGCAGCGCGCATATCAGCAGCCTGTGCAAATGGGGGCCCAGCAGCCTGACCGTCCATCGCCGCATCCTGCCGAGCGGCCGGCCGACGGAAGCGAGCAGCATATTGGTGCAGCCCGATCCGACCTGGGCCGAGGAATATGCGCATTTCAAAGCGCTGTGTGCCGCGCGGTCCGGGGGCAATCTGGACAATGATATCTTGATCAACCGGGAGCTACAGGCATTGACGATCGCCGCGGAACGATTGGCGCCGGGCCCATGACGAAGCCCCGGATCGGCTTTGCAGGCCTGTCCCATCTGGGTATCTGCAGCGGCGTGGCGGCGGCGGCCCGCGGCTTCGACGTCTTAGGATTCCATCCCGATCCCGCGCTGATCGAACATCTCGACCGCGGCGATCTGCCGATCGTCGAGCCCGATCTCGACCGTCTTTTCGTCGAGCACCGATCACGCCTGAGCTTTGCCGCAGACCCGGCCGCGCTCCGCGTCTGCGATATCGTCTATCTGTCTTACGACGTGCCGACCGACGATAAGGGCGAGAGCGATCTGGCGCCGGTCCGGGCCCTCATCGCCGAGATCGGGCCGCATCTGGCGCCCCACGCTCTGCTGGTCATTCTGTGCCAGGTACCGCCCGGCTTTACCCGCTCGCTGCCGTTCGATGCCGACCGGCTCTATTACCAGGTCGAAACTCTGATCTTCGGCCGGGCGGTCGAGCGGGCGCTGAAGCCCGAACGGATCATCGTCGGTGCGCCCCGATCGGGCGAGCCGCTGCCGGCAGCGCTGCAGCAGTTCCTCGCGGCCTTCGAGTGCCCGATCCTGCCGATGCGCTACGAAAGCGCCGAGCTGTGCAAGATTTCCATCAATCTCTGTCTGGTCGCCTCGGTCAGCGTCGCCAATACGCTCGCCGATCTGTCCGATCGTCTGGGTGCTGACTGGGCCGAGATCGCGCCGGCCTTGCGGCTGGATCAGCGCATCGGCCGGTTTGCCTATCTGAAACCGGGGCTTGGCATCTCCGGCGGGAACCTGGAGCGCGATCTGGTCAGCGTCTGCCGGATGGCCGACCGTTTGGGCGGAGAGGCGGGCGTCGTGCGCGGTTTCATCGCCGACAGCGCCTATCGCAAGAATTGGCTGTTGCGCGCCGTGCATGAGGCGCTGCCGCAGCGGATCGCGGCGCGCCTGGGCGTGCTGGGGCTCGCCTATAAGGAGGACACCGCCTCGACCAAGAATTCGCCGTCGCTGGCGCTGATCGGCGCGTTGGGCGAGATCGCGGTCGCCGCCTATGATCCGGTCGTGCGCCTGACGGACAGGCCGAGCGCCGGCTTCGTCCAGGTGGTGGATCTCGACGAGGCGTGCCGCGACGCCGATGCCGTGATTCTGGCGACGCCCTGGGCCGAATTCCGCGGCCTCGATCCGGCGCGGCTCAAGGCATTGATGCGGGGGCGCACGATCATCGATCCTTACGCTATGCTGGATGGCGGCGCTTTCGAGGCCGCCGGCTTTTTCTATCGAACCCTGGGCCGCCCATCGGCAGTCCGGACGGAGCATCCATGATCGAACATCATCCCGGCGCCAAGCCACCGGAACGGGTTGTCATTCTGGGGGCGAAGGGCTTTGTCGCCGGCGCCTCGGCGGCACGGCTGGCGTGCGCCGGCGTGCCGGTGCTGGCCTTGGGCCGCGCCGATCTCGATCTCGTGGCGCCGGGCGCGGACAAGGCGCTCGCCTCCCAGCTCAGGCCCGCCGACGCCCTGCTGTTCGTCTCGGCCAAGGCGCCGTGCAAGACGCCCGATCTGCTGATGGAGAATCTGGCGATGGCGCACGCCGTCGCTGCTGCCCTTGCCGTGAGCCCGGTCGCCCATCTCGTCTACATCAGCTCCGACGCGGTCTATGGCGAGGGCGAGACCCTGGTGCGCGAGACCAGCCCGACGATGCCGACCAGTCTGCATGGGCTGATGCATGTCGCGCGCGAGGGCCTGCTGCGGTTCGGCACCAAACTGCCTCTGGCGATCCTGCGCCCGTCGCTGCTCTATGGCGCCGCCGATCCGCACAATGGCTATGGCCCGAACCAATTCCGGCGGCTGGCGGCCGAGGGCAAGCCGATCACGCTGTTCGGCGAGGGCGAGGAGCAGCGCGATCATGTGCTGATCGACGATGTCGCCGAGATCGTCTATCGGGTCCTGGTCCAGCGTAGCACCGGGGTCTTGAACATCGCGACCGGCCGATCGCTGTCGTTCCGCGCGGTGGCCGAACTGGCCCGGGGCGTTTCGGAGATCGTTGGCACGCCGCGGCGCAATCCGATCAGCCACCGCCATTTCGACATCACCGCCTGCCTGCAGGCCTTTCCGGATTTTACCTATCGGGCGATCGAGGCGGGCCTGCCGGATCGGAGCGGCGGCTGATATGCGCCAGGTCGATCTGCTGCGCGCGCTGCCGAAGGCAAAGCGCAATATTGCGGCCCGTGCCGCCGGCAAGAGCGACGAGGTGGTCAGGATCTCGCGCCAGTTCGGCCGGGCCTATTTCGACGGGCCCCGCGAGTATGGTTATGGCGGCTATCGCTATGACGGGCGCTGGGTCCCGGTCGCGCGCGACATCGTCGCCCATTTCGGCTTGAAGCCCGGCGACCGGGTGCTGGACGTCGGTTGCGCCAAGGGGTTTCTGGTCAAGGATCTGATGGCGGTCTGCCCAGGGCTGGAGGTGTTCGGCATCGACGTGTCGCGCTATGCGCTCGACCATTGCGCGCCGGAGGCGATCGGCCGGCTGCACCTGGGCAGTGCAGAAAGCCTGCCGTTCCCGGATGGCAGCTTCGCGGCGGTGCTGGCGATCAACTCGCTGCATAACCTGCCGCGTCCGCGCTGCCTGGCGGCACTCAAGGAGATCGAACGGTTGGCGCCGGGCAGGGGGTTCGTCCAGGTCGACAGCTACGCGACGCCGGCCGGCAAGGCGCTGTTCGAGGAATGGGTGCTGACCGCGGAGTTCCATGACTATCCGGATGGCTGGCTTCGGCTGTTCGCCGAGGCCGGCTATACCGGGGACTATGATTGGACGGTGCTGGAGTGATTATCTAAGGGCGAAGGCCTCGGTCACCAGCACTCGAAATTCTTCCAATGTATTCCTGTTGGTATCGCGCATGTGGTGGAGAAGTGCGCGCGCGCCCTGTTGAAGCTGCGAAAAATCGGCGGCCCTCAGGCGGTCCGGAATGCTGCTGAAGTCATTCAACGGGACCACGATTCCGGCTTTGAAGCGCTCGATCAGTTCCACCATATAATAATATTGATCGTCGATGATGACCGGCAGTCCTTGGCCGAGATAAGTCGCGACCTTGTTGGGCACCACGAATTTGGTCAGCGCTTCGGTTTCCTCGCTTCTGGGCCCATGGGTAACGCACCAGCCGATATGGTAACTCGGAATGATCCGGGCGACCTCCTCAAGCGAGATGCGACGGTGGTATCGCAGCGGAGAGTTCGGCTTATCGAACCAATCCAGATAGGCACGATATATCTCGTCCATCGCGGGGCTGAGGTGATGGACATTGTAGATATCCACCAGAAAATCATTGCTCGTGAACAGGTCTCGTAAAATCTCACCCTGATTGAGATCGGGGTGATCAAATCGGGTGACGTCGACCTGGGGCAGCCGCAGCATTCCGGCGAACAAAACGCGTATTGGTGTCGCCGGCGGTGGCGCGGGCATTTCAGGTACGGGCTTGTCGGGGTTCACCGTCGGAAAGAAGGTCAGATGGCGCGCGGTCATTTGATCGGCCAGATTCTGCCATGCCTTGCCGCCCTGTTTCGTCAGGATAGCGTCGTGCCGCAGGCAGGCGTACCACTCCCCGAAGCGGCATTGATCGAGATCGCGGTCGTCATAGCCGAACGACGACCGCAGCCGGCGCTCGGTCAAGAGGACCGCCCAGTCGTTGAACTCGCTGATGATTTTCGCGGCCGGGCAATATTCCTTCACGACGAAAGCCAGCCACGGCGACAGGCTGTGGAGCGTCGCCTTCAGGTAAATGAATTTCGGCTGAAGCCTCTGCAATGCCAGCCGGAACATTCTCAAAGATTGATAGCAGTCAAATACGTGGAAGGCTTGGCTTAGCTCGTGATCGCTTCTGGTTTCCCGTCGACCGAAATAGAGCAGCCAGGTATCGTCCGACGGCAGCAGTTCCTTGAGGAATTCGTCATGAAGGATGCTGTTGTATTCAGGCAACGTGGCGATGACGACCGCCGACGCAGGTCCGGGGATGGCGGCCATTTTCTCGGCTATCCAAGTGTCCGCGAAATCCGAGAGTTCCGGCGCGCCGAAAATGGGAATGATGCTGCTGGGTGCGGCGCCGGCGGCCAGCACCGTCTCGGCCATATGCCGCTCCTGCGACTGGTGCGCCAACAGGACATGGTCATAGGCGATGGAGGCGATCGCGTCGGGAGCGAAAACCGGATAGCCGCAAAACTGCGTCATGCGATCCGCGTTTCGGTCGAGAAAGCCGACGATCTCGATCGATGACCGCCCCTCGATCACGGGCAGGAGCTCGCGCGCCAGCGTGCCGGCGCCATAGATCAACAAACGCCCGGCCGGTAGCGTTTCCTCTATGTAGCGGCGAACCAGCGCGTTATCCCTGGGCAGATCATATTCTTTGGAGAGCAGATCGCTCAGTCTGCGCGCGGTCTCGTCCGGCCTTTCCCGAAATCCTATCGGGGAGAACTCGTCGAGCGTGACTGGGATCATTGCAATCGTTTCTCCTGCAGAGGGGAGGCGTTACCAGTGGGCGGGTGGAAGCACGGTCGTGATCCCGTGTTCGGCGAGCCGTGCCGCGACCGCCGTTGCCGTCGCCGGCGGCAACGGCAACGCGACCGTCGCATCGATGGGTATGTCCTTCATGGCGAGGATCGGCTTCCCGAGATGGGTACCGCCGATGCGGCTGGGGTCCTCATCGACAAAAAACGCAGCGGCCTCGTGCAGCGATACGTGCAGCCACGTCCCACCGATCGCCGTGCCAAAGATGCCGAATGGGGCGTTAACATAAGCTTTCTCCGCCTGAGCCAATAACGTCGATAGCCAAGCGAGCTGTCGCTCGACGCTTCGGCGCACCGCGTCAATTTCTGCAGGCGTCGCGCGTGGCGCAGTCTTGGCGCCCGGCTCGGCATAGGCGATCAATTCCTTGGCGATCCAATCGTCCCTCAAGACCCTGGCGCCAAATCCGCCGCGGCCCAGCACGCGCGCCAAACTGGCGTGGGTGAAGTGAGAAATGTGGTCGACGATTACCAGATCGAACGGGTTTCTCGCCAGGTCCGGAACTTCGACAAGCAACCCGCCCGTTGCTGCAAGCCGCGGGCTCCAGGCGGACAGAGCCGCACTCGGGTCGGGAATATGTTCGAGC
>Ga0302314_10010896_pt1 | contig 15887 bp, 11 predicted proteins | sample III_Palsa_N2_3_FD_200533 | JGI IMG/M metagenome (GOLD analysis project Ga0302314, IMG submission 200533) | Peat permafrost microbial communities from Stordalen Mire near Abisko, Sweden - III_Palsa_N2_3 | ecosystem: Environmental > Terrestrial > Soil > Palsa > Peat permafrost | place: Sweden... | reverse complement strand
CCGTCCCCGCCGGCGACTTGAAGCAACCGACCGATTCCGGAATCGCGTGCTTGGGCAGCCACAGCACCACGCTCGGAAAATAGATCGTGAAGCAGATCGTTACCAGGAACACGACATAGATCGGCAACGCCGCGCGCAGCGCCTTGCCGAAACTGACGCCGACGAATTTCGACGCCATCAATAGCACCAGACCGTAAGGCGGCGTAATCAACCCAAATGCCAGCGTTGCAATCAGCACCACGCCCATATGCACGCCGTTGATGTCGCCGGCGAGAGTCAAGGCATTCACCAGCGGCATGAAGATGATGATGGTCGGCACCGGCTCGATGAAATCGCCGACCACGGTGAACAGCAGCACCATCAGCAACATGATCAGATGCGGGTCATTGCCCGCAATCGAGGTGATGAAATCCGCGATCACGATCGCGCCACGCAGATAGGCCAGCATCCAGCCGAACGCATTGGCGGCTCCGATGGTGATGAGCGGCAGCGAGAAGATCAGCCCGGCAAGGCAGAAATCGTAGGGGATTTTCCGCAAATGCCCGCGATTGAGCGCGGGGATCACTACCGCGATGATCCACACCACCGCAACCACGCCGGCTTCCGTCGGCGTGAACCAGCCAGTGAGAATGCCGCCGAGCAGGATCACCGGGATCATCAGCGGCAGGATCGCGTCACCGGTGGCAAACACCACCTGCCGCAGCGGCGCTCGCGGCTTGCGCATGCCGGAAGGGCCGAAGAAATAACAATAGATCATCAGGCCGAAGCCGATCATGAATCCGGGTACCACGCCCGCCATGAACAATCCGGCGATCGAGACATTCCCCACCGCGCCGTAAACGACCGCGGTGATGCTCGGCGGCACCAGCGCCGCGATGGTGGACGCCGAGGCAATGATTGCCGCGATAAAGGCCGGACTGTAACCCTCCCGCTTCATCGGGCCGCCCAGCGCGCGGCTCATCACCGCGACGTCGGCGGTGGTCGATCCCGACATCTCCGAGAAGAACATGCTGAAGACCACGACGACCTGCGACAGCCCACCCCTGATATGGCCGACCAGCGACAGCGACAGATTGGCGATTCGGACCACGACATTCGCCGAGCTCATGAGTTCGCCGACCAGCAGGAAAAACGGGATTGCCAGCAGCGCTTCGGAATCCACGCCGTCGAAGATCTTCTGGACGATCGCCGGGAGTGAAACGTCTGTGAGCATCGCGCCGACGAAAACACCTGCCATCAGCGAAAACGGCACGGGCACGCCGAGATAGCCGAAAAACAGGAAGCAGAACGACATCAGCCCAAGCACGAGGGGTGCGCTCATGGCCCTGTCTTCTTCACGACGCCGGTATCTACGGACGGAATCGCAAGGTCGTCGTCCGGCGGCTCGGGATGGTCAAATCCGTTGCGGATGCCGTTCACCAATTGCTCGATCGTGAACAGAGCGATCAGAATGCCGGACAGCGGGATGATCGCATAGAGCGAGGCGATAGGGGTGCCCGATGGCAGCCGGAAACTGCCAAAGCCCCTGAGATAATTGATGTAGCCGAACCAGACCAGGCAGAACGCGACACCGAGGACGACCAACCGGATCAGGATCTCAACCAACAGGCGCGGCGTGCCGTGCAAGGCGTCCGAGATCGCCGTGAGATAGAGATGATCGTTGCGTCGGGTGGCAACGGCGGCGCCGATGAAAATCGCGTAGATAAAGAGCGTGGAGGTGACTTCCTGCAACCACAGCCAGGGATGGCCGATCGTGCGGGTGACGATATCGGCCATTACCGACAGCGAAAAGCCGAAACACAGCACGCCGCAAACGATCATCAGGGCGAGTTCGACTCGGTCGAGCCACCGCCATTTCAGGTGGTGTTGCCGCTGCAGCACCAGTTTGTCGGCGATGGCCATCGTTTCAAGCCCTCTGTGAGGGCGCTTATTTGATTGCCCGGATCAGGTCCTTGACCTTCTCGGCGTGCGGCCCGAGCTCCTTAGCGAGCTTGTCGAGATAAGGGTCGGCGATCGCGATGAAACCTGACTTGTCGACGTCGGCGACGACCTTGACGCCGATCGATTTCAACTTCTGCAGCGATTGATGCTCGAGCTCAATGGCTTTCGCCGGCTGTTCCCGATTGACCTCGTCGGCCGCAGCCTGAACCCAGCCCTGCTGCTCCGGCGTCAGGCTGTTCCACAATTTGTCGCTGACCCAGACCAGGCTGTTGTTGGCCTCGTGTTCGGTCATCGAAAGCACCGGTGCGACTTCGTAATGCTTGTTGGCGAGATAGACGTTGACGCCGTTTTCGGCGACATCGACCACGCCGGTCTGCAGCGAGGTATAGACGCTGCCGAACGGCATGTGCACGATCTGCGCGCCATAGGCCGGGAACATGGTGTCCTCGGTGGGCGTCGCCTGCACCCGCACCTTGAGGCCCTTCATGTCCTCGACCTTCCTGATCTCGCGCTTGGAATACATGTTGCGAAGGCCAAGCGTCGACAGTGCGATGACGTGGGTGCCCTGCACGGTTTCCGCGATCATCGCCTTGACCGCCTTCGACACCTCGGGATCCGCCATCGCCTTGATGAGATGGGCTTCGGAACGGAACAGGAAGTGCATCGACATCACGCCGGCCTGCGGTGACAGCGTCGCGGCATTGGCTGAGGAGGAAATGCAGAACTCGACGTCGCCGGATTTCACCAGTTGCAGGACCTGCGGCTCCTGTCCGAGCTGTGCGCCGGGATACTGGTCGATCAGCATCGTGCCCTTGCTCAGCTCCTTCAGCTTGTCGCCAAAGATATCACCGACGATTCCATAGCCGGTGGTCTTCGGCTGATCATAGGCGAAGCGATAATGCTTCACCTCCTGCGCGCCGGCGCCAAAGGCGAATGTCAGTGACGCAGCCGTGACAAGCGCCCGGATAATCCCTGCCGGAATAGGCATTGTTTTCCCCCTGTTCTAATTTTGTTCGATCATCCCATCGGGGTTACGGGATTGTCAATTGAACAACAGACGGCGATCGCCCAACGCATGTGCGAGATGACGGTAGTATGAACTTGCGGTCCGGAGGCTCGCTATTTACTTGCCCTTGCCGCACATGAAGTCGAAATCGCAGCCTTCGTCGGCCTGCAGGATGGTCTCGTTGAACAGATGCGCATAGCCGCGCTTGGCCCAATCCGGGGTCGTCGCAGGGGCGAGCGCCGCGCGGCGTTTTTCGAGTTCGGCAGCATCGACCAAAAGATCGATGCTTCGTTTGGCGACATCGAGCCGGATCGTGTCGCCATTCCGCACCAGCGCCAGCGGACCGCCGACCGCGGATTCCGGCGTGATGTGCAGCACGATGGTGCCGAACGCGGTGCCGCTCATCCGGGCGTCGGAGATCCGCACCATATCCTTGACGCCACCCCGCGCTAGTTTCCTGGGGATCGGCAGATAGCCGGCCTCCGGCATGCCCGGCGCACCCTTGGGCCCGGCATTGCGCAGCACCAGGACATCGTCGGCGTTGACGTCGAGGTCGGGATCGTCGACCCGCAAGGTCATGTCCTCGACGGATTCGAACACCACGGCGCGGCCGGTGTGCTGCAGCAGTTTCGGGCTGGCCGCCGAATGCTTGATCACAGCGCCGCGCGGCGCCAGATTGCCGTGCAACACGGCCATCGCGCCTTCCGGCTTGATCGGGTTGGTGCGCGGCCGGATCGCATCCTGGCCCGGGACCTCCTCCGCGCCGGCAACGACGTCGCGCAGCGTTTGACCGGTGACGGTTTTGGCGTCGAGGTCGATCAGATCGCCGAGCTGCGCCATCAATTTCGGCACCCCGCCGGCATGATGGAAATGCTCCATGTAATGTTCGCCCGACGGCTTCAAATCGATCAGCACCGGCACCTCGCGGCCGAGCTTGTCGAAGGCTTCGAGGTCGATGCGATGCCGGGTGCGGTTGGCTATCGCAGTGAGGTGAATGAGGCCATTGGTGGAGCCCCCGATCGCCTGCAGCACGACTTGCGCGTTTCGAAACGAGGCTGCGGTCAGAAACTCGCTCGGGCGCGGTCCCTTCGCCAGCGCCATCGCAGCGGCGACCCTGCCGCTGGCTTCCGCCGAACGGAAGCGCTCGGCATGCGGCGCCGGGATCGTCGCGCTCATCGGCAGCGACAGCCCCATCGCTTCGGTAATGCAGGCCATGGTAGAGGCTGTGCCCATCACCATGCAGGTGCCGACCGACGGCGCCAGACGGCCGTTGACCGCCTCGATCTCGACGTCGTCGATTTCACCGGCGCGATATTTTCCCCACAGCCGCCGGCAATCGGTGCAGGCGCCCAGCACCTCGCCCTTATGATGCCCGACCACCATCGGCCCCACCGGGATCACGACTGTCGGCAGATCGGCGCTGAGCGCCGCCATGATCTGCGCCGGCAAGGTCTTGTCGCAGCCGCCGATCACGATCACCGCATCCATCGGCTGGGCGCGGATCATCTCCTCGGTGTCCATCGCCATCAGATTGCGCAGGTACATCGAGGTCGGATGGGAAAAGCTTTCGGCGATCGAGATGGTCGGAAACACCATCGGCATCGCGCCTGACAGCATCACGCCGCGTTTCACCGCCTCTATGATCTGCGGAACGTTACCATGGCACGGGTTGTAATCGCTGTAGGTGTTGGTGATGCCGACGATCGGACGGTTCAGCGCGTCGTCGGAATAGCCCATCGCCTTGATAAAGGCCTTGCGCAGGAACAGCGAAAACCCGGCGTCGCCGTAACTCGTCAGACCCTTGCGCAATCCGTCAGCCATTTTGTCTTTCCTTAAGTGAGCCGTCATTCCGGGGCACTCTGCAGGACTGAACCCGGAATCCAGAGGTTATCAGCGGAAGATTCCGAGTTCGCCATCCCGGAATGACCGCCCTTCAATTAGCACGCCGCCAGGATGCGAACGACTACTTCCAGTCCACAATCTTGCTTCGGTCGCCGTCGAACTCCATGCCACAGAACGTGCCGCCCTGGTAGAAATCGCCGACCGGATCCGGGCCGATCTTGGCCTGCTCGGCCATGGCGTGCTCGCGGAAATCCTCCCCGCGCCCGATCGGACGATAGCCGAGGTCGTAGGCGCGGTGATTGTCCCACCAGGAGCGCTCATTATACGACGCGCCGTAAAACACCTCGAAATGGATGTCGGGATGATCAAGCCCGATCCGACACAATTGAACCAGGTCTTCGGGCTTGAGCCAGATCGCCAGCCTTCGGTGGTCCAGCGGCTTGTCGCCGAAATTGCCGATCCGGATACAGGTAACGCCAAGGCCGTGTTTGTCGGCATAGAGCGCGCCGACCGCCTCGCCGAACACCTTGCTGACGCCATAGCGGCTGTCCGGCCGCGGCTGCACGTCGGTTCCGATCCGGTGATGGCGCGGGTAGAAACCGACCGCATGGTTCGATGACGCGAACACGATGCGCTTGACGCCCTTTTTTCGCGCCGCCTCGAACAGATTGTAGCAACCGATGATGTTGGATTGCAGGATGTTGTCCCACGGGCCTTCGACCGAAAATCCACCGAAATGCAGGATGCCGTCGACGCCGTCGCAGATCGCCTCGACCTGCGCCAGATCGGACAGTTCCGCGGCCTTGAATTTCTCCTTAGGCGTCAGATCGGCAGGCGCCTTGAGGTCGCTCAAGAGCAGATCCGGATAGATCGGCGGCAACAATTTCCGCAGGCTCGTGCCGATCCCGCCGGACGCGCCGGTCATCAATATGCGTGGCATTTCATCCCTCTTGATTGTGACTTGCAGCGAGTATGGCGCGGTGACGGCGATGCGGCAAGCGACCCGGTAAAAGCCGATTTGCGGTCATTGGTCGACAATGATAGCAACCAAACCGCGAGGAAATCTGGCAACAACGAGAACAGCAAATGTCCAAGGCAACATCCCATTCCGCCGGCTGGCAGCCGGCAACCTATTATCCCGATCCGGCCATTCATGCGCTCGATCCGCGGTTCGAAAAATACTGGCTCAAACTGTCGGCCGTGGAGCGGCTCACCACCGGCCTGCGCTGGGCCGAGGGCCCGGTGTGGTTCGGCGACGGGCGCTATTTATTGTGCAGCGACATTCCGAACAACCGCATCATCAAGTGGGAAGAGGAAACCGGCGCCGTCAGCATCTACCGCAAGCCGTCGAATTTCGCCAATGGCCATACCCGCGACCGCCAGGGCCGCCTGATTACCTGCGAGCATGGCGGCCGCCGCATCACCCGCACCGAATATGACGGCTCGATCACCGTGGTGATGGACGCCTTTGACGGCAAGCGGCTGAACTCGCCGAATGACGTGGTCGTGAAGTCCGACGGCTCGATCTGGTTCACCGATCCGATCTTTGGCCTGCTCGGCAATTACGAAGGCTACAAGGCCGAATCCGAGATCGACATGAACGTCTACCGGGTCGACGGCGAGACCGGAAAGCCAACCATCGTCGCCGAGGGCATTCTCGGGCCCAACGGTCTCTGCTTCTCGCCGGACGAAAAAATCCTCTACATCGTGGAATCCCGCGGCGTGCCGACCCGCAAGATCCTGTCCTATGACGTCGCCGCCGGCGGCAAGACGATTTCCAACAAGCGGGTGTTCATCGATGCCGGTCCGGGCACGCCGGATGGCATGCGTTGCGACATCGACGGCAATCTGTGGTGCGGCTGGGGCATGGGCGATTCCGAACTCGACGGCGTCGTGGTCTACGCGCCCGACGGCGTCCTGATCGGCCGCATCGCGCTGCCCGAGCGCTGCGCCAACCTTTGTTTCGGCGGCGTCAAGCGCAACCGGCTGTTCATGGCCTCGAGCCAGTCGATCTACGCGCTGTACGTCAACACCCAGGGCGCGCTGGGAGGATAGGCCTTCCGCCCTTCGTCGTTCCGACGACGCTGAAATTTTGGCTAACTCGAATTCTAAAAGTGAAACGCCGGAGCGGAAACATCCCGCCCCGGCGCTTTTGATTTGAATCCGACGATTACGCGGCGTTAAAGCCGGCGATCGCCTTGACCTCGAGGAATTCCTCGAAGCCGTATTTGCCCCATTCACGGCCATTGCCGGACTGCTTGTAGCCACCGAACGGCGCGGTGCGGTCGTTGGGCGCGCCCTGCAGATTGACGTTGCCGGCGCGGATCCGGCGACCGACCTTGCGGGCGGTCTCGACGCTGTCGGCGGAAACGTAACCGGCCAGGCCGTACGGGGTGTCGTTGGCGATCCGAACGGCGTCATCCTCGTTCTTGGCGCCCATCACCACGAGCACCGGCCCGAAGATCTCTTCGCGCGCGATGGTCATGTTCTCGGTAACGTCGGCGAAGATGGTCGGGCGAACATAGAAGCCCTTATTGACGCCTTCCGGCAGACCGGGGCCGCCGGCCACTAGGGTAGCACCTTCCTCGATGCCCTTCTGGATCAGGCCCTGGATCTTGTCCCACTGGCCGCGGTTGACGACCGGACCGATGGTGGTGCCTTCGGCGCGGGGGTCGCCCGCTTTGGTCTTGTCGGCGACGCCCTTGGCGATGGCGGCGACTTCCTTCATCTTCGACAGCGGCACGATCATCCGCGACGGCGCGTTGCAGGACTGGCCGGAATTGTTGAACATGTGCATCACGCCGCCGGTGACGGCCTTGGTGAGGTCGGCGCCTTCGAGGATGATGTTCGGCGACTTGCCGCCGAGTTCCTGGCTGACGCGCTTGACGGTCGGCGCGGCGCGTTTAGCCACGTCGATGCCAGCACGGGTCGAGCCGGTGAACGAGATCATGTCGATGTCCGGATGCTCGCTCATGGCGGCACCGACTTCAGGCCCGAGGCCGTTGACGAGGTTGAACACGCCCTTCGGCACGCCGGCTTCATGCAGGATTTCGGCAAAGATGAGGGCCGAGGTCGGGGTGAATTCGCTCGGCTTCAGGATCATGGTGCAGCCGGCGGCGATCGCGGGCGCGACCTTGCAGGCGATCTGGTTCAGCGGCCAGTTCCACGGCGTGATCATGCCGATGACGCCGACCGGCTCGCGGACCACCACGGCGGTGCCGACGGTTTCCTCGAAATGATAGTTCTTGAGCACATCGAGCGTGGCCTGGATGTGGCCGAGGCCGGCGCCGGCCTGCAGCCGTTCCGCCATCGGCAGCGGGGCGCCCATTTCGTCGGAGACGGCAGCGCCGATTTCCTTCATGCGGCCCTTGTAGATTTCGATGATCTTGGTCAACAGCGCGACGCGCTCCTCGCGGCTGGTCACGGAGAAGGTCTCGAAGGCGCGCTTGGCGGCAGCGACCGCCTTGTCGACATCGGCCTTGGAGCCGAGCGCAATCTCATACATCGCTTCTTCGGTCGCCGGGTTGACGACGGGCGTGGACTTCTTGACGGCGGGGTCGACCCAGGCGCCATCGATGTAGAATTGCATGCGATTGACCATCGTAAACCTCTTGATTTCGAGCGAATGGTGGGGGAACGGAGCGTTCGGCAGACATCTTTGCACGAAAGCCCGACAAATTGAACCCGCCATATGCGGGGCGCTGCACTGCAACGGACACTGGATATAAGGTTACCGGCGTCAACAGCGCAAGGCCGAGCCGCCATTCCGGGGCGCGCTCTTGCGCGAGCCCGGAATCCATAACCCCTGCGCTTTTGTTCAGCGGCCAAACGCTGCCACAGGGAGTATGGATTCCGGGCCCACGCCAAGAGGCGTGTCCCGGAATGACCAACTCAAATATCTTGTCACACCGCCATTTTGCGGTGCCGCACGGGGGCGCCGGCGGTGAGGCTTTCGGCCGCATCGATGATGGCGTTGGCGTCCATGCCGTGGTGGCGATAGAGGTCGTCGATGGTGCCGGTCTGGCCGAAATGCTCGACGCCGAGCGCTTCGACGCGATGCCCGCACACGCTGCCGAGCCAGCCGAGTGTGGCCGGATGGCCGTCGATCACGGTGACGATACCGCAGTCGCGCGGCAGCGGCGCCAGCAGCCTTTCGATATGGCTGAGGTGCTGCACCCCGCGGCGGTCGCGGCGCAATTGCCGAGCCGCGGTCCAGCCGGCATGCAGCCGGTCGGCCGAGGTGACCGCCAGCAGGCCGACATCCCGGCGGCTTTCACCAATCAGGCCAATCGCCTCGATCGCTTCCGCAGCGACCGCGCCGGTATAGGCGATCACGGCCTCGGCATTGGGTCCGGGTTTGCGCAGCCAATAGGCACCGTCGGTAATGGCTTTTTGCAGGTCAGGCGTCATGATCCGTTGCGGCTGCTCCAGGGCGCGGGTCGAAAGCCGCAGATAGACCGATCCGCCCTCGGCGCCTTCGCGCTGCATATGCTCAAATCCCCAACGCATGATCACGGCGAGTTCATCGACGAAAGCCGGCTCAAACGAAGCGAGCCCGTCCTGCGCGATGCCGATCAGGGGCGTCGCGATCGATTGATGCGCGCCGCCCTCCGGCGCCAGCGTGATGCCCGACGGCGTCGCCGCGACCATAAAGCGCGCGTCCTGATAACAAGCATAGTTCAGCGCATCGAGACCGCGCTGGATAAAGGGATCGTACAGCGTCCCGATCGGCAGCAGCCGCTCGCCGTTGATCGCATGCGACAGCCCCAGCGCCGACAGCATGATGAACAGGTTCATCTCGGCGATGCCGAGCTCAAGATGCTGCCCTTTGGGCGAAAAGTCCCAGTTGAAGGTCGACGGTATCTTTTCCTGCCGGAACAAATCGTGGTTTTCCGCTTTGGCAAACAGCCCGCGCCGGTTGACCCAGGCACCGAGATTGGTCGACACGGTGACGTCAGGCGACGCCGTGACGATGCGCGACGCCAGTTCGGTATCGCCGCGCGCGATTTCGTTGAGCACGAGCCCAAAGCCCTGCTGCGTCGACATCTGCGCTGCCGGCTTGAACGCAAGCTGCTGAGGGACGTCGATCACGGGCGCGGTCAGGCGCCGTCGGCCCTCGGCGTTGAACGGCGCTTCCGCCAGAAACGCCTCCAGCTTGGCCACATCCTGCGACAGCCCCTCGAACTTCGCCCACTCATAACCGGGACGGATGTTCTGCGCGGCGCGCCATTTTTCCATCTGCGCGACCGTCATCAGCCCGGCATGGTTGTCCTTGTGGCCCTGCATCGGCAGGCCGACGCCCTTGATGGTGTAGGCGATGAAGCAGACCGGGCGATCATGATCGATCGACTCGAAGGCATCGATCATGCTTGTCATGTCGTGGCCGCCGAGATTGGACATCAGCGCCAGCAACTCGTCGTCGCTGCGGCGGTCGATCAATTGCGTGACCTGCCCCTGATCGCCGATGTCGTCGTGCAGATGCTTGCGGAAGGCGGCACCGCCCTGGAAACACAGCGCGGCGTACATCTGGTTCGGACACGAATCGATCCAGCGCTTCAGCGCCTCGCCGCCGGGCTCGGCAAAGGCGGCCTGCATCAAGGTGCCGTATTTGACGATCACCACGTCCCAGCCGAAATTGCGGAACATGGATTCGAATTTTTCCCACAGCCCTTCACGCACCACGGCGTCGAGGCTCTGCCGGTTGTAATCGACCACCCACCAGGTGTTGCGCAAGCCGTGCTTCCAGCCCTCGAGCAGCGCCTCGAAAATATTGCCCTCGTCCATCTCGGCGTCGCCGACGAGCGCAATCATCCGGCCCTCGGGGCGGTCCTTCATCCAGCCATGCGACTTGACGTAATCCTGCACCAGCGAGGAAAACAGCGTCTGCGCGACGCCCAGCCCCACCGAGCCGGTGGAGAAATCGACGTCGTCGGTGTCCTTGGTGCGCGACGGATAGGACTGCGCGCCCTCGAAGCCGCGGAAGCCTTCCAGCTTTTTCCGCGTCTGGTGGCCGAACATATACTGGATGGCGTGAAACACCGGGCTCGCATGCGGCTTGACCGCGACGCGATCCTGCGGCCGCAGCACCGAGAAATACAAAGCGGACATGATATTGGCGAGCGATGCCGACGAGGCCTGATGTCCGCCGACCTTCAAGCCATCGACGTTGGGTCGGATGTGGTTGGCGTGATGGATGGTCCACGACGACAGCCACAACACCTTGCGGGCCAGCGCGGACAATAATTCCAGGCGTGCGGGTTCGACGGGCATGATGGGCTCCGGAAGGACAGCAGATACCGATGTTAGCGGGCCTGACATCGCTAAAAATCTCAAATTCTCGCGACATACCCCGATATATTGGGATAAAATACCGCTCCAGGCCCCATTCTAGCGAGTTCATACCAATGCACGCCCTCGACGCCATCGACCGCAAGATCCTCAGCCTGCTGCAATCCGACAGCCGCACCACCATGCAGGAGCTGGCCGACAAGGTCGGCCTGTCGGTCTCGCCGTGCCATCGCCGCGTCAAGCTGATGGAAGAGCGCGGCGTGATCACGCGCTATATCGCGACCGTCGACCAGAAATCGCTCGGGCTGCACGTCAGCGTCTTCATCTCGATCAAACTGGCGCGGCAGAAGGAGGAAGACCTCGATCGCTTCGCGAAATCGATTTCGAAATGGGACGAGGTGCTGGAATGCTATCTGATGACCGGCAACCGCGACTATTTGCTGCGCGTCGTCGCCGCCGATCTGTCGTCGTATGAAGCATTCCTGAAGAACAAGCTGACCCGGCTCGATGGCATCGCCTCGATCGAGTCGAGTTTTGCGCTGAGTCAGGTGAAATACTCCATCGCACTGCCGGTGTGACACCGTCGTCCCGGCCTGGCGCGCAATTGCGCGTAAGGTGCCGGGACCCATACGCCGTGTCGTCCCGTTTGGACAACGGGGCGAACGCCCTCCGCAATAACCAAGGCCAGGGGTTATGGGTCCCGGATCAAGTCCGCGACGACGGAGAAGGAACGTCATTGCACAACTTCACGATCTCGCCGCGCAACGCGCCCGAGTTATGTGTGAATTCTTGGCCCAAAAACGGAGGGCGCAGGAAACGCCGGGTGCCCGTTGCACCCGCAGCCTCGCGTGGAGTGTAGAAAACACGCGAGTTAGTCACCACAGGTTCACCGGAACACCCGGCATTTCCTGCGCAATGGTTTTAACAGTTTCCTTCGTGCTCTCCCCGGTGACCGGGCTTTGTTGTCACCGTCGCCGCGCGGATACTTCCGCGCAAACTTGACGCCAGCGTCGGGGCATCAGGACTACACGACTTCGCCGTCCGCGTCAGCGCCGCTCGTCAGTCGCGCGCCTTCGCGTCCACCGCATCCACACCCGACGTTCGTGACGATCGCGAAACGCCCCTCTTCCGGGTGGGACAACCGACTCATGATGATGATTTGCGCCGAAAGAAAAGCGGAAAATTTTTGCGCGCAGGGCTGGACAGGGATTTGGTGATTTGCCCGACGGGCAAATCAGTTGACGATTTACATCGCAAGACACCGCACGCGATTCACTTCACCGGCCGCTCCGGATTCCGGGCTGGCGCTTCCCTTATCGCCACGGCTCGACGATGATCTTGGTATGCCGCTCTGGATTGGCGAGATCAGCGAACGCCTGCGCGACCCCGTCGATGCCGACGCTCGCGGTCACCAGCGAGGCCGCATCGACCTTGCCTTCCGCGATCAGGCGAAGCGAGTAAGCAAATTCATCCGGCGTGTAGGCGATGACATATTGGACGTTGAGCTCCTTCATGACGCCCAGCATCGGCTCGGAGCGATCGGTCTCCATACAGACGCCGACCACCACGATGCGGGCGTCGCGCGGCGCGCCTTCGAACACCTGTTGCAACAGGCCGGGAATGCCGACGCATTCGAAGATCAGCGCGGGTTTCAGCGCCGGCAACATCGCCTGCAGCGGCGGGCGCGCGGCCTTCTGTTCCGGTGTCATCGCGGCATGCTCGGCCCAGGTCGCGTAAGGCTGCGTGCGCGCGGGATCGACCACGATATCGGCGCCAAGCTTCTCGGCGAGCGCCCGGCGCGCCGGCGAGTAATCGGCCGCGATGATCGGGTGCAGGCCCCTGATCTTGAGCGCCGCGATCACGGCAAGCCCGACCGGCCCGCAACCGATCACCAGCGGCACCTCGTCGCCCCGGATATTGGCTTTCGCGACCGCATGAATACCGACCGCGAGCGGCTCGGTCAGCGCGGCATGCTCGGCCGCCAGCCCATTGGGCACCTCCAGCAACAACGGCTCGCTCAGCACCATGCGTTCGGCATAGCCGCCGACATTGTCGTTGGAATAGCCGATGGTTTGCAGGCCACCCGGTGTCAGCAGCGCCGGCAGCGAACAGACGCGGGTGCCGGCTTTCAGCTTGCGCTGCGTGCCCGGCCCGTAATCGAGAATTTCGCAGCAGAATTCGTGACCGAACACCACGTCGCGGGCGAGGTCCATCGGCTTGCGGCCGGGGAAATGCCTGGATAATTCGACCATGCGATGGGCGTGCTTGCGGGCGTGCAGATCCGAACCGCAAATGCCGCAGGCCAAGGTCCTGACCAGCACCTGGCCGCCGGCCGGTATCGGCTCTTCCAGCGCATCGACGACGATTTCGCCGTTCCTGAAAATCGCAGCGCGCATGGCCGTCCTCCCGTTGCTCTCAGTCTTATATGACTATGATCTCATCTAATCGCGCCGCGAGACTTCTAGTCAACGCCGATCAGGGGTTGGGCGACGGTTCGGCTGGCACCAGCAGAAGCTGCGATCGCCGTACCCGCTCGCGGTGCGCGGTATAAAGGCCGCTGGCGACGATGAACGCCGCACCCGTCACGGTCCAGATGTCAGGTAGCTCGCCGAACACCAGGAAGCCGAGGATGCTGACCCACAGCAATTGGGTATAGGAGAACGGCGCCAGCACGGAAGCACCAGCATAACGGAACGCCAGCACGACGATCCATTGTCCAGCCGTCGATGATACCCCGATCAGGATTCCGAACAGGATATCATGCCAGCTCGGCGTCACCCAGACGAACGGGACCAGCGCCGACAGGATGCCGAAGCCCACGATCGATGAATAGGCCATGGTGGTGACGGTGGCTTCCTTGCCGCTCAGCATCCGCGTCATCACCAGGGTGCAGGCCCAGGCAAATGCCGACACCACGGGAAAAAACGCTGCGATATGAAACGCGCTGGTGCCCGGCCGCAGGATGATCAACACACCGATCAATCCGACCGCGGTCGCAAGCCAGCGGCGCACCCCGACATTCTCGCCCAAAAAAAAGATCGACAGCGCGGTGACGAACAGCGGCGCGATGAAGCTCGTCGCGGAAGCCTCCGCAATGGGAAGAAACCGCAAGCCGGAGATGAACAACAGCGACGAGCCCAACAGGGCTGCGCCTCGCATCCCCTGCAGACCGAGGCGACTGGTGCGCAAGGCAAACACCGGCGACCCCGGCAGCATCGCAGGAACCATGATCAGCGCGAACACCAGAAACCTGATCCAGGCGATCTCGATCGACGGCAGCGTTCCCGACAGATATTTCGACGTCGCATCCGAGGTGCCGAGAAACACGGTCGAGGCGAGGATCAGCGCGATGCCGCGAAACGGCCGGTCGGCGCGCGCGGGCGCGGGGAGCGTGGCCGGCTTCTTTTCGGGCAGAGGCAAGGAAGCACGGTCCAGCCTGGCGGTCGCGGCGGGTGGCGGGGTCACAATTGATCTCGGGCGTCGAAATGAAATAATCGAATCGGGCGAGGCTCCAAAGAACGACAAAGACATCTGATCGACAAGGACCGAAAACAGGCAGCCGATATGCGTGATTGCGCGCGACGGCAGGCGCGAAAGCTTTTCGTCGCCGGCGTGACAGATTGTTGTCACGGTTGAAATACTTTGTGATCTACAGCATCGGCAGGCCGCGCGGCTTGGGGCCGCGTGGAAACGCCTTGTCGAGCGCGGCCAGTTCATCCTTGCTCAGGGTCAGCTTGCCGGCCGCGGCATTATCCGCGGCGTGCTCGGCGCTCGATGCCTTGGGAATCGCAAACACGGAAACATCGCGGGTGAGGAAGCCGAGCGCGACCTGGCGCGGCGACGCGCCATGCGCATCGGCGATTTTCTGCAACAGCTGTCCGGGCTCGCTTTGCGGCGAGGGGAAATCATTGTGGCCGAACGGCGAGTAGGCGACCACCGCGACGCCGTGCGCCTTGCACCACGGGATCACCGCGTGCTCGATCGCGCGTTCCTGCAAATGATAGAGCACCTGGTTGCAGGCGATCCGGCCTTCGCCGGCAACGTCATGCAGCTCATCGAGATCGTCGCTATCGAAATTGCTGACGCCCCACGTTCGGATTTTTCCCGCGGCCACCAGATCCTCGAATGCCGCGACCGTCTCCGCCAGCGGATAGGATCCGCGCCAGTGCAGCAGATAGCAATCGAGCCGGTCGGTTTTCAGCCGCGCCAGCGAACGCTCGCACGCGGTGATGGTGCCGCGCCGCGATGCGTTGCTCGGCAACACTTTCGAGACCAGAAACAGATCGTCACGCCGCTCGCTGATCGCCTCGGCAATCACCAGTTCGGCGTCGCCATACATCTCGGCGGTGTCGATGTGGGTCATGCCGAGATCGATGCCGCGGCGCAGCGCCGCGACCGCGCGCTTGCGGTCGCCGCGATCGATATACCAGGTGCCCTGCCCGATCACGGACACCTCGTCGCCACCACTGCCGAATCTTTGCCGTCTCATGATTGCCTCAACACCTTTGCCGTAAACGGGGCGCGTTCGCGCGACCCGTTGGCTCCTCGCAATAACGAATTGCCGATCGCCCTTCGGTATCGCGCGGCTCAGTTCAGCCGCAGCTCCGTGATGTGCCGCGGGTCCGGACTGAGCTCCTTGCGCTCCACGCGCTTGACGATATCCGTCAGCGCGGCGTTGGCGTGGCACGACAGGCCGACCTTCTCGCCCTCGCGCACCACGAATCCGTTGAGGAACTCGATCTCGGTGCGCCGTCCCTTCTGCATGTCCTGGCCCATCGAGGGACGTTGCGCCGAGGAAGTGCGCTTGCCG
>Ga0302314_10010895_pt1 | contig 15887 bp, 17 predicted proteins | sample III_Palsa_N2_3_FD_200533 | JGI IMG/M metagenome (GOLD analysis project Ga0302314, IMG submission 200533) | Peat permafrost microbial communities from Stordalen Mire near Abisko, Sweden - III_Palsa_N2_3 | ecosystem: Environmental > Terrestrial > Soil > Palsa > Peat permafrost | place: Sweden... | reverse complement strand
GTGGACGTGCTGCGACGCGGACCGCGGGCGGCGGGGGACCTGGCGCGCGATCTGGGGGTCAGTCCCTCGCTGATGAGCCGGCAGCTGCGCGCGTTGCGCGAGAGCGGTCTGGTCGAAGATTCTCATCCGGCCTTCGACACCCGTCTGCGCATCTACGCCTTGAGCCCCGGCCCCATGATCGAGCTGATGCGCTGGCTTGAGGAGACCGAACGCGGCTGGAGCGAGCAGCTGGCGGCCTTCAAGGCCCATGTGGAGCGCGCGCCATGACTTCGCGCGTCATGGTCGCCCTCCGGGTGGCGGCGAGCCCGGAGCGCGCCTTCGAGGCTTTCACGCGCGAGATCGCCGCCTGGTGGTCGCCCAACGCCCTGTTCCGCTTCACCCCGCGCGATCCGGGCGTGCTCAGCTTCGAGCCGGGGGAGGGCGGACGCCTGGTCGAGACCCTGCCATCGGGCAAGGTGTTCGAGATCGGCAAGATCGTGGTCTGGGCGCCGCCCACGCGCCTCGTCTTCGGCTGGCGACAGGCGACTTTCGCGCCGGACCAGGCGACCGAGGTCGAGGTGCGCTTCGAGCCCGTCGGCGCCGAGACGCGCGTCACCGTCGAACACAGTGGCTGGGAGAGCGTGCCGGCGAGCCATGTGGCCAAGCACGGATTTCCCAACGCCTTTTTCCTTCAGCGCCACGGCGAGTGGTGGCTAAGCCTGCTCGAAGCCTTCAAGGTGCGGGCGATGCAGGATCGGAGCGGCGAGGAATGATCGAAGAGGCCACGCCGCTCGCCGTTCGCCCGCCGCGCGCGGCGGCGTTCGGCTTCATCTTCGCCACGGCGCTGCTGAACGCCATCTCGTTCGGCATCATGATCCCGATCCTGCCCAACCTCATCAAGCAGATGACCGGCGGCGACACCGCCCAGGCGTCGGAATGGAACGTGCTCTTCGCCACCGTCTGGGGGGCGATGCAGTTCGTATGCGGACCGGTGCTGGGCATGCTCTCCGACCGCTTCGGCCGCCGCCCGGTGATGCTGATCTCGATCTTCGGCCTGTTCGCCGACTTCCTGTTCATGGCCTTCTCGCCGAACCTCGCGTGGCTGTTTGTCGGCCGCATCCTCAACGGGATCACGGCGTCCAGCTTCTCCACCGCCAACGCCTATGTCGCCGACATCACCCCGCCGGAAATGCGCGCGCGTAACTTCGGCATCCTGGGCTCGGCCTTCGGGTTCGGCTTCATGATCGGCCCCAGCATCGGCGGCGTGCTCGGCGAGGTCAGCCTGCGTCTGCCGTTCATCGCCGCCGCCGGCCTGTGCCTGATCAATGCGCTGTACGGCCTGTTCGTTCTGCCGGAATCCCTTCCGGCGGCGCGGCGGACGACGCATCTCAATTGGCGGCGCGCCAATCCGATCGGCTCGCTGGTGTTCCTGAAATCGCACGGCGAGCTCCTGGGGCTGGCGGGCGTGAGCTTCCTCAACCAGCTGGCTCAGACCGTCCTCCCGACCATCTTCGTGCTCTACGCCGGCTATCGCTACGGCTGGAGCCCGGGAATCCTCGGCTTCACCTTTCTGGCCTCGGGCGCCTGCATGATCGCCGTGCAGATGTTCCTGGTCGGGCCGGTGGTGAAGCGTCTGGGAGAGCGCGGCGCGGTGCTGCTGGGGTCATCCATAGGCGCGCTTGGCTTTCTGATCTACGCCTTCGCCTCCAACGGCTGGATCTATGCGGTTGGGATCCCCGTCTTCGCCTTCGTCGGCTTGATGCAGCCGGGACTTCTGGGCCTGATGAGCCGCCGCATCGACCCGCGACACCAGGGCCAGCTGCAAGGCTCAGTCCAGTCCCTGCAGGGCGTCGCCTCGATGACCGGACCCAGCCTCTTCGGCCTCACCTTCGCCTGGCTGATCCGGCGCGACGCCACTCTGCACCTCTCGGGCGGGGCGATCCTGATCTCCTCCGCCCTGCTGGCCCTGGGCTTCCTGATCTCCCTGCGCGTGGCCCGGCCGGTTGCGGACGCGCGTCAGGCCTAACCACCCCGGGGGAACAAGCCTCGCGGCGCCATTTTTGCGTCGAAGAGGTCGGCGAAAAGCGCGACGCCTTCTCACCTCGACGGACGAGACATGCGCCCCACATCCGTGGCTCTGACGGTCTTCCTCATCGCCGGCGCGGCGAGCGCCCAGGAGGAACCGCGGCGCCCGCCGGCCGACGCGGCCAGCATGCGGCTCTCCTTCGCCCCGATCGTCCGCCGCGTCGCCCCGGCGGTGGTCAATGTCTATTCCAAGCGCGTGGTGCGCCAGCAGGTCGATCCTTTCTGGGGCATGTTCGGCGCCCAGGGCGAGCGCACCGAGCGCTCGCTGGGATCGGGCTCGATCGTGCGCGCCGACGGCGTCATCCTCACCAACCACCATGTGATCGCGGGCGCGCAGGAGATCATGGTCGTGACCGCTGACCGGCGCGAATGGCCCGCGACCCTGCTGCTGGATGACGCACGCGCCGACCTGGCCGTTCTCAGGATCGACCCCAAGGGCGAACGGCTTCCGACCATCGATATCGACGCCGCCGAGCAGCCGCAGGTGGGCGATCTGGTGCTGGCGATCGGCGATCCCTTCGGCGTCGGCCAGACGGTGACCAACGGCATCGTCTCGGCCCTGGCGCGCTCGGATGTAGGGATCAGCGACTTCTCGGCCTTCATCCAGACCGACGCGGCCATCAACCCCGGCAATTCCGGCGGACCGCTGGTGGACATGAACGGCGAGCTCATCGGCGTGAACACCGCCATCATCTCCGCCTCGGGGGCCTCGGCCGGCGTCGGCTTCGCCATTCCGGCGGTGATCGCACGCCAGGTGGTGGACGCGGCCCTGGGTGGCGGCCACTCGGTCATCCGGCCGTGGCTCGGGGTCAGGACCCAGGCGCTCACCGGCGAGATGGCCAGGAGCCTCGGCGTTTCCGCGCCACAAGGCGTCGTTGTCACCGACGTATGGCCGGACGGTCCGGCGGCCCGAGCCGGCGTCGCCCAGGGCGACGTGGTGGTCAGCGTCGGTGGCCAAGAGGTCGACGACCAGGCCGCGCTCAACTATCGGGTCGGGGCCATGAAGCCGGGCGAGGACGCGACGCTGGTGGTGCGGCGCAACGGCGGCGCGGCCAGGACGCTGGCGGCGCGCGTCGAAGCCCCGCCGGCCTCGCCCGCGCCGGACTCGCTGACAGTCGCTGGCCGCAATCCCTTCGCCGGCGCGACGGTGGTCAATCTGTCGCCGGCCGCGGCCATCGACTCCGGCGTCGATCCGTTCGCCGGCAAGGGCGTGATGATCGCCAAGGTGGATGGCGGCTTCGCCCAGAATCTAGGCCTCAGGCCAGGCGACTTCATTCGCCAGATCAACGGCCGGACCATCAGCTCCACCGCCGACGTCGCCGCGGCGACCCGCGCCCCGGCGCCGACCTGGTCGCTGTCCATCGAACGCGGCGGCCGCACCATCACCGCCCAGTTCAGCGGCGGGTGAGGCGACGACCGCTCTCTCTTGAGGGAGAGGAGGGCACGGTCCGCGCCCCCGGTGGCCTCGGCGGCGCTTCCTGCTAGGCTCCGGCCATGAGTGACCTCTTCGAAGCGGCTGGCTTGACGCCTGAGGCGCCGACGCCGCTGGCCGACCGGCTGAGGCCCAAGAGCCTGGACGAGGTCGTGGGCCAGGACCACCTGCTGGGACCGGAGGGACCGATCCGGCGCATGGCCGCCGCGCGCCGTCTGTCGTCGATGATCCTGTGGGGGCCGCCTGGCACCGGCAAGACCACCATCGCCCGCCTGCTCGCCGACGAGGCCGGCTATGAGTTCCAGCAGATTTCGGCCGTGTTCTCCGGCGTCGCCGACCTCAAGAAGGCCTTCGAGGCCGCCCGCCTGCGCCGCGCCACCGGCCGCGCCACCCTGTTGTTCGTTGACGAGATCCATCGCTTCAACCGTGCGCAGCAGGACGGCTTCCTGCCGTTCGTCGAGCAGGGCGTGGTCACCCTGGTCGGCGCGACGACGGAGAACCCGTCGTTCGAGCTCAACGGCGCGCTGCTCTCGCGCTGTCAGGTGTTCGTCCTGCGGCGACTGGATGCGGATGCGCTCGATCTGCTGCTCGCCCGCGCCGAGGCGTTCGAGGGTCGGCCCCTGCCGCTCGATCCGGCCGCGCGCGAGGCCCTGACCGCCATGGCCGACGGCGATGGCCGCTATGTGCTCACCCTGGCCGAGACCCTGTTCAACATCGCCCCGGCGACGCCGCTGACGCCCGCGGACATGGGCCGCGTGCTGCAGAAGCGCAGCCCGGCCTACGACAAGGATCGCGAGGAGCACTACAACCTCATCTCCGCCCTGCATAAGTCGGTGCGCGGCTCCGACCCGGACGCGGCGCTCTACTGGCTGGCGCGGATGCTGGCCGGCGGCGAGGATCCGCTGTTCATCGCCCGCCGCCTGGTGCGCATGGCCATCGAGGATATCGGCGAGGCCGACCCGCTGTCGCTTCTCCTGGCGACGGCGGCCAAGGACGCCTACGACTTCCTGGGCAGTCCCGAAGGCGAGCTGGCCCTGGCCCAGGTCACGGTGCACATGGCGGCGGCGCCCAAGTCGGTCGCCGTTTACAAGGCCTTCGGCGCGGCCACTGCGCTCGCCCGAGAGACCGGTTCGCTCACCCCGCCGGCCCACATCCTCAATGCGCCAACGCGTCTGATGAAGGATCTCGGCTACGGCAAGGGCTACGCCTATGATCCGGATGCGGAGGAGGGCTTCTCCGGCCAGAACTACTTCCCCGACGGCGTCGGGCGCCGCGCCTTCTATAAGCCCAAGGGCGAGGGGGCCGAGGCCAAGGTGAAGGAGCGCCTGGAGCGCTGGGCCGCGCTCAGGAACGCCCGGGGTGGCTGAGCGAGCACGTCTCTCGGCCGCCGACATCGACTTCGTCCGCGGCCTTGTGATCCACGAGGATGCCGACATCCTGGCCCTCAACAAGCCGCCTGGCCTCTCGAGCCAGGGCGGGCGCATCGCCGCCCACACGCTGGACGACCTCCTGGCCGCCTTCGCCAAGCCGAGCGGGGTGAAGCCCAGGCTCGTCCACCGCCTGGACCGCGACACCTCAGGCGTCATCCTGGCCGCGCGCAGCCAGCCGGCCGCGGCCTTCCTCGGCAAGGCGATGATGGCCCGCCGGTTCAAGAAGACCTATCTGGCCGTGGTGGCGCCGGGCGCGCCCGATCCCAGGGCCGGGACGATCGAGGCGGCCCTGGTTCGCCAGGACATCGGCCGCGAGGCCTATGTCCGCGTATCGCCCGCCGACGCGCCGGGCGCCCAGACGGCGTTCACGCGCTACCGGACGCTCACCGCCGACGCCGTCGCCGCCCTGCTGGAGCTGTCCCCGCGCACCGGTCGCATGCACCAGCTGCGGGTCCATCTGGCCTCGATCGGCCGGCCGATCGCCGGCGATCCGCGCTATGGCGGCGCCCTGGCCCTCTACGGCCAACCGGTCGCGCGCTTGATGCTGCACGCTGCCGCCCTGGCCTTTCCCCACCCCGCCGGCGGCGAGACGCGCATCGAAGCCCCGCCGCCGGCCGACTTCGCCGCGCTGGCCGCGCGCATAGCCAGATGACGACGGGCCTCGCTGGGCCCTATATGTCGGCCATGGGCGAGGTGAAGACACTCACGGTCGGCGTCGGCGAGGATGGCGTGCGCCTCGACCGCTGGCTGCGCCGCCGCTGGCCGCACCTGGGCCAGACCCAGATTCACAAGCTCGCCCGCAGCGGCCAGCTGCGCGTCGACGGCGGCCGCATCAAGGCCGACACGCGCCTGGGGGCCGGCCAGGTCGTGCGCGTGCCGCCGCTGCCGGAGGGTCCCCCGCCGCGTCCCGACGGTCTTTCCAGCGATGACATCCGTTTCGCCCGCTCGCTCACCCTCTATGAGGACGACGAGGTGCTGATCCTCAACAAACCAGCGGGCTTGGCTGTGCAGGGCGGAACCAAGACCAGCCGACATATCGACCGGCTGCTGAGCGCGTGGGGGGAGGGCCTTGAGCGCCCGCGCCTGACCCATCGCCTCGACCGCGACACCTCCGGCGTCTTGGCGCTCGGCAAGAGCCCGGCCGCGGCGGCGCGGCTCTCGGGCGCCTTCGCCAAACGGCGGGCGGAGAAGACCTATTGGGCGCTCGTGGCCGGCTTTCCCAAGCCCGGCAAGGGTGTGATCGAGCTGCCCCTGGCCAAGGTCGGCGTCGGCGACCGTGAGTTGGTCGCGCCGGTGGACGCCAAGGACCCGCGCGCCGAGACCGCCGTCACGCAATACCTGACCGTCTCGCGCGCCGGGCCGCGCGCGGCCTGGATGGCGCTCCGCCCGCTCACCGGCCGCACCCACCAGCTGCGCGCTCACATGCTGGCGCTCGGCCACCCGATCCTCGGCGACCCTAAATACAACACGCCCGCCTCCATCGAAGTCTCCGGTCCGCTGAAGCTACAGCTTCACGCCCGCCGCCTGAGCCTCCCCCATCCGGGCGGCGGCCGCATCGACATCGAGGCGCCGCTGAGCGCCGAGATGCAAGCCGGCTTCGCCCGGTTCGGCTTCGACCCGCACGAGGCGGGCGAGCTCGACTTTCCGCAACCGAGGAGTTCCGGCCGTGGCAGGTGACAGCGGCGCGATCGCCCATGTTCGTGATAGTGGCCCAGGCAGCCTCACGGTGGCGATCTCGGTCGGCGGCCAGAGCTTCCCCGGCGACGAGCCGGTGGCCGCGGGTGGGACGGGCACGGGCCCCGCGCCGCACGATCTGCTGTCGGCGGGCCTGGCTGAATGCACGGCCCTGACCCTGCGCCTCTACGCCGACCGCAAGGCCTGGCCGCTGGAGGCGGTCGAGGTCGAGGTGACGCACGATGTGCAGCCGGACGCGACGCCGCGCGATCTATTCCGCCGCGCGATCAAGCTCATCGGGCCGCTGGACGGAGATCAGAAGGCGCGGCTGATGGACATTGCCGACCGTTGCCCCGTCCACCGCACGCTGACAGCCGGCTCGCGGATAGAGACTGCGGCGGGCTAGGCCGCCGGCGCGGTTCTCTGCTCGGCGAGGTCCTCGACCCGGTGCACGGGCTTGGGCTGGGTGATCTGGGCCGGCGGGGCGGCGCGCTGCAGGCGCAGGGAGCGGCCCTGGAAGAAGGCGCCGGTCTCGATGGCCAGTTGTTCGTGGGTGATGTCGCCCTCGACATGGGCGCCGCCGTAGAGGCGCACCTGCTTGGCGGTGACCGAGCCGGTGACGCGGCCGCGCACCTCGACGGCCTCGGCGAAGACGCCGCCGTCCACATGGCCGCCTTCGCCGACCACGACGCGCTCGACGCGGACGTCGCCGACGATGGCGCCGTCGATCTGCACCTCGCTGCCGCCGGTGATGCTGCCCTCCAGCTTCAGGTCGCTGCCGATCAACGAGGCCGACTTCTTCGCCGGCGTCGGGGTGTGCACGGGAGCGTCAACCGAGGAGCTGTTGGCGGCCGTGGGCGGCGTCGGGTGTGAGGATTGCGGCTTGCTGAACATGCTGGGGGCCTCGCTTTACTCAGGGATGGCCGCGGTACTGAGCGGCGGCAAACCCTAACCCCGTAGGGCGGCCCGCGCCAGACCCCTGATTCGGCTCAAGTCAAGGCCTTGGCCGCGGCCAACACCTCGGCCACGTGGCCGGGCACCTTCACCTTGCGCCAGACGCGTCGAATGACGCCCCCGCCGTCGATAAGGAAGGTCACCCGTTCGATGCCCATGTACTTGCGGCCGTACATGCTCTTTTCCACCCAGGCGCCGTAGCGCTCGACCGTGTCGTCGTCCTTGGCCGAGGCGAGCAGGGGCGAGAGGCCGTACTTGGCCTTGAACTTCTGGTGGCTGGCGGCGGAATCCTTGGAGACTCCCACCACGACCGCGCCGGCGGTGGCGAAATCCTCAGCCGCGGCGGTGAAGCCCTGGGCCTCGGCCGTGCAGCCGGAGGTGTCGTCCTTGGGATAGAAATAGAGGACGACGGTCTGGCCGTGGAACGCGGAGAGGTTGATCGGGCCGTCCGCGCCCGGCAGCTCGAAATCCGGGGCGCGATCCCCGACGTTCAAAGTCATGGCTATCTCCCTAAACTATAATGTAACTTGAACTAAGTTGACCTATTCGTCAGAGTCTGGACGAACGAGAACAATTTTCCCCCGCTTCCCTAGTTGGACTTTGAATACCCCAAGTGGCTTCATGACGTTTTCATAGAATTGTATAGCTCTCGGGTCTGTCACGATATTGTCATTTATTCGAACTTCACGAGCATCGATTTTCTTTCTGGCTTCATTCCTTGATGAAACCAAACCAGACGCAAACAAGACTTCTGTGTTTGAGCGACCTATCTCGAAGTTTTCGCGCTTGAGTTCGCGGATTGGAAGGTTCTCTGAAATTCCACCGGCGCCAAACGCCTCGCGGGCAGCATTTGAAGCTCCTTCCGCCGCCGCCCGGCCGTGGAGCAGAGCTGTCGCCTCGTTCGCCAGCACCTTTTTGGCCTCATTGATCTCCGCGCCGGTTAGCGTTTCCAGGCGAGCGATTTCGCCGAGTGGCAGTTCGGTGAACAGGCGCAGGAAGCGGCCGACGTCACTGTCCTCGGTGTTGCGCCAGAACTGCCAGTAGTCGTAGGCGCCCAGGAGCTCCGGGTTGAGCCACACCGCGCCGTCGACAGTCTTGCCCATCTTGGCCCCTGACGCGGTGGTGACCAGGGGGGCGGTGACGCCGAAGGCTTCCGCACTCGCCACGCGGCGGATGAGGTCGATGCCGTTGACGATGTTGCCCCACTGTTCGGAGCCGCCGAACTGCAGGGTGCAGCCATGGCGGCGGTGCAGTTCGAGGAAGTCGGCCGCCTGCATCAGCATATAGTTGAATTCGAGGAAGGTCAGCGACTGTTCGGCGTCGAGCCGGCTCTTCACGAACTCCAGCGACAGCATCTTGTTGATGGTGAAATGGACGCCGTAGTCGCGCAGGAACTCGATGTAGCCGAGCTTCTCCAGCCATTCGGCGTTGTTGAGCATGACCGCGTCGGTCGGCCCGGCGCCGAAGGCGAGGAAGGGCGTGAACGCCTTCTTGATGCCGGCGATGTTGGCGGCGATGGTCTTGTCGGTTAGCAGGGGCCGCTGCGAGGTCTTGTCCGAGGGATCGCCGACCTTGGTCGTGCCGCCGCCCATGAGGACCAGCGGCCGGTGGCCGGTCTGCTGCAGGCGGCGCAGGGTCATGATCTGCACCAGACTGCCGACATGCAGGCTGTTGGCGGTGGCGTCGAAGCCGATGTAGGCCGATATCGGGCCCTTCAGGGCCGCGGCGTCCAGGCCTTCTAGATCGGTCGCCTGATAGACGTGGCCGCGTTCGAGGAGGACGCGGACGAGGTCCGATCGGGGCTTGAAATTGGGGGCGGGCTGCATGGGACGGCTCCTTATCGTATCGAGGCCGGAGACCCACTCCCTTTTCGAGCCGCCGCCGACCGGTTGGGCGGCGGACGTGTCAGGTCGGCCGCTCGCTAGCTGGGCGAGCGGCAATAGGCGCGCGTGACGAGGACGCTTTGGCTCATGGCCGTCTTGCTAGCGGGCGCCGCCGCCGGCCGTCAAGCCGGGTCGGCTTCCAGGCGCTTGTCGAGATAGGCGCCGACGCGCTGTTCGACCTCGACGAGGTTTTCTGTCCAGAAATGGCCGCCGTCCTCGACCAGCTCATAGTCGATGACGATGCCCTTCTGCGTGCGCAGCTTGGCGACCACCTTCTCGACCTCGGCGTAGGGCACCACCGTGTCGGCCGAGCCGTGCAGGATGAGGCCGGAGGCCGGGCAGGGGGCGAGGAAGCTGAAGTCGTACATATTGGTCGGCGGCGAGACCGAGATGAAGCCATCGGTTTCTGGGCGGCGCATCAAAAGCTGCATGCCGATCCAGGCGCCGAAGTCGAACCCGGCCACCCAGCATTGCGAGGCGGCGGGGTTGGTGGACTGCAGCCAGTCCAGCGCCGTGGCCGCGTCAGCCAGCTCGCCCACGCCCTGGTCGAACTCGCCCTGGCTGCGCCCGACGCCGCGGAAGTTGAACCGCAGGACGTTGAACCCCCGCTTCATGAACAGATGGAAGAGCTGGACCGCGACCGGGTGGTTCATATGCCCCCCGGCGCGCGGGTGGGGCGCGAGGATGAGGGCGATGGGGGCGGTGTCGTCCTTGCGCGGAGAGTAGCGGGCCTCGATGCGCCCGACGCTGCCTGGCAGAACCAAATCAGGCAAGGGGTTATCCTTTGTTCTTATTGGGGTCGGGAATAGTTGACTAGCGCGCTTGGTCTTACTAGATGCGCATCGACGGCCGAGACGGCCGATCTCTCGCGGCGGCGGCTTGTAACAAGGAGCGGCCCAAAAAAGCGAGGAAAACCGCAACGGACGCGCCATGCAGCTCAGCACCAAAGGTCGATATGCGGTCATGGCCATGACCGATCTCGCCAGTCGGGACGGTGAGAAGGCGACGCCGCTGGCCGCGATCGCCGAAACCCAACAGATTTCCAAAGCCTATCTCGAGCAGCTGTTCGCGCGGCTCCGGCGGCGCGGTCTGGTCAATTCGGTGCGCGGGCCCGGCGGCGGCTACCGACTGGCGCGCGAAGCCGAAGCTCTCAGCGTCGCCGATGTGGTGGCGGCGGTCGACGAGCCCCTGCGCGCCACGCGCTGCGCCGGCCGGGGACCGGGCTGCATGAAGGGCGGCGCGCGCTGCCTCACCCACGACCTGTGGGCCGAGACCGGGCGGCAGATCGAGTCTTACCTTGCCGGCGTGTCCCTGGCCGACGTGATCGCCGGGCGCCTGTCCGGCGACCGGGAGCGGGCGGCATGAGGGTCTATCTCGACTACAACGCCACCGCGCCGATCCGGCCGGAGGCCAGGGCGGCCGCGCTGGCCGCCCTCGACCTCGGCGCCAACCCCTCCTCGACCCACGCCGCCGGGCGCGAAGCGCGGGCGGTGCTCGAACGCGCGCGAGAGCAAGTGGCGCGGCTTGCCGGCGCCGCGCCCTCGGCCGTCACCTTCGTCAGCGGCGGGGTAGAGGCCAACACCCTGGCCATGGAAAGCGCCCTGGCCGCGGGCTGCGACCGCCTGATCGTCGGCGCCACGGAACACGACTCGGTATGGGCGACAGCGCAGGTGCTGGCCCCGAACGTCGAAGTCTGGCTGGTGGACGCCCAAGGCGTCGCCGACCTCGGCTGGCTGGAAGGCGCCCTGGCTCGTGGCGGCCGGCCGCTCGTCTGCCTGATGGCGGCCAACAACGAGACCGGCGTCATCCAGCCGGTGGCCGAAGCCGCGTGCCTGGCGCGCGAGGCTGGCGGCTGGCTGCACGTCGACGCCGTCCAGGCGGCCGGCAAGCTGGCGCTAGACTTAGCAGACATGGGCGCCGACACCCTGGCGCTCTCAGCTCACAAGATTGGCGGCCCGCAGGGCGTGGGCGCCCTGGTGACTGGCGGGAATGTGGCGATCACCCGGCGACTACACGGCGGGGGTCAGGAGCGCGGCCGGCGGGCGGGCACCGAGAACCTCTCCGGCATCGCCGGATTCGGCGCGGCGGCCGTCGCCGCCCTCCGCGATCTTCGCGGCCTGGAGGCGCACGCGGCCTGGCGCGACGACTTGGCCGACGCGATGCAGCGCGCAGGCGCTGTTGTGCTGGGCGCGGGTGCGCCAAGGCTCTCTCAGACCCTGTGTGTGGCGACTCCCGGATTTTCCTCTGAAGTCCAGGTCATGGCCCTCGACCTCGCCGGGGTGATGGTCAGCGCTGGAGCAGCGTGCTCATCCGGCAAGGTCAAGGCCAGCCGCGTCGTCGAGGCGATGGGCCGAGCCGATCTGGCTTCATCTTCCATTCGCGTCAGCGGCGGCTGGGCGTCGACTGGGGCCGACTGGCGTCGCTGCGCGGAGGCCTGGGCCGAAGCGTTCGCCCGTCACGCGGCCCGCCGCAAGGAGTATGCCTGATGGCCGCCGTTCAGCAGACCCTCGCCAAGGTCGCCGACCTCGAGGCCTATAAGCATGGCTTCGTTAGCGACATCGAGCAGGAATTCGCGCCCAAGGGCCTCTCCGAAGCCACAGTGCGCTTCATCTCGGCCAAGAAGGACGAGCCGGAGTGGATGCTGGCCTGGCGGCTCGAGGCGTTCGAGCGCTGGCAGGCGCTGGAAGAGCCGACCTGGGCACGGGTCAAGTTTCCGAAGATCGACTATCAGGCTTCCTATTATTACGCGGCGCCCAAGGAGAAGATCGGGCCGGCGAGCCTCGACGAGGTCGATCCGGAGCTGCTAGCCGTCTATGCCAAGCTCGGCATCCCGCTGAAGGAGCAGGAGGTTCTGGCGGGCGTGGCCGGCGCGCCGCGCTATGCGGTCGACGCGGTGTTCGACAGCGTCTCGGTGGTCACCACCTTCAAGAAGGAGCTGGCCCAGGCCGGCGTGATCTTCTGTTCGATGAGCGAGGCGATCCGCGACCACGGCGATCTGGTGCGCGCCTATCTGGGCTCGGTGGTGCCGGTCTCGGACAACTATTTCGCCTGCCTCAACAGCGCGGTCTTCTCTGACGGCAGCTTCGTCTATGTGCCGCCCGGCGTGCGCTGCCCGATGGAGCTCTCCACCTACTTCCGCATCAACGCCGCCGAGGCGGGGCAGTTCGAGCGCACCCTGATCATCGCCGACAAGGGCGCTTACGTCTCCTATCTCGAGGGCTGCACCGCCCCGATGCGCGACGAGAACCAGTTGCATGCGGCGGTGGTCGAACTGGTCGTCCTGGACGACGCCGAGATCAAATATTCCACCGTCCAGAACTGGTACCCCGGCGACAAGGACGGCAAGGGCGGCATCTACAACTTCGTCACCAAGCGCGCCGACTGCCGGGGCGCGCGCTCGAAGGTGAGCTGGACGCAGGTGGAGACCGGTTCGGCCATCACCTGGAAGTACCCCTCGTGCGTTCTGCGCGGCGACGGCTCCAGCGGCGAGTTCTATTCCATCGCCATCACCAACAACCGCCAGCAGGCCGACACCGGCACCAAGATGATCCATCTGGGCAAGGACACGCGCTCGCGGATCATCTCCAAGGGCATTTCGGCCGGTCATTCGTCGAACACCTACCGCGGCCTCGTCTCCGCCCATCCCAAGGCGACCGGCGCGCGCAACTTCACGCAGTGCGACTCCCTGCTGATCGGCAAGCACTGCGGGGCGCACACCACGCCCTACATCGAGGCGCGCAACGCCTCGGCCAGGTTCGAGCACGAGGCGACCACCTCGCGGCTGTCCGAGGATCAGCTGTTCTACGCCATGCAGCGTGGTCTCTCGCAGGAGGAGGCGGTGCAGCTTCTCGTCAACGGCTTCGTCAAGGAGGTGCTGCAGGAGCTGCCGATGGAGTTCGCCGTCGAAGCTCAGAAGCTGGTGGCCATCTCGCTCGAGGGGAGCGTCGGATGAAGCTGGAGGCCATCGATCATGTGCAGGTGGCGATCCCAAGGGGCGGGGAGGGCGATGCGCGCCGCTTCTACGGCGATTTCCTGGGGCTCGGCGAGCAGCCCAAGCCGGCCAATCTGGTCGCGCGCGGCGGCTGCTGGTTCGAAAGCGGCAGCGTGAAGGTTCATTGCGGCGTTGAGGATCCGTTCCACGCCGCCCGCAAGGCGCACATCGCCTTCCGCGTCGACAGCGTCGCGGCGCTGGCGAGCCGGGCGCGCGAGGCTGGCTTCGAGACGTCGCAAGACGAGCCGCTGCCCGGGCATGACCGCGTCTACATCTACGATCCGTTCGGCAATCGGCTGGAATTCCTGCGGCCGATACCACAAAGCGAAAGTGCCTGAATTCAATGCTCTCGATCGATAATCTTCATGTTCGCGTGGCCGAGGTCGAGATCCTCAAGGGCCTGACGCTCGACGTGCCCGCTGGCGAGGTCCACGCCGTCATGGGGCCGAACGGGGCGGGCAAGTCGACCCTCGCCTACGCCCTCGCGGGACGGCCCGGCTATGAGGTGACCGCCGGAACGGCGACGCTGGACGGCGAGGATCTTGTTGGCCTCACGCCGGACGCCCGCGCGGCCAAGGGCGTCTTCCTGTCGTTCCAATATCCGGTGGCCATCCCCGGCGTACCGGCGCTCACCTTCCTGCGCACGGCCCTCAACGCCCAGAGGAAGGCGCGCGGCGAGGCGGAGATCACTGCGCCGGAGTTCCTCAAGGCCATTCGCGCCCGTGCCGCGGAGCTGAAAATGGACTTCGAGATGCTGCGGCGCGGCCTCAACGTCGATTTCTCTGGCGGTGAGAAGAAGCGCATGGAAATCATTCAAATGATGATGCTTTCCCCGCGCCTCGCCATCCTGGACGAGACCGATTCCGGCCTCGATATCGACGCCCTGCGCATCGTCGCCGAGGGCGTGAACGCGACCCGGGCCAAGGACCGAGCCATGCTGGTCATCACCCACTATCAGCGTCTGCTCGATTATATCCGCCCCGACCGCGTCCACGTTCTGGCCGGCGGACGCATCGTCCAATCCGGCGGTCCGGAGCTGGCCCTGGAACTCGAACGCGCCGGCTACGACCGCTTCGCGAGCGCCGCATGAGTCACGGCATCGCCACGGACGATCTCGCGCAGCTGCCCTCGCGGCGCGACGAGGGTTGGCGTTGGAGCGACCTGCGCGGGTTGATTCGGCAGCCGCTGCCGGGGTCGGCGGCGCTTAGCGAGGCCGTGGGCGCCGGCGGTCCCTTCGAGAGCCTGGGTCTGGCTGAGGTCGTGCTGGCCAATGGCCACCTCAACTGGTGGCCGGAGGGCGCACATTCGGACGGTGTGGACGTGACGGTCCACGATGCGCCGGCCGCGCCGCACATGTCGGCGACCATGCCCATGGCGAGGCTGGCCGCGGACGAGGCCAATGACCCGCGGGCTCTGATCTTGACCTTCAAAGGCGCCGGCGCGCCTGGCGCGCTAATCCGGCTGGTGAGCCGGGCTGGCGATTCCGCTCACCATGCCCGCGTGGGCGTAATGATCGAGCCCGGGGTGAGCGCGCTGCTGTGCGAAAGCCATGAGGGGCGGGGTTCAGGCTATCTGGCCAACACGCTCGTGGAGATCTTCGTGGCGCGGGACGCGCGCCTCGAGCGGCTGGTCATCGCCGACGACGACGCGACGGGGGTGAGCGTCTCCTCGGCCGAGGTGCATCTTGCTCCTGGCGCCACATTTTCGCAGACGGTGGTTACGACCGGCGCCAAGCGCCAGCGGATCGAGACGCGCGTAAGCCACCCCGGAGGCGGCGCTTCGGTCCGCCTCGACGGCCTCTACCTCATTGACGGGCGCCGACATGGCGACATCACCACCGTGGTGGTCCACCAAGGCCCGGACGGGACGACCGAGCAGCTCACCAAAGGCGTCGCCGCCGACCAGGGCCGCGGCGTCTTCCAGGGCCGCATCGAGGTGGCGCCGGGCGCTGACCGCACCGACGCCAAGATGGGGCACCATGCCCTCGTTCTCTCCGACCATGCCGAGGTCGACGCCAAGCCCGAGCTGGAAATCTACGCCGACGACGTCGTCTGCTCGCACGGCAACACGATCGGCGCGCTCGACGAGGAGGCGCTGTTCTACGCCCGTCAGCGCGGCATCCCCGAGGCGGAGGCTCGCGCCATGCTGACCGAGGCCTTCGTCGGCGAGGTCGTCGATCGCATCGAACATGAAGGCGCGCGCGACATCATCCGCGCCTTCGTCACGGCTCGTACGGCGCGCCTGGCATGAGCTTCGACCCGAACGCCATCCGCGCCGAGTTCCCGATCCTGGCGCGCCAGGTTAACGGCCGGCCGCTCATCTATCTCGACAGCGCCGCCTCGGCGCAGAAGCCGCGCGCGGTGATTGGCGCCATGACCGCCGCCATGGAGGGCTCCTACGCCAACGTCCACCGCGGCCTGCACACCCTGGCCAATGAGACAACCGACGCCTACGAGGCC
>Ga0302314_10010894_pt1 | contig 15887 bp, 18 predicted proteins | sample III_Palsa_N2_3_FD_200533 | JGI IMG/M metagenome (GOLD analysis project Ga0302314, IMG submission 200533) | Peat permafrost microbial communities from Stordalen Mire near Abisko, Sweden - III_Palsa_N2_3 | ecosystem: Environmental > Terrestrial > Soil > Palsa > Peat permafrost | place: Sweden... | reverse complement strand
GCGCCTGGAATCGAAGGAAGGCGCGACCCTACCCACCCCTCGCCGCCCTCACAACAGGCCGAGCGCCTCTAGTTGTGGGCGGAAGGCCGCAGGGTCGGTGAAATGGTGAACGTGGAAGCCCAGGCGGGCCGCGGTCTCGATGTTGGGCAGGCTGTCGTCGACGAACAGCATGTCGGACGGCGCAAGGCCGGTGCGGGCGCACACCAGGGTGAAGATCGCCGGATCGGGCTTCATCACCCGCTCTTCGGCCGAGACCACCACCACACCCAGCCGGCTGAACGCCGGGCTCATCGCCTGCACCATGGGCCAGGCTTCGATCGACATGTTGGTCAGGCCATGCATCGGCACACCGCGGGCGTGCAGATCTTCGATCACCGCCTCGGTCTCGGGAATAGCGCCGGAGAACATCTCGGGCCAACGGTCCCACCAGGCGCGGATCAGGGCTTCGTGCTGCGGATAGAGCGCGACCCGTTCCGCGATATTGTCGCCGAAGGTCCAGCCGACGTCGGTCCGCGCGTGCCAGTCCATCGGGCAGACCTCGGCCAGGAACCGGTCGAGCTCGGCAGGATCGGCGATCAGCTTGGAATAGAGGGTGCGCGGGCTCCAGCGCACGATCACATTGCCCACATCAAAAAGGACGGCGCTGGGCCGTCCTTCTGGTCGCTCAGGCCTCGCCGCCCGCATCGGAGCGGGCGCGGACATCAGCCCTGGCGGGCCTTAAAGCGCGGGTCGGTCTTGTTGATCACGTAGACGCGGCCCTTGCGGCGCACGACCTTGCAGTCGCGGTGGCGGCCCTTGAGGGACTTCAGCGAGCTTCTGACCTTCATGGCGCGTACCTGGCGTCGAATTCATCAAACAGAAACGCCCCGGGCGGCTGCTCGGGACGGGAGGCGGGTGGATACGGGAAGGGGTCCAGGGAGTCAAGGGTAGGGCGCGGATGTTGGCGTCGTGCAGCGACCTCGCCCTTCCCTAGCGCGCTTGTGATGCGGGAGCGATTCCGCGGTGGGGGGAGTTCGGTTAGGTTGGGATGATGGATCGTCGCGCCTTCCTGTTTTCGACCGTCGGGCTTGCGCTGGCGCCGCTGCCGCAGGGTCTGAACCTGAGCCTGCGCGGCGGACAGGATACGGGGGGTGCGCCGCCGGTCGATCCGGCCTTCCTGGCCTGGCGCGAGGCCTTCGTCGCCAAGGCGGTGGCCAAGGGCCTGCCCGAGGACCGTGTGCGGACCGAACTCGAGGGCCTGACCCCCGATCCGCACGTGATCACCCTGGATCACCGCCAGCCGGAGCTGACCCGGCCGGTCTCGGCCTACATCAACAGCGCGACCTCTGCCGCCAACATCGCCAAGGGCCAGGCGGCCCTGCAGGCGCAGCAGCAGGCCCTGATCCCGATCGCCGCCCATTACGGTGTGCCCGCCGAGATCCTGGTGGCGATCTGGGGCATGGAATCGGCCTATGGCGCGACGCAGGGCTCGGACGACGTGCTGCGCTCGCTGGCTACCCTGGCCTTCGACGGGCGCCGGGGCGCCTGGGCCGAGGGCGAGCTGATCGCGGCCCTGAAGATCATCGTCTCGGGCGAGGCGACGCGGATGCAGCTCAGGGGCTCCTGGGCCGGGGCCATGGGCCAGACCCAGTTCATGCCGTCGGACTATCTGAACTTCGCCGTGGACGGCGATGGCGACGGGCGGCGCGATATCTGGGGTTCGCCCGCCGACGCCCTGGCCTCGAGCGCCAACTTCCTGTCCCACAAGGCGGCCTGGCGTCCGGACGGCGCCGTGCAGGTGGAGGTGGTCGTCCCGCGCCAGGGCTTCGACTACAGCCAGACCGAGGGGCCGATGAAGCCGATCGCCGCGTGGCAGGCCATGGGGCTGACCGCGCCTGCGGGCTTCCCCGATCCGGCCGTGCACGGCGACGCGGCCAGCCTGATCATGCCCATGGGCTGGCAGGGGCCGGGGTTCCTGATCTATCCCAACCATATGGCGATCCGCGCCTACAACAACTCGACCGCCTACGCCCTGGGCGTCGGCCTCCTGGCCTGGCGCATCGCCGGCGGGCCGCCGCTGAGCCAACCCTGGCCCGACGACAAGCCGCTGGCCCTGAACGACCGCATCGCCGCGCAGCAGGCGCTGGCCGCGCTGGGTTTCGATCCCGGCGGCCAGGACGGGGTGATCGGCACGGGCACGCGCAAGGCGGCGCGCGCCTGGCAGGCCTCGCGCGGATTGCCGGCGGATGGTTATCTGTCGTTCGACCTGATCCAGCGACTGAAGGCCGAAGCCGGGATCGTCGATCCGGCGCCCGTGACCGGCGCATCCGCATAAACTGGGAGACTCCATGCCCCGCTCCACCGACTACATCGGCGCCACCGGCATCGGCGTGTCCGATCTGGAAGCTTCCGCCAGATTCTACGAAACGGCGCTCGGCATGACGCGGATGAGCACTATCGACCTGCCGCACATGGACGAGATCATCCTGGTGCACGAGGCGCGCAACGCGGTGGTGCTGATGCACTGGAAGGACGGCTCCAACCCCAGCTATCGCGACCTGCCGGTGAAGCTGGTGTTCTATGTCTCGGACCCCAAGGCGGTGATGGACCGCATCCGCGCCGCCGGCGGGGCGGTGACGCGCGAGCCCGAGCCGCTCGGCGACTTCGGCGTGATCGGCCTGGCCAAGGACCCGGACGGCTATGTGGTGGAGCTGCTGCAGGCCCCGCCGCCGCGGGCGTAAGCCAATCTTTTCAATCTATCTCGCAGCCTTGAAAATTAACCTACAAGGTGTATTTTGAATAGCGGTCAGGCGTAAGCCGCATCACAATCTCGCGGCGGTCAAAACAAAGTTCGCTGAAGTGAAGAGCTTAGAGATCACGCGGACCGCCATCGAGGGCGCGCGTGGGCTGGGTTATGCATTGGAGGATGTAATCGAGGCTGTCCAAGCGCGGGAAACCAAGGATTTCATCAAGTCGGAAACCGCGCACAATCCGCCTAATTCAAAGGTTTGGCATGACACCTACAACCTACCTTGGGATGGTCGACTTCTCTATCTGAAGTTCGCAGGCGAGACGCTGATCGACCTTACGCTCACGTCGTTCAAGAAGGTGGAAAATGACTGAGACCCGGATCCATCCCGAAACAGGCAAGACGCTGCGGCGTGGGATTCGTGCCCAGGTGGTTTCGTTTGGGTCGATGACCCAAACGATCGAGGCGCCGGGCTGGTATCCGGACGACGACAGTGACTCGATCCATTCTGGAGCCGACCTGGCCGAATCCGATCGGGTCTTCCGGGAACTCCGGGCGTCCTACGCAGCGCACGTACGCCAGGTACGCAAGCAACTGAAGTTGACTCAGGAGGAGGCTGGACGACTGATCGGCGGCGGCCGGCGAGCCTTCCAGAAGTATGAAAGTGGAGCAACGCCGCCGAGTGATGCAGCTGTCGGCTTGATTGAGATTTTGCGCCGACATCCGGAAGAAATCGAGACCTTGAGGTCAATCCGAGCCGGTGTCGGCGTTAACGTTGGCCGAGCCGGTTAAGAGGTCCGGCGCGGCGGTCCGGCGCTAAAGCCCCGACAACAGCCGCTCGGCCTGTTTCAGGTGCGGGCGATCGACCATCTTGCCGTCGAGGGCCAGGGCGCCGGCATGCGGGTTGGCGGCAAACAGTTGGACCACCTGGCGGGCGTGGGCGATCTCCGCGTCCGAGGGACGGAACACCGCCTCGATGATCGCCACCTGGGCCGGGTGGATGGCCATCATGCCGGTGAAGCCTTCGCGCCGGCCGGCGGCGGCGTAGGCCCGAAGGCCGTCGATATCCTTGAACGCCGGGTAGACCGTCTCGATCGCCGCCACGTCGGCGGCGGCGGCGCCGGCGATGCACAGCGAGCGGGCGATGCGGCAGAGGTCGGTGAACTGGCCGTCGGGATGGCGGTTGATCTGGGCGCCGACCGCGGCCGGCAGGTCCTCGGCGCCCCAGGTCAGGCCGATCAGGCGCGGCCCGACCACGCCGTAGCCGCCGAGGGCGAAGATCGAGGCCGGGGTCTCGGTGGCGATCGGCAGGATGGCGACCGCGCCCTGCGCCAGGCCGGCCTCGGCCTCGAGCCGCTCGAGCTCCCGCGCCAGGCGGACCACGTCTTGCGGCCCGTCGGGCTTCGGCAGGACGATCCCATCGGGGCCGGCGGCGATGACCGCGGCAAGGTCGGCGGCGGCATGGACGGTTGAGAGCGGGTTGATGCGGACCCACAGTTCGGGGCCAGCGGGATCCCGCACTTGCAGGAAGGCCGCCGTCGCTGCGCGGGCCGCCGGTTTAGCCGTCTCGGCGACGGAGTCCTCGAGATCGAGGATCACCGCGCCGACGCCGCTGGCCGCGGCCTTGGCCATCTTGGCCGGCTGGTCGCCGGGCGCGAACAGCCAGGAGCGCGGCGCCTTCCGGCTGCCAGGAGTCTGACTCATAAGGCGCTCGTCTTGTGCAGCAGGGCCGTGCGCTTGCACTGGCAGACCACCTCGCCGCGCTGGTTGATGGCCCGGTGCTCGAACACCACCAGGCCCGCGTTCGGCCGCGATTTGGACTCGCGCTTCTCCAGCACACCGGTCTCGAAATGCAGGGTGTCGCCGACAAACACCGGCTTGGGATGCACCAGGGCGTCATAGCCGAGGTTGGCGACCAGCACGCCCACGGTGGTGTCGCCAACCGAGGCCCCGACCATCAGGCCGAAGGTGTAGATGCCGTTGACGACGATCCGCCCGAACTCGGTGGCGCCCGCGTATTCGGCGTCGAGGTGCAGGGGCTGCGGATTGTGGGTCAGCACGCAGGTCATCAGGTTGTCGGTCTCGGTGACGGTGCGGTGCAGCTCGTGCTGCAGCGTCTCGCCCACCGTCCAGTCGTCCCAGGGCTTGCCGGCCATCAGGCGTCTCCCTCGATCCGCGCCAAGGTCACGCCCTCGCTGACCTGGTCGCCGGTCTTGACGTTGAGCGCGGCCAGTTTTCCGTCAAAGGGCGCGACCAGGGTGTGCTCCATCTTCATCGCTTCCAGGGTCACGATCGGCTGACCCTTCTTCACCCGCGCGCCGGCTTCGGCGCCGACGGAGACGATCCTGCCCGGCATAGGCGAGGTCAACGTGCCGTTCCCGGCCGCCGCGGCGCCGGCGCGCTCGGCCTCGGGCCAGCGGAAGGCGTGGACATCGCCGGCATCGAACACCACCACCCCGTCATCGACGACCAACACGTCGTCTTCGCCAAGTTCGGCGTCGATCAGCGGCGCGGTCAGCACCGATCCAGCGGCCTCCAACCTCACCTCGGCGCGCGGATCGGCGTTGAGGCGGAAACCCATGGCGCCGCCGAGCGCGGCCCAGGGAGTCGGCAGGGGATCACGATCCTCGATCTCCACCAGCGCCAGGGCGGCGACGGTGAGCGCGGCCTCGGACGGGAGCCCGTCTCCGACCAGCGCCTCCAGCCGCGCCTCGATGAAACCGGTGTCCACATGGCCGGCGATGAAGTCGGCGTGGGCGGCGCAGCGGGCCAGGAAGCCGGCGTTGGTCTTCACCGGCCAGACCTCGACCTCGGCGCAGGCGTCGGCGAGCTTGCGGGCCGCCGCCTCCCGCGTCTCGGCGTGGACGATGATCTTGGCGATCATCGGATCGTAGAACGGGGTGACCTCGCCGCCCTGCTCCACGCCGGTGTCGATGCGGACGCCGTCGCCGGCCTCGGGCAAGCGGAAGTGCTGCAGCGGGCCGGTGGAGGGCAGGAACTTCTTGGCCGGGTTCTCGGCGTAGAGCCGCGCCTCCATGGCGTGGCCGGTCGCGCGGATGGCGCCTTGCGCCAGTGGCAAGGGCTCGCCGCGGGCGACACGGATCTGCCATTCGACCAAGTCGAGGCCGGTGATCATCTCGGTGACCGGATGCTCGACCTGCAGCCGGGTGTTCATCTCCATGAACCAGATGCGCTCGGCGTTGAGCGGGCCCGAGCCGTCGGCGATGAACTCGATGGTGCCGGCGCCCTGATAGCCGACGGCGCGGGCGGCCTTGATGGCGGCGGAGGTGATGGCGGCGCGGGTCGCCTCGTCCATGCCGGGGGCCGGCGCCTCTTCGATCACCTTCTGGTGTCGGCGCTGCAGCGAGCAATCGCGCTCGAACAGGTGCACCGCATTGCCCCAGGCGTCGGCGAACACCTGCACCTCTATATGGCGCGGCCGGGTGACGTAGGTCTCGAGCAGCACCCGGTCGTCGCCGAAGCTGGCCGACGCCTCCCGCTGGCATGAGGCCAGGGCCGCAGCGAAGCCTTCGGCCGCATCGACCTTGCGCATGCCCTTGCCGCCGCCGCCGGCCACCGCCTTGATCAGCACCGGATAGCCGATCCGGTCGGCCTCGGCCTGCAGCCGGTCGGCGGACTGATCCTCGCCGAGGTAGCCGGGGGTGGTCGGCACCCCGGCCTCGGCCATCAGCTTTTTCGCGGCGTCCTTCAGGCCCATGGCGGTGATGGCGCCGGGCGGCGGGCCGACCCAGAGCAGGCCGGCGGCGATCACGGCCTCGGCGAACGCGGCGTTCTCGGACAGGAAGCCGTAGCCGGGGTGCACCGCGTCGGCGCCCGCGTCCTTGGCCGCCGCCAGCACCTTGGCCGGGTCGAGATAGCTCTCCCGCGCCGGCGCGGGACCCAGATGGCGGGCGGTGGTCGCCTCGCGCACATGCGGCGCATGCCGGTCGGCGTCGGAATAGACCGCCACCGTCTCGATCCCCATCCGGTGCGCGGTGCGGATGATCCGACGGGCGATCTCGCCCCGATTGGCTATGAGGAGACGTTTCATCAAGCCATCTCCGCCAGGGCCAGCAGCATCAGCCCGGTCATCAGGAAACTGAACAGGAACAGGGTCGAGAACCACAGGAAGAAGGTCTTCAGCGCCGCGGTCCACCGGCGCGAGCCATAGGCGCCGCGAAGGGTCTGGTAGAGGTTGATCGGCACCCAGATGGTCGCAGCCAGGATGGCCCAGCCGCGCACGGGGTCGGGCAGGATCCAGGCGACGGCCGCGATCAGGAACACGAACGACAGGAACTGCATCGCGACGATCAGATGGTCGTAGATGAAGTACTGGCGGCGGCGCACGTAGACCAGGGCCAGGAGGCCGGCCAGGATCGGCAATAGCAGGAAGGCCAGGCGGTGCGCCCAGGTGGACAGCACCATGAAATAGTATTCCTTGTTGTCGATCGCCTTCTTCAGCCTGGGCTCGAACCAGCCCTCGGCCTTGCTGGTCCCGCCGTGCTCGCCGTCGAGCGCTGCGGCGATGGCCTTGCCGCTGTCCTTGTCGTCGTCGTCGGCCACATCCTTGCCGTCGACCGTGACGCTGATCGGACTGGTCGGCCGGGGAACCTTCCCCGCGCTCACGTGCACGCCGCCGGGCTTGGTCGACATGACCAGCGCCGGCAATGCGGGGGCCGGCGCAGCGGATGTTGGCGTGGCGGATGCAGGCGCGGCCGAGGCCTTTTGCGCGGCCTTCTCGGCGAGCTTCTGCTGCAGGACGGCCACGGCGTTCCGGTGTCCACTGGCGTCGATCTTGTGCACGCCGGCGTGGAACAGGCTTTCGAGCACGAACATGAAGATCAGGAGGCTGATCAGGAACAGGCGGAACGGCGGTACGTGGCGCTGACGGCGGCCCTCGAAGTGATCCTTGGCCAGCTTGCCGGGGTTGAGGAACAGGGGCGGCAGGGTCTGGCCCAGCCGGCCGTCGAGGTGGGTCAGGCCCTCGACGCCCTCCCAGGTCAGATGCCAGATCGAGCGGTGGTGGTCGTCGGCCCCCTGGCCGCAGATGTGGCAGAAGAAGCCCTGCAGGTCGGCGCCGCAGTTCGGGCAAGGCTTGCCGGGTTCCGGCGCGTGCTTGGCCTTGCGCTTGAGCAGCGCCCCCAGCGCCCCCGCGCCGGCCAGTTCGAGTTCGCGCCCCACCATCAGCCCACCCCTACATGCGAAACACGCCGAAGCGTGCGTCGGGGATCGGTGCATTCAGCGACGCGGCGATGCTGAGGCCCAGCACGTCGCGCGTCTGCGCCGGATCGATGATCCCATCGTCCCACATCCTGGCCGTGGCGAAATAGGGATCGCCCTCGCGCTCATAGCCCTCGCGGATCGGCGCCTTGAAAGCGGCCTCTTCTTCGGCCGACCAGGCGCCGCCCTTGCCTTCGATGCCGTCGCGGCGGACGGTGGCCAGCACGCTGGCCGCCTGCTCGCCGCCCATCACCGAGATGCGCGAGTTCGGCCAGCTCCACAGGAAGCGCGGCGAATAGGCCCGGCCGCACATGCCGTAGTTGCCGGCGCCGAAGCTGCCGCCGATCAGGACGGTGAACTTGGGCACGTTGGCGGTGGCCACGGCGGTGACCATCTTGGCCCCATCCTTGGCGATGCCGCCGGCCTCGTACTTGCCGCCGACCATGAAGCCCGAGATGTTCTGCAGGAACACCAGCGGGATCTTGCGCTGGCAGGCCAGCTCGATGAAGTGCGCCGCCTTCTGGGCGCTTTCGGAGAACAGCACGCCGTTGTTGGCCAGGATAGCGACCGGGAAGCCCCAGATGTGGGCGAAGCCGGTGACCAGGGTGGTCCCGTAGAGGGCCTTGAACTCGTCGAACCGCGAGCCGTCGACCAGGCGGGCGATCACCTCGCGCACGTCGTAGGGCGCGCGTACGTCCTGGGGGATCAGGCCGTAGAGCTCGTGGGCGTCGTACTTCGGCGGCTCCGGATCGCGCACGTCGAGCAAAGTACGTTCGCTGCGGCCGAGCCGGGCGCAGATCGAGCGGACGATCTCGAGGGCGTGTTCGTCGTTCTCGGCCACATGATCGACCACGCCCGAGCGGCGACCGTGGGTATCGGCGCCGCCGAGTTCGGTGGCCGAGATCACCTCGCCCGTGGCCGCCTTCACCAGCGGCGGACCGGCCAGGAAGATGGCGCCCTGGCTCTCGGCTCCCGAGCCGCGGACGATCACCGTCTCGTCGCTCATCGCCGGCACATAGGCCCCGCCGGCGGTCGACAGGCCCATGACGCAGGCGATCTGCGGGATGCCCAGGGCCGACATGTTGGCCTGGTTGAAGAAGATGCGGCCGAAGTGGTCGCGGTCGGGAAACACCTCGGCCTGGTGGGGCAGGTTGGCCCCGCCGCTGTCGACCAGGTAGACGCAGGGGAGCCGGTTCTGCTGGGCGATCTCCTGGGCGCGGAGGTGCTTCTTCACCGTCAGCGGGAAATAGGCCCCGCCCTTCACCGTGGGATCGTTGCAGACGACCATCACCTCGCGGCCCGAGACCCGGCCGACACCTGTGATGACCCCGGCGCCCGGCGCCTCGCCGTCGTAGAGACCAAAGGCGGCCAGTTGGCCGACCTCCAGGAAGGGCGAGCCGGGATCCAGCAGCCGCTCGACCCGCTCGCGCGGCAGCAGCTTGCCCCGCCCGGTATGCCGCGTCCGCGCCGCCTCGGGTCCGCCGAGCGCGGCGCCAGCCACGCGCGAGCTCAGCTCCTCCACCAGGCGCCGGTTGTGCGCGGCGTTGGCCCTGAAGGCGTCGCCGTTGGGATCGAGGGCGGTGGCGAGCTTAGTCACGATGCTGAGGCCTCGGCGCCCGTGGGCGCGTGACGGAGTTGGGACGCCTTGGCGGCCTGGAAGCCGGACCGGCCTTGCAGCCGGGCCCAGTAGGCGGCGATGGCGGGTGAGAAGTCCGCGTCGAGCCCAAGATCTTCGGCCAGGAGCAGGGCGTAGCCCACCGAGATGTCCGCAGCCGTGAACCGGCCGGCGCAAAGCCAGTCGGCCTCGGCAAGCGCCGGATCGACGCTCTTGTTCAGCCGCGCCAGGAACCATTTGGCGTAGTCGTCGGCCACCACCTCGGCCTTGCCGGGCTCGAAGCGCCGATACCGCAGCACGAGGGTTTGCGGGAAGGTCAGGGTCGCCTCGCCGAAATGCAGCCAGTTCAGCCAGGCGCCATAGGCGGGGTCAGACACGTCCACGGCCAGCGGGCTCGGGCCGTAGCGGGTGACCAGGTACTGAACGATGGCCGCCGACTCGGTCATGAAGGTCTCGCCGTCCTGCAGGGCCGGGATGGTGCCGAGCGGGTTCACCGCCATGAATTCCTTGGCCCGGTAGCGGGGCGGAAAGGGCATGACCGTCAAGTCGTACGGCAGCCCCAGCTCCTCCAGCGCCCACAGGGGACGGAAGGAGCGGGCGTCGGCGCAGTGATAGAGCCGGATCAACGCCGCACCCCGTCTGGATGGGTGATCCGCAGCGCCTCGTCGAAGCTTATGCCGTCGCGCTGGGCGACCGCCAGCGGGTGGTCGGCCGACTCGAGATCCATGAACGGTCGCTGGCGATGGTCCTGCGGACGCAGACTGGCCTTGAGCGAGTAGGAGGCCGGGAAGCCGCGCACCTCGTTCGACAGAAGACTGAACATCTGGCCCAGCTTGGACTGGTCGTCGTGATCGAAGGTGTCGACATAGCGATCGAAGTTGGCGGCGCTGAGCGAGCCCCAGACCCCGAGTTGGAAGGTCGGCTCCGGGCCGCCGATCAGCGGCAGCTCAAGCACCGCGCGGACGAAGTAGTGTCCGTCGGGCGTTCGGCAGAGATCGTCGTTCAGGGCGCCGAGGTCGCGCTGTTCGAGCGACAGGCCCAGCCAATGGTCGGGGCGTCCATAGGTCCAGGCCGGCAGGCCGTCATGGGTCTCGCCGCAGACGGAACAGACGAAGCTCATCCCGCGCCCACCAGTTCGCGGCCGATCAGGAAGCGGCGAATCTCGTTGGTGCCGGCGCCGATATCGTAGAGCTTGGCGTCGCGCAGATAGCGCTCGACCGGAAACTCCTTGGTGTAGCCGGCGCCGCCGAGGGCCTGGATCGCCTCCAGCGCCGTCTTCACCGCGTTCTCGCTGGCCAGCAGGATGGCGCCCGCCGCGTCATAGCGGGTGGTCTGTCCGCGGTCGCAGGCCCGGGCCACCGCGTAGACGTAGGCGCGGGCCGAGTTCAGGGCCACGTACATGTCGGCCACCTTGCCCTGCATCAGCTGGAAGCTGCCGATCGGCTTGCCGAACTGCTTGCGCTCGCGGACGTAGGGCAGGACGGCGTCGAGGCAGGCCTGCATGATGCCCAGCGGCCCGGCCGAAAGCACCGCGCGCTCATAGTCGAGCCCGCTCATCAGCACGCCCGCGCCGCCGCCGACCGGGCCCATCATATTCTCTTCCGGCACTTCGCAGTCCTCGAACACCAGTTCGGCGGTATCCGAGCCGCGCATGCCCATCTTGTCGAGCTTCTTGGAGACGCTGAACCCCGCGAAGCCCTTCTCGATCAGGAAGGCGGTGACGCCGCGGCTGGAGCCCTCGGGATCGGTCTTGGCGTAGACCACCAGGGTGTCGGCGTGTGGCGCGTTGGTGATCCAGAACTTGGTCCCGTTCAGCACATAGCGGTCGCCGCGACGATCGGCGCGGAGCTTCATGCCGATCACGTCGGATCCGGCGCCGGCCTCGCTCATCGCCAGCGAGCCCACGTGCTCGCCACTGATCAGCTTGGGCAGATAGCGCCCCTTTTGCTCGGGCGTGCCCCAGCGCCGGATCTGGTTGACGCAGAGGTTGGAGTGGGCGCCGTAGCTGAGCCCGATCGAGGCCGAGGCGCGCGACACCTCCTCCATCGCCACGACATGCTCGAGGTAGCCGAGGCCGAGACCACCGTCCGCCTCGTCCACGGTGATGCCGTGCAGGCCGAGGTCGCCCATCTCGGGCCACAGGGCCCGCGGGAAGGTGTTGGTGGCGTCGATCTCGGCGGCGATCGGCGCGATCCGGTCCTGCGCGAACCGCGCGGTGGTCTCACGGATGGCGTCGGCGGTCTCGCCGAGGCCGAAATCGAGCGCAGGTCCGTGGTTCAAAATCATGCCGGAGGCCGGGCCCAGAGCGACGCTGTTGCGCCTGACCGCTTTTCATAGCCCGGTCCGTGCGCCGCTTCGACCCAAATGTGGTCCTTTTCGCCCAATCCGATCAGAGTACTGCGCAGCAAGGTTTGAAGTCGCACCCGTCAGTTCCGGCCCGAGCACAGCCAAAGCGGCCCACCAAAGCGGACGCCGACCGCCGAGGTCCGAATGCGGGACGACGAGCCCTGAGGACCGCTACTGCAGACCTCACGGGACCTGTACCCACCCTGGCGCATGTTGCGGCGGGGACATCATTTCCCCAGCCCCCGCTCTTACGAAAGACGACGATAGGAGAGGCTGGAAATGGTGGGGGCCACGATCTTCGGAGGCGACGACGCTGGAAATGGACGCCGACGCCGACGTGCACACATCGGTCGGCGGGCGGCGAGTTTCGCCTTCGGCTTGTCGCTGCTTGCAGGTCAAGCCGTTCACGCCCAGGACAATACCGCTGGGCCTAAGGCCGGCGCGGATGTGCTCGCACAGCTTGCGCGTGGCCTTTCCCAGCCAAACGATCCCATTCTGCCGGTGACGGCCGAGCGTCTTGAACTAGCCCGCGAAATGATGGCGGGTGTGGCTCCTGGATCATCCATGAGTGCGATCGGTGACCTGTTGCTATCCGAAGCGCTGCCCAAGTTTCAGGAAAAGCTGAAGTCCCTGCCGGAGCGCCAGCAGGCGCTGGCGAGCGCCGCTTTCTCGAGCGCTTTCAAGGCGGCCGAAAGCCGGCGTCAGATCGCCGCGAGGGAGCAAATGGCGGCTTACTACGCCGCCCGCCTATCCGTGGATGACCTCAAGACTCTCATTGCTTGGAATGGGAGTGACCTGACCAGACGCATGCGGACCGATCCCAAATCCGTCACGGCGGAGGAGCGTCAAGAGGCCGGACGATACGCGCTCGAACATCCCGCGGTCCTCAAGCTGACGTCACTTGTGATAAGCTATGTGCAGGCTCAGCAGGCGGAAAAGCCGGCGATCCAGGCTGCGTTCCAGACTGATTTTCAGCATGAGCTTTGCCGAAACCTGGCCACCACGGGCGTGCGCCTGGCGACCTGCCCCATGCCGGGGCCTCAAGACCTGGCCGGCCTTGCGAAGCAGGGGCCCGTGCCTGCCGGCGCCGTCCACTGGCTCAGCACGCCGCAGGGCCCAGCCCTGTCGCGATACTATCCCGAACGCGCCCAGCGCTTGAACAAGTCTGGCGCTGCGCAGGCGGTTTGCACGATCGCCACGGACGGGAGGCTGTCCGACTGCGCCGTCATGGCGGAGGCGCCCGCCGGGTTCGCTTTCGGCGACGCGCTCCTCAAGCTCTCGCGGTTCTATCAAGCCGCCCCGGAGACTCCCGCCGGCCTGAAGGTCGTTATCGCGTTGAACTTCAAGCTCGCCAGTTAGCGTAGGGAAAGCCCCGCGCCGAACCCAGACGGTTCCCGCCGTCCCGGGCGTCCCCTACTTGGGCGGAGCGCCCGGCGCGGTCTTGTCGCTCTTGGGCGCGGCGGCGGCGCCCGACCCGGTCTGGCCCGCGGTTCCGGTCGCATTGCCGCCGGCGGCGGACACCGGCGCCGTGGCGTTGCCCCCGGTTTCGGGAACCTTGGTCCCGGCGACGGGCGCCGGAGCAGCGGCGGCGGCCTTGGCGTCGGCAGCGCCCGCGGCGGCGCCGGCGGCCTTGGGGTTGGGCGCCGGGATCGCGGCGGGGCTCGAGGACTGCTGGCGCAGCCAGGCGATCAGGTTGATCCGATCCTCAGGCTTCTTCAGGCCGACGAAGGACATCTTGGTGCCGGAGATGTAGTTCTGGGGGCCGGCCAGGAACAGATAGAGATGGTCGTAGTCCCACTTCGGAACCTTCTTGCCGAAATCCTGCATGGCGGAGGAGTAGGCGAAGCCCGGCTTGGAGCCCGGCTGGCGGCCGATCACACCCCAGTTGTTCGGGCCGGTGCCGTCGGCGCCGCCGTTGGTGAAGGTGTGACAGGAGGCGCACTTGGTGGAGACCTGCTGGCCGGCGTTCACGTCGGCCGCGGGCAGAACCGTGCCCCAGTCCGGCGGGGTATCGGCCACGGCGGCCTCGCCCCCGGAGGTATCCTCGGCGACGGCGATGGCGTCGCCCATCTTGGCGGCCTTGTGGGGCGCGTAGATCATCTGCGCTGCGATCGTCAGACCGAGGATCACCAGGGCCGTCCCCAGGATGGCGCCGAAGATCTTGTTCCAGCCCAGGTCGTCGTTCATATGCGGTCCATCGATAGAGGGGGGAACGCCCTCGTCAGCCTGTCCTTCCGCGCCCAACGGGCCCGGTCTTGCGTGGGCGTCTGTGGCACGCTAACGCCGCCCGCGCAACCGGCGACTGAACCAAAGCCAAGCCTGCATTGAGATATCCCTGACATGCTCCGCGCATGAAGCCGATCGTCATCATTCCCGCGCGCATGGCCGCCGCCCGGCTGCCCGGAAAGCCGCTTGCCGACATCGGCGGCGTACCCATGATCGTGCGCGTGCTGCGCCAGGCCGAGCGCGCCGGCGTGGGGCCGGTGGCCGTGGCCGCGGGCGATCCGGAGATCGTCGACGTGGTCGAAGCGGCGGGCGGCCGGGCGGTGATGACTGATCCGGCCCTGCCCTCAGGCTCGGACCGGGTGCGGGCGGCGCTGAACTGGCTCGATCCCGAGGGCTGGCACGATGCGGTGATCAATGTGCAGGGCGACATGCCCTTCCTCGATCCCAGGGCCATCGCCGCCTGCACCCAGCTGCTGGCGGACGAGCCCGGCTGCGACATCGCCACCACCGTCGGCCTGGAGCGTTCGAGCGCCGATCGCAGCGACCCGGACGTGGTCAAGGCGGTGCTGTCGATGACCGGTGAGGGCCGTGGCCGGGCGCTCTATTTCACCCGCGGGGTCCTGTATGGCGAGGGGCCGGTCTGGCACCATTTCGGCATCTATGGCTACCGGCGGACCGCGCTGGAGCGATTCTGCGCTGCGCCGCCCTCGCCGCTCGAGAAACGGGAGAAGCTGGAGCAGCTCCGCGCCATGGAGCTCGGCCTGTCGATCTGGGCCGCCGTGATCGACAAGGCGCCGATCTCGGTCGACAACCCGGCCGATCTGAAGGCCGCGCGCGCCGCGGCGGAGTTCCTGAATGACTGAGCACTGCATTGCCTACCAGGGGGAGCGCGGCTCCAACTCCGACCTGATGTGCCGGGCGCATTTTCCGGACTACCAGCCGCATCCGTTCGACACCTTCGAGGCGGCGTTCGAGGCGGCGCGGTCGGGCACGTGCGAGCTGGCGATGATCCCGCTGGAGAACTCCATCGCCGGGCGCGTGGCCGACGTGCACCACCTTCTGCCGCGCTCCGGGCTGAAGATCATCGGCGAGCGCTATATGCGCATCCGCTTCAACCTGATGGCCAATCCGGGCACGCGGATCGAGGACGTGAAGGTGGTGGGCAGCCACATCATGGGCCTGGCCCAGTGCCGCGCCATGCTGCGCCGGTACGGCTTCACCGCCGAGACCATGAGCGACACCGCCGGCGCCGCCCGCGCCCTGGCCGAGCATCCAGACCCGACCCGCGCCGCCCTGGCCCCGCCGGGCGCGGCGGCGCTCTACGGCCTGGAGACCCTGCTTGAGGGCGTGGAGGATACCGGCGACAACACCACCCGCTTCGTCATCCTGACCGCCGAACCCAGCCCGCCCGCGCCGGCCCAGGACGCGGTTTGCGTCACCAGCTTCGTGTTCCAGGTGAAGAACGTGCCGGCCGCGCTCTATAAGGCGATGGGCGGGTTCGCCACCAACGGGGTCAACATGACCAAGCTGGAGAGTTATGCCGAGGGCGGAACCTTCACGGCGACCATGTTCTACGCCGAGGTGTCGGGCCGGCCGGAGGATGCGCCGCTGAAGCGGGCGTTCGACGAACTGGAGTTCTTCACGCGAAGGTTCGAGATCCTGGGCGTCTACGAGGCCGGACCCGGCCGGGCGCCGGAAGCTGGCGGAGTGGCTGTCGCGCGTTAGATGCGGACCACCAGGTCGGAGTACGAT
>Ga0302314_10010893_pt1 | contig 15888 bp, 14 predicted proteins | sample III_Palsa_N2_3_FD_200533 | JGI IMG/M metagenome (GOLD analysis project Ga0302314, IMG submission 200533) | Peat permafrost microbial communities from Stordalen Mire near Abisko, Sweden - III_Palsa_N2_3 | ecosystem: Environmental > Terrestrial > Soil > Palsa > Peat permafrost | place: Sweden... | reverse complement strand
GGACAGTCGGCCGGGGCGCTCTGCGCGGCGGACCTGCTTGTCGCCCCGGCGGCGAGCGGGCTCTTCCAGCGGGCGCTGCTCGCCTCGCCGCCGTTCGGTGATGTGGCCCAGCCGCCGGAGGTCGCGGTCCGCTGGGCCACGGCCGTCGCCGATGCGGTCGGCTTAAAGGACGGTTTCGACGCCGACCGGATGCGCGCGATCGATCCGAATCAACTTCTCGCCACCCACGAGGCGTTGCTTGACGACCCCGCCTGGCGTGGCAGCCGCGGCGGCGCGCTGCCGACGCTCGATCCGGCCACGCTTCCCGTTTCACCGCTGGCCGACCCGGGCGCGAGCCCCGAGGTTGACGTGCTGGTCGGCCACACAGCTCAGGAGGGAACCTTCTTCTTCCGCTCGCCCTGGCGCCCGCCGCCACCGGCTGAGCGAATCGCGGGCATCGTCGGTCACCTCTTTCATACAGACCAGCCGGACGGCGTGCTGGCCGAATACCGGCAGCGCGCGGGCCAGCGCGGCGCCCCGAGTGACCCGCTGTCGTTGCTCGTCGAGGTGGCGACCGACGCGATGATCGCGAAGCCGATGGCCGCCTGGGCCGCGGCACGCGCCGACGCCGTCGCGGGACGCAGCCGCGTCTACCGCTACCGCGTCGACCACCCCGGCGCCGGTCCTGAACTCGGCGCGACCCACACAGTTGAGACACCGCTCTTCTTCGGCACCTGGGACGACGGCGGCCCAGGGCAGCGCCTTGGCGGCCAGGCCGAAGGCACGGCGGCCGTGGCCACCGAGCTCCGCACCGCCTGGGCGCGCTTCGTACATGACGGAGACCCAGGCTGGTCCGGCTTAACGGCCGCGCAACCAGAAACCTTTCCCGTCTTCGGAGTCGTCGGATAAGACTGTCTGTAGGCCCGTTTGGAGCACGCGCCAGACGCGCTAATCGAACGCCAACATGCGTGCTATGTGAATGACTGGACGCATCACGTAAAACTGTGTACAGTTTGGCCAGGCGCTGAGGGAGCGCCCTCGAGAGGATTTATGACCGGTTTAAACTCCAAACAGCCGCTGCTTGACGTCCGCGGCTTGCGCGTTGCCTACGGTGGCGTTGTCGCTGTGGCCGACGTGGACGTGAGCGTCACCCAGGGTGAGGTCTTCGGGCTGATCGGGCCAAACGGCGCCGGCAAGACCTCGATGATCGATGCGCTGACCGGGTACCAGACGCCGGCGGGCGGCAGCGTCAACTTCGACGGCAGGGACATCACCAACATGCGCGCCCACCGCCGTGCCCGGCTCGGGCTGGCCCGTACCTTCCAGTCGGTCGAGCTGTTCGATGACCTGACCGTCGATGAGAACCTGCTGGTCGCAAGTGAGCGCGCCGGTGTGATGCTGGCGCTGCGCGATCTCTTCCTACCGGCGCGTGCACCGGACCGCACGAACGTTGACTGGGCGATCGACGTCTGTGACCTCGGTGGCGTCATCGACCGTTACCCGAGCGAGATCTCGCACGGGCAGCGCAAGCTTGTCGGCGTCGGCCGGGCGCTCGCGCAGAAGCCGCGACTGGTGCTGATGGACGAGCCCGCCGCCGGGCTCGACACCGATGAGAGCCTCGCGCTCGGACAGCGCCTGCGCTCCCTGCCTGACGAGCACGGCGTCACCGTCTTCCTGGTTGACCACGACATGAGCCTCGTGCTCGCCGTCTGTGATCGCCTGATGGTGCTCGACTTCGGTCACGCGATTGCGCAGGGCCCGCCTGCTGAGATCCGCGAGGACCCACGAGTTCTGGAGGCCTACCTCGGCAGCCATGGGACGCCGGTAGCCACGGCTGTAGCCGGGAGCGGATCGTGACCACCGCCACCGCTACGGCACTCAGCATCGATGGCCTCGACGCCGGCTACTTCGGAAGCCCGGTCGTACGCGAGGTCTCGCTGCATGTGGCGCCGGGTGAGGTGGTCGCGTTGCTCGGTCCGAACGGTGCCGGAAAGACGACGACGCTCGAGACGATCGCCGGTCTACACGAGCCGATGGCGGGCACGATCACGATGCATGGCGAATCGATCGTCGGGCGGCCGACGCACATGTTGGCGCGGGAGGGCCTCGCGTTGGTGCCGGAGGGCCGCGCGCTCTTCTTCGGCCTGACCGTGAAGGAGCACCTGCGCTTGGCGCGCTCCAAGGACGGCGTCGGTCAGCGGGAGCTGTTGGAGATGCTGCCCGAGCTTGAGAAGTGCCTCGAGCGGAAGGCCGGGCTGCTCTCCGGCGGTGAGCAACAGATGCTGGCCGTTGGCCGCGCGCTGATCAGCCGCCCCCGCGTGCTGCTGGTCGACGAGATGAGCCTCGGCCTCGCCCCGGTGATCGTCGAGCGGCTGCTGCCGATCCTGCGCCGCGTCGCCAGCGAACTCGGCACCGCGGTGCTGTTTGTGGAGCAGCACGTGGCGCTCGCGCTCGAGATCGCAGACCGCGCCTACGTCCTGACTCATGGGCGGATCGTGCTCGAGGGTCCCGCGGAACAGCTTCAGGCCGATCGCAAGCTGGTCACCGCCAGCTACCTCGGCGAGACAGCTGCAGACGAACTTTCAGAGACAGCAAATAACCGAAGTGAGGAGAGGTTGTTATGAAGTCATTCCGTAGGCCGATCGTCGCCACGGCGATGGTCGGCGTCGCGGCGCTGGCTGTTGCCGTTGGCGGCGCCAGTGCCTCAACACACGCGAGCGCCGCGGCATCAAGTCCGTTCGGCGCTGTGCACAAAGCCACCGGTACCCCGTACACGTTCGGTCTGATCAACGATGAGACCGGCCAGGTGACGTTCCCTGAGGCACGCCAGGCTGAGATCGCAGCCGCTGACTATGTCAACGAGTACATGGACGGCATCAACGGCCACCCGATCAAGCTCGCCGACTGCATCGGCGACGGCACGGCGCCGACCAGCGCCCGCTGCGCCAGCGAACTTGTTGCCAAGAAGCCGCTGGCCATCCTCGGCGCGGCCGACAGTGGCACGCCCGGTTCCGAGCCGGTCTACGAGCGGGCAGGCCTTGACTATCTAGGCGGCATTCCGTTCACCCCGGTTGAGCAGAACGCCAAGAACTCGATTCAGTTCTGGTCGGTCAGCCTCGGCGACAACGCCGCGGCGTCTGTCTACGCGGCCAAGACGCTCAAGGCCAAGACGGCTGTTGTTCTTTACTTCAGCAACTCACAGGGTGAGATCGCCGGGCTGCACATCATCCCGCCGGTGATGAAGGCTGCCGGGATCACGACGGTCGACACGATCGGCATCCCGCCGACCACGCCTGATCCGTCACCTGAGGTCGCATCGGCGATCGCCGATCATCCGGACGTCGTTTACGTCGACATCCCCAACAACTGCGGCGTCGTCCTCAAGGACCTCAAGAGCCTCGGTTACAGCGGCAAGATCGTCGGCATCGACCCCTGCACCTCGCCGCAGGCGATCGCATCGGCCGCCGGTGCCGCTCAGGGCATGTACATCGCAAGCCCGTTCGAGCGCAGCGGTTCGCAGTTCGACCTGTTCCTCGCAGCAATGAAGAAGTGGGGCGCGCCGAACACCGCGATCGACTCGATCGCCGAGGCTGGGTTCGCCACGATCATGAACGTGCGTGCCGGACTTGACACAGTCAAGGGCACGCCGACCAGCGCCTCGATCCTGAAGGCGTTCAAGACCGGTTCCAACCATGCGAACTTCATGTCGCATGCGTACACCTGCAACGGCAAGGCCGTTGCCAAGGCAGCCTCGATCTGCAACGACTACTACGTCATTGAGCAGATCAACGGCTCGGCGCCGGTCATCGCCAACCCGAACAACTGGATCACTTCGAAGGGTTACTTCAAGGGGCTCTAGCCACTAAGCAAGCGACTGTGAGCCCGCCCGACTGGGCGGGCTCACAGCGCAGGCTCACGTCGCGACTTCCATCAGTCTCAGAAACGCATGTCCAGTTACCTACTCTTCCTGATCCTCGGCCTCGGCTCCGGCGCCACCTTCGCGATTCTCGGCTTGGGCCTCGTGCTCAAGTACCGCAGCGGCGGCGTCGTCGATTTCGCCCACGGCGCGGTGGCGATGTTCATCGCCTATGTCTTTGTGAACCTGCGTTCGCAAGGCGTGCTGCCGCTGCCGCTGATCGTGGTGCCAGACCACATCAGGATCAGCTCCACCGGCATCGATACAACGCTGGCGATCGTGATCTCGCTCGTCTACGCGGCTCTGCTCGGTGCGGTCCTCTACTTCCTGATCTACCGGCCGCTGCGCTTCGCGGCGCCGCTGACCAGAATCGCCGCCTCCGTCGGCGTGATGCTCACCTTCGAAGCGATCGGCGTGCTCAACTTCGGCACCACCTCGCAGACCACGCCGCCGATCCTGCCGACCACGCCGATCACGATCGGCAGCCTCACCTTCCCCTCTGACCGGATCTTCTTTACCGGCATCGTGGTCGTGCTGGCCGTCGCGCTCTGGCTGATCTACCGCTTCACGCGCTTCGGGCTCGCCACGCAGGCCGGCGCTGAGAACGATCGTGGTGCTGCGCTGATCGGGATCTCAGCCAACCGCGTCGCCGCCATCAACTACGTGATCGCGACCGTCTTGGCGGGCGCCGCCGGCATCTTGATCGCGCCGGTCGCGAACCTCGATCCGACCTCTTACACGCTCTTCATCGTGCCCGCCCTCGGGGTCGCGCTGGTCGGCGGCTTCCGCTCGTTCTGGCTGGTGGCACTCGCGGGCATCCTGCTCGGCATGGGCCAGTCGGAGATCATCAAGTTCCAGTCCCAATGGACCTGGTTCCCGCAGGGTGACATCCCTGACGCGCTGCCGTTCATCCTGATCATCCTGACGATGACCACGCGCGCCCGCAGCCTGCTGGCCCGCGGCGAGGCGATGGTGCAGCGCAACCCGTCGGTGGCGCGCCCGAAGAACCCGATGGCAAGCGCGGCCTTCTGCCTGATCGCCGGAACGCTGATCATGCTGCTGCTGCAGGGCTCGCTGCGTAACGCCTTCATCTCGTCGCTGACGGTGGTCTGCATCGCGCTCTCGCTGGTGCTGCTGACCGGTTACGTCGGCCAGGTCTCGCTGGCGCAGATGACCTTTGCTGGTGTCGGTGGCTTCATGCTCGGTCACATCTCGCACGGCTGGGGCCTCGGCTTCCCGTTCTCGCTGATCCTCGCCGGTCTCTGTGCAGTACCGGTCGGGATCCTGGTCGGGCTGCCGGCCCTGCGGTTGCGGGGGGTCAACCTCGCCGTCGTGACCTTGGGCGCCGCCTTCACAGCCGACGCCCTGATCTTCAACAGCCAGGGCTTCGCCGGCGGGCTTGTCGGTCTGCCGATCAAGCCCCCGCACCTGCTCGGCATCGATCTCTCGATCGCCGAGGGCCATCACTACCCACGCCTGATCTTCGGGATCATGGTGCTGGTCGTCGTGATCCTGATGGGCCTGCTGGTTGCGCGCCTGCGCCGCGGCGCTGCTGGACGCATGCTGCTGGCGGTGCGCTCGAACGAGCGTGCGGCGGCGTCGGTCGGGATCAACGTCGCCCAGGAGAAGCTGATGGCCTTCGCGATCGCCGCCTTCATCGCCGGCATCGGCGGCGCCCTGACCGGCTACCAGCAGGGCACCCTCACCGCCGACGGCTTTGCGACCTTCGCCTCGCTCGGCCTGCTCGCGGTGGTCTACGTGGCCGGCATCGGACGCATCTCCGGCGCGGTCTTCGCCGGGATCATGATGTCCTCGATCGGCCTCGCGGTGACCTTCCTGGACGAGCGCTTCGGCATCGGCAAGTACCAGACGATCGTCGCCGGTTTGGCGCTGATCGTCACAGCGATCGCCAACCCGGACGGCGTCATGAGCACGACCAGCGGCAAGGGCCCGGCCGTCTTGTACTTCAAGCTGCAGGACGCCGTGCTTTCGCGATTCCACGCCGCGGGGGTGGGTGGCCCTCCGAGGTCCACGCCGTCAGCGAGCGAAGCCGACCAGCCGGTGCCCGAAGCCGAAGCAGCCGTCGAGCAGCCTCACCACGTCTGACGGCGTTCGCGCCGCGGATCGTGAGGCATCCGCCTCGTGACGGCTTAGAGTCGCTGCGAGGCGAGACGCGAGAGGAGGGCCGCCATGCGGATGCAGGCTGCGGTGCTTGAGCAGTTCGGTGAGCCGTTGGTGATCACGGATGTTGATCTGGCCGAACCGAAGGCCGGCGAAGTGCTGGTGAGGCTGGTTGCGTGCGGCGTCTGCCACACCGACCTCTACACGGCGTCGGGCGTCGACCCGTCGGGCTACGCGCCGGCCGTGCTCGGGCATGAGGGCGCCGGTGTGGTCGAGGCGATCGGCACGGGCGTGCAGTCGCTGGCCATCGGCGATCACGTCGTCACGCTGTTCTCGCCTCAGTGCCGCGACTGCGAACACTGCCTCAGCGGCCAGACCAACCTCTGCCTGGCGATCCGCGAGCAGCAGAACCTCGGGTACCTCCCTGACGGCACCACACGCCTCTCTCGCGACGGCGAACCGATCAGGCATTTCATGGGCACCTCAACCTTCGCGCAGTACACGGTGATGCCGGAGATCGCGCTCGCAAGGGTCAACCCGGAAGCGCCGATGGAGGCCGCCTGCCTCTTCGCCTGCGGCCTCTCGACCGGGCTCGGCGCCGCGATGTACACCGCGGGGGTCAGGCGTGGGGCGACCTGCGTCGTCTTCGGCGCCGGCATGGTCGGGCTGGGCGCGGTCGCCGGTTGCCGGCTACAGGGCGCCGGGCGCATCATCTGCGTCGACCTCTCGCAGGACCGTCTGCAACTGGCCGTGGGCCAGGGCGCGACCGACACCTGGCTGGCCGGTCCCGACACAGTCGAACGGATCCTGGCCGAGACCCGCGGTTTCGGTGCCGACTACACGTTTGAAGCGACCGGCAGGGTCGACGTCATGCGCCAGGCGGTGGAGTCGGCCAGGATGGGCTGGGGGCTCTGCACCGTCGCCGGCGTCGCCGGCAAGGGCGAGACACTCGACGTGATCCCGCGCTGGCTGATCCAAGGCCGCCGGATCGCCGGCTCATCGTTCGGTGGTGTGCGCGGGCGCGATCAGGTCCCGGAGCTCGTGAACCGTTACTTGGCCGGCGAGATAAACGTCGACCCGTTCATCTCCCATCGCCTGTCACTACCCGAGGTCAACCGCGCCTTCGAGCTGATGGAAGCCCAGGACGGCATCCGCAGCGTGATCAGCTTCTGAGCGCTGACCGCGACCGCGGCTCGCCTCAAACGCCCGCAGGCAGCCCGTCCGCGAGCGCCGCGAGCGTTCCGGCCCAGGCAAGCTCGGCGGCCGTCTCGTTATAGGCCGGCAGGCCGGGCATCGTGAAGCCGTGATCGGCGTTGGGGATGACCTCGATCCGAAACTCGATTCCATGCTGCTCCAGCTGCTCGCGCAGCGGCGGGATCACCGAGAGCGGCGTCACGTGGTCGTTCTCCCCGAAGCCGAGGTAGAGCGACGCATCGACCGCTCCGAGCGTCAGGTGCGGTGAGTCGGGCTTGTCGGTGACCAGCTGCGAGGGATGCAGCAGCGAAGCGACGGCGACGTCCTCTCCAAATGCCTCGGCGGCGCGCAAGCCGAAGCGGCCACCCATGCAGAAGCCGACGCAGCCCCACGGCTGATCGCCGCCACCCGGCACCGCCTCCAGCATCAGGCGCGTGTCGGCCAGCACCTCGGCGTCGTCGACGCGCGCGACTATCGCGCCCATGCGCCCGAACTCAGAGCCCTCGCCGGCGGCGAGCTTGTCCACGTCGGGCTTGTCGGCAGCGTCGAAGGCGTAGTAGAGGTCGGGCATCGCGACCGCGTAACCGGCCCGCGTAAGGCGCTCGGCATGACCGTGCAGCGCCGGCCGGATACCGGGGCCGTCCATGTAGAGCACAACCAGCGGGAACGGGCCATCGCCGCCGGGTTGGTGCAGATGCACGGGCATCGTGCCGCGCTCGGTCTGGACCTCAATCACTGTGGGGTTCATACAGCCTCCTGTCGTGTGCACAAAGTCGCCCGCGCGGCGTGCGCGGCCTGCTCCCCGGCGATCCGGCCAAAGACAATCGCGTCGGTGAGGCCGCCGCCGTGTTCGGTCAAATGGCCCCAGATGGATCCGGCGGCGCCGGCCGCGAACAGCCCTGGGACCGGCTCGCCGCCGGGGCGCAGGACCCGCGCCAGGGCGTCGCGTCGCGGGCCGCCTGAGGCGGTTGCCACGCCCGGTCACATCTGAATCGCGTAGAGCGGCGCTACCAGCGGCGCGAGTGTCGCCGCTGCGCGGCCAAAGAGGTCGTCGCGCTTCTCTGAGACCGACGCGGCGTACTCAGCGAGCGTGCGCCGCAGGATCGCCGGAGCGATACCGGTCGCGGCGGCGAGCTCAGCCGAGTTCTCAGCGCGGTGAATCCAGCCGGCCTCGACCTCAGCCGAGTTGTCGGGACTCCACGCATAACCGTTGGGGCTGCCGACGATTCCGTGCAGCGGTCCAGCCTTGCGTGCGGCCTCGTCGAAGACGATCCAGCCCGGCATCCGCGGCCGGTTCTCGCGCCTTGGCATGTAGGCGGTCAGCGACCGGAGCTTGTCGTGGACCTCCCAGCCGGTCTCATCGGCAAAGCGGCGCCCGTCGCCGTCGAGGTAGATGAAGCTCGGCGCGTGCACGTCCAGCGTGAACGCCGCCGGGTATTCAGGCTTAGCGAATGCGAGCCAGCCGAAGAACGCGCTCATGTGCCAGAGCGCGCCGCCCGCCTGCGCAGTCAGCGCCAGCGTGTCCCCGGTGTTTGCCTGATGGCCGACGGAGACCACTGACAGCGGCAGATAGGTGTCGCAGAGCTCCTGGTCGGCCTCGAAGCTGCCGCTGGCGAGCACCACGCCGCCGCGCACGCGGACCTCGCGAGCAGAGCCACCAGACTCAACGACCACGCCCACGACCCGCCTGTCCTGATCGAGTTTCAGCTCGAGCGCGGGCGTGTCGAACGAAACCGGGATGTCGCGGTCGCAGACCGCGTGTTGCAGCAGCCGCCAGAGCCCGATGCCCGGGCGCTCACGGCGGTCGGCCGGGGAGAACTGCCGGTAGCGGGCGTGGCCGGCGCCGGGGAAGTTCGGCCAGGACGGCAGCATGCCGCCGAAGGCGCCGATGTCGACCGGTTCGGTCGTGCCTCCCAGCGAGTTCAGGAACGCTGAGACCCCGGGCAGGCCGGCGGCGTAGGCGCTCAACACCGAGCGGTCGGTCTTGCCGAAGCAGAGCGCGTCGAGGTGGTCGATCGCGCCGGGACCGTCGAGCTCGAAGAGGAAGCCGCCGGAGTGGGGGCAGTTGCCGCCGCCCAGTGATGCCTTCTCGACGATGGCGACCGATGCTCCCGCGTCGTGCGCTGTGATCGCCGCTGCGGCGCCGGCGGCGCCGAAGCCCACGACCAGTACGTCAACCTCGTCCGGCAGGCTCATTCAGGCGGGCCGGTCATGATCCGCAGCGGCTCGGCGCCATCCCAGCCGACCGCCGCCGCGCGCACCATCGCGTAGAAGCCGAGGATCTCCTCGCGCTCCTGCAAGACCTCGATCGGATGTCCGAAGAGCGGCCCGCCCTCAAACCAGACCGCCGACGCCGGCCCGGTCTTGCCGGTGTGAAACGCGGTCAGGCCCAGCGCCTCAAGGCGCGCCGTCTCATCTGAAAGTGATGGCGTCAGCACGCCGATATGTCCGATCCCGGCGCCTGGCGTGACCAGCGCGTGGCGGAACCCGGCCGGCTGGGCGTCATGGACCTGGGTCAGCTCAACCAGGATCGGGCCCCAGCATCCGAACGCCGACGAGTGGTCGTAGACGGCCGGCTCGCCGCGGTAGGTGACCTCGTCAAAGACCATGTGCTCCATGCCGAAGAACGGGCCCGCGCCGAAGTCCTTTGCAAACTTGTCGGCGCCGCTGCGAAGCTCGTCAACGACGTACCCGATGTGATGGATTTGAGGTGGCGTAGGCACGGGCAAACTGTACACGTAATGAGCTTCTGTATGCAATACTCGCGACGGGATGGAGATCGGTTTTGATCATGTCGGGCTCTCTGTGGCCGACCTTGACGCCGCCGAGGCGTTCTACGAAGCTGCCTTCGGCTTCAGTCGCCAGCTCGCCTTCGAGCTCACTCCGCACCCGATTCGCGGTCTCATGCTGACCCACGAGAACGGCATGCGACTCGAGCTCTTCCAACACGAAGCGTCGGTCCCAGGGCTTCAGGGCGTTACCCCGATCGAGGCGATCGGGAGGCGCGGATACGGGCACTTCGCGCTCAAGGCGGCCGACATCGGTCCGCTCTTCGAAGCTGCGCTTGCCGCCGGGGCAAGCTCGAAGGTGCCGCCGTCGCCCTCACCCGAGCCCGGCGTCCGCTTCGCATTCTTGGCAGACCCGGAGGGCAACCTCGTCGAACTGGTGGAGCGTGGCTGATGGGACGTCTTGAAGGCAAGGTTGTGCTGATCACCGGCACGGCCGGCGGTCAGGGGGCGGCCGCCGCCCTCCTGTTCACACAGGAGGGCGCGAGCGTGTTTGGCTGTGACCTCGACGCCGAGCGCTCCGAGGCGGTCGCGCAGGAGATCCGTGCCGGCGGCGGCCAGATGCAGAGCACCGCTCCGGTCGACCTCGCAGACCCCGTTGCCGCGGCCGAGTGGGTCGATGGCGTCGCCAAGCTCGCTGGCGGCATCGACGTGGTCTACAACAACGCCTCGGCCCCGCGCGTCGGACCGTTCACGGAGATGAGCTGGGACGACTGGCGGTTCACGATCCACAACGAGCTCGACCTGATCTTTACGGTCACCAAGGCCGCCTGGCCACACCTGATCGCGCGCGGCGGCGGCGTCGTGATCAACACCGCCTCAGTCTCCGCCCACCGCGGCGCAACCTTCATCGAGCAGTCGGGCCACGGCGCCGCCAAGGGCGGCGTGCTGGCGATGACCCGCCATTTGGCGGCGTCGGGCGCGCAGCACGGAATCCGCGCGAACTCGATCAGCCCGGGGCTGATCGTGACGCCGCAGATCGAGCCGTTCCTCGACGAGCCCGGCCATCCGGTCCACGAGATGCTGCACAGCCATCCGCTCGGCCGTCTCGGCGAACCCAAGGACGTCGCAGCGGTCGCACTGTTTCTCGCCTCAGATGACGCCGCCTACCTCAACGCCGTCGACATCATCGTCGACGGCGGGCAGTCGCTGATCTCATGAGCGGCTTCAGCGGCGAGATCATCTGGCGCGGCGAGCCCGGCTATGAAGAGGCACGCGTCGGCCGCGTCTTCAACGCGCGTCGTCCCGAGCGCTACCCGGCGGCGGTGCTGCTCGCGCAGAACGAAGAGGACGTGATCGCCGGAGTGCGTCTGGCGCGGGCGCGCGGGCTCAAGGTCTCGGTCCGCGCCGGTGGCCACAGCTGGGCCGCCTGGAGCGTGCGCGACGAGGCGCTGCTGATCGATATGGGGCGCATGCGCGACATGACCTTCGAGCCCGCGACCGGGATCGCCACCGCCAACCCGGCCGTTCAGGGCGGCACCGAGCTGACTCCATTTCTGAGCTCGCACGGCGCCGCCTTCCCGGGCGGGCACTGCCCGAGCGTCGGGCTTGGCGGTTTCCTGCTGCAGGGCGGGCAGGGCTGGAACTCGCGCCGCTACGGATGGGCCTGTGAGCGCGTCGTCGCGATCGACGTCGTCACCGCCGACGGTCAGCTGGTGCACGCCGATGAGGCTCAGAACTCGGATCTGCTGTGGGCCGCGCGCGGCGCCGGCCCGGGCTTCATGGGCGTGATCACGCGCTTCTATCTGCGCACCTATCCGCTGCCGCAGGCGATGACCCACGACACCTGGATGTTTGAGCTCGCCGAGCTCGAGCCGCTGCTGATCTGGATTGATGAGCTGCTGCCGAGCCTCGACCGTGTGGTCGAGCCGGTGATCGCGGCGACCCGGGTCCCGCGACCGCAGGGTCCGCCGGTGCTGCTGCTGCATACCACCGCGATGTGCGAGACGGAGGAGGAGGCGGAGCCGGTGCTGGCGCCGCTTGCTGCCTGCCCGCTAGCCGACCGGGCGATCGGGCACGAGCGCGGCCTGACCACCGTTGAGGCCGAGAACGACGCCCAGGGCGCGCAGAATCCAGAGGGCTATCGCTACGCCGCGGACTGCACCTGGACCGACGCCCGCGGCGCTGAGCTCGCGCCGCTGCTGAGGGATCTCTGGTCGCAGCTGCCGACCGAGCACTCGTTCTCAATCTGGTACGGCTGGTCGCCCAACAAGCAGCTGCCGGACATGGCGTTCTCAGTCGAGGGGCGTGCCTACGTGGCCACCTACGCGATCTGGCCCGACCCCGCCGACGACGAACGCCACCAGCAGTGGGTCGTCGACCACACGCAACGGCTCGCTGAGCTCGGCAAGGGCGTCTATCTCGGCGACACCGACTTCACGCGCCGCTCCGACCGCTTCCTCTCAGACGAGAACTTCGCGCGGCTCGAGCAGATCCGCGAGCGCCGCGACCCCGAAGCGCGGTTCTGCTCCTACCTGATAGCGCCGGGCGCCGAACTCAACGCAGGACCAGCCCGCCGTCCGCACACAGCGTCTGCCCCGTAAGCGCCCCGGCCCCGTCAGAGGCGAGGAAGCTGACAGCTGAGGCGATGTCGGCCGGCAGCAGGTCACGGTCGATCGCCATTCGCGCGCGCACCGCCTGGAAGGCGGCCTCGGGCATGCCGGCCTGCGCGGCCGGTGTGCGGGTCAGGCCGGGCGCGACGCAGTTGACCGTGATCCCGTCCTTACCGAGTGACCTCGCCAGCGAACGGGCGACGCCGATCAGCGCCGCCTTGCTCGCCACGTAGGGCAGAAGTTCTTCAGCGGGCGGGTCCCAGACGGTGTCCGAGACGACGAACACGATGCGTCCAAAACCGTTCTGCGCCATCCCCGGGGCGAACGCCTGCGCGAGCCACAGGGCGGCCTCGACGTTGACCGCCTGGACGTGGCGCCAGGTGGCCAGCTCGAGCTCGGCGAGGTTAGCCTGGTCGAAAGCGGCGGCGGCATGGACCAGCACGTCGATCCGGCCATGGCGCTCCAGCAGGCTCGCCGCGGCGGCCTGAACCTCGCCCTGCTGGGCGAGGTTGACGGGAGAATCTGTGTTGAGGTCCAGCACCTCAACGGCATGGCCGCTGTCGCGCAAGCTCTGCGCGATGGCCCCGCCGATAGCTCCCGAGCCGCCGGTTACCGCGGCTAGACGCTGCATGACAGTTCTGCACGCATTTGATCAGTCTGTATACAATACTGGAAACGAGGCCTAGGAGAGGGTCATGTCATTTCGAGTCGATACAACGCTGCCCGTCCGTGAGCTTCCGGGTGAGCCGGTGCCGTATTACCTCGCCGACGGCGACGGTCGCGCACACCTGCTTCTAGGCCAGGTCGGCCGTGCGCTGGCCGGCACCGAGGAGACCGGCGGCGCGATGTCGGCGATGACCGCAGTCGGCCCCGCGGGCCGCCCGATCCCGATGCACCGCCACGAAAAAGAGCACGACTACTTCTTCTGCGTCCGCGGCCAGGTTCAGGTCTGGGCGGACGGCGTCAGCCGCATCCTCAACCCCGGTGACGTCGCCAGCGTGCCCGCCGGTGTGCTGCACGCCTACCAGTTCCACGGTCACTACAACCAGTTCATGGGGCCGATCGCGCCGGCCGGTTGGGACCGCTTCTTCGACCTCACCGGCACCCCGTACGCGGGGTCGGCCTATCCCCAGGTAGACAACAGCCCGCCGCCGTTCGCCAAGTTCGGCGAGGCCGAGGCCAGGTTCGCGATGAAGTATTTCCCTGAGGCGCCTTACCCGGATGCCAGCACCGGCGCCGACGACAGCCTGCCCGGCAGCGCCAGTGCGTACTTCCTGCGCGCCGGTGAGGGACCGCGCCACGAGCTCTTCGGGCAGGTCGCGTTCCAGCTGATGACCGGCGCCGAGAGCGACGGCAAGCTTGGCATGACCGTCACCGAAGGCCCGCGCTCGTCAGCGATCCCTGTGCACGCCCACGAGCAGACCTACGAGGCGATCTATTGCCTGGACGGGCGCCTGCGCGTGACCGTCGACGGTGAAGATCACCTGCTGACCTGTGGGGACTTCGTCAGCATCCCCGCGGGCAGCGAGCACACCTACGCGATGGAGGCGCAGCTGACCCGCTTCGCCAGCATGTACGGCCCGGCCGGCGTCGAGCGCTTCCATGAGGTCGCCGGCCAGATCGCTGAGCAGCGGATCTTCCCGGAGCAGGCCGGGGAGGTCGACCGCGACCGGCTCGCCGCAGCGGCCGCCGAACTCGACATCGTCTTCGTCTAGGAGCGCTGAGATGGCTTCGATCAAGGTCCTGATCGCCGGCGGCGGCATCGCCGGCCTGACACTGGCGCAGGGCCTCAAGCGCGAGGGCATCGACTGCCTCGTCTTCGAGCGTGACCCGCTCGACCGCTGGCGCACGGGCTACCTGCTGAACCTCGACGTGGAAGGCGACCATGGCCTCGAGGCCTGCCTCGCGCCCGAGCTCTACGAGCTCTACAAGCGCGCATCCGGCCAGACGATGTCGGGGCACGACCAGTCGGTCGTGCTCGATCCCGGCGGCAACGCGCTGACGTCGATGCCGCACTTCGGGGAGCCGGCAACCGGGGACAGGCCGCCGACTAACATCGACCGTCGCAGCTTCCGCCAGATCCTGCTGGCCGGGCTCGGGGAGATCGTTCATCACGGTGCTGAGGTCGCGGACATCGAGCTCGGCGACAGTGGCGTGACGCTGGTACTGGCAGACGGCAGCAGGGTTGAGGGTGATGTGCTGGTCGCGGCCGACGGGGTCGGGTCTGCCGTGCGCAGAAAGCTGATGCCGGAGGTCGAGATCATCCCATCGCCGGTCGGCGCGCTCGGGCTCTTCGGGCGCTCGCCGTTGACCAAGGAGGCGGCCGCAGAGCTGCCACAGGCGATCTGGGACGCGGGTTTCGCGATCATCTCCGACGGCCGCGGGACGATGATGGGCGTCGGCCATTGGGATCCACGCCAGCCGCTGCAACAGGCTGCCGCCGAGCTCGGCGTCGCCGGCAGCTTCGACGAAGCCGAGCCCTACTTCATGCTCAACGGCGCGATCCCGCCCGGGGTTGAGGTGCCGGCCCCCGCGCAGTGGACCGCGGACACGCCACGGCTGATGCACGAGACGATGATCGCGGCCGTCGCCGGATGGCATCCGGTGCTGCAGGGTCTGGTGGAGCGGATCGATCCGCAGACGCTCTTCTCCCACCCGTTCCGTCGCCTCGACCCGACGCCACCTTGGACCACGTCGCGCGTCACCTACGTCGGCGACTCGATCACCGCGATGCTGCCGACGCTCGGTAAGGGCGCCAACATGTCGATGCTCAATGCCGCGCGGCTGCGGGATCAGCTGCTGGCCGCCGATCTTGGCGAGCGCCCCTTGTTGGACGCAATCGCCGCCTACGAGGATGAGATGCGCGCCGCCACGTACCCGCTGATGGAGATCGCCGCCGACCACAACCGCTTCGGCGGTGGCGGCCTGCGCGGACCGGCCGAGGGTGAGCCGGCCGGGGTGAACCCATGAAGCTGCTCGGGCTCAGCGCCGGCAACCCGGACGGCAGCGCCGAGATCCTGCTCAAGGTCGCGCTGCGAGCGGCCGAGGATGAGGGCGCGCAGGTCAGTCTGCTGAGACTCGACGACCTCACGCTGCCCACGCGGCCTGTGGGGCCGGGCGCAGCCGCGGCCGACGACGACGGTGCCTGGCTCTGGGACCAGGTGATGGAGAGCGACGGCCTGATCGTCTCCGCGCCCATCTACTCGCGCACGATCCCCGGCAAGCTGAAGCTCGTGGCCGATCGCCTCTCCGGTCCGGCGGCCGACGTCGCCTTCGCCGAGAGCTACCGCGCGATGTTGCAGGCCGGCCAGACGCCGCCGGTCGCGTTCCCATATGACGA
>Ga0302314_10010891_pt1 | contig 15889 bp, 12 predicted proteins | sample III_Palsa_N2_3_FD_200533 | JGI IMG/M metagenome (GOLD analysis project Ga0302314, IMG submission 200533) | Peat permafrost microbial communities from Stordalen Mire near Abisko, Sweden - III_Palsa_N2_3 | ecosystem: Environmental > Terrestrial > Soil > Palsa > Peat permafrost | place: Sweden... | reverse complement strand
GCGCGCCCGGCTGGGCGCGGGCCCGGAGGACTGCCTGGTGCTGTACGCCGGGACGCACGGGATCTCGCAGGCGCTGACGGCGATCGCGGACGCGGCCGCCATCCTCGACCGACCCAGCGGGGCGGGCCCGGTCGGGGCCGGCTCGGCCGCCCAACGGGCCGCCGCCAGCAGGCAGCCGATCCGGTTCGCCTTCGTCGGGGACGGCGCGGACAAGCGGCGGCTGGAGCGCCGGGTGGCGGAACTCGGGCTCGGCAACGTGACGCTGCTGCCCGGCGTGCCCAACCAGGAGATGCCGGCCCTGCTGGCGGCGGCCGACATCTGCCTGGTGCCGCTGCGCAAGGTACCGCTGTTCGCGTCGTTCATCCCGTCCAAGCTGTTCGAGTACCTGGCCGCGGGCAAGGCGGTGATCGGCTCGGTGGCGGGCGAGGCGGCCCGGATCCTGGCCGAGGCGGGGGCGGCGGTGGTACCGCCGGAGGACAGCCGCTCGCTCGCGGCCGCCATCGCCGCGCTGGCGGCCGACCCGCAACTGCGGGCGGAGATGGGCCGGGCCGGGCGGTCCCATGTCGAGCGGTGCTATGACCGGGCGGCGCTGGCCAGGGAGTACCGCAAGATCCTGTAGCCGACACAGTGACATTCTGTCGTCAATACTCAACGGAAAGTAACCATCGCTGCTAGTCTGCCGAGCGTGACCAGGGAGACGATCGCGTGAGGCTGCTGGTGACCGGCGGCAGCGGGTTCCTCGGCGGGTACGTGCTCGCCGAGGCGGCCCGCCGCGGGCACACCTGCGTCGCGCTCGCACGCTCGCCGGAGGCGGCGCGGACGGTGGCCGCGCACGGTGCCACCCCGCTGCCGGGCGACCTCGATCATGGCCGGGCCACCCTGGCCGGTCTGTTCGCCCGCGCGGACTGCGACGCGCTGGTCAACCTGGCGTCGCTCGGCTTCGGGCACGCCCCGTCCATCGTCGGCGCGGCGGTCGGGGCCGGCCTTGACCGATCCGTCTTCGTATCGACGACGGCGGTCGCCACCACGCTTCCCGCTCGCTCGATGGCGGTGCGGCTGGCCGCCGAAGACGAGATCCTCTTCTCCGGTCTGAGCTGGACGATCCTGCGGCCGACGATGATCTACGGCGCGGCCGGCGACAGGAACCTGTGCAGGCTGCTCGCGCTGCTGGCACGGTTGCGGCGCGTTCCGGTGCCGAACGGAGTGCCGCTGGTCGTGCCCGTGCCGGGCGGCGGACGCCAGTTGCAGCAACCGGTCCACGTGGCGGACCTGGCGGGCGCGGTGCTGACGGCGGCCGAGCGCGGCGAGGCGGCGGGCCGCCGCTACGACGTGGCCGGCCCCGAGCCGCTGACGTTCGCGGATCTGCTGCGCACGTCGGCGGCCGCCGTCGGCGGCCGGATGCGGCTGGTCCCGCTGCCGCTCGATCCGGTGATCGCGCTGACCCGCTGCTATGAGCGGCTGAGCCGCAGGCCCAGGATCCGGGCGGAGCAGTGGCAGCGGCTGGCCGAGGACAAGGCGTTCCCGATCGAGGCCGCCGCCCGCGACCTGGACTACGCGCCCCGCTCGTTCACGGCCGGCATCCAGGCCGAGGCCGCGTCGCTCGGCCTCGGACCGGAGAGTTCTCCCGGTTCCGCGAGTCCGGTGACTGAAGCGCCCGCGCGGTCCGTCGCGGCCACATCCATCCGGAGGAGCAATGCCTAGCCTGGCCACGAGCCCGGTCGCGCCCGTCCTCGGCCGGCATGCGCCGTTCCGCGGGCCGGCCCGGCTGCTGATCAATTCCTACGCCCGGACGCGGCACGAGCCGGACCAGTCGGCCCGGAACACCATGACCGAGCATGGCGACGTCTTCGCGGCCAACCTGTCGAGCGCCCTGGAATGGACGCTGTGGGCGTTCGGCTGCTTCGAGCCGCACTTCGCCGAGCTGTTCAGCCTGCTGATCCGGCCGGGCGACCGGTGCGTCGACGTGGGGGCGAACATCGGCCTGCACACCGTGCGACTGGCTAAGCTGGCCGGCCGGGGCGGCGTGGTCACCGCTATCGAGCCCGACCCCGGTCTGGCCCGCCGGATCGAGCGCAACCTGGTGCTGAACGACCTGGCCAACGTGCGGGTGGTCAATGCGGCGGCGAGCGACAGGGCCGGGCCGGTGACCCTGCACCGCCCGGACCCAGGCGACCCCAACCGGGCCCGGGCCAGCCTGCACGGCTACTCCTACCTCACCGGCGACGCGATCTCAGTCTCGGCGGTCACCGTTGACGAGGTCTGCGGCAGCGAACGCGTCGCGCTCATTAAGATCGACGTCGAAGGCCACGAGGGCGCCGTCGTTCGGGGCGCGGCCGGCGTCATCGGCCGCGACGCGCCGTCGGTGGTCTTCGAGTACGCGCCCGACCTGCTCGACGACCCGGCGCAGTCGCCTTTCGGCTGGCTGGCGGAGCAGGGCTACGTGATGCTGGCCGTACGCCCGGCCCGGCGGCCGGTCACCGGGCGCCCCCGGCTCGCTCTCGACCGGGTCAGCGAGCCGTCGCCGGGGTGCGGTGACTACGCAGCCGTGACCCCGGCGACGGCCGCCCGCCTGGGTGTCGCCTAATCCGCTACCCGGCTTGGCTGCGCAAGCGGCCGGGCCGGCACCCCGCCGACCCGCTCGCCCGGTTTGACGTCCCGGGTGACCACCGCATTGGCGGCCACCATGGCGTGGTCGCCGATGGTCACGCCGGCGATGATCGTCGCCTTGCTGCCAACCCAGACGTTCTCGCCGATGATGACCGGGGCGCTGGTATAGGCCCAGTCCGACATCAGATGGTGCGCGTCGTGGACGTGGTCGTGGTCGCGAATCGTGACGTACTCGGCGACCATGCTGCCCACGCCGAGCACGATGCGCTGCTGGGCCGCGACCATGCTGCCCGCTCCCAGCCAGCCGGACGGCCCCACCTCGATGACCGCGCCCGGTGACACGTCCACCACCACATCCCAGGTCACGTTGACGTTGCGCAGTCGCAGCAGGCCGCCGGGGGCTACCCGGATCCGGCAGCGCGGCCCAACATAGCTGTCGAGGCCGATCTCGATCCGTCGCGCGAACCGAGCCTTCAAGACGATGATCCGAAGCACCGACATCGCCCAGGCAGGCGTAAATGGTCGGACGTAGCCCACTGTGCCCCCTCGTCTCTAGAATCAAGTCCAATTGTGTAACAGACTGTGTTTCTATCAAAGCTTAGAGTGACTAACGCTGCTAGCATTCCGCCGTGACCATGACACGCGGCGGCGAGATCATGCGTCTGGCCCGGACGACCGCGCAGCTGCATCCAGGGCAGGCCGGCCAGCGGCTTCGGCTGCGCCTGCAACGGCTGGCACTTAACCGTCGGCTCCCGGCGGCGAACCGCTGGCTGCTGGCGGGCCCTGACCAGATGGCCGGGCCGGGCTGGCCCAGCGATTTCACGCCACTCGACGCTCGCCCGTTCGACGCGGAGACCGCCGGGCGGACGCGGGCGGGGGAACTGTGCCTGCTCGGTAAGACCAGGGTGATCGCACCGCCGGCAGCGGACGGCACCGCTCGCTGGGCCAAGTCGGACTGGGCCGCCGCCGACGCCCCGCTGCTGTGGCGCTATCACCTTTACTACTGGGACTGGGCCTGGGCGCTGGCGTCGGAGCCGCCACCGGAGGACGCGCGGACGGTGTTCGCCGCTGCCTGGAGGTCGTGGCACACGGCAATCGGCTGGGGCAGCGGTCCCGCCTGGTACCCGTATCCGGCGGCGCTGCGCGCCTGGTCGTTCTGCGGTCTGTTCGCGGGCTTGGTCCGCGGCAGCGAGATCGAGGGTGCGTACCGCGGCGAACTGGCCGCGCTGACCGGATTCCTGCGCCGCAACCTCGAGACCGACGTGGGGGGCAACCACCTCGTCAAGAACCTCAAGGCGCTGGCCGGCCTGGCGGTCTTCTTCGGTGACGACGCGCTGCTCAAGCGGACCCTCGGCCGGATCGGCCGGGAGCTGCGGGTCCAGGTGCTGCCTGACGGCGGCCACTACGAGCGCGCGCCCGCCTATCACTGCCAGGTGCTCGGCGACCTCATCGACCTCGCGGGGCTGCTGTCGGCGGCCGGCTGCCCGGTCCCGGCCGAGCTCGACGCGGCGGTGACCGTGATGCGCGACTGGCTCGGCGCCGTGCTCGACCCGGTCGGCCAGGTCCCGCTGCTCAACGACGGGTTCCCGGTCGATCCGGCTCCGCTGCGGCCGTCCCGGCCGCCTGCGGGGCCGCTGCACCTGCTGCCCGACACCGGGCTGGCCCGGGTCGCCGTCGGCGGCTGGCACCTGCTGGCCGACGTTGGCCTGCCCTGCCCGGCTGAGCTGCCCGCGCACGCCCACGCGGACACCCTCGGCTGCGTCGTTCACCTCGACCGGCAGCCGCTGCTGGTGGATACCGGCACCTCCGGCTACGCGCCCGGCGCGGCCCGTGACTACGAGCGGTCCACTGCGGCGCACAACACGCTGGACGTAGACGGCCGTGACTCAACCGAGGTGTGGGGCGCGTTCCGCGCGGGCCGCCGGGCCCGGGTGCGAAACGTGCGGGCGAACGCGGACCATAGCCCCGGCCCCGCCCGCGGCCCGGTCACCGTGCAGGCCGTCCACGACGGCTACCGCGGCCTGCCGGGACGGCCGGCGCACGGCCGACGGTGGACGGTGCGGGCTGACGAGCTGCGGGTGGACGACACCGTGACCGGGGGCGGACGGCATCGCGTGACAGTGCGCTGGCACCTCGCCCCGGGGCTGCGGCTGCGCCTGGAGCGGGGCGGAGCCGTCGTCACCGGTCCGGCGGGCGAGGTCGCGGTGGCCGTTACCGCCAACGGCGAGCCCGCCCTGGCCGCGCTGACCGGGCCGGTAAGCGCCGGCTTCGGCCGGACGGTGCAGGCGCCCGTGCTCGCCTGCACCGTGCACCGCGAGCTGCCCATCACGATCAGCACACGCTGGCGGCGGGTCGCATCCCGACAGGAGGCACTGTGAAACAGATTGTCCAGCCGCTCAGCGGCGGCCCGGTGATCGTGCTCGACGTGCCGTGCCCGGTGACCGGGCCGACCGAGGTGCTGGTCCGCACGGCCTGCTCGGTGATTTCTCCCGGGACGGAGCGGATGGTGACCTCCCTGGCCCAGTCCAGCCTGCTGGCGAAGGCCCGCGCCCGTCCCGATCAGGTGCGCCAGGTGATCAAGAAAGCCAGGACGGAGGGGATCTCCGCCACCCGTCAGGTCGTCGCGGGCCGTCTGGCCAGCGACCTGCCGCTCGGCTATTCCGCCGCCGGGCTGGTGCTTGAGGTCGGCCGCGCGGTGACCGGGATCCGGCCGGGCCAGCTGGTGGCGACCGGCGGCGCGGGCAAGGCCAACCACGCCGAGTTCCAAGCGGTGCCGGCCCTGCTGTGCGCGCCGGTGCCTGACCCGGTGAGCCCCGAGGATGCCGCGTTCACCACGATCGCGTCGATCGCGCTGCACGGGCTGCGCATCGCCGAGGCTGGCCCCGGCTCCAAGGTCGTGGTGGTGGGCCTCGGGCTGATCGGCCAGCTCGCGGCCCGGCTGGCGATGGCGTCCGGTTGCGACGTGGCGGGCATCGACCCCGCCCCCTACCCGCGCGAGGTCGCCGCCAGGACCGGCGCGCTCGTCCTGGACGAGCGCGGCGACGAGACCACCGAGCAGGTGCTCGCGTGGTCCCGTGGCCGGGGCGCCGACGCGGTCCTGGTCTGCGCGGCCGGGACGTCGCCGGACGCGGTCATGCGGGTGCCGGCGCTGTGCCGCGACCGGGCGGCGGTGGTCATCGTCGGCGATGTCGGGCTGCGCCTGCGCCGGACCCCGTTCTACGAACGGGAGCTGTCGCTGCGGTTTGCCCGCTCGTACGGTCCCGGCCGCTACGACCCCTCGTATGAGGAGCAGGGAATCGACTACCCGGCCGGGCAGGTGCGCTGGTCGGAGGGCCGTAACTTCGAGGCCGTGCTCGACCTGCTGGCGGCAGGCCGGCTGGCGGTCAGCGACCTAGTGACGCACACCTACGACATCGGCGAGGCGGGTGCGGCGTACCGGCTGATCGAGAGCCGGGCCGAGCCGTACCTGGCGATCAGGATCGGGTACCCGGGCGCCGCCGACCGGGAGGGCCCGGTGCGGGTGCACGAGCCGGCCGCCGGCCAGCCAGCCAGCCGAGCGGGGACCGGAGGGACCGGCCCTGACACCGGGATCGGGCTGGCCGGCGCGGGCGCGTTCGCCACCGGAACGCTGCTTCCCGCCCTGCGCGCCGCCGGCTTCCGCCGGATGATCGCGGTCGCCTCGGCCAGCGGGCTGACCGCGACCCGGGCGGCGCAGCGACACCAGTTCGAGCGGGCAATGGCCGGCGCTGACCAGCTGCTGACCGACCCGGGGGTAGCTGCCCTGGTGATCGCCACGCCGCACGACAGTCACGCCGATCTGACCGCCCGCGCGCTGCGCTCCGGGCGTCACGTGTGGTGCGAGAAGCCGCTGGCGCTGAGCGAGGACGAACTCGACGAGGTGAACGCCGCCTGGCGCGAATCCGGCCGGGTGCTCGCCGTCGGCTTCAACCGGCGCTGGTCGCCCGCGGTGCGCGCCGCGCGGGCGGCGCTTGAGCGGGTATCCGGACCGCGGCTAGTGGTCTACCGGATCGCCGCCGGGCCGGTCGCCGAGCGGCACTGGTATCACGACCCGCGGCAGGGCGGCCGTCTGCGCGGCGAGGTCTGCCACTTCATCGACACCGCCCAGGCTCTGGTGGACAGCCCGGTCGAGGACGTGTCGGCGGTGTCGGGCGGCGGCCTGGGCGGCCCGGCCGACGACGCCGCACTCGCGCTGCGCTTCGCGGACGGGTCGCTGGCGGCCATCGGCTACGGGAGTGCCGTCCCGACCGCGGGCAAGGAGCGGGTCGAAGTCCACGCGGGAGCTCACCGGCTGGTGATCGACGACTTCCGGTCGGTTGAACTCGATGGCAGGCAGCTGTGGAAAGGCCGTCAGGACAAGGGGCACCGCGCGCTCGCGGCCGCCTTCCTGGCGGCGCTGTCCGGCGGGCGGCCGCTGCCGACCGAGGACATGATCGCCACCATGCGGGCCACCCTGCGCGCCGCCGCCAGCGTCACCGCCGTCGGCGGCATGCCCGCGCCGCGGGCGGCGGCCGAACCCGTGCTGGCGGCGGACACCGCGCCGGCGGACACCGCGCCGGCGGACACCGCGCCGGCCGACACCGCGCCGGCCGACACCAGGTGGCCCGAACCCGTGCTGTCCGACTATGAGTGAGCGGGCCGCCACCGCCTCGGCCAGCACCGCGGATGCTGACGCGGCCGGGGCGTCGCATGCGATCCAGGTACGAACCCTGTTCGACCGCAAGGCGGCGCAGTGGCCGGGCAAGTACGCGCCCGGCGGCCGCCTGGCCGGGCGACTTGACCAGTTCGCCGCCGCCGTGGCGGAGCTGGCAGTGCCCGGCGGCGAGCTGCTCGACCTCGGCTGCGGCAGCGGGGAGCTGGCCCGGCGGCTGGCCGCCGCGGGCTACCGGGTCACCGGCTGCGACATCGCGCCGCAGATGCTCCGTCGGGCCGTCGCGGCCGACCGGGAGCAGGCGGTGCGCTGGCGGCAGCTGCCGCCAGACTGGCGCGTCCTGCCGGTCGAGGCGGGCCGCCTGGACGTGGTGCTCGCGGCCAGCGTGCTCGAGTACCTGCCGGCCCCGGGCGACGTGCTCGCCGAGTGCGCCCGGGTGCTCCGCCCGGGCGGGGTCCTGCTGTGCACCGTGCCCAGTCCGGCCCACCCGGTCCGCTGGCTCGAGTGGCCACTGCGCCTGGCCGCGCGGACTCCACTGGCTCGCGCCGCCCGGATGGCGGGGCCCCGTTTCTGGCAGTACGCCAGCTACCTGAGAGCCACCCCGCAACCGCATAGCGCCCGCTGGTGGCAGGCGGTCGCCCGGCGGTCCGGGCTGGAGCCGGCGACCGCCCTCCGGTCCGCCGGCGCGCCGCTGCGCCTGCTCGCCTTCACCCGGACGGCGGACGCATCAGGCCCGCCGCCCGGCCCATCCAACTTCTAGGAGAACAGTCATGGCGGTAACGATTGACATCGCGGGCGGCCAGCTGGGGGGCGCCGCCAGGTACAGCACCGAGGTCCTCAACTACCTGCAGTGCTCCGCCCGCGACGACGTCAAGCTCATCGGCCTGCGGCGGCGCCTCACCCCGGCCTGGCTGGCGGTCAGGGAGGCGGTAGCCGTCCGGCGCAGCCGCCGGGTGGCGCTGAACAACGTCGGCTTCTTCACGCCCGGCGGCGAACGGTGGACCCTGGTGGCTAACCCTCTGCACTTCCTCACCAGCGCCGAGATGGCCGCGCAGGTGCCGGCCATCAGGGCCGCGATGTCCCGGCAGATTCCCGTGGTGTACCGCGCCGCCCGTCAGTCGGACGTGCTGGTCGCGCCGTGCACTGCCATGGCTGAGCGGATCAAGGCCACGCTGCCGGATGTCGCCGACCGCGTGATCGCGCGGCTGCACCCGGTCTCCGCGAGCACCGTGACACGTCGGCCGGACCGGTCGAGGATCTTGTGCCCGATCCTGTTCGCGCCCTACAAGAAGATGCCCAGCCGCCTCGCCGAGTGGGTCGCCGCAGTCGATGGATCGCTGGATGAGTCGGTGCGGATGATCGTCACCGCCGCCCCGGACGAGGTGCCGCCGTCGCTCACCGCTAGCCCGCGGATCGAGCTGGCGGGACGCCTTGACCTCGCCGCGCTGAGCAACCTGTGGGCTAGCAGCCAGGCCATCTACTTCCCGTCCGGCCTCGAGTCGTTCGGCTACCCGCTCGCCGAGGCCCGGGCCAACGGCCAGCCGGTCATCGCGCAGGACACGCCGCAGAACCGCGAGATCGGCGGCCCGGCCCTCTGCGGCTACACGGTCGGTGACCCCGACTCCCTGCGCCGCGCGACCGAGACCGCACTGTCCCTGACGCTGGAGCCCGATCCCGGCCCGTTCGATCCGACCGCGTACTTCGACTGGCTGCTCGGGGAACGCGCGTGACCCGGCTGGGCCTGCGGCCCTGGTGCGATGGCGACGGCCCGCGGCCCGGATCTGTCCCCGTCACCGTGGCGGTGCTGACGCTCACCGAGGAAGTCAACATCGCCCGCTGCCTCGCCTCGGTCGGCTGGGCCGATCAGGTGATCGTGATCGACTCGGGATCCACCGACGGGACGGTGAAGGTGGCCGAGTCGCTAGGCGCGACGGTCATCGAGCAGCCGTGGCGGGGCTTCTCCGGCCAGCGAGAGTTCGCGCTGCGGCTGCCTGCGGCACGGCACGACTGGATCTACTTCGTGGACGCCGACGAGTGGGTGTCGCCGCAGCTGGCGGCCGAGATAGCGGACCGGATGCGAGCGCCGGAAGGCGCCGCCTACGTGCACCGCTTCCGGCTCGTTTTCCAGGGAAACTGGATCAGGCACTGCGGCTGGTACAGGGGATCGTGGCTGGTCCGGCTGGTCGACCGGAGGCACGCCTGGTTCGACGGGAGCCTGGTGGGCGAGCGCGCCCGCGCCGACGGCCCGGTGGCGCGGCTGGCCAACGACATCGTCGACGAGGATCTCAAGGGCCTCGCGAGCTGGCTGCACAAGCATGTCCGCTACGCCGAGCTCGAGCAGCGCAGGCGGGGAGTTCCGCTCTCGGCCTGGGAACGGATCCGCCGTTACCGGGCCAGGGACCAGGCCGATACCCGGCCGTGGTCGCGGGTCATCCTCAAGGACCTGGTCTTCCCCCTGATCCCGGCCAAGCCGTTGGCGCTGTTCCTTTACATGTACGTCGTGCGACTCGGCGTGCTCGACGGTCCGGCCGGCCTGCGCTTCTGCTTCTTCCATGCCTGGTATCAGGTGGCGGTCGAAGGGCTGCGGGCCGAGGCCCGGCGACTGTCCCCGGCCCACTCCCACGCCCAGGAGGCGAACGATGTCCATCGCGCAGCGTGACCGGCCGGGTCGCGGGCGGGCCCGGGGTGCGGGCCTGCCCAGGCTCGGTGTGCTGGCGACCCATCCCATCCAGTACCAGGCGCCCCTGTACCAGGAGATCGCCCGGCGCGGCGTGGTCCAGCTTGACGTGGCCTTCCTCAGCACCGACGGGGCGCGGCCGTTTCATGACCCGGACTTCGGTGTCACCCTGGCCTGGGACATCGACCTGCTTGGCGGCTACCACTCGACCGAGCTGCCGCGCCGGTCGCTGAGCGGCAAGGCCGCCTGGCTGGCACAGGCGAGCGGCTGGCTGCGGCGGCAGGACATCGTGGTGATTCACGGGCACAGCGACCCCGACATGCTGCTGGCGATGGGGGCCTGTCGACTGCTCGGCCTGCCCTACCTGTTGCGCGGCGACGCCCAGCCGGACGGGTCGCCTCAGGGCTGGCGGCGGCTGGTCCGGCGCGTGGTGGCGGGCGCCGCCGTCAGGAACGCGGCGGGCGCGCTGCCGATCGGACAGCGCAACGCGGCCTTCTACCAGCGCTACGGGCGCATACCGCATTTCCTCGCCCCCTACAGCGTGGACAACGAGCGCTTCGCGGCGATGTCGGCCGAGGCCCGGCCTTCGCGGCCGGCCCGGCTTGAATCGCTCGGGCTTGACCCGCGCCTGCCCACGGTGGTCTTTTCCGGCAAGCTCATCGCGCAGAAGCGGCCGCTGGACCTCGTCCAGGCCATCGAACGCTGCGACGGAGCGCTCAACCTGCTCGTGCTGGGCGACGGCGCGCTCCGGGCCGAGGTAGAGCGCCGGGCGGCCGGCCTGCCGGTGCGCTGCCTCGGGTTCGTCAACCAGGGCGCGCTGCCCGGCTGGTACGCGTGTGCCGACCTGCTCGCACTGCCGAGCGGGCGCGAGCCCTGGGGACTGGTCGTCAACGAGGGCATGGCCTGCGGGCTTGTCCCGGTGGTGAGCGACGCCGTCGGCGCCGCGGCGGATTTGGTCGAGGGGGTCGGCGAAGTCTTCCCGGCCGGCGACGTAGCGGCACTGGCCGCGGCGCTCACCCGGGCCGCGGCGAACCGGAGCGAGCGCCTGGCGCAGGTGCGCACGCGGTTGTCGCGCTTCACGCTGGCGATGACCGCAGCCGGGTACGAGCAGGCGACGCTGGCCCTCGGGCGTGGTTCGGGCGAGCGGTAGCACGGTCATTGCCCATGGTGATGTCACTACTGTTGCGGAGGCAGCATGCTCCTACGATCAGCGGCTGAGCAGGCGAGTCATCGGATCGTGTTCCGCCGGCGGCTGCCGTCCCCGTTCTCGGGCGCGCGCATGTACGTGTCTTCCGAGGGCGGCCTGCGCTACCTGCGCGGCTCGATGGCCAAGGTGGATCCGGCCCTGCTCCGGCTGGCGTCCGAGTTCGTCCAGCCGGGTGACGTGGTGTGGGACATCGGCGCCAACCTGGGACTGTTCAGCTTCGCCGCCTCGGTGGCGGCTGGACCGGGCGGACGGGTGCTGGCAGTGGAGGCGGACGCGGACCTGACGGGGCTACTGCGGCGCTCGGCCAGCGCCAACGTCGGCCGCGGGGCGCCGGTCGACGTGCTGCCCAGCGCGGTCTGCGACGCGGTGTCGGTGGCCCGTTTTCAGATTGCCCGACGTAACCGGTCGACCAGCCACCTGGCGGGCTACGGTACGGCCATGGCCGGCGGGCTCCGGTCGTCGCAGCTTGTGCCGTCGGTAACGCTGGACTGGCTGGCGGCCTGGTTCCCGGCCCCGGATGTGGTCAAGATTGACGTTGAGGGCGCGGAACTGGCCGTCCTGGCCGGGGCGGCCGAGGTCCTGGCGGGGCGGCCGGTGATCCTGTGCGAGGTTGGCGGCGACAACGCCCGGGCGGTGGCCGACCTCCTGGCCGCGCGCGGTTACACGCTGTTCGACGGCGACCGGCTCCCGGGAGAACGGGTGCCGGTTAGCGCCGCGCCGTACAACACGCTCGCCGTCGCCGCGCCGCGTCCGGTGGCCGAGGCCGCGCGAGCCGTCAGCTCACGGGCCTGAGCTCGGGTTTACGCGTCGTTGCGGTCCGCCGTTGGAAACACGTGGCGACCACGCACAACCAGAGCAGGACCATGCCGGGAATCCCGGCCAGCAGCGTGGCGCAGTCGGTGCCCGCCATCACGATGTCGGGGAACAACAAGAGCATCAGAAACCCGCCGTGCACGCTGCGCCGCAGATCGATGCTTTCGTCGAGCATCCGCAATCCGCCGCCGCCCAGGAACATGCCTGCCACCAGCCAGAACCAGCCACCGTGGCGGTACAGGTCACCCTCCGGGGTGATGTCGGACGAGGTGTAGACCGAGGGCGGGAGTTGGTAGTACTCCTGGCTCATCTGGTACCCCACGGAGAGGATCGGCTTGCCGGGCCACAGGGCGCGCGGGACGAGGTCGATGACGGGGTCCGCGAGCAGCTCGGCCGGGTTGCGGTAGGGGATCTCGCTCGGGGTCCGCTGCATGATGATGGCGGCGCTGTCGGTCGACCGGATGCGCTCTCCCAGATAGTCGAACGAGTCCGCGATCGTGGCGAGGGAGAGATCGCCGGCTAGCACCCGGCCGGCGACGGTAGGCGCGGTCGCGATGGCCTGGCTGGTGCTCAGCGAGGTACCGCCCAGCGCTCCGACTCGGTATGACTCGTTAAACGGGATGACGATCAGGAGGAAGAAGACCATCGCCGCGGTGATCAGCCCGACGGGTAGGCGTCGGCGGCCCAGGGAGTAGGGGAGGATCACGGCGATGACGGCGACCACGAAGCTTGTCTTGCCGCCGCTGACCGCCCCGATGGCGATCGCGGCCAGGAACAAGACGGCCATGGTGAGGCGGTCGCTGAGCGTCCGTGTCTGCCGCGCGCGGATGGCCGCGGTCAGCACCGCCAGCGGCGCGCACTCCCCGAGAATGGCGAGGACTTGCCCGTAACTCGATGCGGTGGTCTCCGATGCGGCGACATTGCCGATAAAGCCGAAGTGACCGCTACTGACCGCGTACGCGACCTGGGCGACGACGCCGACGGCGAACAGCGCCCAGGCTCTGACCGGACTGCGGACTTCGTCCGTGAAGCGGCGGCCGAGCGCCCCCGCGAACCGCAGGGTCCGAGCCGTCGCGAGCCGGTGCAGCCCGGAGCAGTAGCCGGCCGTGAGCATGGTCATCGCGACGGCGATCATCCACAGCGCGCGGAGCATGCTCTCCGGCAGGATCTCGGCTGGCTCGCCGGTCTGCGGACCTATCCAGGTGACGGTCGCCAGGCCGAACGCCAGTGCGGCCCACAGCAGTGACCACGAGCCGAACCGCCAGCTCGCCAGGCCAAGCCCTTCGTGGCCGGCCACCGCCGACATGAGAAGCAGGAGCCCGATACAGAACGTCCCGAGGGCGACCGAGCCCCAGCGAATCTGCTCGTCGACCGATGCGGACGATACCGCGGGCACGGTCAAGACAGCGGCGGCGGATACCGTGGCCAGGCCGGCCACGAGAAACCGGGGGATGGTCAATCCCAGGCCCGGCTCCGGCAGTGAAACCGAGCGATGGTTAACCGTCATGGATAGGCACTCCTCACGGGTCTGACTGAGGCGCGGTCAGAGCAAGCGGCTGACGGCAAGGGCGGCGTACCTTTCCGGGGCAAAGCGCGCGCGGGCCAGGGCAGCTCCCTGCACTCCCATGGCGGCGAGCCTGGCCGGGTCGGCCACCAGCTCGGCCAGCACCTGGCCGAGGGCGGCCGCGCTCTCGTCCCGGGGCGTCAGGCCGGTCAGCCCGTCCAGGTAGGCGTCCGGTGAGCCGCCGTGCGCGGGCCCGATTACCGCTGTCCCCGCCACTTGAGCTTCGAGCAGGACGAGGCCGAATCCCTCGCCGCTGGGTTGTCGGCCGGCCCGGGTGCGGGTGGCGAGAACAAACAGGTCGGCCCGGGCGAACTGAGCGGCCAGCGCGTCGTCGGCGAGCCCGGCTCGCAGCTCGCACCACGGATAGCGGCTCAGGTAGGCGAGCAGCCCGGCGGGCGGGTCGCCGCTGCCGCAGACGGTCAGCCTGATGTCCGGCCGACCGAGCCCGCCGATCGCGTCCACCAGCTGGGGCAGGCCCTTGTCCCGCCAGTCATCGAGCCGGAACGCCGTCATGACCTCAAGCCGCGGACCAGCCGCCCCACCGGCGGTAGACCTGGCCCGGCCGCCGGCGGCGACGAGGGTACCGAACCAGCGGCGTGACAGTCCGGGCGGCAGGATCGTCGCCGGGGCCCGCGTTATCAGTGCTCCCGCCGTGTAGCTGCTGACCGCGACGAGGCGAACGCCCCGGCGGCGCATAAGCCAGCTCTCGAGCCCGCGTCGCGGCTCCCAGCGCGGACCCCACACGTCACTGCCGTGGCAGATCACGGAGATACCGCTCAGCGGGCCGCTCCGGGCAAGCAGGGCGGCGACCGGAAGCAGGGCCCGGTGCGCGGCGACGACCCGGACCGGGCCGGTCAAGCCGGCCAGCGCGGTCCGGCCGGCGGCGAGCAGCGCCCGGTGCCCGGCCGGCCCCGAGCGGGCTAGGTCCAGTCGGTGGCTGGCTACGCCGGCCTCGTCGAAGGCTGACTCCACCGTCGCCACATAGCGCTCGATGCCTCCGCCGAGGCCATGCGACGGCGCCAGTAGCAGCGCCGATGGCGGCAGGCGATCCGCCGCTGCGGTGGTCGGCCAGCGCGGGACCGGCTTAAGCTCGCTGGTTGTCATCGTTCCCTCGTGGTGTGGGGAGTCCGCAGGCGGCGGGCTGATGGCGAGCCCGGTGGCGGGGCTGGTGGCGGGACCGGACCGCCCAACGGCTGATCCAGTCGCGCCGCGTCCTGGGCGGATGCAGCAGCCACCGGATCATGACGGCCAGCGCGACGCCGTAAGAGACGGTGGAGGCGACGGCCGCCGCGACTACTCCCATGCTCGGCAGCAGGACGATGAGCAGGGTCACGGTGCCGATCGCGGCCGCGCCCTGGGCCGCGGCGACCAGCCCGGGGCGGTTCAGTCCGCGGAGCAGATCGCCCGCGACCAGGCCGCACGCCAGGAAGACGCCGCCGGGCGTGAGGATCCACAGCAGCGGCACGGCGCTGCTGTAACCCGGCCCGAAGACCGCCGGGATCAGCCAGTAGGCGACCGCCGCGAGCGGGAGCAGAACTCCGGACGCCACTGCCGCGCTCACGCCGACCGCGATGAGCGGCATCCGCCGGCCGGCGACCGCGTTCGCGCGGCGGGCAGCAAGCCGGGGGAAGGCCACGTTGCCGATGGCCGCCACCAGGGGCACCGGGGCCAGGGTGACCGAGGCCGCGATGGCGTAGCGGCCAAGGTCGGCCGGCGACACGAGCTGGGAGAGCACGAGCTGGTCGAGGAAGTAGTTCACCGCGGTCGGGGTGATCGAGGCGAACTGCGTCACCCCGTACCGGGTCAACGGCGCCACCAGGTCTCGCCTGCTCCGGCCAGGGGCGAGCCCGCTGCGCAGGCAGTAGCAGTAGGCCGAGCACAGTTGCACTGTCATAGAGAGCAGGACGGCGCCCACGGCGGTGTCCAGGGTCAGCGCCCCGGCCACCCGGAGCATGATGATCAGGACGAGGTAAGCGATGGGCTGGCTGATCCGCGCCAGGTTCCACCGCTCTATGTTCCTGGCCTGGAGCGAGTAGGTGTAGCTGTTGCCGATGAACGCGATCACGGACCCGCAGAAGGCGACCCGGTAGGCATCGGTCAGTCCCGGTATCCCGTGGGCGAGCACGGGCGCCAGCGCCAGGCCGCCGACCATGGCGGGCACGCCGGTGGCGATCATCATCGCCCGGGACGTCGCGACGTAGCCGCGGGCCTGGTCGGGATCGCGAGCGACGTAGAAGCAGACCGCAGCGGACTGGCCCACCTCGCCCAGCGCCAGCAGGATCCCGAACCAGGCCGAGACCGCGGCGTACTCGCCCCGCACGGCGGGACCGACCACCCGGGCGATGACGACGC